>ERZ791899.43-NODE-43-length-166187-cov-13.893934_pt1 | contig 166187 bp, 239 predicted proteins | sample MGYA00510151_ERZ791899 | MGnify/ENA primary metagenome ERZ791899 (study PRJEB30046, sample SAMN00792118) | human gut metagenome | study: EMG produced TPA metagenomics assembly of the A metagenome-wide association study of gut microbiota in type 2...
TATACAGGATAAAAACTTTGCCCCAAAACAGAATGAAAGAGATTGCCCTATGACAATATAAATATTACAGGGCAAAAGCTTTTATCCAGTTTTAGGGCAAAAGTTTCAGCCAGTAAGTAATATCAAACTCACGTAAATAATCACATATTTTTACGTGAACTGTCCAAGCATAAATTAAGACCTTGGAACTTTGGAGAACGACCATAAGAGATGTAAAAGTCTCTTTAGGAATGAACTCCGAAGTTCCAAGGTCTTTTTTGTTACACAATTTGTGCAAGTCAATTTGTTTGAACTGCCTGTATGTCATTTATTACTACTTAAACACTATGTCATACACACTAAATATCAATTAAAAACAGCCTAGTAGATAATTACTACTGAGTCATTAAAAAGAGATTTAGTATACAAACGCAAGAAAAAAGCAACAACTACTGATTAGTATTCTTATTGTCATTAGATTCGTAAAAATGTGCTTCAAAATCAACCATACCGAATAGACGGATGTGAATTGATTGAGTGTGTTTGGAAAATGAGACTTTCCCTACTAACATAATAAGCACTATTGCAATGACAATAAAAACCAGTAATTGCAATATATCCATAGATATGCTCCTTCCTATGTAGTTTTGGTATACTGCATACTATTTTACAGTGTTTTGAGGAAAAGTAAATAGACAAAATACAGAAAAGAATGACCTCGTAACTCATAATGAATTTCTTACAACCAACAAAAAAATGGGAACATCCTACTGCGAATAGGAAGCTCCCATCATTGAAAAAGTATTATTTTATCCTATTAATAAGTAAAGGATTATACATCAAAATTTCATTAAGAGTTATGGCTTTGGAGATTTCCATATACTCAAAAAATGAAACAGGACAAAATTCAATAACCTTACCTGATTGACAGGTAATAGTTAGAGAGTTGCTTTCCCAGTTTATTGCCTGAATTAGTGTTGGGTTCGGGCTTGTATGAACTGGACTTGTAAGAATATTCACAATATCACCTCTTTCCTCTGCACAGTATTAATCTGTTATATAAGTCTTGCAGCTTGTTATTGGTACTAACAGACCACAATATTATTATACGAGAATAGTAGAGAAAAGAGGAACTGATAAATGGTTACAGGGTCTTTTTTGTTGAAGCAAAAACCTGTTAGGAGCAAAAACCTGACTGCTAAAACCTTTATAATATCTTCGAACATTATTGTAGTCCAATGGGTATAAATCATAAAGAGTACATTATAAAGTATCTTAAAAGTGTTGTATTTTAAAAGCGTTGTATCTTAAAAGCATTGTATCTTAAAAGTGCTGCCTGTGTATATGGTGGTACGCAGACAGCAACATGAAAAACACTAAAGGTGGTATTAGAGAAAATGCCATAAACAGATTTAACACAGACCATTACTCTTCATTATCAGTAACTTTAGATGGGATATTATTATATGTGGCTGATAAATCAAATCCATTAGATGCACTGAAATGAATATGGAACGATTTCAATTTTTTCGATAAAGCAAGTTTGCTTATACCGTATATACAGATTAAAACTGCAATAGTTTGAAATAGTTCTAGTAATGAATCCATACTAACTCCTTTCTGAATTTAGAAACTTTTGGGATGTAGTATCTAAAATCATTATTATAGCCGATACCATATGATACAGACTGTTCTCCAATACCAAGAAATGAGCAGAGTGTATCAAACATATAATCGTGCAAAGGAATTAATATATGGTACTTAATTACTTATATGCTTGTATCCATTGTACTGCAATAATGTGAAAAGTAAAGAAAAATGAGCTGAATTAGGCAAAATTGGACAGATGAGAGATTTTCTATATTACCTTGTTTTAAGGGCTTTTAGAGGTGTTGATTTACACATAAAATACTAATTTTATGAGGAACAAAAACACTTATATAACAACAGAACCTTGATAATTTGATAATGTGACCGTCTAATATAGACACGCTACTATAACAGATACGCTACAAAAAGAAAAGGTTACTCTATTGCAGTAGAGCAACCCCTCTTCAAAGATTAAAACATTACAGAGGAACAGCACGTTTCTCAATAAGCTTTAACAATTTTGGATTATCTTTTACAAGTAAATAATTTGCAAAGGATACACCAGTAATCTTAGAAACATGACCATTAGAAGATGCGACTTCTAAGGTATTATCAGGCTTCCAAGTAATGTTGGTAGACTTATTAAGTATAGCTTCAATTGATGGTTTATCGGCAGCAGTTAAATAGGATAACAACTACTACCCAAAAGTATTATAGGAACATTCTACTGGACATAGAACATTCCTACAACAAATAAGTAAATACTATACAATTTTACAAGTTCTCTTTTTGAAAAATGTATTTAAAAATTCGACATCATTTGAGGAATGAATATCGGACAAATACATATATTCGAAGAAAGAAACTGGTGATACTTCAAGAGTTTTACCTGAGAGATAATTGACTCTTAAAGTATTGTCTTTCCAAGAAAGAGTATTAATATCCATAACGAACACCTCCCTTCTGTAAGCAACTCTTAGGCAGAGGAAATTTGATAATGGGGTATCAAAAAAATCCTCCACTTATTATTATACGAGAAATCGTATGGAAATAGGAACTGCTTACAGGCTGAGAACACCCAAGACTGGACTAGGGGAGGGTGGTGGGATTACACTTCAATTAAAATATCTATATACAAAATCTATATTAAATATCTATAGAAAAATTAAAAATATGATTGGAGTGTTGAATTTGGAAACAAGCAATATAAAAGTAAATGAAGCCGAAAAGGTAGATAATACAAAGATAACTGCTCAGATGTTATCTGAGCAAGAAAGATTAGCTGCACAAATAGTAGATACCAGAAGAGAAATAACAGAACTGACAGAAGCAGAACAAAAAGAATTGGAAAGTCTGACAAAGCAATATGGACGTTCGTTTGAATATCATATATATCTTATGAATTTCAAACATATAGGGGAAGAAATTCCAGAGGATGTACCAGCTATAGAATATTATGACTACATCCTCAAGAATTTCCGTAATCCAAAGCCAAAAGAAGAATGGACAGATGTGGATTATAAGGCAGATTATTCACGTTGGCAAAGGCTTATGGTAGCAAGTGAGCTTAGACAGCGATTAGAGGTGCAAGAAATACCTCTGATTGATAGGCAGAAGCGAATCATAGAACGTGTCCGTAATGGAACTGACTATGATGTATTCTCATCACAAAAATTTCTCGAAATGCTTAGTTAGTGCAATAAATGGTTGCAAATCATTATATTCAGAAAGGAATTTGGAAAGTTCAGCTTCATTACCAGTAAGTCTAGCATGGTCGATGTTATCTTTTAATGTTTTACGATGATGCTTGATTGCTGGAACAATAATTGTGAAGTTGGATTTTATCAATTCCTCAGTATAGCCATTAGTAAGGATATAATCCCTAAGAGCTATAATAGCATTGACTTGTGGTGTTACATCTCCAAGTGAGTCAATCTGAATATAAGCTAAGTAATCATTAAGGGCAGCAGTAAGTACATCTTTAGTAAGTACATCTTTATTTGTGTTGTTCATAGAAAACCTCCTGTATGTGGTCATATAGATGAAATTATATAAGATGATATAAACTATATCAGATGATATAGACTATATAAGATAAAACTATACAGAAGGAATTATACAACATTATTAAAGAATGTGATAGAAATAATAAAATATCAATCTGAAAAGGTATCAATCTGAGTAAAGCGTAAATCTGAAAGCGAACAGCTTTAAGCGTTAATCTGAAAGCGTAAATCTGAAAGCGTAAATCGGTAGACAGTCATATTATCAAGTTATCAGAGGAAGATTTAGGGAAATTCAAAGAGGATTATCCAAATGTAAAGAGGATAAAAACTTTGCCCCGAAACAGAATGAAAGAGATTGCCCTATGACAATAAAATATAGATTCATGCAAAAGCATGATAGTGTCCAAGCGTAAAAACTGGCACTGGAACTTAGGGCAACCTGAAGTTTCAGTGCCTTTTTTGAGTAATACAGATATTTGCAATCTACTTTTATTATCTGCTTATAACTGAATAATGCATTACTATTTTACTACATACCTAGTACAGCGAATATTAAGTAACTGCTATATTGACTTGTCTGATTTTTCATCTGCGGCGTTGTCGTCAATCGCCGTAGCCACCGCTACGCCTCATTCCTACGCCTTGCAGATGAAGAAATCATCCTGCGTCAATATAGCAGAAACTTAATTTTCGCTGTACTAGTAACCATTAATACCTAATTAATACCTAATTCGGTAAAAAGGGATTGACAAATAGTAGAAAATCGTTTATATTAAAGCACAGATTTGGTGTGTTACTGGACAGGCAGGCATTAACCGGTCATAAATGTTATTTTTTAATATTTATGGGGGTTAGTGCCTTTTTTTGATGTATTTTTTGCGGAAAATTCCGAATAATAAGTTGTCAGAAGGTTTTAATCTCCAGAAAAATCCGGCAGTTATCACGGATAACTATGCCAACACTATCAGGAAAAGGAGAACAAAGAAACATGAAAGACAAAATCTTTGGAGTTTTGCAGCGTGTAGGAAGATCCTTTATGCTTCCGATTGCAATTCTCCCTGTCGCAGGTCTGCTGCTTGGTATCGGCAGTTCCTTCACAAATGAAACAACCATCGCAACCTATGGATTACAGAAAATCCTTGGAAGCGGCACTTTACTTAATTCCCTTCTGATCATTATGAATAAGGTCGGAAGTGCAGTATTTGACAACTTACCGCTGATCTTTGCGGTTGGTGTTGCCATAGGTATGGCAAAAAAAGAGAAAGAGGTTGCGGCTCTTTCAGCATTGATCGCATATTTCGTTATGAACGTAGCGATTAGTGCCATGCTTCTTATAAACGGTGAGATTACAGCTGGCGGACAGATTGCCAAAGATGTACTGGAAGGAACGATTACTTCTGTATGTGGAATCCAGTCCCTACAGATGGGTGTATTTGGCGGTATTATTGTAGGACTTGGAGTCGCGGCACTTCACAATCGTTTTCATAAGATCGTACTTCCGAATGCATTGTCATTCTTCGGCGGTTCTCGATTCGTGCCGATTATTTCTACAATCGTATATATGTTTGTGGGAATTTTGATGTATTTTATCTGGCCGGTAGTTCAGAATGGTATTTATGCCCTGGGCGGACTGGTAACAGGAAGTGGATACATCGGAACACTTATTTTCGGCATTATCAAACGTGCACTGATTCCGTTTGGACTTCACCATGTATTTTATATGCCTTTCTGGCAGACAGCAGTTGGTGGAACAATGGAAGTTGCAGGACAGATGGTACAGGGTGGACAGAATATCTTCTTTGCACAGCTTGCTGATTCTGCAAATGTAGCACATTTTAGTGCTGATGCGACCAGATATTTCTCCGGTGAGTTTATCTTTATGATCTTTGGCCTTCCGGGTGCGGCACTTGCTATGTATCGCTGTGCAAAACCTGAGAAGAAAAAAGCAGCAGGCGGACTTCTTCTTTCAGCAGCCCTTGCATGTATGTTTACAGGTATTACAGAGCCTCTGGAATTCTCATTCCTGTTTGTAGCTCCGGCATTGTTTGTTGTACAGGTAATTCTGGCTGGTGCGGCTTATATGATCGCACATATGTTAAATATCGCAGTAGGACTTACTTTCTCCGGTGGATTCCTTGACTTGTTCCTGTTTGGTATTCTGCAGGGAAATGAAAAGACAAGCTGGCTGAGAATTATCCCGGTTGGTATTATTTATTTCATTCTGTACTATGTAATCTTTACATTTATGATCAAGAAGTTTGATTTCAAGACTCCGGGACGTGAGGATGATGATACAGAAACCAAGCTCTATACAAAAGCTGACGTAAACGCCAGAAAAGAAGCTGGAAAGACAGATAGTGCAACTGTAACAACTTCTAATGATCCGGTAAGCGAACTGATTACAATGGGACTTGGCGGAAAGAAAAATATCGTAGACGTTGACTGCTGCGCGACAAGACTTCGTGTCACAGTCGCAGAGCCGGAGAGAGTCAGAGATGATCTCCTCAAACAGACAGATTCCAGAGGAATTGTGAAAAAAGGACAGGGTGTGCAGGTTATTTATGGACCTCATGTAACTGTAATCAAAGCAAAACTGGAAGAATATCTGGAAACTGCTCCGAATGAATTTGCAGCAGATACTGTTGAAAATGATACGGCAAATTCTGGAAATAATGCAGCAGAAACTGCAAACGGATCAGACAGCAATGCAACTCAGAATCAGGCTGCAGGAACTGAAAATGAGAGCGATACAGCACAGACATCAGCACCTGTAAAAGAAGAAAAAATCAGAAAAACAGCCATTATTTACAGTCCGGTAAATGGTATCGCGGCAGATCTTTCCACCGCTCCGGATGAAGGATTTGCAGGAAAAATGATGGGTGACGGTGCAGTGGTAACACCGACAGAAGGAACTGTATATGCACCTGCAGACGGTGAAGTAGAGTTCATTTTTGACACCAAACACGCCATCGGATTCCAGACAGATTCCGGCATTCCAATGCTTCTTCACATGGGAATTGACACTGTGAAACTGGAAGGAAAAGGATTCGAAATTCTGGTAACAGAGGGTCAGAAAGTAAAGATGGGTGAACCGATGATGAAACTTGATTTAGAGTTCTTATCAGCCAATGCACCATCCCTTGTTTCCCCGATTCTTGACACCGAACCGGAAGACAACCAGAGAATCCGACTTCTCGCAAACGGTGAGATCAAAGCGGGTGAACCGTTGTTTGCGGTAGAGACACTGGAATAATAAATATAGTTTTGAGAAAACTGAAGCAAACAAGCTGCAAATATTCGCAGAACAAATAAAAGAACAGCCAGATAATCAGAGAATATCTGAATTATCTGGCTGTTCTTTACATACCGTAAAAACGAGAAATCCATGACAGGAAAGTTGGTTGGAAAAACAAAGTAAATTAAACAGACAGGTAGGATTCCTGATAAAAATATGGTACACTTATGCTTGTATAAGGTAAATCAAATAAATTTTGAATATGATAACCGTATTATTAAGGACGGAGTAAATAGTAATAAAATATATGAGATACTTTTGCCTGTCAATATGAAGATTATCAGAGAAAAAGGAGGCTTTTTATGGGTGGAGAAGAGTTATATATACTAAAGCATAAAGACCTGGACACAGCCATGGTAAAGATCAACCCTTTTTCGGGAAGAATCGAATATATCCTTGAGGTGTATCTGCCGGAAGAACTGCCCGTTGGATGTAAAAAAGACGGAACAGGACTTGCAGAATGGTGGAATATGCGTGCAGTACCTGACACAAGAAAAGGGATTCAGCAGGCGCTGAAGATTCTGAGAGAAGAAACAAGTCAGTCTTTGATGCTGGCAGCATATGGATTAAGTCTGACAGATCATTATTGGATGCAGCCAGTTTCAAAAGAACTGTACTGGAGAGATATTAATTTCTTTGAGAATGATTTTTCAGATGAACTTGGCAATTTACTGACAGATACTGGCAGAATAGATGTAGACGATCACATATCGCGTTTTTCTCCGGCTTCATCTGTAAATGGAGAGATGAAGAAAAAATGGATCATCAGGGATCATACCCGTTATCTGCTGAAAATAAATACAAATAATTATGGACAGCAGGCAGTAAATGAAAAAATTGCGACCAGACTTCATGAACGTCTGGAATGGAGAAATTATGTCCCATATGAAATTACCGGAACAAAAATAGATGGTGAAGAATTCCCCTGTAGTCTGAATGCGCTGTTTACTTCTCTGGACACAGAATTGGTTTCGGCATATCAGTTGATTAGAAATTATAAAGTGCCGAATGATTTATCAGAGTATGAGGCGATTATTCGGTTGGCAACAGAATATGGACTCGATGAGCTGGAAGTAAGAACGCAGCTGGAATATACGATTTTGACAGATTTTATTCTGAGTAATACAGACAGACATTATAATAATTTCGGATTTTTATATAACAGTGAGAAACATACACTGATAAAAATGGCGCCTGTATATGATACAGGGAACTGCCTTTTTTACAATGAAGATCCAGTTCCGGTCAAATCAGGTCTGTTAAATGTCAAAGTCAATTCATTTTGTAAAAAAGAAACAGATATGCTTTCCTATGTAAAGAATAAAGAAATAATTGATATAGAAAAACTTGAAGGATTTCCCAAAGAAGTAGAAGAATTATTAAAACAATATACGAAAATGCCAGAAGAAAGAGCAGAAAAGATAGCAGAAACCGTACAGAAAAAGATAGAGTATCTTCAGCTTTTTCAGGAAGGGAAGAAAATCTGGAAACGAGAAAAATATTGGTAAGGGGAATAGGCTATGAAACAGAAGGTTGGAAAGTACAGCGTAGAGATGGAAGGCGATAGATTATATATTGGTGATTCTCCTCAGTTGGTTGTCAATTTGAAAACGCAGAAAAATTTTATACGCTGTAAAAATGAAAATATTCCATATAAAAAAGAAATTCGTCTAAGTCCGGATTTACTAGAAGGGAAACGCCCGGAGGTTTTTAAAACGGCAGTGGGATATTATTATCAGCAGGCGTGTGAAATTGCAGATGGAATACAGATTGCCAGGGCATATGGAAGAAAGGCTAATCGCACAATTTCTGTTAAAGATTTATCTGAGAGAAAAGTATAATAAATAAAACACAAACGCAGTATGGAAAAAAATAATAAAAAATCGGACAGATATAAAGGAAAAGAAAAAGTATGATAAACAGAAATGATATGCTGGAGTTAACCCGCAGGATGACCTTATCCAGAAATTGTTTTATGCGTGCAGCAGGCGTTTACATAGACGAAAATGGATATATCGATAATACTTTTAATGTAAATTTTAAAAACATGGGAAAGCATGATCAGCAAGTTAATCTGGATCTGGCGAAAACAATCCCGTTCTCGAAAACAAATGAGCAATTGAAATGCTATAAATTTCCGGCAGGAGATCTGGCCTATGACAGTATCCATAAATTGTTAATGGCATTATCACAATATGGTTTAAAAGATGATCTTCTTGTGCAGACACTTTGCGAACAGCTGGCAGAGGGAATCTGCGGCACAGAAGACAAGTTCAACAGGATAAGTCATTTACGCGGGCAGGAATTTGGAATTTATATTTATCATGGAATCTACGATATTCCAAAGAAAGGCTCAGATCAGAGCGAACAATGGGAATCGGAAGAAGTTTATAGCTTCCTTGTGTGTGTAGTTGCACCAGTAGATAAAGACTATAATGCAGGAAAACCAAAATGCGGATTTATATTTCCGGCGTTTGAAGATAGATCCGCAGAGCATGGAAAGATAGATATTTTCTTTGAAAATCCAGACTGTCCGGATGAAGGATTTTTAAGAAAAATATTGGGAAAATAGCTATTAAAGATCTGATAAGATGGAAATTCAATTTAGTCATTTCAAATTCAATTTAGTCATTTTATGGAAAAATGACTAAATTAAAATATTTATAACATTGATAATAAATGAGGGGATCGTAAGATGTACAGAGTAAGCAAAGTATTAAATAACAATGGTGTAATAGCTATTGATATGGAAGAAAATCAGGAATATGTAATCCTTGGCAAGGGTGTTGGCTTTGGCAAGAAAGTCAGCCAGCGTTTTGATAAACCTGCAGAGTGTACCTTGTATCGGCTGGAGCAGGAGACGGAGCGTGGATCTGCGAAAGAACTGGTAAAGGGAATCGAGCCGGAGTATCTGGAAATTGCAGATGAGATTCTGACAGAGGCGCAGAAAGTGTTTGGAGATTCTGTAGACAGAGGAATTCTTTTCCCGCTTGCAGACCATATCTCTTTTGCAGTTGCAAGAATTCGCCGAAATGAGCAGATCAGTAATCCTCTGACTGAGGATATCAAAGTGCTTTTTTACAGTGAATTTAAGGTTGCAGAGACGTTGAAAGCAATTTTGAAGGAGAGACTTCAGATAGAAATTGATGACCATGAAGTTGGATATGTGGCACTTCATATTCACTCTGCGATCGGTGATGAGAAGGTATCTGTTGCGATGCAGACTGCTAGGGCAGTGAGAGAGTGTATTGACATGATCGAGAAGGCGACAGGCAAGCCGATAGATGTACTTTCTCTGTCTTATAATCGTCTGATGAACCATATGAAATATATGGTGGCGCGTGCATCAACAGGGGAGAAACTGAATCTGGATATGAACGAATATATGCTGGACCAGTATCCACAGGCTTATGAAATCGCAGCGGAGATATGCAAGAATCTGGAAGGATGTATAGGTCATAAGCTGGATGAGACGGAGATTGGATATCTGGCGATGCATATACAGAGAGTATATAAAGATGCAGTGTGAGAAAAGTAGTAATAATAGAAGAAAGTTCCTTATTTCAGGAACTTTCTGATCAGTTTTTCATAGATTTTTCTGTATGGCTGGTATCTCATAGGGAGGTCCAGCCATGTTTTTTTATCTACAATACTCTTGAAGTGAGAAAAGGTATTGAACCCGTCTCTGCCATGGTAAGATCCCATACCGCTTTCGCCAAAGCCGCCAAATCCCATCTCGCTGGTTGCCAGATGGATGATCGTATCATTCACACAGCCACCGCCGAATCCACAGCGAGAGGTGACTTTGCAGGCGACATCCTTGTCGGAAGTGAAGATATACAGAGCCAGTGGATGTGCCATGGAGTTAACGGTTACGATAGCTTCATCCAGTGAATCATAAGTCAATACCGGAAGCACCGGGCCGAAAATTTCTTCCTGCATAACGGCATCCTGGAAAGTAACATGATCCATAACGGTAGGTGAAATCTGAAGTGTTTTTGGATTGCTGTCACCGCCGCAGATTACTTTATCCGGATTGATAAGATTGCTGATACGGGTAAAGTGTTTCTCATTGATGATTTTGCCATAATTTTTATTATTCAGAGGTGCAGAACCAAACTGTTTTTTAATTTGTTTCTGAATCTGGCAGATCAGTTCATCTTTAATTTCCTTATCACAGTAGATATAATCTGGTGCAACGCAGGTCTGACCGCAGTTGAGATATTTTCCGAATACAATCCGTCTGGCTGCCAGTTTCAGGTTGGCACTTTTTTCTACGATACAGGGACTTTTTCCACCAAGTTCCAGGGTAACAGGAGTCAGGTGTGCAGATGCCTTTGACATAACTTCACGACCGACATTCTGGCTTCCGGTGAAGAAGATATAGTCGAAATGTTCATTGAGGAGCGCAGTATTTTCTGTGCGTCCGCCTGTTACAACGGTTACATAATGCGGGTCAAAACATTCGCAGATGATAGTTTCAATGACACGACTTGTATTGGGTGAGTAAGCACTTGGTTTTAATACTACGGTGTTTCCTGCGGCAATCGCATCTATCAGTGGATCGATGGTGAGCAGGAACGGATAATTCCAAGGACTCATAACAAGAACTACACCATAAGGGGACGGCTTTTTATAGCTTCTGGAGGCGAACTGTGCAAGAGGGGTTATTACGTTTTTTTCCTTTGCGTAGGATGGTGTATGGCGAATCATATAGCTGAGTTCGGAGAGTACAAGTCCGACCTCGCACATATAGGACTCGAAGTTACTCTTGCCGAGGTCGCGCTTTAATGCCTCATTGATCAATGGTTCATATTTCTGAATACAGAATTTTAATTTTTTTAAAGCTTCAATTCTTTTATCAACTGGTAAAGTTGCGCCGGTATAAAAATAGGTACGCTGTTTCTGGACGATTTCTTTAATTTCTGTTTCTGTCATTGAATAGTCCCTCCATACTTTTTCTGTATTATTTATCAGATTCAGGAATCAGCATATAATAAAATTTCTCAAGTTCTGATGCATCCATCAGCTTTGGCACAGGATACAGAGGATTTGCCTCTTTATCTGCATAATGTGACAGCTTCGGGATATCTGTTTTCTGGATCTCTTTTACAGTATCTCCGATTCCGAATTTCTGTTTCATTTCTTCGATTGCCTGAATAAAAAGTTCTGCAGCTTCATGATCTGGTGTGTTCTTATCCGCGAGTCCGGCAGCAACAGCCAGATTGTGGAGTTTTTTATCAATGCAGCTTCCATATTCACGAAGCACCATAGGCAGCAGAATCGCATTGGCAAGTCCATGAGGCACGTTATATTCTCCTCCAAGTGAGTGAGCAACTGCGTGAACATATCCTACATAAGATTTGGTAAATGCACAGCCTGCATAGAAAGAAGCATGGAGCATATTCCGACGTGCCTGGATGTTATCACCATGTTCATAAACAGTGTAAATATTTTCAAAAATCAGTTTTACAGCTTTTAAAGCGTCCCTGCGGGTATCTATTGTGGTAGAGTTTCCGATGTATGCTTCGACTGCGTGAGTGAGGGCATCCATGCCTGTGGTGGCGGTGATAAATGGCGGCAGGCTTAAGGTTACTTTCGGGTCAAGTACTGCATAGCGGGGAATTAGTGGAAAGTCGTTGATCGCATATTTATATCGGGTATCTGCATCGGTAATTACAGCTGCGAGAGTAGTTTCACTTCCAGTACCGGCAGTAGTAGGAACTGCCATAAGAAGTGGAAGTTTCTTGTGTACTTTCAGGATTCCCTTCATCTGAGCCAGAGTTTGTTTTGGCTTTACTGCGCGTGCACCGACAGCCTTTGCACAGTCCATACTGGAACCGCCGCCGAAACCGATAATAGCATCGCACCCGTTTTCGTGATAAAGATTCAGTGCCTCCTTAACATTTACGGTAGTAGGGTTGGCAACTGTTTTATCATAGATTGTATAAGGAATTCCGGCTTCGTTCAGCGTTTTCTCCAGACGTCTGGTAAGTCCGAGACGGGCAATTCCCGCGTCTGTGATGATCAGCACATGTGTACATTTGTGGCGCATGATGATTTCCGGAAGTTCTTTAACACTTCCGGCGATTTTCGGTTTGCGGTAAGGTAAAAATGGGATAGCGATGTGAAAAGCTTTCTGAAAAGCCCTGCAATATATTTTTCTGATAGGATTCATGATAATTCTCCTCTGTAATATGTAATCAAGAAAAATATAGCAAGGCAAAAAAGAAAAGTCAATATATTTTGATATTCAAAAAGTATGGAATACTTAATAAATTACAGACAAGATAAAGCATACTGCAGAGAATCGTCCAGATGTTTCTTCATCAACTCGCCGGCTTTATCAATATCACCGGCTTTATATGCCTCAAAAATCAGCCTATGCATATGTCCGATATTGTGTTGAGGTTCGGACTGAGTCTCATACAAATTAGAAAAAATCGTAAGCTGGCTGCGAAGCTTCTCTGCAGCGAGAAGGGGAAAAATCCGATCGTTATGTATCCGGGAGAATGTTATTACTGCGGTGCCTGCGTAATGGTCTGCCCGACAGGTGCTGTTAAGCTGGCACATCCGCTTATGAACAGAGCCAAATTTGTGGAAGTGCGCCATTAAACAAACTTAGAAGTAAGCAGAATATTGATAGAACTGGAAGGCAGTTTCTACTATATGTGGATATGGTGGAAACTGACTTTTTTATGTATAAAACTGTTCAGTGGGGACGCTATTTTTCTTCATAACGCAGATTTCTGAAGACTTAGAATATCTTAGACCGTGGAAATCGTCCCGAAAATAAAACATAGTTCTGACCGTCCCTTATGATTTGTTTATTCCCTAGCATGAGCCATACTAGCCCTCAGAGTTTCAATGAAAAATGTTACGAAACTTTACGAAACTCCGAAAACCAGTTGACAACCGGGTAAGTTTAAACTAACATAAAGTTAGCGATAGATAACCACATGATAAAACTATACGGTTATAACAAACATATTGCTAAATTGTCTTATAAGGCAACATGAGGGAGGAGCAAAGAAAAAATGTTTCTGCAAATACAGGGAATCAAAAAATCCTTTGGTACAGGTGACAGTCGTGTTGATGTGCTGAAAGGCTTAGATCTTGAGATTGAAAGAGGAGAATTTTGTGTTCTGCTTGGTCCGTCGGGTTCAGGAAAGTCTACACTCTTAAACATTATTGGTGGAATCGACAGTGCAGACGAGGGGAACTTAGTGATAGACGGAGAACGTCTGGCGGATATGTCGGAGAAGAAACTTTCATTATACAGAAGAAAACATCTTGGTTATATTTTCCAGATGTATAATCTGATCCCAAATCTTACAGTCAGGGAAAATATTGAAGTAGGCGCTTATCTTAGTGATAAACCTCTGGATGTAGATGAGCTGCTTCATACGCTTGGAATCTATGAGCACCAGAGAAAGCTTCCAAATCAGCTTTCCGGTGGGCAGCAGCAGAGGACGGCTATCGGCAGGGCAATCGTGAAGAATCCGGATATTCTTTTGTGTGATGAGCCGACTGGGGCACTGGATTATAATACATCAAAGGAAATTCTTAAGCTGATTGAGACAGTGAATCAGAAGTATGGAAATACGATCGTTATGGTTACGCACAATGATGCAATTAAGGATATGGCGGATCGTGTGGTGAAGCTTCGAGATGGTATGATTCGAAAGAACTATATCAATGAACATAAGATTCCTGCGGCAGAGCTTGACTGGTAAGGAGGACGAAAGAGATGAAGAGTCCTTTGAGAAAGCGTTTACCCAGAGAGTTAAAAAGTGAGATTGGGAAATACCTGATTGTATTTATTCTGATGGTAACTACGATTGGATTCGTTTCGGGCTTTCTGGTTGCGGATGGCAGTATGCTTATTGCTTACAATGAGAGTTTTGAGAAATATAATATTGAAGATGGAAATTTGCGTACGGCAGAGCAGATTTATAAGACGCAGAGAGAGGAAATTGAGAAGCTTGGCATAAAATTATATGAGAATTTCTATCTGGAAGAATCATTGGATAATGGCAGTACGATGCGTATCTTTAAGAACAGGGAAGAGGTTAATAGGGTCTGCCTGATGAAAGGTGAACTTCCGGCAAAAACAGGGGAGATCGCGATTGACAGAATGTACGCAGATAATAACAGTTTGTCTGTAGGGGATACATTGCAAAGTGGAAAAAAGACATGGAAGATTACAGGGCTTGTGGCGCTTTCTGATTATAGCTGTCTGTTTCAGAATAATAATGATTCTATGTTTGACTCCGTGAAGTTTGGTGTTTCTGTTGTGACAGAGGATGAGTTTGATTCTTTGAAACAGGATAAATTACAGTATAATTATTCCTGGAAATATGATCAGAAACCGAAGACTGAGAAAGAGGAAAAGGAAGTTTCTGAGGATTTGATGGAGGACATCGGAAAGATTGTTACGCTGGAAGCATTTGTGCCGCAGTATCAGAATCAGGCGATTAATTTTACCGGAGATGATATGGGTAGCGATAAGGCGATGATAATCATGTTGCTTTATATTGTAATTGTGATCATGGCGTTTGTATTTGGCATTACGATCAGCAACACGATCCGAAAAGAAGCAGGTGTGATCGGTACGCTTCGGGCTTCCGGATATACCAGAAGAGAGCTTGTCATGCATTATATGACACTTCCGGTGCTGATTACACTTGTTGGCGCATTGATCGGAAATATTCTTGGATATACAGTATTTAAGGGTGTTTGCGCAGGGATGTATTATGGAAGTTACAGTCTTCCGACTTACGTGACGATCTGGAATGCAGAAGCGTTCCTTCTCACAACAGTTGTTCCTGTTATTATTATGCTGGTGGTAAATTATGGAATTTTAAGACATAAGTTAAAATTGTCTCCGCTGAAGTTTTTGCGCAGGGATTTGTCAGGGCGTAAGCAGAAGAGAGCAATTCGTCTGAGTCCGAAGATTAAAATTTTCTCAAGATTTCGTCTTCGCGTGATTTTCCAGAATATGAGTAACTATATCGTTTTGTTTATCGGGATTTTGTTTGCAAATCTGCTGTTGATGTTTGGGTTACTGCTGCCGTCGGTATTGTCTCACTATCAGTTGGAGATTCAGGATAATATGCTGGCGAAATATCAGTACATGTTGCAGGTTCCTGTCAGTGCGGTGAGTGGAAATAAATTCGAAAGTCTGGTTTCGTTGCTTGAATTTTACATGGATTCTGAAACGAAAAACGAGGATGCGGAGAAGTTTTCTGCGTATTCTTTAAACACTTTGCCGGGGAAATATAAGAGCGAGGAAGTCTTGCTTTACGGTATTGAACCGGATAGTAAATATGTGAAAATTAATTTTGATGATACACAGGATAAGATAGAGTCTGGTAATACAGAAGAGAAAAAGAATGAAGGTAAAACAGACAAACCTGCAGATGAAATAAAAAAAGAAAGCACAGGTGTATATATTTCCAAGGCATATGCAGATAAATTCCTGCTTCATGAAGGGGATACGATTACTTTGAAGGAAAAATATGAAAAAGACGAGTATTCTTTTAAAATAGTGGGTATTTATGATTATACAGCGGCGCTTTGTGTCTTTATGCCACGTAGTGATCTGAATGACCTGTTTGATCTGGGAGATGATTATTACAGCGGTTATTTCTCTGATACAGAGATTACAGATATCAAGAATCAGTATATCGGTTCAGTTGTCAATCTGGATGCACTGACGAAGATTTCCAGGCAGCTGGATGTATCAATGGGAAGTATGATGGGTCTGGTGAATGGATTTGCCATTATGATTTATATGGTGCTTATTTATCTGCTTTCAAAGATTATTATTGAGAAAAATGCCCAGTCTATTTCCATGGTAAAGATATTGGGATACACAAATGGTGAGATCAGCAGACTTTATATTCTGTCTACGTCTGTTGTAGTGGTACTCTGCCTTCTGCTCAGTCTCCCAATTGAAACGGCAGTGATGAATGTGCTGTTTCGTGAAATGATGCTGGCGAGCATTTCGGGATGGATCACACTCTGGATTGACCCGATGATCTATGTACAGATGTTTGGGGCGGGAATTGTTACATATGGGTTAGTGGCATTGCTGGAATTCAGAAGAGTGAAGAAAGTTCCGATGGATGAAGCATTGAAAAATGTTGAGTAATGAGCGTATGATTTTTTCAATAACGCGTCAGAGGCGGGAAGCAGAATCTGACAAAAATTTGACATTATCTGGATTTTGTGTTACGGTAAGTAGGAAACTGTTAGACCAATCAGTTGGAATAGGAGATTATTATGAGAAAAAAATCAACTTCAAAAGCAACAGCAACTATCAAAGAAGCTACAACCAAAGCAACAGAGGCAGTGAAAGAAACAGTAGAGAAAACAATTGCCAAAGCTCCGGAAGTGATTGAAGAAGCAAAAGACGTTGCATCTGATATTGCGAAAGCACCAGTTGTAGAAGAAGCAAAAGAAACTGTAAAGAAAGCAGTAAAAGAAGTGGCTAAAAATATCGACATCAAAAAATTCGTAGAAACAACTATCGAATTACCTGGTTTTGCAGTTACAATGAGCTCCATCGAGGAAGCAATCAAAGAAGACATTAAAGCGAAAGACATCAAAGGAAAAGATATCAGTGTTTATGTAAACGTTGAGCAGAAAGCCGCATACTACACAGTAGACGGTCAGGGATCTGACGATTACAAGATCGACCTGAATACATTATAATCATTTTTATAACTGAAAATGAATGCCTGTGAGCGAAGGCTTGCAGACATAAAAACAGCAGGAATGTTCTCTTAATGAGCGCTCCTGCTATTTTTATGTTTTCGAAATCCGCTGATTTACTACGTAAATCGCTACTTTTAACGCCTTTTACATTTCATTCATATTGAAAAATCAGACATCTAAGAAGTTTGTTCCTGTTCAAACAAATCCTCTCTTGTAATATTCTGTGCCCATTTCCCCTGGCGATAGTGATGGAATACCCATGGCCACTTGACGAATTCGTCTGTACATAACAGGAAGTATACCCAAAGCACAGGAAGTTTCAGCACGAATGCTGCGAAGAATCCAAGCGGTACTGCATATACCCACATATCGATCGTATCGCAGATGAGACCAAATTTCGTATCTCCACCTGCCCGGAATACTCCGGCAATCAATGCAGTATTGACTGCAGAACCCATAATGTAATAAGTATTGATCAGCAGCATATATTTCAGATAATGCATTGCACCATCACTTAAAGAGGCAAATTTCATAACCAGAGGAGTGATGGCAAATACGATCACACCACCGATTGCTCCGGCGATGACAGTCATTTTCAGCATTCTGGAAGCATATACTTTTGACTTCTCCAGATCACCTTTTCCCATAACATTTCCAAGAAGAATCGTTCCGGCACTGGCAATGGCAAAGCAGAAAACAGAGCCGATATTGCGGACAACAGTAACCAGTGAATTGGCGGCAACTGCATCCGTGCCAAGGTGTCCGAGGATTACAGAATACATGGAGAATGCTACACTCCATGAGACATCATTTCCAAGCGCAGGAAGTGACAATTTAATGAAATCCTGGAACAATACTTTACTGCGGATAAACATATATGTCAGGTTCAGTTTCACATTCTTGCTCAGGGAAGATACAATCACGCAGGCAATTAATTCTATGAATCTGGAAGAAGCTGTTGCGATTGCAACACCTGTAGCTCCGAGCTTTGGTGCTCCGAACAGCCCAAAGATAAAGGTTGCATTCAGAATAATGTTCAGGACAAAAGCCAGCATATTCAAAGCCATACTGATTGTTACACGTCCAACACTGCGCAGGATCGCCAGGTAAACTTCCGTAACACCCCAGCACAGATAAGTAATGCCCATGATTCTGAGATAAGAAGAACCAATGGAGATCAGTTCAGGGTCAGATGTGAATATTTTTATCATATGCTGAGGAGCAGTGAAAGCAATCAGCGCTACAATCGCGGAAATTGCGATTGAAAAACGAAGCGCAATTCCCTCAATCGCATGAATTGCCTGTATATTGTTTTTACCAAAATATTGTGCGCACAGAAGAGAGGCGCCGGTGCCAAGTCCGTAATATACCATAAACAGGATATTGGAGTAATTGGCAGCCAGGGACACTGCGGAAATTGCAGACTGTCCGACGTAATTGAGCATAATTACGTCTGCGGAATTGACCGCTGCGCTGAGCAGATTCTGAATAATGATCGGAATCGTCAGCCGAAACATTTGCCGATAGAAATCATCTTTACCGGCTGATACTGTATTTGTCATATTTACCCCCATAATAAATTATAAATTTTCTTTTTGTCTGATCAGAGCATATTATTTCATCTTTTTTTATCATAGCTTTCATGCGGGGAATGCGCTATCTCTATTTTGACAAATTTATACATTATTATGACTTTTATGGCTGCTTGCTTGTTGGTATTCCATAAATTATTTAAAAAATATTCATCTTTTTATCCCCGTTTTTTTAACCGAATCAAGTAAGTCCCCTGCTTCAATTGCGAGGAGCAATAAGCAGGGGACTTACTTGATTCGGTTAAACTTGTGTATCATATGTAGCATGGTCTGTATTGCGCTAAAAGTACTGGACTGGTATAATCTATATATGGATTTTGCAGCCTATGATGATAAATGTAAATATCCGTGTTCTTACCGAAAAGATTTTGAACAATTAAAAAACGATAAATAAAAACATGGTAGGTGAATTTTTTATGATGACATTGCAGCAGATCGATATGAGTATTTTATTGTGGATACAGGAACATTTAAGAGCAGATGCCCTGACACCTTTCTGGAAAGTTATCACTTTTCTGGGAAATGGAGGATGGTTCTGGCTTGTGCTGGCAGCAGGACTGCTGGTGTACAAGAAAACACGTCCGACGGGGATTGCGGCATTACTTTCCATTACAACAGGCTTCCTTATCACGAATGTGCTGCTGAAGAATATTGTTGCCCGCCCAAGACCTTTTGACGCCTATACAGAGATTATTCCTCTGATCACAAAACCAACGGATTTTTCATTCCCGTCTGGTCATACATGTGCATCATTTGCGTGCGCGCTGATACTATTTAGAATGCTTCCGAAGAAATTCGGAATTCCGGCAGTGATCCTGGCGGGAATGGTAGCCTTCTCAAGACTTTACCTGGGAGTCCATTATCCGGGAGATGTTCTGGGAGGATTTCTGGTAGCAGTATTTGCAAGCACACTGGTATATCATCTGATGTCAGCATATCAGAAAAAAATGCAGGAGCAGTCATAAGGTCTTTCTCATAAATGGAGATGAGACAAACATGGGAAAGGGCGCTGCAATCAAGACAGCACTTACATATATCAAAGAAATGAATCTGGTGCAGAGAATGAGTATTTTCACAAGAAAAACCAATAAAGCAGACAATAGATAATATTCTCAGTAACGCAGCCAAAAGTAGAATGTCTGCCATGACAGCAGAATATAATAAATTAATTTTAGAAACAAAGGGAGCTCTTTAATGAAGCAAAAAACCTTATTGATCAGCCTGTTAATTTCTCTGGGAACCGGAGTGATTGCAGGCTTTCTTACTTTCACAAGTATGGAACAATACCAGGAAATGTACCGCCCGCCATTGTCGCCGCCGGGGTGGATATTCCCGGTGGTCTGGCTGCTTCTTTATGCACTGATGGGAATTGCTGCATACAGAATATACATGAAAGATCCAAAAGCAGAAGCATTAAAGTTATACCTGATTCAGCTGGCGATAAACTTCTTATGGCCGATACTTTTCTTTAATTTCGGCTGGCAATTATTTGCGGCAGTCTGGCTGTTGCTGTTATGGTATCTGGTATTTGTTATGATAAAAGAATTTGCAAAAATTGATGAAGGTGCGGCAAAGCTTATGATCCCATATCTAATCTGGCTTACTTTTGCGGCATATCTGAATATAGCGATTGCTTTGCACAGATAAGCGATTATTTTTTGGGATTGCATTGTGATAAAAAGTGATGAATGGCTACTTGTGATACATAAATAGCCAAAAAAGTACGTATACTATCTTCCATGTAGAAAGTAAATTTTTATACAGGAGGACAGACATGGACAACAGCACAAAGAAACTATTAGAAGAATGCAGTGTCGGATGCAAGATGGGAATTGAGAGCATGGAGCAGGTACAGCATCATGTGACAGACGCCAAAATCGCAGCAACGATTGAAAAATCCTGTTCAAAACATAAGGAACTGGAAGAGGAAATTTCCAAAATATTTCTTCGCGCAGGCCAGCCGGAGAAAGAACCGGGTGTTATGGTATCCACATTTTCGTGGATGACAACAGGTGTAAAAATGATGACCGGAGAAGATGAGAATAAACAGGCGGTTAAGATCATCATGAATGGCTGCAACATGGGAACCCAGTCTATCACAGAAGCCATGCACCAATGCAAAGATGCGTCGTCCGAAAGTATTTCCATTGCAAAGAAGCTTATTGGAATGGAAGAGAATCTGCGGGATGATATGCAGAAATATTTGTAAAACTATTTGTAAAATGAAATGCTGTCAGTTATAGAATAAGTTTGTAACTGATGGCATTTTTATTTGTGGTGTGTAGTGAGTGGCGGATTATTGCAGGTCAGGAATAGTTGTGATACAATGCACAAGAGAAATTACACAATTTACATAGAAAAAAGGACAACACAATGAATAAAAATGAAATCTATATAAAAAGTGGTACCCAATACAAAAAAATGACAAAAGAACTCCTTGCGCAATGTGACCTTGTATCTCAGATAACAGATAAGAAAATACAGATCGGCATCAAACCAAATCTTGTCTCACCATCTGAAGCCTCCTGGGGAGCTACCACACATCCGGAGATCGTGGCGGGAATTATCGAATATCTGCAGGAGAATGGATATGAGAATATTGCAATTCTGGAAGGTTCCTGGGTAGGAGATAAGACGAAAGAGAGTTACGAGGTATGCGGTTATCAGGAACTTTCAGAGAAATATCAGGTGCCTTTCTGGGATATGCAGGAGGACAAGGGAATAGAGTGTGACTGTAAAGGTGTGAAATTAAATATCTGTGAACGAGTAGAAAAAGTTGATTTTCTGATCAACGTTCCGGTATTGAAAGGCCACTGTCAGACAAAGATAACCTGTGCATTAAAAAATATGAAAGGCTTGATCCCAAACACCGAGAAACGCAGATTCCATGCAATGGGACTGCATAAGCCAATCGCACATCTCAATGCCGGAATTCATCAGGACTTTATCGTAGTCGACAATATCTGTGGAGATCTGGATTTCGAGGATGGTGGAAACCCGGTAGTGATGAATCGAATCTGGGCAGGAATGGACCCGGTGCTGATTGATTCCTATGTTTGTCAGGTCATGCACTATGAGACAAAAGATGTTCCTTATATCGGACTGGCAGAAGAATTGGGAGTTGGAAGTAGAGATCTGAAAAATGCTCACATCATCTATTGTGAGGAATCTGCCCGAAAGGAACTGCCGAAATCCCGAAAGGTAGTAGAACTTCAGGATGCTGTAGAAGAAGTAGAATCCTGCAGTGCCTGCTATGGATACCTTATCCCTGCACTGGAAATGCTCAAAAATGATGGGCTTTTTGAAAAACTGGATACAAAGATCTGTATCGGGCAGGGTTACCGTGGCAAAACAGGAAAACTGGGCGTTGGTGCCTGCACCTGTAAATTTGAACACAATGTAAACGGATGCCCGCCTACAGAAAATCAGATCTATGATTTCCTGAAACAATATATTCTGAACAAATAAAAAACAGGTTCGTTTACGAACCTGTTTTTTATTTGCAATCTATAATGCCATCTTAATCATCTTAACGATCGTATCCTGGTCAAATTTGCTACTGTCAAATGCCAGATGATACTGGGAAATATCTTTCCATTTCTTATCAGTGAAATATTCATAATAAGTACGGCGTTCTTTATCAACTTTCTTAACGAGTTTCTGGGCACTCTTTTCTTCCCGTCCGGTACGCTCAATGATAGTCTGTACACGATAATCAAATGGCGCATGGATAAATACGCTCAGGCATTTATTATCAAGAATATAATTTGCGCATCGTCCGACAATTACGCAGTCCTCCTTCTCCGCTGCATCCAGAATAATCTTGCGCTGAAGATCAAAGAGAACATCATTCATCGGAACGAAGTGGAAATCGCTGTCCATCTGAAGTTCATGATCGATAGGAAAACGCCACTGACTGCCGCGTTTCTCATCAACTTTGGCAAGCACATCAAAAGGAATATTCTCTTTCTGAGCTGCAATATCGATCAGTTCTTTGTCATAAAAAGCAAATCCAAGTTCTTCTGCCAGAGCCTTACCGATCAGACGGCCATTACTGCCGAGCATTCTGTTTATTGTAATCACGCGTTTACTCATAATCAAAACCTCCTTATGACATCCCTGTTACTGTTATCTTATGATACCTGAGCCAAAGCTCCCATAATCCTGATATCGTATCACCTGTCAATAGTAACAAGTCTTTTATTTGTTAACATTATAACACTAATGTCAGAAAAATACCAGTAAAATACATAAAAAAACAAAAATAATACAAGAAAACTTATATATACTACACAAAAACAAACAGACCTTTACGAAAGATATTGTTATATCTGAGTGAAATAGAAAGTCACATTCTGAACACATCTTTTTCACCCGGATTTCACAGGCATCTCAAAATTTGCACATATTTTCCAGATAATATTTGGCTATCAGGTCAAAACAAATGGAGGGAAAGAAGAAATCAAAGAACTTGAAGAGCAGATCAGTGATAGTCCTCTGGTAATTCCTGCTATTTTTTTGTTGCTTTTTTGGACAAATTTATCAATAGACGTGGATATTTTGCGTATGATAAAATTAAATTGGAAAATTTATTTATAAGATAGTGGTTATTTATAGATTTTTTCTTTAAGTTATGTTATTATACTTAATTGGCTGTCTGGCAGATGCCGACAGACGTTTACGGATTGTGCATAAATGTCCGTAAATATACTGCTGTTTAACAGACTCAGGAGAACAATGCGCAGAGTCTGGAAACCTGAAGAAACAGCAGTCCGTAACTCTTATGATAAATGATAAGTATGGAAGAAAGGGATACAATACATAATGCTGAAAATCAAAAGCTATGTAAAGGTAAACAGTCTGGCAGAGGCTTATGAGCTGAACCAGAAAAAAACAGCCCGTGTTCTTGGCGGAATGGTCTGGATGAAGATGGGCAACAGAGCAGTATCTACAGCAATCGATCTCTCCGGTCTGGGACTGGATACGATCTCTGAGGATGATGATGAATTCGTGATTGGCTGCATGACTCCGCTTCGTGACCTGGAGACAAATGAGGCTCTGAACACCTACACACATGGAGCTATGAAAGAAAGCCTTTGCCACATTGTGGGAGTACAGTTTCGAAACTGTGCCACTGTGGGAGGAAGCATTTATGGAAGATTTGGTTTCTCAGATGTTCTGACCATGTTCCTTGGAATGGACACATGGGTAGAATTATATGATGCAGGCCGCATTCCACTGACTGAATTTGTAAACATGAAGAAAGATAATGACATCCTTGTGAATATTATTGTGCGCAAAGAGCCGCTTCTTACCTGTTATTTAAGCCAAAGAAACACGAAGACAGATTTCCCGGTACTGACCTGTACTGCTTCAGTGATCGGAGATGAGGCAAGAACAGTAATCGGTGCCAGACCTGCACGAGCCATGGTCGTAGAGGATAAGAAACAGATTCTTAAGAATTTTAAAAACATGACAAAGAAGCAGAAAGCGCAGGCAATCGAAGAATTTGCCGAATATGCGGCCGGGAATGTTCCGACGGCAGGCAATATGCGAGGATCAGAAGAATATAGAAGTCTTCTTGTAAAAGTACTGACAAGAAGAGCCTGGGAAGCAGTAGGAGGGATGAAGAATGAATATTAATTTCTGGCTTAACGGGGTAAACCGCCATGCGGAGATCTATCCTGACACACTGCTGATTGATTTTTTGAGAGAGCAGGGATGTTACAGCGTAAAGAGAGGGTGCGAGACAGCAAACTGTGGTCTGTGTACAGTTTTGGTAAATGGACGTCCGGTACTCTCCTGCAGTACACTTGCAGCCCGCGTTGAGGGAAAGAAGATTGTCACACTGGAAGGAATGCAGAGGGAAGCGAAAGAGTTTGGAAGTTTCCTGGCGAATGAAGGTGCGGAACAATGTGGCTTCTGTAATCCTGGATTTATTATGAATGTGTTTGCAATGTTAAATGAGATCAAAGAACCGACAGAGGAACAGATCAAAGAGTATCTTGCCGGAAATTTATGCAGATGTTCCGGTTTCGTTTCTCAGACAAAGAGTATCCTGAAATTCCTGAAATATAAGAAAGCACAGGAGGAAGCATAAAGATGAAATATGTAAATCAACCTGTACGAAAAACAGATGCGATGTCATTGGTGACAGGAAAGCCTGTTTATACAGATGATCTGGCACCAAAGGACTGTCTGATCGTCAAAGTTCTAAGAAGCCCTCATGCCAATGCGTGGGTAGAAGACATTAAAACTGGTACGGCAGAGAAAGTAGCAGGTATCGCCTGTGTCCTTACCTATAAAGATGTGCCGAAAAAGCGTTTCACTCTTGCCGGTCAGACTGCTCCGGAAATGAGCCCAGATGACAGATTGATCCTTGACCGCCATGTCCGTTTCGTGGGAGATGCGGTTGCTATCGTAGCCGGTGAGACTGAGGAAGCAGTAGATAAGGCACTAAAGAGAATCCGTGTGGATTATCGTGTGGAAGCCCCTGTTCTTGACATTCACAAAGCGAAAGATAACCCGATCCTTGTCCATCCGGAGGAAGACTGGAAACTGAAAATTCCGCTTGGCGGAGATAATAAGAGAAATCTATGTGCCTCTGCGGTGGAAGAGCATGGAAACGTAGATGAGGTTCTTTCCAAATGTAAATATACAGTTGAGCGTACTTACCATACAAAAGCAAATCAGCAGACAATGATGGAGACTTTCCGTACCGCCTGCTATCTGGACCATTTTGGGAGACTGATCGTGTTGTCTTCTACACAGATTCCTTTCCATGTAAGAAGAATTGTAGGAAGAGCACTCGACATTCCGGCTTCCAAAGTCCGCGTGATCAAGCCGCGAATTGGAGGAGGCTTTGGTGCGAAACAGACATCTGTCAGCGAGATTTATCCGGCAATCGTTACATGGAAAACCGGCCGTCCATCTAAGATGATTTTCTCCAGATATGAATCCATGATCTGTTCTTCTCCACGTCATGAGATGGAGATTACAGTACGTGCCGGGGCAGATGAGAATGGTATCATTAAGGCAATCGATGTCTATACCTTATCCAATACAGGGGCATATGGCGAACACAGTTCTACAACGGTAGGACTTAGTGGGCATAAATCAATCGGTCTTTACAGACATACAGAAGCGTACAAGTTTGCTTTTGATGTTGTATATACAAATATACAGGCAGCAGGAGCTTATCGTGGTTATGGTGCTACCCAGGGTATTTTTGCGGTAGAGTCTGCGGTAAATGAACTTGCACATCAGATGGGAATGGATCCTGTTAAAATCAAGGAACTGAATATGCCGGTAGAAGGCGGCCCTCTTCCGGGTTATCCGGATGTGCCATATGCACAGAGCTGTGCAATGGATCGCTGTATGGCACGTGCCAAAGAGATGATGGACTGGGATGCAAAATACCCACGCCGCGATATGGGTAATGGCAAAGTCCGTGGAATTGGTGTTGCCATGGCAATGCAGGGGTCTTCCATTGCGGGAGTAGACGTCGGCGGAGCAGATATCAAGTTAAATGAAGATGGATCCTATACTCTTGCGCTTGGATGTACTGACATGGGTACAGGCTGTGACACGATTATGGCACAGATTGCAGCAGACTGTCTGAATACTCCGATGGATAATATTGTAGTATTCAGCGTAGATACAGATATTTCCCCGTATGATTCAGGATCTTATGCTTCTTCCACTACATATACTACCGGTGTGGCAGTAATGAAAGCCTGCGAGGAGCTTAAGAAGAAAATCTGTAAGCTTGGTGCAGAGATGATGGAAGTTGACGAGAACAAGGTTGATTTTGATGGTTCCTATGTCTTCTATGATTATGACTGTGATGAAGATGGTGATGCTGCCACAGCAGATGAAAATAGTATGGCTTCTACGGCCGCAGATGACAAGGCAGATCTGGCCGAAAAGAAAGTTTCTATAGAAGATATCGCATTGAAGAGCACATTCTTTAACAATGTCGAGCTTCAGGTCGTACAGCAGCATTCCTCCCCGATTTCTCCGCCGCCATTCATGGTTGGCATGGTAGAAGTGGAAGTCGATACAGAGACAGGAAATGTGGATGTACTTGATTATGTAGCGGCAGTTGACTGTGGTACGCCAATCAATCCAAATCTTGCCCGCGTCCAGACCGAAGGTGGTATTGCGCAGGGAATAGGTATGGCACTCTGGGAAGATGTACAGTACACAGACAAGGGAAAAATCCGCAATAACTCCTTCATGCAGTACAAGATTCCGACCAGACAGGATATTGGAAATATTCGTGTGGCATTCGAGAGCAGTTACGAAAAGACAGGCCCATTTGGTGCTAAATCAATCGGAGAACTGGTTATTGATACCCCGTGTCCGGCAATTGCAGAAGCAATTTACAATGCAACAGGTGTACGTCTGACAGAACTTCCGATGACTCCGGAGAAAATCGCGATGGGAATCCTGAAGAATAAAATGGAAGCAAAAGACCAGATGAAAGAGAATGCCAAAACAGAGGCGAAGGTTGACAGATGAAAGAACTATGCCTTGCATGTATAGGATTTGTGCTGGAATTTGCAGTTTTTTATGCTGTGGGCAGTCTTCTGACAAGAATACTGAAAATGAAAAAAGACGTTTCTTTGACGTTTATTCTTGGATATCTGACGTATTTTGCTGTATTTGAACTGGTGACAGTGCCTATGACTTTAAAATGGGTTTCTCTTACTACGGCTGCCTGTATATGGGCAGGACTTATGATTATTACTGTTATAGTGGCAATTATCTGTGCTGTAAAGAAAAAAACAAAAGATAAGTATAGTAAGAATCTGCCAGATGCAGCAGGAATTTCCGGAGATATCACACCGAAAAAAGGCAACAGTATTTCTGATATATGGAAAAGGCATTCGATAATGATCATTATCGCAGGTGCTGTAGTTCTTCTGCAGTGCCTGATTGTAATCTTCTATAAAGATACGACGGTAGATGCGGCATATTATGTGGGAACGGTGAGCACTTCTGTATATACAGATACGCTTGGCAGATATAATCCTTACAATGGAATAATCCTGAAAGTTTTTCAGGCCAGATATGTTTTCTCTGCATATCCGATGAATAATGCAGTCTGGTGCAGGCTTCTGGGAATACACCCGATTGTACAGGCAAAGCTTGTGATGTCATGTATGAATATGATAACAGCTAACCTGATTATCTACCAGATTGGTAAGAGACTGTTTGACGGAAACAGAAAGAAAGCAGACCTGATGACGGTATTCACATGTGTGTTACAGCTGTTTTGTGGAACGATTTATTCTTCAGGTACTTTTTTCTTTACAAGAAGTTATGAGGGAAAGGCAATTCTTGCCAATATCGCCATTCCGGCAGTGCTGATGTGTGCGATATGGTATCTTCAGGAAAAAAACGACAGAAATGTCTGGATCGTATTGTTTATCACAGCTGTCAGTGCATTGACATTTTCCGGTTCAGCGATTATTTTCCCAATCGTAATCGCGGCGGGGATGGCACCTGTAGCAGTTATGAATAAGAAAATTTCGGGTTTGATATATTGTGCTGTGTGTATGATCCCGTCAATATTGTATGCGGCTGTCTTTTTTGCATGCAGGATTGGTCTGCTGACGCTGGCGGCATCTTAAATAGGAGGAGATAATAATGGCAGGTGTAACGATTCAGGAATATGGACTCCGCTTTGTCAGCGCATGTATGAAGTTATACTGGAGTTCCTGCTGGTATCCTTTTCTGTTTGTGGTGGGTATCATATGCACGCTGATCTGGGGACGTAAAAAGAATTCCAGAATTTTTATAGGATATGTACTTTTCTTATTGCTCACAGTTTATAATCCGCTGGTTGTGAAATATCTGATCGCGAAAGTGAAGTTCGAAAACGAATATTACAGGTTTATCTGGATTTTGCCGGTGATTCCTGCCGTAGCATATTACGGGGTAAAACTGGTAAGTGTTTTTAGAAAAAAATGGCAGCGCGCGCTTGCGGCGATAGTCGTACTTGGCTGCTTTGTGTTACTGGGGAATCCGCTTGACGGTGTGGTGACCAATTTTGCGATGACGGAGAATATATATAAAGTTCCGGATGATCTGAGGGCAGTCTGCGATGTGATTCACCAAAATCAGGAGAATGATTTCCCAAGGGTTGTATTTGACAGCAGCTTAAACAGTATTGTGAGACAGTATGATGCAGGTATCGGTCTTGTGATCAGCCGAAATGCAAGTATTTATCGCGCGGGAAGTACGGTAGCTGGAAGTTTCGATGAAAACAGTGGCTTTTATAAACGGCAGAAGGCATTGCTGGATGTAATCGATTATCATATTTATGACAGCCCTGATCAATTCAAAAAAGCTCTCAGGAATACAAAGACCGATTTTGTGGTAACCGCAATCGGGCAGGTAGATCATGAGTTTCTGGTAAATAACGGATGTGAACTGGTCGCACAGACAGAGACTCATTATGTTTATAAATATAATGGCTAGGCTTGCCGGAAACAGAGTTTGCCGGAAAGGAATCTTATCCGAAGAACCTGTTTTGGGTATATTATGCCAAAATTCCTCAAAAATAGCAGTGTATGGGCAATTTTCGTTAATAAAATAACTAATGAAAAAGAAGCAGATACCTATTGCTATTTGTCAGGAAAACTGATACAGTAAGTGAGATGATATGTAATGATAGAGGCGCGGGATTCATCAGTAGTCCGGGAGAGATGGAATGACACCCATCCGGAGAAAGGGAAAACCGCCGAAGGAATCTGACAGGTCAGGGGGCAGATTCCTGGGACGTCGCAGAATATGCGCCGTACTGTCACCTGGGTGAAGCGCTATCGGATGTAACGTATACTGTAATGTATAACAGATACCACGAATGTGTTTCAGAATGCATTTGTGGTATTTTTTATGTAATAGAAAATTCTGCTGGAATTTCCTGTTACATAAAAATATCACAGGAAATTACTCAGTAATGTTCTTGCGATATGAAAGGCCTTTCGGGCAGGATTGTAACATATCGTACATATCTACAAAAGAGGGAGGTACATTCATGAAAAAAAATGTAAAAAAATTATCAGCTGTTCTGTCAGTGATCATGCTGATGATCCTTGCAAGTCCGTTGACTGTACTTGCAGCAGAGGAAGAAGCGGCAGCATCTGCAAAATTTTATGGTACATTCTGGGCGCTGGTTCCGCCGATCGTTGCCATTGCGCTGGCGTTGATCACAAAGGAGGTATACAGTTCGCTGTTTATCGGAATTTTAGTTGGCGCACTGTTTTACTCAGGATTTAGCTTTGAGGGAACGATCCTTCATATCTTTGAAGGCGGAATGATCAGTGTTCTGACAAGCTCCTATAATATGGGTATCCTGATATTCCTGGTTATCCTCGGAACCATGGTTTGCCTGATGAACAGAGCCGGAGGTTCAGCAGCTTTTGGCCGCTGGGCAAGTAAGAGAATCAAGACAAGAGCCGGTGCTGAGATTGCAACAGTTGTTCTCGGCGTATTGATCTTTATCGATGACTATTTTAACTGTCTGACAGTAGGAAGCGTTATGCGTCCTGTAACTGACAAGCACAACGTATCCCGTGCAAAGCTGGCTTATCTGATCGATGCGACAGCAGCCCCTGTATGTATTATTGCTCCGATTTCTTCATGGGCAGCAGCAGTCAGCGGGTTCGTAAAGGGAGAGGATGGAATCTCACTGTTTGTACATGCAATTCCATATAACTTCTATGCCTTGCTTACAATCTTCATGATGATCGCCATGGTCTTTATGAAAGTAGAATTTGGCCCGATGGGTGTTCATGAAACAAATGCGTTAAAAGGTGATATTTATACAACACCTGCACGTCCTTATGCAAACTCTGCCGAGGATGAGAAGGGTAATCCACGTGGCAAGGTGATTGATCTTCTGATTCCTATCATCAGCCTTGTAGTATGCTGTGTTATTGGTATGATCTATACTGGTGGGTTCTTTAGCGGAACTGATTTTGTAACTGCTTTTTCACAGAGTGATGCTTCTATTGGACTTGTACTGGGAAGTTTCTTTGGACTTGTGATCACAATTGTACTCTATCTGGTACGCCGCGTTATGAATTTCAAAGACTGCATGGCATGTATCCCGGATGGATTTAAAGCAATGGTACCTGCAATCCTGATCCTTACTTTTGCATGGACACTGAAAGCCATGACAGACAGCCTGGGTGCATCTGATTTCGTATATGGAGTTGTTAAGAGCTCCGCGGGCGGACTGATGAATTTCCTGCCGGCTATCATCTTTGTAATCGGTGCTGTGATCGCATTTGCGACAGGTACTTCATGGGGAACTTTTGGTATCCTGATTCCGATCGTAGTTGATGTATTCTCAGGAACAAACCATGAACTGATGATCATCTCTATTTCTGCTTGTATGGCAGGTGCTGTATGTGGTGACCACTGCTCACCGATTTCTGATACAACGATCATGGCTTCAGCAGGTGCACAGTGTGAGCATGTAAACCATGTCAGCACACAGCTTCCGTATGCAATGGTTGCAGCGGTTGTATCTTTCCTGACTTATATTATCGCAGGATTTGTACAGACACCTTGGATTGCACTTCCGGCCGGAATCATTCTGATGGCGATTACACTGGTGATTATCCGACTGAAATTTGATGATCTGAAGATATAAAGAGATGAGTACTGCTGAAATTAAGTTTTTATGTTAAAACAGGAATTACTTAATATTCACGGTACTGGCATCAGATAGAAATTGACAGAGTAGCGGATTGGCTATCCGGAGCAGGAAGTGAATTTCTGCTTTGGATAGCCGAAACTGCTGCTCTGCATAGTTTCTGATTATGTTACAGAAATTTTTGCTTCAGAGAATGTGAAAAATGTCAGTAGCAGAGAAACTTTAAAGACATGGTATTTTTGTTATAATATATCGTAAATTTTCAGCCTGATTCGTAAATTATCGTAATAGTAGATAAGTTCGGTACATTTATGCATATTCCAAAAAAAACTTTACTTTTACATAGGGCTGTGATAGAATGATAAATGGAAATTTAGTAACTAAAGAACATTGAAGGTTACTGAATTTATTGTCTTACCTGCACCTGTAGCTCAGTGGATAGAGCAGTGGTTTCCGGTACCATTCTAAAATGCTTAAAAATACTGTAAATTCAATACCTTATAAAAATGTTCACCCTTGTTTCACCCTTATTGCATATACCATTGGGTGAATAACTAAGATATGGGTGAACTTAATTTATATTGTTGACAAGAAATATATACAATAACATCTATCTTGAAATCTAATATTCCACATTATTTAAAATTTAGATTCAAAACATAATTGTATATACAATATTACATGAATGTTATATGATGCACAAGACCACATTATTTCCATTTAAACAGAATTAAATTGTATTTACAATTCATAAACGTAAAAAATAGGACAGAAGAGTATCATTACTCAACTGTCCTAAATTATTTTATCCTCTTGACTTACAGAACAAATGTTTGTATAATGTAAGCATGGAGGTAAGATGCTATGAATACAAATCAATTACAATATGAAAATAGTAATGCAGAAAATCTTATTAATGAAATTTATCGTATAAATCCAAATGTAAAATTCAATACTTTTGGGAATGTAATATCTGAAAAAGAAGCTATGATGCTATATCGTGCAGTTTTAAAGAATATCCATAATAAGAATAAAAATCTTGTTTATATACCTGTAATTAGTATGTAAACGTAAAAAATAGGGTAGTCAAATTGATTTCTGACTACCCTATGATATTATTTGTTTTTATTTCTATTTTTAATTCTATTGATTGCGTCATTAGCGCTATGCATCTTAGTAGATAAGAACTTTTCTATTTTATTTGATGGCACAATAAACGCTCTATTTGTATCTTTATCTTTCATAAAAATCCTTTATAATACACTATCTTTATCATATTTAATTTCCAGATTTTCTATATCTGGAAGAAGAATTTCGTGGTATATATCATCACCACCAACAGTTTCATAAAGTTTTCCCATTTCAAGAAATGTCTTTAATCCATCTGGTGTAATATATCCTTGTGACATAAAGTCCCTATGCATTCTCCATAGAGAGCTTCTAAATGATGCAACCGTACATTTATTGGATATTTGAATAAAATCATTCATTATTTGCTTTAATTCAGCAATTTGATTACTTAAATTCTCTTGATTTTCTTGTAAATGGTTACGAATTTCAATGCTCTGTCCATGATATGTTTCTTGATTATCCAGAAATGTTGTCTTGACGTTTTCTAATTCACTTTCTAATGTGTTTAATCGCTCGTTTACGGCATTTTCTCTTAATTCCTTACCAGACTTCAAGTCAAGTGATTCAAGTGTTCCTTTCCATAATTTTGTTCCTTCTACAATCAATAGAAGAACTAATACCACACAGAGAATAATTGTAAATATTCCCTGTGAATTTATTTCATTCAATGTATTAATCATCTCATATCCCTCAATCCTTTCCGCAAAAAGCTAAAATCATTTTTTCTTAATGTACTGAGCAGATACATAACCTGTGTATTTACCTGCAATTCTAACTTGATACCATTTGTTTCCAGATGTATCTTTTTTGGCTTTTAACACATCTACTAAGTTCCCTCTTTTAAGAATTGGATAAGATGATAATTTACTATAATTTGTTCCTGCGCCAGTACGCACATTTAACTCAGATGCGGTTACTTCTCCGACAAATGGATATTTAGTTTTACTTGTAGAAGCACTAGGTTTTACAACAACTGCATTAGGATCTTTGATGTTAGTTTTCTCAACATATCCTACAAATTTATCTGCAATTTTCACTTGATAACGTGTTCCAGATACACCAATTACATCTACTAAGTTACCTTTATTGAGCTTTTGATATGTAGATAATTTTGATGTTCCTGTAGGATTTGCAAATACATCTGTGTCATCTTTTGTAGCTGCGCCCACCCATTTTTTATAGGTTGTTGTGGATGGTTTTGAGGTAGAAGATGAGCTCATAATTGATTTGACGATAGAATAATCTGGACGACAGAATTTTGTTCCAGGGAGATTTGAATTATTATAATGCTTGAAACATACCTCCCCGCCATTGGCTATTATTGTACTTCCATTACTTGTATTTCCTTCAATTGTATAGAACTTATCACCCTCAACTTTAGTAACAATACCAGTATGAGTAAATGTACCGTTACGATAAAAAATTACAATATCCCCACGTTGAGGATTTGCATATTTTGTAAATCTTGCTCCAAGAGTAGGACAATAAACATATGGAAAATCATTCTCATGTTTAAGTAATTTTTTCGCAGTTTCAAGTCCAAAGGTCTTATACATACACCACGATACCCATACGGCACACCAAGCAGATCCATTCCATGACGGCTTTAAATCTCTCCAATATTTTGTGTAATTACCATCTCCAACATTTGCTGTTTTATCATCAAGTTGTGCATTAGATTTCTTTTCCATATATCCAATTTCCGCTTGAGCAGTAGCAATAAGAGCATCAATAGCTTTATCAATTGTTATAGAGGATGTTGTAGGTTTTGTAGTGGGTTTATTTGTAGAAGTAGTAGAAGTTTTAGATAGATATTTCTCAGAAAAGCAGACGTTAGTATCAAATTTTTTACCTGTTAGACCAGGTACAGTACCTCTGTCTGTATACTGGAAAAAATCACATTTAATAGGTGGTTCATGATATGAATAATCAGATTTATAATGGGCTAACCAGAATACATAACCTTTATTTTTTACAGCAGAACTATACATGTTATTGTAATAATCTGTATTAGCATAATATCCTGGAATATATCCTGCTTTTTTAACTGTTTCGCAAAATTTAATAGTAAAACTATTACATTCTTTTGCACTAAGTTTTACGCCTTTCTTAGCAGCTTTTGTAATAGTATCATATTCAAAATCTGCAAATACAATCTTAGGTTTGTACGCTTTAATTACTTCTAAGCATTTATTAGCGTTTGCCTTTACATCTGTAAGATTTGTAGCATATATAAACCAATATACAGCCACAATATTGATGTTATTCTTTTTACATGCAGTAGCGTATTCATTAAATTTAGAATCAATAGTAGTTCCATATCCTGCACGAAGAATAATATTATTGTATCCTGCTTTTTTGATTTTGGTAAAATCTAAAGTATCCTGCCAGAAACTAATATCTAGTAATTTTGTTGCCATAATTATCAAGCCTCCTTTAATATATTTTCTTTAACTAATTCATCATACTCATTTTTATACATCCAAATATATCCACCCGCAGTTTTGTGCCGATGTGTTTGTCTACAAGTACTACCAATATTTCCTCTATTAATTCCTGTTTCGTTTGATGCTTGTTGTAAACTATCATATAATTTAATAAAGTCATAATCTAAATCTAATTGAACTACTTGTGTTGTGTGATACTTTAGTAAAATATTATTTATAATATCCTCTTTATTATAACTCCCATTTAAATAATCTGATTCACGTAACCATATATAACCACCACTGGTTTTAGTTCGATTATTTAGAACATTATATATCGAAGTATCATTTATTCCAGTAATTTTGCTTGCTTCTTTAGTACTTTTATATGTATTTATATAATTCATTTGCAAATCAAATTGACAAATAGGAGTGTCTGTATTTCGAACAGTTGAAGTATTGATAATATTATTTATATACTCTTGTCCACCATTTTTATTAAATTCTTCTTCATATATCCAAATATAGCCATTATACGTATGTTTTTTATTTTTAGATAATATATTAACCAACGTAGATGGTTTAAAATCAAATACTTTTCTAACGTGTAATTTTGATTGATATTTATTTACTAATTGTCCATCAAGTGAAAATTGTAAAATGACTTTATTATCAGTATTTGATTTTTTACGTATAAATGTTTTTGTTTCTTCATATGATATTTTTGAAGGTGCATCATCCCATGAATATCTAAAGACGTATCCATTTGCTGTTCCATGATATTTACAGGCATATGTAACTTGGCTATTATTACACCCTATAGTTTTTGCAGCTTTCGATGCAGATACATATTCTGCGATAAAATTTCCATTGTAATCACATTGTTTTACTGGGGTTAATGCCTTATTATTTCCACCAGTTCCACCTTCGGCATAGTTATATCCGTATTCTTTATCACTAGATCTTAATACTGAAATAAGTTTCTTTTCTATCTCATTTGCTTCTTCATGCGTTAATTCACCAAACGCTATTTTACTTTCAAAATTGTCCCATCCATATTTCTGAATAGCATTCCAAAACAGAGGAGAATGTTTATAACCTTGTCCATCTTTACCTGCACGTTCTTTTAAAGTTCTACATGTTTGACCTACATATTTCTTTCCGTTGATTTTATTAGTATAGACATATACTTTATATTTTCTTTCGTTGTCAACTGCTTTCATAATAAAATTCCTCCTTAAAATTAAACATAAAAAAGAACCGCTATTTCATAGCAGTCCATAAATTCAAAGCATCATTTAGTTTTTCATTTCTGATATAAACCCAAAACATTTGTTGATTATTTGGGTTTAATCCTACAACTTCATATCTAATATTTTTCTTAGTTAAAAACTTTCTCTGTTCAAGAGAATAGCAACAATATAAAGGTGTTTTTCTTTTCATAAATTCACCTCATTTAAATAAAATTTACATAAAAATAGAGAGCCTTGTCATGACACAAGGCTCCATCTAAATTTAAGCATAAAAATAAGAGGCATCTCACCTCTTCGACAAAAGTTTATACATTCTTTTTATTCATACTTCAACAATAACATCGTCATAACCATCTGTGATAAGAATAGTATCTACATCTTCCTTCCAGTTCTTATACAGTTTAGTTTTCACAAAATACGCTCTGTATTTCTTCTGACCTGCTTCAATACTTTTGTCTGCTTCTTTCATAATCATACGTGCGATAAATGTTGTCATATCTTTCATATCCTTTCTATGTCCTTTCTATTAATAGAATTATATAATTACGCACCCATAAGGGTAGGTAATACATCAGTTAAGATACTATCTACAGTAGTAGACAGTTCTGCATTCATTGCTTCAAGTTCAGCAATGCGTTCTTTGTCAGTCTTTACAGTTGCTTTTTCATAATTTAGATATTTTTCTGGATTTGTTTTCACATCATCAATATCCAGAACTCCAATATCTTCAATGATTTCTTTGTAATCATATTCATACATAGTTACAGGTTTGGCAGATTCTTCACTATTTATATGATCTTCTGTAACTTCCTTTTCATTTAGACAGATGTACACATACACCTTATCTTTTTCAACAACTTTAACAGAAGGCTGCTTTTCCATAAAACGAGATTTTGTCATATTCTTTTACCACCGTTACTGAAAACTTATAAAAAAGTTATAAACTTCTATGTTCCATTCCTACTTCAACGAGTATGCTTTTGATGATATAAATATCAATCTACTCACAAGTTCTTGTACTCTCCATAGGCGTAAATTCCTGACTAACGTATCAGTACCTATCTGTAATAACTTTAAAGTGTTATACTACAGATTCCTTCAAAACATTCTCTCCATATCTTTTAAGATTCAAAGCTGCTTGAAAATCTCTGTCGATTACATTTCCACATTCACATTTGTAAATACGGTCTGATAACTTTAAATCTTTTTTGATACTTCCACAACAACTACATAATTTAGAACTTGGAAAAAATCTGTCTGCAATGATTACTGGAATATTATTCCATACTGACTTATATTCGATCTGTCGTCTAAATTCATAAAATCCTTGTTGTTGAACTGCTTTGGATAAATGTCTGTTTTTCATCATTCCACTTACGTTTAAATCCTCAATACAAATAAAACTTGGTTCTCGTTTTATAATTTCAGATGTTGTCTTATGTAAATAATCATGACGAATATTTGTTAGTCTATGATTTAATTTTAAAAGTTTATTTTCCTTTTTGATTACATTATTAGTTTTACGGTATTCCTTTCCTTGTTTATTTTTCTTATAAGATTGAGAAATTCTACGCTGTAATCTGCGTTTTCGTTTTTCCATTTTTTTAACTTTTTGTGTTTTATTAATATTCTGATATTTATTTCCATCAGAACATACCGCTAAATCTTTAATCCCTAAATCTATTCCAATACCATTATTTAATGAAAAATTCGTAGAGTCTTCATATTCAATACCTACTGTAAGATACCAACTTAATCCGTCATATTTAATGCGAGGATTCGTATACTTACAGTTTATTGGTATTCGATTATATTCAGCAAGACGCACTTTACAAAAATTTTTATTTCGTTTGCTCCTCACTTTCCCTCGTCCAGTAATTAACACTAATTTTACATGAGTGTGAGTAAATTGAATTTTTACATTATCTTGATAGAAGGATGGAACAGAATATTTACGACTTTTAAATTTAGGAAACTTTGAACATCCTTTGAAAAATCTCTGATAGGCATTACAAGCATCTTTTATAGATTGTTTCGTAACATCACAATCTACATCATTTAACCAAGAATATTCCTCTGTTTTCTTTAATTGTGTAAATTCTTTTCGTAATTTACCATCAGAAATAAATTTTCTACCATTTTTATAACTTTCTTGTTCTTTTTCTAATGCCCAATTATAAGTAAACCGAGCAGCATTAGCATATTTAAACATTTTAGATCTTTGTTTATTGTTTGGAATCAACATTATTCGAATTGTTTTTATCATTTTTCAATTGCTTATCGACTTTACCACCTTTTTACAAATTTTCATAATATCCTTCACATGATACTTTTGAATTACTTTTACCGAGTTACTATTTTTTAATAATCCCCAATAGGAGATCATTTTCCTTGCATGAGATTCTAAAACTTTTTGATGAATCTTTATTCGTTTCCATATTCGTATGGCTATTCTGCGAATTCTTTTAAATACTCGTCTACGAATAGTAATATGAGTTCTATAAATACGGAATCCCATCATATCAATAAATGATCCATCACATTTCTTAACAAACGGCATTTGCTTTATAAACCATGATTCTTTTATTTTTAAACCAAGTGTTTTACAATATTTAATTGTTTCTTTAACAGCTTTGTGAATATTTTTAGATGATGTTCCAATCATTAAAATGTCATCCATATAAAACAACCTATGATATACGAGACGAATAGAAGATTTAGTCCCATCTTTATGTTTTCTTACTTTGTGTAAATGTCCTATAAAGTGATATATTTGGGATAGATACAGATTACATAAATACTGAGAAAGAAAAGAACCAATAGATAAACCTTGTTCAAAACTATTAACAAGTTCTTTGATAAGCCACATCAACATGTCATTCTTTATATGTTTTTCTAAGAATTGAATTAACTTATCCTGTGGAATAGATGGATAACATTTACGAATGTCCAGTTTAGAAAAATATTTAAGAGATTTATTACGCATCCATCTTTGTATTATACGAGAGCCTTTTAAGCATCCTCTATCTTTGATAGAAGCGTATTGATGAACGCCTATGCGACATAATAATGGTTTAAATCCTTCAATTGCAATATAATCATATATTTGTTGTTTTACATGTTGGATTCCTATATTACGGATTTTATGAGAAGAAGGATCAATCTTTTCTCTGTACCAGATTGATGGAAATGATATAGATTTGCTGATAAGTTCTGAACGAATAGTATCTATTAAAAACTCAATAAATACTTTTAAAGCTTTTCTACCATAACGATAATGAATATTATATATTTGACATTTTCTCAATCCAGAAATACCAGATAATAACTCTAATGTATCATTACGTGTATATTTATCTTTCAAACACTTATACGTTGCTTTTGAAATTAAATTACGGTCAGTTATGTCGATATTTTTACAATATCGTTTCATTATCAACAGGTTCCTCCTTTTTATCTTTTTGTATATATACATCGTTATACGATTGTATTTAAAAGGCTTTTCGTAAATACTACTAAGCCCCACTATCAAAGTGCTCCCTATGGAAGCAGAGTTGGTCTATAAAAATCATTTTAGCCATCCGGCTACGTCAGTCTCCTGAACACTTTTTAAAAGTGCGAAATGTGTTACTAAAGATTTGTAATTGTAAATACAATTAGCGGCGCAGTAATTCCAATTCGTCCTGTCAAGCCTGTTCCTGCAATTCACGTAAGAACAGCCTGCATTCGAACCATTCCTGAGATTACCGCCCGTAACACAAGACCGTTTTTTATTTAAGGTTTCAATAATGCGTTGGTCGCAATTTCATCAGCCAATTCATTATATATAATTCCGACATGGGATTTCACCTTAACAAACCCCATTTTTATTTGTTGAGAATACAGAGTCATTTCATCTACATAATTTTCAGTATAATTTGTATTCGTTCCCCATTCTTTTGTTAGCCACTTTAAAATACCTTCATAATCATAAAAGATTGTTATTTTTTGAATGCCTTTTTCTATAGCTTTTTGAACAGCGAACTTCACAGCTTCACATTCGGCGGCGACATTATGAAGCTTAATTATTTCTTTATGTGACTGCGTATTCCATCGGAATACTTTGTCATAAGTTTCTTTATTCCATTGAGTGAAAAGTACAACTCCATACCCAGCTTTATTCTTATTTTGTGAGTAAGCTCCATCCGTAAATGCGATCGCTTGGTTAGGCGGTAATTTAGTGATCATTTCATCTACAGATGCATTAAATATATTTACTTTTTCAGGTGTCCAAATTTGTTTCATGTGTTATATCCTTTTCTTTTTATAGAAGAGGGGAAGAGTTCCCCTCTTTTCTCTCTGCGTTTGCTTCGCAAACTTGCTCGAAAATTCACCCTTTCAGACGACCTGTTTTTAATCGGCGGCGCAGAAATCCCAATACGCCCAGCCAAGCCAGTCCCTGCAACCCACGCAAGAACAGCCCGCATCCGAACCATCCCCGAGAGCACCGCCCATGAGGTATTCTCTTGTGCCAGAAGTATTAGCTCCACCTGCGTATAACATATCAGCCCAACCTTGAGAATTTGAAGAACCTTTTGCAGATGGGAACCATCCACCAGTATTAACGTCAACTGAGATGTCGCCAATCCAATAATCAGATCCTTTTCCATCTGGATTAGCAGGAATTGTACCAATACATGTATATTTACTTCTAATTGTTGTATCAGAAGAACTATGTGCAACACCTTTTGGAGCCACATATACTTTCTTGCTATAATTACTCTGGAAATCCATTACAGTATCAGATGCAACAAGATAAGCACCTACAGCATACTCACGACCTTGTATTCTATATGGACGCTTTCCATCAGTATTAGACACAGGAGAACCATCATGTCTACCAATAACTGCATCTGTACTTCCAGACCACCAGTGCATAGAACTGATTGTAATAGGGGCATTCACGGTATCAGATAATTTAATAGGAGTGGTATTAAATCCTGTTTTAATATCAAGATATACAGCTTTATTATTCTCATCGAGCGTTTCTATACGTAATACTTTTACATCATCTGCATATTTATGAATATTCGTTACTCCACGGTCATTATTTACACCGTTCTTAGTATTATTAAGTTGTCCATAACCAACTGATACATAAGAACCAACAAGAATATTTTTTGCCTGATCGTTTGTAACAGGGAAGTATGTATGTGCATCAGCAGACTGAACAGAAGCAGAATATTGGAAATTATAATTCGTACATCCTTGGAATAGACTCTGACTATTCTTCGTAGCACCTTTAATAATATTAAAAAGAATCTGGAATGTATTTCTTTCTGCCCCTGCGCCCCAATGTCCTTTACCTTTCTTCTGATAGTTTGTAATCATATTATTATGACATTGCCATTTCTCAGGTTTCAGTCCAGGCTGACTTCTTAATAATCCATCACTTGCAATACCTGATACATAAGCTGATCCAATACACCAAGGAAGAACAGTACCATCAGCACGTTTACATTCTGTCCAAGGTTTCAGACCATATTTTGTATTAGGCATATCAGAAATCGTAACAAGATCATACTCTGGATTACTTGCATCCCAATTCCAATAAAAGCTCATCTGCATAGCACCTACATCAACTGCACCTGTAGTAGCATAGTTATCGTCATATTCTGTAGCGACAGGATAAGCAGTACCATCATCATTACGCTTGTAATTACAATGCACCCACTCAAACATAGGATGATTACCATTGAGATAGTCGTCTTTTCCTTCTGTAGTGTCTGTAGATGGAACAAATTCAAGTCCTACATTATCTAAGAGTTTTTCACCTGTAGAAGTAGGATTAGTAGCGAATTTCCAAATTTTTGTCTGATAAACTTTACCTGTACGCTGAATGTTATAATAATTTTTAATTGTTTCAACATGAGGTGTTCTATTCTTAATATCAAAAAGAGTAGACGCAGAAACATAAGTTGATAAGTCTTCTCCTGCTTTGCGAATACTTTCAAGTGCAGCATCACGTTCAATTTTAATATAATTATTCCATTCTGCTTCTGTCCCTGTAAATGTTCCAAGTCTTTTAGCAATTTGATAGGAGGATTCACCGACATCACCTTTGTCGCCTTTTTCTCCCTTGTCACCTTTTAAACCGACATCACCTTTGTCGCCTTTTTCTCCCTTGTCACCTTTTAAACCGACATCACCTTTGTCGCCTTTTTCTCCCTTGTCACCTTTTAAACAAGGAAGAGATTCAAAATTTTTCGTCTTAGGATTTTTATATTTAGCTGAACCTAAATTAAAAGTTTTCATTAAATTCCTCCTTTAAATCAAAAATAGATGCCAAAATAGCATCCAAATATTTCCATATTTACCAAATTTTTATCAATGAAATGTGCCTTTCAATCAGGTATAATTTTCCTACCAAGAAAGGAGGTGGCAAATATGGCATTATATGAGATTAAAAATTACATCAAGTTGCTCTGTATAAGGATTGACCACATTGAAAGCTATGTAGTAGATGAGTTGAATACATCTGATGAAAAAGAAATAAATGACTTCATCAAAATGTATAAGCATCGAAAAGGTCTAAAGATTCTTATATTTGAAATGGCAGATGAAACCCATGTGATCACATATGAACAAATGCAAAGTTTCATACATACGTTACATGTGTTTGATTACATCAGGCAAATCATTGAGAATGAAACAAATAAACTTGTAGTTGTCAACGACAGTGAGAGTCCTGATGCATTGCAAACAGACCCATATTTACATAGGTTATTAGACTTGGGTAAATAAGAGAGTAGGGCAGGAGAGTTTTCTTCTGCCCGTTTTGTTAGTTCAAGTTTCCGCTTTCGGTTCTTCTTCCTTATTAATATCCATCAGCTCATTGTACTGTTCCTCAGTAATCCTGCCCGTTGCGAAGAAAATATCAATCTTATTTTTCAAATCATCTGTCAGACCGTTTTTCTCTTTAAGTTTTAGTAATGTTCTATATAACATAATCATACCTCCAATTCTGTAAGTGCTACTGCGTATTCGCTGTTAACGTAGGATTCTGCCGCCTGCAAATCAGTATCCTGAGCACGTGCGTCCATGTCATAGATATAATCTCTCGTATCGCCTATCTGCTGTTTTACATAATTCCAACCGTTCTCCATGCTTATTGGATAGTTGAATACTGTATATCCGTCAAGCTGTTCGGAATTGATAAATATATTTGTGGTTGGATAATATGTTGTAAGTGCTTTAAATGCGGTAATTTCTTCCTTGGTGAGGTCGGTTTTGACAGGAGTATTACGAACTATATAAATAACGTGATTATTAGATGATAAAAAATTACGCCATTCCTCTACTGTCATTTCATCAGTATGGGCATAAAATCTTATCTGATTGTACCAAGTGTCAAAAGTTCCATAATGAGACGTTAGTGATTCATATATGGCTTTATCACATAAAGCACCTGCTATATTTGCATCAGCAAAAAATTGGAACACGCCGTTTCTGTTTTCACTTCGTTCGCTTAAATTCCAATTTTCGGTACCATTGAGAACTTTTTTCTCAACCATCCTAACCAATTTCCCACGTTCCACATCCACATAATCTGCAATATACTGCTGACCATCAATTGTGACGTTACCACCTGAACTTACAGGGATAGCGTTTAACGTGTATGGGAGAGCGACGGTCTGTTCGTGGTAGGGTTCGAAATCATCGTAGGTGGCATCTGGGTATAGGGAAGCATCTACGATCATTGGTTTGAAAAGAAGGTTGTTACAATTAATTCCAGCATTTATTCTAATTCTTATGAAAAAATTTTCATCAGCTTTTATATTTTTACCATCACCTGTATCATATCCATAAATCAAATTATTAGTTCTTGCTTGTAATTCGTAAGACGCATCATGAGCTCCCCCAACTGGACACCCTACAAGTCTAAATGAACTACAAGACACGTCCTGTGCAATATCAAATGTTGTTATCGTTGTAGCTGTACCATTCAACGTATATGTTCCATCTCCATTATTGGTACAAGTAACGCCATTCACTGTGGTAGTCTGCAATGTGGCTTTCAATAAATTTTTCCCACAAATCTTAATAGCAGGATTCACAACGCTTTTAATCTCTTGCGGATAATCAGGGTTCGGGCTTGGAATGCCGCCAGTGTAGGGTTCGAAATCATCGTAGGTGGCGGTAAGGTTAGTGGTTATCATTGGTTTAAAGAGAAGGTTGCTTGCTCTAAAGCCAATGGTTACAACAATATATATGGCCTTTGTTTCGTCATTAGACAATGAATATATAACACCGTTTCCTATATCTCTTTGCTCATTTGTTGATCCATAAGGCTCTATATGATATCGTTCGATTATTCCACCGCCTTGCGGACAACCACATATCTTATATTTTGTATCACCTGTAAAAGTAACTGATCCCAAATTAAATACAGCATTTGCATTTGCAGTCCCATCTAATGTATATGTTCCATCACCGTTGTTTGTACAAGTAACACCATTCTGTGTAGTAGTCTGCAAAGTAGCATTCAGCAGATTCTTCCCATTATACTGTTTCTGCTCAGACTTCCCATACAGCATCATATCCATAATTTTGCCATTGTCAGAATCGGCAAGATGAGTTTCGCCTTGTGAACTTGCGTAGAATTTGGTGATTTTGGTGGATATATCTTCCTTTAGTGAATTAGTTACATTATCAATTTTCTTAGAACTCCATGTGTCAACATCACTCACTTCATCATCCTTAATTTCAGGAATATTAATAACACCACTAATATCATCAGGGTTGATCCATAATCCTGTACGTTCATTTGTTGGAGTAGTAGTAGAGATTTCTACATCATAGAGCTTTTGCATTTGACTATAAATTAAGTCAACCGCTTTCTTATTTGTATTAACGGCAGTAGCTTTATTTGTAACGTCCGTTTGTACTGCTTTATATTCCTCTGTAAGATCACCGTCAAGTAATTCAAATAATTTAAGCCAACGATTATCTGTAATCTCTATATTTTTTTCAATATCGGTTGTAGCAATATATCCACAACTAATTTTTCCAACTTTATTTGTTACAATATCTAACTTGGTATAGTTTGAATTTTTATCCCATATACCTTTGGGAGTCATAAAAACCTTACCGAGATTTTTACTTGCACTCATTAATAGTCGTCCTCCTTTATATCATTTTGTAATAAATATCCATTCTGTATATAATAAGCAGGAGAGTAAGTCTCTAATGTTCCTGTCTCGAAATTAATCCAAATGTCATCTTCTTCTGGAATATCGTCATCATCTAGTTCCAAAATATCCATAATGTTTTCATCATTGTCTTGAAAACAATCAAATGACATTGTAATTTCTGCTGGTGAATCATCTGAGGAAAAATTAATTTCTAATTCACGTTTTGGACAACATTTATATGCTGTCAAACGCATGGCAGATTCTTCTCCATCCTCAGTTTTATTCATAGTAATCATTTGAATAAAATACATGGCAGAAATATTAGAATAACTAAAAGAAATACGTTTCACTCCGCTTGATTTATTTTGCAAATAACCTACTGCATACGTCTTATTTTCCTTAATTTCTGATGATATAAAATCCTTGTCATCAATAGAACCTTTGATTTCTTCACCTGTAAAATCATTATATGGATAAACAAAAACACTCCCCGAAATAGGAGAGTGTTTCAATCTAAGAGCACCATCTGTAACAGCAGTAATATTTTCATATCTTGTAACAACACCATCAGATAATATTTTTTCACCAGTCAAAAGAGAATATATCTGGAATGGATGAACTTGAAATGTAATATCAATATTTCCTTCAATTGGTGCATCAATTCTAAAATATCTTGCACCATTTCGTCTTACATAAATAGAATCAGATGTGAAATTATAAGTAGTTGTATTGCAAAAATCTACTTTTAATATAGGAGCTTTGGTATAATAATCTCGGATGTCTAAATCGCAACACATACGATTTGCCATATTTTTGTCCATGATTATTTACCTCATTACTTTCCTGTATCTGATGTATCTTTTTCATTTTGTTTAATAATATCTCTTAATGTTGGGAGCGCATTATCAATCTGTTCATCAATCCATTTAACAAGTTCCTCTTGATTTACAACTTTTGCAAGAATGGGATATTCCTTATAAATCTCACTGATTACTTCACTACGCTTAATACTTCCTGCTTTCTCCCATTCAGCATAATCTTTCTCTGCTTGAGTAATCAGTTTTAAGATATTTTCGGAAATCTGTTTCTTGGCAATTTCAATTTTCTTGTCTGTGGAAAGTTTTGAATATGATTCAATTTTTTTCCATAGAGCTAAAGCCAAACCAATGATAACTAAAATAGTAGTCCAATTATCATTGATTAAAGATAAGAAGTTTTTGATACCATTTAAAATATCCATATGCGTCCTCCTTGTATTATTTATTATCCAACAGCCTCATTACTGTCAGTTTGTTCATCACCATCAGAAATAGAAGAATTGTCCTCATTTAATGACATTTCAAATTGACCACGTTTATGCTCATTATCACTCATTTTGAAATAACCTAGCGCAGTAGGTATGAGAGTAGTAGCTACTCCAATAAGTGCATACATAAAACTTGTGTCCTCAGTTTTTAACGCCATATATTCAGAGAAAATTAAAATCTCCAAACAAATCACAATGATTGTCCAGAGAACTTTTTTACTTGTCCGTATTTTTTTAAATTTGAATCTACTCTTTTTCATCCGATGAAGTTTCCGTTTCATCGTAATATTTTTATTCCGTTCTTTTATTTTTGCTTCTTTCTGTTTATATTCTTGTTCTGTCATTCTTTCTTATCCTCATCTTTACGACATAAGAAATCCATTAAGGCAAACATATCCTTTGGAGTTAATACATCATATTTTGAATCATCATAGTCGAATGTAGATTCATCAATGTAAAATCTTTCTACTTCAACCTCAAGAGAGAGTAAATCATTGATCTCCTCATACATCTTATGAGCAACATCTTTATCATCAAGTTCTGGAATACCAGATTTATTTACAACAACTTGTCCTTCCTTATTTTTCTTAAAGTGGTCTGAATAAGATTCATACATCTTTTGCAGAACATCAGTATAATCTTTATATTCCTTATTGAAATAGTTCTGATTCTTGATGATAGCGAAACTAATTTTTGCAGGTAATTTCATGTCACCAAATTTATTTAGAAAGTTAATTACATTAATGATTTCAATATTTCTATATTTCATATATTTTCTTCTCCTTGATTTTGTGCATAATAAAACAGACTACAGAAATTAATCCATAGTCTGTTGCAATAATTTATGTGATTATATTCTATTTAGCAGTATCTACTAAGCTATATACATATGTTTCAAACTCTGTAAAGTCTTTCAGAACCGATTCCTTATTAGCCTTGAATGCTTCGCCATCTTGAATAGATTTATTAATAGAAACATCACCATTTTTACTTACAGATGCATTTGCATAAGCTACATTCTTTTGATTTTCTGCTTCACCAACATAAATATTTGCACTTACATTAGTTGTTGTATTAATTTTAATCATGCTGATTCCTCCAATTTTTGTTTTATAATTGCAATTTCTCCTTGTAATGAGAGAATAGTGTTTTTAAGTTTTTGGTTTTCCTCTATAAGAGAATCAATACGGTGATGGGCTTTTTGTGTCATCATAATATTAATAGGTATAAATTCTTCATATGAAAGCATATATTGTTCTGTTAAGCCTAATGAATTTGGTTTGGATAATTTAGTTTTAGTAAGAATTCCATATAATGAATAATCATCTATATTGTACTTAATAAATGATTCTTCAACATCTTGTGCAATTAATCCATAATGATGTTCATTAGAATCAAAATCTGTTTTTAAATGATATGATACAGGTTTCAAATCAAGGAAAAATTTATCTAAATTTAGCTGATATTCTGATAAATATTTAATATCGTCTTTTACATTTCTATCAGAGTAAATTTGCGGAGCTGCTTGACAATTTAACTTTTGCCACAGATAATCGCCATCACCAAGATATGCCTTATAACTTCCTGTAGAAAATGGTCTGAAAACAAGATATGTTGATTTACTGTCACTTGTTAACGTCCATTGTGCAGAATATCCAGAGGAAGATAATATATTTGAACTTCCCCCACCTCCTCCAGCATTATTAATTGCTTCGGTAATTGCTTTTTGTGTCATAGTACCATCTGTGTAACTTCCAGTATAATTATACAAACACATAACACCATAGGTACTTGCATTTGCCAGATTGTAAGTTTTTCCTTGTGCAACGCTTCTCCAACCTATATTTCCACTATCGTCAGCTACGAGATACTTTGATGCAGAAGTATAATTTTTTAAATACGGAATACTAACGATTGTATTGTTGTTTCCAAGTTGAATGCCATTACCTCTAATAATGGTTTGATATGAATTATCAGCAATCATAACTTTATGAGTATTATTATTACTGTCATAATTACAATATATTCCTGTCACTTCATTTCCATTATGATCAACCATATCCCATCCTTTGTTATATTTCATATGCAATGTACCTGTTATAGGTTTTGAAGTGGTTGTACCAGACATAGGAATATAATCTCCACTTCCACCAGAACCATTAGAATCTGTCCATCCAACATTTCCATTATCATCTATAACTAAATACTTTGATGATGATTTTGGTGATAGCCCAGAGAATTGAACAGTAGTTGTCGCATATAAATTTTTTGTGCAAACTTGCAACCACTTATGATTTGCTGTTCCTAATTTGATTTCCTCATTATACCGCAATGTACTATCATTTACATCACCTGGAATAAGACATAATCCGCTATCACTCGCAATTTGTAACCTTACTTCCGCAGGAACATCATTTCTAATAGTAAAAAGCTGAACATATGTAGTGTCTTGATCTGTCACACAACTTACAGATGAACGATTAGTTTTTGCAATAGTTGCATACTGAGAAATTATAGATGTCCTTCTAGTGAACTGAGTCGTGCTTGAAGAAAAATCTATAAATTCCATCCATGATTTATCTTGGTTTCCCATGTATAAATCAGCAATACCATCTGTTGGTTCCCAATTATCACCACACCAGATTGCTTTTATATATTTATCTTTTCCACTTGCATATACCCTATAATCATTTTGTGCATAAATAGAAGTAGCTGTAATATCACCTGTAAAACTACCTGTCGCACCAGATAGTGTACCCGTAAATATTCCTTTTGCGGCATTAAGACTTCCACTAAATACACCATCAGTAGCATTAATTGTTCCTGTAATATCAACACCCGTAGCAGTTAATTTACCACTTTTAGAGATACTTGCATGAACTCCTGTTGTATCACCAATAGATAATTCTCCACCAATAATATGAGGAGAATAAATATATGTTCCTGTAATTTTAGTTCCATTATAACCAAGAACATTTGATAGATTTAATAAGTCCTGTTTTACGCCATTTGCAGTAGTATCATCAGTATACTTATTCTGTTTTGTCCAGTCAGTTGAGTTATATTGTTCAGATTCTTTTCTTGCAGTCGCACAAGTAAGAATGTCGCCAGAACTACCAACAAACCATAAGTCACCTACATTATATGGTGGTTTAGGAGTATCAGTAAATATCTGTGCTTTACCATTAATCTCATTCCAAACCGATTCTGGAACATCACCCGTAAAATCATCCCATGAAGAACCATTCCACATTTTCACGACATTATTTGTAGTGTCATACCACAAATCATTTTCGTGTGCTTTCTTTTCTTCATCAGTCCAATTTATAGATGGATCATCACTCTGTCTGAATGTGTCAATCTTGCCATCAATCTGTTCTTTTACAGTAGCCATAAACTCATTTAGAGTATCTTTCACTACGACATTTTCTGTACCCGTAACACTATCCCATGAGATAGAAGCGTTCCCTGCTAGTCGAATATTACCATTATCATCAATATATAACTGTCTTTCATAAGTTACATTACCTTCATCATCAGTAATTTCCTTACGAATCGTAAATACATTTTTGTTCATCGTGTTAGTAGTCACAATGATTCCATCTTTAGCCATTTCAATAGACTTTTCTTCATTGTAAATACCTACTTCACTTGTAAGAATTAAATTACTCACAAGAGTATCAGCAATAACACCATAGCTTTCTTTATAAGTCTTATCTTTTGGGTCATAATAAATAAAATTACCAATACCAGCTCTAGCAGTTTTCCAATTATCATCAGTGATATAAATACCGTGATTGATAATTTTTAACTGAGAATCCGTATAATCAGAAAGAACATCATCATATTCACGACATAATAAACCATGTTCATCCCATGTAATATCTTGGTTATCCGCATTACTAACGATTTTTGTATTCGTCATACTCAAACCTTTAGCAATCATTTCATTCATTTTATTCTTGAAATTAGTATTGATATTAGACTGTCTAGTTACGCCATTATAAGAAGTAGCCATCTTAGAAGAATTTGCTAAAATACTTTCCATGTCGAATACTTGATTTGGTGTAGAAACAACATCAGAAAATGTTACACTAATATTTTGCGTGTCAGAGAAATCAATTTCATACTCAATAATTCTTAATTGATATACCTTATCGTCAATTCCAACACAAATCCAGTTACCATTTTTAAAGTTATTTGTCACAGGTTCAAATTCTTTCATACGTAAGAAATTCTTAATTGTTCCTGTAATAGAATGTTGGAGAGAAGCAGACTTAAATAATTCTTTCGTAGCAACTGTAATAAACTCAATTGCATTTTTCATTAAATCTGTATTATTAAGTCCATCAGAAATGTAATTATCATTAGAATACTTATCCATACGAATAAATGAACTAAATTCTTTATATAAATCAACTCCAATGTAATTTTTAAAATTCAATGCATCTTGTACTTCTGTGATAATTCTTTCAATTTCAATCTGAATACCATCTTGCACAAGTTGATTCTGATTATTATATTTTCCTTCAACAGTATACAATTCCTCTTCACGTACTTTAATCTCATTTTGAATTGCATTCATCTTATTGTAATAAGGAATATATACATTCTCATACAGGACTTTTGTATTGATTCCATATATGTTTGATGTGCTGTTTGAAGAAATTCCTTGCTGTACCATCATATCAATACATGACTGGCAACACTTTTGGAATATTTGTAATGTATTTAAACAATACTTTTTCAACTGTGATTTAAACACAGTTATATCTTGTTTGAATAATCCTACGATATCATAGTAATTTTCATCTGAACGAGCAAGAATAGAATCTATACGTTGTTTTACATATGATTCATAGTTTTCATTGATACTGATTGATACAAATTGAGAAGTAAATTTATCATCTTTATCAGCATAATTCTCTAAGTTAAACTTACCCTTCCATACATTATTAGACAATGTAGTGTTTGTAACTGTAACTTTGAAAACACCTTTGACAATAGATTGTGCCAACATAACCATAATATTATCAGCAGTAGACACAGAAAGATTTTTAAGAGAAGTAGTAGAAGCAGAAGATGGGAGATTATCCATCAAATATTCGCCCTGTGATTTTGCATTATTATCTGGCTTGTCTATCGGTGGCATTAACTTATTTCTTAAAAGTTGCACCATATCAATTGTATCAAAATAAATACGCATTAACTTTGGATACCCAACAATAGGATTCTTAATTTCTGTATCTTTTAAACTTTCTTCATAAGTCTTATATTTATTGACAAGTATATTATAATTTGTCACAAAAGAATCATTTATCGTAAAATTATAATCAGACTGATACTTTTCATATAGGGTATCATAAGACTTTAATTTTTCTTGTAATTCTGGTGACATTTCTTCTCTTGTTTCGTCTGGAAAATAGTAGATATAATCTGTTCCGTTAGGATTGCATGATCGAATAGCGGCGGTCATTAAATCATCACCTGCTTCAAGTTTCATACAGTTCTTTACAGAATCAGTATCAACAGAATATGTAATCTCATCAGCAAGATTATCTCTTGAGATAAATACGTTTGTGTATTCTCCATATCCCAATATGATATTTGTGCTTCCACACTTAGGACATTTGTGTACGAATGTATCTCTATTTCCACAATCTATACAATTTGCTTCCAAATCATATACAGAGATTGTTCTTTCTGGTTTTCCGTTCTCATCAGAACTACAACCAAATATAAATAAACAATCAAGTTCTTCTGCTATTTCTTGCAACGCATCATAAATTGATGTATCATCAAATGTAAAAGTTCTCTGCAAATTCATCAAACTTTTATCAATATGTTTAACTTTATAGTGGGGTGCTTTGTCTGTAAGCAATCTATCCATTAATGAAGCTTCTGGATGATCTGGATTATAAAATGTTGTTGGTATTTTATAATCATCTCTAGCGATATCTGTTTCAGTATTAATCTCAATTCCATATAACATAATTTGAGATAATTCAGATTCTCCTAAAGTTTTACCAGAAACATTCTTAATATTTTCATCTTTTTCATTTACTTCTACAGTAATTTCATACCACATATCCCATTCGGGAATCCAAACTAATTTAAAATCTTTAATGTCATTCCAACATTTAATAATGCTGTCACCTATTTTTTTATGTGCAGCAAATATAAATTCGGATGCTTCTTTCATGGAATGTTTTGTGACAATGTTATCTACATTTGTAATGTTCCCAAGTTTATCTCCATTTTTCTTAGCGAGAACAAAACTAATATCCTCTACGTTGCCAGAGGTGTCCATTCTTAATTTATGTACGTTCATTCTTAAAGTCCAACTCCTTTCGCAACAGGATAGTATTTAATTGTAATTTCACATGGGATATTTACAGAAATGAAATTTTTATTATTTGTATAAGAGTTTGCAATTCTAAAGAATACAAAATTAAAATCATTGTATAATTTATGAGATGAGAGAGAAGTAGATATGTTTAAATTCTCATCAACAGAAATAACTTCATTTGTAGAACAATTCTTAATTGTTGTTGTACGGTTTTCGATAGAATTTGTAATTTTTAAATCTCCACTTGAAAGGCATTTAATCTGTATATCAGGATAAATATAGCCTATATCATCTGATTCATCTATGATAGTGAATTGTTCATTTGCCTTAAATGTATGCGTGATTGTTTTACAATCTTGCGTTGCGAATGGTTTACCCATAGTAAATGTCAGTTCAAATCCAATCACTTTTCCGCAAAATTCAATTGTTTCAATATTGAAACTTCCTTTAAATAACATTGTTTGATTTTCAGATGTAACTATCTTTAATATGTGAAATCCATCATTTCTATTTAGCCATCTATATACAAAGCGTTGCTCATCAGTAGTGAAATATTTGTTCCCTCGATTTAATTGCATATAAGGATCTTTACAAATTTGAAAAGTAAATTCACCTGCTTCATCATATCCAGAATTTACTAATTCAAATTCCTTTCCATTTCTCATGGATGTTACGTCAAAATTTATTTTAGAACCATAATCTATAGTTTCGTCATCACTTGAATCAAATGAACAAACTACAATTCCTTTGCTTGAAGCCAAAGTCCCGTCATACTCAAAATCTAATGCTTTCATACTTCACCACCTTTACCATTTATTTTTATTTATCTTACAAGCCATCTGGCAAGTTTATATTTCCATGTGTCACCTTTATTAATTGCAAGTGTAATTTCTTTCATCAGTTTTACGTCTTGAATAAGTAATTCATACTGTGTTTTAACTTTTACAGTTTCAATAAAAAGTTCATTCCACTGATGTTTCAAATCTTTGAGATATTTTTTATCTATATCGGATATTTGAGCAGATTCATTCGGTTCTATATCTTTTACTTTTTCTTGCAATTTTTGAATCTTATTTTGTTGTTGTTTTGCAACATCTTCTTTTATACTTTTACTAAGTAAGTCTTGTACAGTTTTATCTGACATTCAATTACCTCTTTCTATAAAAAGGAACTACTCCGATGAAAGAGTAGTTCCCTAAAATTTATTTCTTATATTTGTATTTGGCTAATGAACTTCCGCTCATAGCTCTACCTATGGTCATTGCACAAATAGCTTTCTCAATGTCCTTGTTTGTTGTGAGTTCATGTAATAAATCATTTGCATTTTGTACGTTAGGCATATTACACTGAATTGTAACACCACCAACATCAACACTACTTGAATTATCAACATTCTTTACACCAAACTTCTCACCATCACTATAATCACTCAAGAATGAACCAGGATTACCCATGAAGTCCCATAAGTTCTTAGTCATATCCGCATTCAGCACTGACACATCCCTACTTAATGGAGTCAGAATACTACCATCATTTCTGACAATAGCTTCTTCACCCTGTTCCTGTGTCCAAGCTAGCTGGTCATTCGGAACTCTCATAATACCAGAAGCATAGCCTTTCAACTGACTGAGTTTCACCCATCCAAGTTCAGTGCCATCTGTAGCATCAATAGCATATGGATATTTAGAACCCTTATTGATTCGTGTAATCTTAACTTTCTTGCCAAGATACATATTACCAGACGCACCAGTGCCGTCAGATGCTTCATAATATCTACCAGAAGAGAAAGTAACTTTATCACCTACTTCGGCTTTTCCGTTACCTGTCTTTGTTTCATTTGTCTTATTTGGCTTCTTCTTTGGTTCATCAGGATCAACCAACACAGCATCCTTAATGGAATCCTTATCGCTGACTTTTGGAGGGTCTGGTGTAGGATTTCCTTCTGCAACATTATCTTTATCTGGTTTTTGCTCTACTTCTTCAAGAACTCCTTCTGTCTGAGTAGGTTGTTTTAACATTTCATCTGCTTTAGCAATCCATTTTTCAGCCATAGCATTAATAGCATCAATCATGTCTTTCTGTCGATTATAGACATTTTCAATAGCAGAATTAACACCTGTAAATCTGGTATCAAACTTGCCATCATACATAGAAAGAGCCTGACTCTGACTTGTCCAGATAGTCTGCATCTCGCCAGATAATGTATATCCAACCTTCTGAGATTCTGTCTGTAATGTCTGAGAAATATTAGATGAATTGTTATTGATACTTGCAATAGCATCAGAAATCAATACGTCAACATTATCCATTCTGTCATCAAGAGCTTTCTTGTAGTCCTGCTTGAGTTCATCAAGAAGTTTCTTTTGGTCAGAAATATATTTGTCATACTGAGTTTCTTCCATATCATCCTGTGCAGATTTCAAATCCTCTTTCAGTTTCTGCATTTTGGCTTTATTCTCTTCGGAATTATCACCTTGCAGAGAAGATAACTGTTTCTGTAGAGAAGCAATCTTTTCAGACTGTTCACCAATTTTCTTTCTGTACTCATATAAATCTTTTTCACTGTCAAGACAATCAAGATACTTGTCAATCAAGTCATCCAGAGCATCCAACTGTTTATCAATGCCGTCCTGAATCAAATCTTTAATAGAGTCTTTTTCATTCTCAGCAGATAAAATAGCTTGTTGCTGTGCATCAATTAGTTCATTCTTACGGTCAATGAGTTTCTGATTGTTAGGATCGTTGGCAAGTTCCTCACTGATTTTCAGCATTTCTTGCTTATATTTATCTGCTTGTGCCATATAAGTATTATAGTTGACACCATGTAATCCCATAGTAGCAAGACCTTGTTCAGTCATCTTACCATCTTTGTCATACATATCCTTATGACTCATAAGGTCAATCAGAAAATCTGACTCACTGGTGATACGACCGATAGCTTTCTGCAACTGGTCAAACTGTTCCCATTTAAGGTCACGGATTGCCGCTTGAAACTCAACCACTTTATTTTGTGCTTCTTTAAGACTGATCGCAACCTGATCAATCTCATTCTGCATCTCATAGTATTCTTCCGTACCTTCTTTAATTGTACCATCCTGCACCGCCTGTGCAAAGTTGCGCTTCATTGCGATATATTTCTGAGACAGATTGTCAACAATTTTCTGTTGCTGTCCAATCTCTGCTTCATAGAATTTCGTACTCAGATTGTAACCTTGTGTCTGCATCCTATCCATGTATGCTTCATACATAGAGTTCCTGTTTTCCCATTGAGAAGTAAAGGAATCATAATAGTTTGCAATATTCTCAAGTTTCTTCTTTGCATTTTCTACGATAGACTGTGCGTATTCTGCCTGAGATTGTGCTGCTTCGCTTGTTGCTTTATCCAAAGCTTCCTGCTCTATCCGAAGTTTCTTGCTTAAATCCGCAGATTTCTTGACTTTTTCATTATAATCTTGAATCCATTTCAGCACTTTAGGATCAGTGATACCTTTTGTACTTACTGTTTTACCTGCCTTTAATGCCTTTTGTTGAGTTTTATTCAACTTAGACATGACAGTTTTATTGTTCAGAAGTTTATTCTGAGATTTCGTTTTATCAGCATCAGCAGTATCATACTTACTTTTTGCCTTCATATAGCTATCACGAGTCTCTTTTAAAGCTTTCTGACGCTGTTTGTTCTGTTCCTTGAGATTCTTAGTTTCCTGTGTAAGAAGCATATTCTGGTATACATATGATTTCTTACCTTTTGTTGTCGCAAGAATCTGTTGTTCCTTAGTAGAACCTGCATATAACTTATCTTTGTTTTTCTGAGCCTTTATCAGATCATTCAAGGCTTTTTCGTCTGCTTTCTTAGCATTGTCATATACTTTCTGTGCAGAAGCTTTCTCTTTTGCATCAGCGTTATATGCCTGTGCCGTAGACTTCAATATATTTGACATTCCAGAGGTCTTAACAGTTTTACCTGCCTTAATCTTGGAAGCAATAGTATTGCCTTGCTTCAAAGAACTGTTATATGATTTCGCATATTTTAGTGCAGAACCTTTCAGCCCCTTTGTATTGACTGCTTTGCCTTCACGAATTGCCTGTGCAATTGCATTATAAGTAGCTTTATTTGTACTAGACTTTGCGGCACTTTTCAGTTTCTTACCTATGGATTTAGTCTGTTTCTCGCTTGCCTTGATAAGTGTATCTCCTGTAGACTCTGCAGCAGCCGTAGCAGATTTTAAAGTCTTACTTGCTTTTGCGCGAGTTTTCTTAGTTGCATTTCTAGCAGTTTCAGCCTTATCAAGCTTCTTCTGTGCATTACCTAAACCAGGAATGTTAACCTTAATCTGATTCTGCATTGCTGCAATCGCAGATCCACCCAATGAAACGGTATCAGAAACAGCATTGAGAGATTCAAGTTTAGTCTTTAATCTGTCAATCTTTTTCTCTGCCTTTTCCGTAGGCATATTTACGATTGTTTCATATAATTCCAGAAGTTTGTTGTTTAACTCCTGTACTGTGTCTTTACAATCTTGCGCTGAGTTATAATAAGTTTGAAAACTTTTAATATCTTTTGCTAACTGTTTACCAGAGTCAGAAGATGTATCAATTTCCTCAATTGAGAATGTGCCATTGATTACCTTATTCTTATAGTCGTCACTAATATCAACAGAATCAGCTTTATTCATATAAGCAGTATAACCCTGTTCATTCGCCTTGAGTTGCTTTTCAACTGCTTTGACTTGTCTCTTGAGAAGTACAGTTTTGAAAGTTGAAGATATGTAGTCCGTAATCTGGTTGGAAATACGTTCTACAGATTTTGCAAATTTATCAAGTTTAGTTTTTACCCAGTCAAATGCTTCGGTAGAATCTTTTGCAGATTTGGTATTATCTTCTATAGCGGATGTATCTTTTTGAACAGCATCCGTATGTTGCTGAGTAGCAGGAGTATCTGATGATCCAGATGAAACTGATGTTTTATTGGATAATCCACCGCCAAATCCACCCCATCCAGAGCCACCACCAAAAGCATGAGCAAGAGAAATATCACTAAGACTTCCTTGTGCGTATGCCCTAGCGTGACCAGGTGTTGCACCATTCCTGAGTAAATCTTCTGTTTGAGAAGCGGAGAAAATGATGTCACCCTTTTTAAGATTTGTAAGATGTGCTCCACCAGGAATTAAACTCCATTGTCCATCACGTACAATAGATTCTGTTCCTACCTCATTTACCAAAGCCTTTTCATCTTTCGGTAATGAAACACGACCACCTGCATAAGCCGATAAATCAGTAAGACTACCTTGCGCATATGCTCTGGATTGACCAAATGTACCAGCGGCTTTGCCTGGTTTAGCAACACTACCTAGTGTATAGTTGATTACACCAGTAGCAACCATTCCATTTGGTTTAGCAACATTACCTAAATCATAGTTGATGATACCTGTTGAGACAGTTCCATCTGCCTTTTCAACATCACCTTTTTTATAATTTATAATACCTTGAGAAGTAGTACCATCAGCTTTTTCAACACTACCTTTTTTATAGTTAATAGTTCCTTGAGAAGTTGCGTTTGGCTTATTCGTTACCTTTGCACTTACACCAACTTCTTTCTGTGATGGTTGTACGTCAACTTTTACTGGCTTTGCAGTAACTTCAACTTCTTTTGGATCAGGTGTAACCTTTACAGTAGTATCTTTTGCTTTAACTTCTACTTCACTATCAGTATCTGGTTTAATATGAGCATTGAGAGTAATATCCTTACCACCTGCATTAAGACTATCAACTTTACTTTGAATATTATCTAAGTCTTGCTGATTATTAACCGTAACATCAACAGTAGTAGGAGTGTTATCTGGGATTTGCTCAAGACCACTTTCGAGAGATTCTACTTCACTTTCCCCACTGACCGTAGCAGTAATAGTAGTAGTCATACCTTGCTGAATAGAAGAACATTGATCAACAAAAGATGCAACACTATCTTCACCAGAAACATCCGCATTAATAGAAACTGTACTGTCACCTAAATTATCATAGGTTTGTTTTGTTTCTTCTGCATCTGTCTTAGCTTGTTTAACCTCAGAATCATCTACTTCTGGTTTGATAATTCCCATAGACTCAAGAACTTGTCCAAGCAATCCTGCTTCTTCACTCGTAAGACCAAGAGATTGACAGATGTTATCTAACGCTTGTTCCGCAGGTTTTAATTCATCACTGTCATAAGCACCATCCAATAAGTCGATACCTTTGATTTGTTCTGAATTATATTGTTGTAATGTTTTGATAGAATCTGATAATGTCTGGTTATTATCTTTATTTGCCTGTTGTACTTTATCGACTGCGCTTGCGTAAGCATCAGCAGAAACGGCATCTTCACCAAAATCAGGTGTAACAGGATTTTCAATAGTTGCATTTTGTAATGCGTCAGAATATGCTTTTGCAGCTTGCTCTGCTTGCTGTTGAAGGGTAGAAGAGTCAAGCCCATAACTTTGACCTAACTGGTCAATCTGTGACTGCATATAATCAGCAACCGCTTGAGTATTATCGCCGTATTCATTGCTCTTTAAAATACGTTCACGTTCATCTGCAAGTGTTTTCATTTGATTCTTAGCAGTTTCAAGTTCACGATTATAATTCTCTGCTGTATGTGAAGCGACTTCTTTCAGATTCGTTCCAAGTTCATCAATATCTTGCTTATATCCAGAAACTTCCTTCTCTGCTTGCTCAATAGCGGTAGTATTAGTAGGATCGTTTTTCTTTAAATCTTCAAGTCTAGCTTCTGACTCTGCAAGATTGGAATAAGCATCTGATAATTTTAAAACACCATCTTCTGCATCAGAAATGACATTATTATGGAATCCATAATCCTCAAGTCTACCAAACATATTGGACATGAACTCTTTACCCATACCCATTTGTTTAGCGGCTTCTGCCATATCTTTTACGTTATATGACCATTGCTGAGATTCTTCATTGAAATCCGCAAGACCTTTAGAAGATAAGTCATTTAAGAATGCCTTCACACCAGATTCATCCTCTGTAAGATAACGTGCTGCTTTAGAATAGTTTTCGGCAAAGTTTACATCATCTGTTGCACCAGACGGAGAGATAAGTTTTGCAAATGATTTAAAATCATCTGTTCCAATAAGTCCTTTGTCCCACGCTTCCTTAGCCGTTTTAAGACCAGAAACCATATTGTTGTACTTATCACCTGCATTAGCGGTAGATTGTGCTTGTTGCCACTGACCATAATCAGAGAAGAGTTCTTGTTGTTGTTTATAAAGAGCGTGATACTGTGACTGTGCTTGTTGTAATGCAGATAAATCCGCAAACATAGATTTTAATTTATCTTGTTCTGTCTTATATGCATCTGTGCCTTTAGTTTGAGCTTGCACAACATCGTTTTGCTCTGCAATAGCTTTAGTCTGTTCTTCTATAGAACGTGTAAAATCATTTGCTTTAATATCATGCTGAACTGCTAAAAGACTTGATAATGCTTTAGTGTTTAATTTTACACCATTTGCTGTATTTTTAAACAATGCGGCACTATCAAAATTATCAATGTCGGAGAACATACCGTCCATAGAGGTAATTGTATCAGCAGTTAATCCCGTAGCAGATGAAGCTTCACTTGTTGCAGATTGTAACGTTGATAAATTTGCAGTAGTATCAGCGACTACTTGTTTCATTGCATCAAGAGAAAGATCTTTTTCTGAAAGAGTTTGTTTTGTTTCTGCGATACGTTTCTGTAATTCATCAAATGTATTGAATGCTTCACCATCATCCACTACAAGATTGTATGCAATATCTCTATCTCCATTTGTTAATGTTCCGAGGTCTAATTTTGTAATTTTTGATTTTGCATCTTTGAATTTATTCGCTAATGTTTCTATCTGTTCACTATTGTCATCAATAATATCTTGAAATCCAAAGTTCTTTTTCCATTGTTCTTGAAGACCTTTATCATTTGGAAAAATCTTTTCAAATGCACTGTTGACTTGATTTGCATATTGACTTGCCGTAGATTTTGCTTCATCTATATTTAATGCATCAGAAATTGCCTGTTGTTGATCTTTTGACAAATTAGATAGTGGCATAATAAATTTATCATACATAAACTGTAAGGCATCACCATCATATTCTTTTGATAAAGATTCAATATCAAGATTTTTAAGATTTTTTAGTAAATTAGTTTTCAAATTAGAATCAAGTTTATCAAAAGAATCCGTTGTCTGTAAATATTGACCAAGAGAATCTGTCATCCCTTTCCATTGATCTTGAATTAATGCAGTCGTAGATGCAGATTTTGATTCCATTTCTGATGCTTTGGCAGAAAATTTATTTGAAAGATCATCAGAAAAAGATGCAATTTCTTTTCCAACTTGTTGAAGTTGTTCTTTTGTGACATCTGGATCTGATATATATAAATCTGATGTACTATATGGATTTCCATTCTTATCTGTTAAGCTTGGATCGCTACTAATTATATCATAAGAGATTTTGTTCTTATCAAAGATATCAGAAATACGATCCATATAATCGCCATATTTATCTCCAAGTTCTCTTGAATCAAGATGTATAGATTGATTTTCAATAAAATCATTTAATTTTGAATCAGTTAAGACAAAATCATAAGCACTTGATGATTTTTTTCTGTATTCTTTAGCCTTTTCATCATATTCATCGACTTGTTTCTGATATTTATCAACCTGTGTCGAAACGCCTTTAAATGCTTGTTGTAATTCATCTCCAATTTTAACATTAGCAGACAACATAGAAGATGAGTATAGATCTTGGATACTTTTTGCTGCATTTTTAGCATTAGTTCCAAGATTAAGCATAGCATTTCCTTGAGCGTCTGTTCCAGATTGAAGTTGTGGATATAGTGTTGCCAGTTGACTTGATATATCAAGATATGTTTGATAATCCTCATCTGACAATCCGATATTAGCGTTTGTCTTTTTATCAACACCTTTTGATAACTCTGTATATTTAGTTGCAACAGATTGAATAGCATCGCCTGTACTTGTAATTTGCTGATTGGTTGAAGCAAATGATTGACCTAATGTATTGAGAGTTGTTTTGCCTTTGGAAAATTCATTAAATGTGTCTGAAATTGTTTGCTGTGATTTCTTTCCATTATCAATGGCAATTTGGTCACGATTAACCCAGTCACTAATTCCACCTATAACCCATTCTAATCCTTTTGAAACAACAAAATTTAAAGCCATGTTTCCAGCCATACTTAAAGCAGTACTACCAACAGACTTTAATCCACCAACAAGTTTTTGAGTAAGAGTTGTGTCTTGTACAGCGGCTTCACCGTTTTGAATTATTATTCGGTTCAAATCTTCTAAACTTGCTTTTGCATCACCACCTGCATCCGCAACACCATTCATATGTTTTGTAAGTTTCTTTAAGTTTGATCCGTATGCAGCTCTTACGCTATCTGGCATCTGAACATTATCCCAAAAACCTTCTTGTATTTTTCCACCACTAGCATAAATCTGATTCATGGAAGATAATACGCCCTTTAATGCATTTACATTACTTTTTTGAGTTCTATAACCTTTTATTCCGTTTATTATCTACGATGTAATACATATTTTGTTATTGGGAATTTTTAACAAAATACTGTGGAAATTATTACTCAAATATGATAAAATATTATATTAAAGGAGATATTACATATATGAAAAGAAAGTTTACAATAGGAATTTTAATTGGCACAGTGATATTATCAGGATGCGGATCGTCAAATGATCAAATAAATATAGCAGAATGGATGTTTTCAGATAATCTTAATCCATATGAATGTGAAAATACTTTAGGTAAGGCAGAAAAAGAAGATGGTAATGATTATACACGATTTTTCTGGAATAACTATAATATTTGTGATAAATACGATGGAACATTATCATTACTTTATTTTGACAAACAAGACGAATGGTCTTTAAATCCAGATAGGAACGCCTATTATTTTCAATGGAATACACAATGTTATAATGATGAATATGAACACATTATAAATGATTTGAAAAATTATAAATATTTACAAAAATATACATCACTTCCTCCAAATGGGACTGATGAATCAAAGGAACAATATAAAAAGGAAAACGGAGAATGCTTTAATTTTACTACTGATTTTAATGATAAAAGCTATGATTCTTCTGATTCTGACAATAATAAAAAAGCATATTTTATCATTTCATCAAATTATAAAGATGGTATTTTAAAATTACAATGGGGCGTCAATCGTTCTTTTTCATTTTCTTAAATTCCAATAAAAGAGTAGGAGTTTATCATAATGGTTCAAGTTATAGTCTGTTTACTCATATTCGCATTTTTAGCTTTCTCTGCATATACACAAGGTGAATACGTTGGATGTTTAGCACCATTTTTAACTCTTATTGCTGCGATATTAGCATTTACAACCATAATAGTAATACATTTTGGAATATTAAAAATATCAGGTGATAGTAAAATCTTAAAATGTATATTGTATATTATTTTTGCGGCAATCTGTGTTTGGCTTCAATTAAAATTCGATGATAAAAAGTAATTGTGAATATAAATAGAGGGCTAGTATATACTAACCCTCTTAATGCCTACTATTTTATTCTATTTCAATATGGTCTACGTTTGACATTTTTATAACATAAATATGTTCACACTTTTCATCTTCAAAATAAAAATCTTCATATTCTAATAGTTCATTTGTAATTTTATCATATTTACCATATCTATTTACTGATATATATGGATCTTCTCGATTTACTTCAATGCACTTAAATGAACCATAAACATAATAGTTTTCATTTTTTATATATACTTTAAAATTTGATCCAGTTTTAAAATTAATAACATCTCGCCAAATACTTTCATATTGAGTTTTATGAGAAATAAATTTTAAAAATTTACCAAATATTTTTGAATAATATATTATACTAAATATGATAGATAAAACTACTCCTATCAAAATTCCCATAAATGAGTGTATGTATAAATTATTTTTAATTTCGACAGGACACTTCGTTGTAATGAATATAAATTCTGTCATTGATAATAAAATATAACTAAATACACATGATAAAATTGACATATATATTTTAGGAATATGGACTTCTGTTATCTTTTTAAAAATAATCAAACATAAAAATCCAGGAATGAAATATTGTAAAATAGTAGGTATATTTTTAATGATTAAATCTATTTCTTTAATATTTATTCCTCCTTTAAATTATCATTTTTCTTAGGAATTTTTCTTGCTTTTGAATAAGTTGTATTATCATTGAATTTAAGTGGTTTATTTTTATCACATTCCATACTAGAAATTTCAAAAACTGGCACCTCAAATTTTGTGTTTTCTTTCTCGTTTTGTCCCATAATATACTTCTCCTTTGTATTATATTAATTGATACTTCCAGTATATACCAATTAAAATAAGAAGTATAGACAAAACTAATGTTCTTTGAGGCAATTAAATATTTGAACTACGAATATAATGATGGGGTAACGTATTGTTACCCCAAAAAATTGATTTCTATATTAGAATTATATATTTATATCATTACAATTCTCCAATGAGATTTATCTTTATATTGCTTCTCAATCTCATTTAAAGACACTTTATCAAAATATCCATCATTATGTATCTGTGCATATACACCAGAAATGTCCAATATCACCACATGAATTAAATTATCCGTCATTTCCACTATCATATTACGCTACCTCCAAATATCCATATTTACGAAGTAATTTTGTAATATATGAAATTCCTTCTGGATAAATTCTTGTTTGCAAATGAGCTGATCCATCAGGAGCGATAGCAGGAATAGCAGTAAATTTCCCTTTATGTACAGGTTTCTCATATGGGACATTGTCATTATTTTCATTCTTAAATAAAATTCCAACATTTCTTAAATAGGAGAATAGCTTGTATTCGCCAATACCTATAAAATGTGCAATCTCATTTACACTAAATGTTCCTTTTGAGTCCATGAGCAATTTCCAATCCTGTTCAGTAACCTCTAAATCAATAATTCTCTTTTTCTGATTAGCAATAATCTCATCCTTGTGCTTGATTGTTTCATTTGCAATCTGAACAGCTCTGGCTAAAAATAATTCATTCGGTTCATCTTCTTTAATAGGGATGTAACCACCTGTTTTACGAATCTGAGGAAGAACTTCTTTTGTCACCCATAAACGGAATCTTCTTGCATTCTTTGCTTTGGATTCTAATATTAAATCATAAAGAGCATCTTCTGTAATCCTAACGTTATTGAAGTCAGTATCTAAAGTAATTGGCGAAAAGTTGTCACCAAGTGACAACCCTTGAATATCAAGGCTTTCACAAATATTTACGATTTTATCTTTGCGTAAATATTTCTTTCCTTTTGCTGTCTTGGTATATCCTAAGTGCATACATACTTCATTTAAAAAGAATAATATAGTATTGTCAGATCCTACCTCAACCGTTAAGTTTCCAAATTCACTGTTCTTAAAAATTTTTAAATCGTTCATTTTAATTCTCCTATCTTGATTTTTTGCAAGACATAGAGTAAAATGAATATGTCCGTTCATAACGGGTATGTATGAGAATCGCTGTGATCTTGCCGGATGCTGCGGTTCTCATTGTTTATTCTCTTTCCAATATTTTATTTGTTATGAGTTTCAATCCTTCTCTAGCTAATTCAGCCTTAGATTTATTTGTTATCTCACAACATTTTACCAATAAATCATGTTCTTCGTCAGTAAGACGAATAAACATTTTATGATTTCTTGGATTATCAGAAAGAGGTCGTCCCATTTTTGAAGACATATAACACCAACTTTCTGTCTATCAATAAGTTACAAGTACATAATACTTTATGATAGACAAAAAGTCAATAAGAATTTCAAATTATTTATATATAATCATTTGAATCATCTGAATACAGATAATATTCTTTCTGGACAGGATTTCTTGGAAGTAATAAAACTATAAACCGATGCGCTAGATGCGGTTATAAATAGGAACCAAGAAAATAATATTATTCATATAAATCTCTAGGATAACTCAAGTCACCCGTCATTGCCTCTATTTTATCAAATATCGCTTGTAATTCTTTTTGATATTCTTCATCTTCTTCAAGGATATTCTCAAAGATTGTCAAAAGAACAGGTTTACGTAAAATATCTGGTAATAATAACATATAAATCACCACCTTTAAAGGAGTATAATATGAACGAAAGAAAAATTAAAAAACTAATATACAATTATTTGAAGCAATATAATATTGATTATTTTCAAACGCCTCAAATTGATAATATTAAAATTATAAATAACCCTAAAACATGGGGAGAATTTGAAGCAAGCGTTTTGTATAAACAACAACGCATATTAAAAATAGAACCTGCATTATTTGATGAAAAAGAAAGTTTTATCAAGCGAATCTTATATCACGAATTCACTCATATGTATGATTCTACAAAATTTTTATCATTTGATGAGAAAGCATATATGGACATTATGCAAATCTACTCAGAAATACACGCTTCTGAGATAGAAATGAATGTTATTTTAGATGCTCAAGATAAAGATTTGAACAATTATATGAATCATGAATTAAAACATGTCGAAAATCAATTTATTATGCCAGATGGAATAGTTCCAATGGATAATACAAAATTTACATATAAGATATTTTATTATTTTGTTGGTAAACTATTATCTGTACACAAACATAATTTAGAATATAAATATGAGTTCTCTAATGAATTAAATATAGAATTCATATTATTATTTAAGGAAATAATAAATTATTTTATAGATAACTCCGAATATGATTTTTCTATATTAATAAATTTTCAACGTAAAATGGAAAACACTATACTAAATAATATAAAGATACACAATAACGAAGTAAGAATCAAAACTAAAATGAAAGAACTTGGATTAAACGAAATACCATCTGATTTATATGAGAATTTAAAAAGAGGTATTTTTGATTAATATTCCACATTGTCTTGCTTACAATTCAACCAATGTTTCATTGATTTCTTCATTAAAAATTACAGGTGGGTTATTTTTCGGGTTGTTTAGCAGCAATGTTAAAAACTCATATCATTGTAAAAATTGCGGATATAAGTGGTAACTCAAAGAAATCTTTCAAGACACTTGAAATAATCAGGATATAACTTTACAAATTTTGCAATTACTTCTTTAGTTGGTAATTTTGATTGAGTTGTCCATTCGTATTTATCTTTAGGATATTTATTTTCATTGAAAATTTTATTATTTTGTTCCACTATATCACCTGCTTCCTTGGAGGATATTATTATGAATTTACAATATGATAAAAAGATAATTTATAAATTATATAAAGAATATAATCGTATATATCATCAAATACCACGTTTAGATGATATTCAATATATACAAGGTGTTCCTGATGCCTATGCACAATTTAATTCATATGATTTATATAATAAAAAATATATTTTGTACATTAATCCAAATTTATGTTCTCTAAGTGAAAATACAATTAGACAAAAATTATTTCATGAATTCACCCATATTTATGATTCAGTTTTCTTATTAAACCAAGATATTGAATCATTTAAACAATTAATGAAAATATATTCTGAAATAAATGCGTCTGAGACTGAAATGGCAGAATTAATATTAACTCAACATAAACCATATAGTTTGAATAAAATAATATCATGTGACTTGAATGATTTTGAAGAATTGACATTAGAAGAATATATGACATTATCTGCTATACAATTAATTAACGAATTTAAAATTATTGATATTAAATCTGATCTGGAAAATGATGATCTTCTTGATTGCGTTGAACTTTATTATTTTATAGGTGAATTAAAAGCTTTGAAAAATTTTGGATTAACATTTAATATAGATATTCTTAATTCAATTGATGAACCTTTTTATGACATTATTCATAAAATTATAGAATACTGTATGAGTCATGAATTGAATGATTTAAACAAACTCAAACAATTACATAATGAATTTATTAACGTAATAAATACATATAGAAAACAGGAAGTGTAATATAAAAATATCAGTAATACACAAGAGACTACCGCTATGATAGTCTCTTTAAATTTACCTATTTAAAGGTTCTTATTTTATTTGCTCATTTAAGAGTTCTTTTATATAAAAATCATATTTGAGATTATGCCATCTCAGACTGTTATGATCGTAAGTCTTCGAGCGTGGAAGACTATATAAATATAAAGAAGCCTATCACAAGGATAGACTTCTTTATATGATTGGTTGGGTGGGTTCATGGATTATTACTCCTAATCCCCCAGTTGAATTTTCATAGTTTTCAAGATTGACCTCAAAGCTTCGCCTTTATTCAATCCGCACAAACAAGCTATAACATTCGTTTGGCTATTTGTTTGATGGTATTAGTATATCATAGATGATCATAAATGTCAAGTCTTTTACTTATAATTTTTCAGATGTATCTTTTTCATCTTGTTTATTTTCTTCACCAAGCATATTTTTTATACCTATCATATTTTGATACTTAGTATTAGCGTAATACACCTTACTTCCAATTGTTTTTTGTATAGAAAATTTATCAGGTGTTTTTTCTACAATTCTAACAATTGTAGATGGTATAAAATCCACCATCTGAAGCCCCACACAATTATCATTTTTAACAATAAACCCTAAACATTTTAAACGATCTACTTCTTTCTCTGAAAATAATTCAGACCCATTATATACATAATTATTAAATGTATATTGTAAATTTGAATTTTCATTAAAAGATCTCGATTCCACAATAATCATTCCATCTCCATCGTTTTCTTTTAAAAAATGCATAAAATTTTCAATTAAAAATTTAAATGCTACATTATAATCTGAAATAGTACATTCAGAATATAATTCTTTCATATGGTTTTTATTAAAATACACAGCTAATACTGTCATAGTATTTTCTCTGAAAATTTTCATCAAATCCATATAGAAATTATTTCTTGTAATTTGGTCATTAAGAAATGAATATTCGTTTCTTGGCTTTTTCATTTTTGAATAATGTAGAATTATATTTGTATCTCCAAAATATTTTTTCTTTAATTTATTTACCTTTGGAATAATTATTTTTTCATAATCAAAACGCTTCATAATTAAACCAGCTAAACAAAAATTTTCATTTTTATTTGTCTTATTTGTTTCATCTACGAACATTATATATTCAGATGTCCCCATATAAATATTTCCCTCTTTCGTATAATTATTTGGTAGAATTTACCATAATATTATTATACGACAGAGTACGACAATCTACAATTCAGAACGTATATTCTAAATCTACGATTATGTCAATAATTTAGCTAATTATGCAATTTTAAAATGATTTCACCATTCATATGATATAATATTTCCTATAGTATTAATAGGAGAGTGATATAAGTATGAATGAGAAAATATGCAAAATTTTAATTTATATATGTATGATAGTTGCATTACTTTGCTTAATTGGAATGACGTATCTTACATATAGTGGTTGATTTTGTTTGTATCGTTAATTCTATATTTGCAATATTTATATATACCGATACACTTATATATAAATAATTCCCAATTGCTGATGGAAGAGTAGTATATAGAAACTATCCCTGAATTTATCGGGCATCCATCTTCCCTATCGCTAGAGTGCATTTTCATGATTATATTACATAACCATGCTTTCGTTACGCTCGTTGAGGTCGGCATCCATTATAATGAAGCCCTACCTGCGGATTACTTCGTAGTTTGGATTGTTACTATACCGCATCCTTTCGGATTTGCCACTTATACATATTAAATATAAGTTTAGTACCAAACTCATGTGACATAGCCTTTTGAACTATGAAAGTTTCCCGTTCTGAAATTCAATACAGAAGAGTAGCGCATTACCGCTAACTCCATTTTAGAAAGTCACCAGAGAGTCCTTGCTTATAAATAAGCTCGTACACATTACTGCTAAACTCTCAAGCGGCATAAGTCATTTTGAAAAATGCATGGGGCGAATCCCATGTACTCTTACCGCTGTTGTTTTTACCTTGGAAAATACCTGCTCCAACTGCTACAGTACCCATGACACCCAAAGAATTAGTTAATTTATCAATTAATCCTAAAACCTCTGTGCCACCACTTACAAAACCTTTTAATGCATCAGAATCTAATACAGTACTAGACAATGATTCAAATGTACTTTTAAGTCCTTCAAGTTTACCTTCAAGAGAATCTGTATAGGCACTGTATTTTTCCATTGATGTACCAGAAGCATCATCCGCAATTTGCATATACTCTTGTGCTTTAGAGTACTGTTGCATTAACACCATAAAATCATTCATATGGTTGGTTCCTGAGAAAGCCTGTGCAACTGCCCTCTGCTGGACTGTGCCAAATTCAGACCATCGACCAGCAGTTTCGTCTAATACATCACCAAAATTTCTAAATTCTCCATCTGTATCTCTAAGTGAAATTCCAACACCTCTCAATACAGTTTCTACATTAGATAAATCTTCTCCGCCATTTTGATAATCTTTTAAACGTGAAAGTTTAATATTACCCATACGAGAAAAGATAGCATTAAGAGATGTACCAACAGAAGACATACCCTCCTGAGTTGTTTCACCAATTACAGCAGCATAGGAGAGAAGTTGTTTTGTACTAATTCCTGCTTGATTGGCATTGGCTGCAACTTCATTAAAAGCATCTGCAAGACCGCCAACATCAGTAGCAGAAGCCATATCAATTGCAGAAATCTGATCAACAAAATCCATAACTTGAGACTCATTCAAATCATATGATTTCATAGCAGCGGTAATGGTTCTTGTAGCATCATCGGAAGACAAATCACCAATCTTGGATAAAACAATAGAATCTTGTGCAAGTTTGTTTGATTCTTCAATTGTTTTACCTTGTTTCATCCATTCTGTAGCAGAAGTAGCAACATCGACACCAGTAACTTTTAATTGCTTACCCATGTCTGAATAAGTATTCATCAGTTCTTGCGCTTGGGTATTTGAAATACCTGTTGCCATCTGCATATTAGTCATAGCAGCATCATAATCTTTTACTGCCGTAATTGCTTTGTATGGTATTTGCATTACAGTATTTTGCAACATACCATATACACCAGCAAATTGCGCAATCTGTCCTGTGGCACGTTTTAATTCACCAAACCATGAATTTCCTGATAGTCCTTCTGCATCAATTCTTGATTTTAAATTTGCAAAAACCTTGTCATAGTTTGCCTTTTCTTCAATAGTCGTCATTGAGCGGTATTGTTGTTCAAGTGTTTTTAGACTTGCTCCATATTTCTTAACCGCCCTTGAGTTAGCGTTCATATACTCAACAACTTTGTTTCCAGACGTATTAGCAATCGTAGGAGATAGTGCTTTTGACGATTCGTCTCTAATTTGAGACAAAGTATTCTTAAAAGTATCTCCTGCTTTAGTCATATCTTGAAAGGCTTGTCGTAACTGTTGTTTACCTAAAACATTTGAACCATTATAATGATTTTGAAGTTTATCCAAAGCCTGATTATATGAAGCTAGAGCCGCTGTAGCCTTTTGAATATTTGCAGTATCTTGAGTTCCATATGCCCCTAATTGTTTGCTCATTCTGGATGATGCGGCTGCATATTTTCCTGTGTCAATATTATATTTTAATTTTGAAGAATTTATCTGGCGTTGAAAATTTTGCGTATACTGTCGTGCTGCATTCTGTGCAGAACGTGCCATATTGTTATTATTGAGATTAAGGTTTATTCCTTGTCTCTGAACATTTTGGAGTTGTTGTATAATATTGTTAATTTGATTTTGACCTTGAACATTGAATTTAATATCAACAGATTTATTTTGCATTTTACTTAATTTCTGTTCAAGCTCATTAACTTTTTCCGCACCATGAGTAGCAATATTTACGTCTACTTGAAATTGTACTCCCATAATAATTTATTCTCCTTTCTTACAAAAATAAAACTCTCCGAAAGAAAGGAGAGTAAGTGTGTTTTATATATTGAATTTAACTAAAATTCGCTATTACCGCTTCTATAATATCTTGTTCTGCGTTATCCCACGTACCAGGTGTACCCAAAATGCCCGATCCTCCTACTTGAATATCAGATAATATTTGCTCTGGACTGTGAGTTCCAGTACTATAGGACTGTGGTTCTAAATGAATCTCATAATGATAATTTCCATTACCACCAGATACTCCAGATGAATTAGGAGAGTTGCCATAAGTACCCGTTCTCCTATAACGCACAGGTGAACCACTAGAATAGAAGTTCTGAATATCTGCTTGAGTCTGAGCAAATCCTTCGGATTCCGCAGCTGTAACTCTAGGACGTATGATTTGGCTGTCTATCGCATCCATAATTATTCCCATAATAATTTCCTCCGTATATGAAATAGGAGAGTAGTACTCTCCAAAATTTCTATTTATTTCCAATTTAACACATGATATAATATATCCAAGCAATAGATGATTATCTTTCGTACAATAATTCGTTAGCACGATTTATTGTTTAGGTTATAGTTTTCCTGTGCGAAGTACATATGTACTCAAAACGTATGACTAGGAGGTGACAAATGATAGAGATTCTACATACATTTTTTAATTGTTGTGTAACACCAGCAGTTTTGTGTTATATGTTGAATTGTTTGACAAAGGTTTATGCGATCCACCAGATTGTTCATAATCCGAAAATGTCAAATGACAAAGCAAAATCAATTGCAAAAATTGTTAGAACTGATTTTGTAAAATTTCATTTCTAATATGTAGAGTCACAGCATTTGTCGATTTGCCTATTTAATATTGGATAATATTAGTCATAATCCTCCATACCCACAATTGAAATACATTGTGGGTATTTTTTTTATTTCTTCTTGTCCATTTTTGTCACTTTAGTTCCAGTCTTATTATTGTTCTTATTACTAGATCCATCATTCATTACATTTCTAGCACTAAAATTTCCTTTAACTTTCTTAAGTTCTCGATTTTCTTCCTGCAATTTCTTAATCTGCTCATTCTTAGCATCAATAATATCTTGGCTTGCTTTGTCAATATCAAAAGCGGCGGCATCTTTCACAATCTTAGTAAGATTTTCAGGTGAAACATCAAAACCAGTTTCTTTCAGTTTGTCAATAAATGTTTTCCCATTCTCAATCATTTCTGGTGTGAGAGCAGTAAGGTCAAGATTTGCAAGATTCTCAAATGCGTCAATAAACACATTTACACCTTTTACAATTCTGTCCATATCTGGATTTGCATGAATGATATTCTGTTTAGTCCATTCAAGTTTGTCATGAACCATTTTATCTACAAAATCCATAACCTTGATATATTTTTTATAACTTCCATTTCTTGAATCAGTGTCAGGATTAATAAAATTATCAACCAGACCTTTTAAATCATCGTCTGAAAGATATAACTTATACAGATTTTCTCCTTTTTCAAGTTCATATCCTTCAATAAAGTATTTTGCAATGGCAATAATTCTCGCAGGTTCTTCCATCCACGGAATATATTCTCCTGTGTCATCATCCCAAAATGCCTCAAGAATGAGATCAATTGCGTTTAACTTATCTTCAAATGTAATATCATTTTTGACTTTTAATAATGTTTTTTTCATATTATAAAATCTCCGTTTCAACTAAATATTCAGCTCACTCAAAAGTAACTCTACATCATATCTGTAGTTCACTTTTAGTTTCTCTTTTTCAATTAAAATAGGACTTGCATATTCAAGCAAATCCTGTTCATTAAAACTTTTCTTTTCTATATGTGAGATAAGATTATCCCAGTCATTTATATTTAAAAAATATGTATGATCAGCGGAACGGAAGTCCAATACAAATCCACTGATTACACGTTTATAATTTGCAAATTCTTTTAATTTTTCAACTTGATAATAATGGATGATTCCTTTTTCTTCTTTGTTTCGTTCAAAGCTACATGAACCTTGAAATGTTTTTAATTCAAGAGTAAGAAAAAGATTTCGTGTGCCATCAAATACCATCAAATCACATGGACTATGACGACTGAATCTAAGTTTGTTACTTGCACCTACATCAAATCCTTGAGCAGAATCAGGTGGACGGTAGGATAATGCGTAGTTTGGTACACTTTTCTTAAAATTATCTTCAAATTGTTTACCTACATTTCTTGCCATTATTCATATTTCCTTGCATTATTATATAATAATTGTAATTTAATCCATATTTGAAATGTTATAGGATTTGCAAATGTCATCTCATCGTGATAAAATTCTCCATGAAAATCCGCATGAATTTTGCCAACATCTTTTAAGCCACCTGAAAGATAAAATGACATTGCTTGTTTAAGTGTGTAAAATTGTGCAGTTCTCAATATTTTATCTGGATTTTTATATGTGATTGTCATTGTTTCCATATTAATTCTCTCCTTCAAGACTGCGCTTTCTTATGCTCTTTTTCTAATCTACGTTTTTGCCATGCCTCAAACGGTTTCTTTGTTTCGGCTTTAATGAAATAAAAAGCTAGTTTTTCATTATTAACTTCTGATGGAGTTGTCCATACAGGCTGAATATTATAGTTGCTTAAATAAAAAATAATCTGTGGCATGAAAGTAATAGCTACAAGATTATCTTCTCCAAAAGCTTCAACTACTTCATCAAAGCTATCAAATATTTGTTTTTTCATATCATATCTTCTCCCAAAATCGTAAAAAATAGGGATACAAGCCATTAATTCATAGCTAGTATCCCTACTAATTATTTATACTAACTACGATTAATTTATTCAGATTCATCCTTTTGTTCCTCTGGTGTAACATCATCAGCTAACTCAACTTCCGTTACTTTCTTTTGTTTCTTTACTCTCGAAACATGTTTCTTTTCTTTTTCTAATTTACAAGTGATAGAATATCTATCATTTTCATACTTTACAAATACAGTATCTTTATCTGTGTGGTCAGATGGCATCTGAATTTCTTTTCCATCAAAATCAACAACCATCACATACTGATTGCGTAGTAATACTTTACATTCTTTTGTCATTGTGGCTATATTCTCCTTTATAAAAGAAGTAGGATAATATTGTATTACCCTACTTCAAAAAATATATATTATTCAGTAATTTCAATAATATCCATTACATCGCCATCTTCGTTCTGAAGAACACTTAGTTCTATCTCAATTTCCGCAGGATCACCATCAGAAGAGAATGACAAATCAAGAGTTCTATTAGGAGATGCTTTGTAAGCAGTAATTCTGACTGGTACAAGATTTCCTTTCTCATCCTTATCAACAGTTTCCATCTGAATGAAGAAATCTTTTGGAGTTTTCTTATTATTAAAGGAAATTTTCTTTACACCTGCTGTCTTTTCTTCAAGATAAGATACTTCATAAGTTGTACCTTCTTTAATCTCAGAAGTAGTTGTAGCAGTAAATTCTTTTTCGGCAACAGTACCCTCAATAATCTTTCCAGTGTCAGGATCAACAGCGTAAACTGTGCCTGCTTTTGGTGTGTTTGTCAGAGTAAGTTTTCCTTCTGCTCCACCTGTTACATTTTCTCTACGAGCGATAAGTGCAGATGTTTCAATTTCTCCATCAGAATATAGTGCGTAAATCTGGAAAGGATGAACTTGGAAATTAAGTTTCATAGTACCCTCAAGTGGATTATCAAATTTAATATCCTTTGCACCTTTTTTATTTGCGTATACTGCATCAGCACTAAAACCAGCAGTAGTAGTATTGCAGAAATCTACTAACATCCAAGGTTTCATTGTAGCATAGTCAAGGATATGTACATCGCAACACTGACGGTTTGCCATATTAAGCTCTTTAGCCATAATATTTTTCCTCCATTTTCTTAAAAATAAAATAAGCCACTGAAATCTCAGCGACTTTTAATTAATAGTTTTCATTATTTAATTTTGTTCATATACTCCATAGGTTTATAGTCCTTAGAGTTTTTGAATGAGAATGAATTAGCAGCCATCATATCATTTATATCTGCTTGTCTTCCCACTCTATATTCTAAAAACATCTTCATGAATTGATAATATGTCATATCCCAAACATTTAATATATTGATTCCCACCTTGTTATGAGTACAATATTTTACAATCATATTTGGCAATGTATAATCATCATCCGCAGATGTTTGTTTTTCTTTTTGTTCACTCTTATGTTTTGCTAATTTCTCAGCAATACGTTGAGCTAACTTATTTTTATATTTAGGTTTTTCAACTTCTTTCTCAGATTTAATTCCTAATATAACTTGCAGAAACGCACGAAATTCATCAAAATTGCTATTATCAATTTTCCCTATTTCGTTGAAGGTTTCCTTTCCATCATTGTCTTTCTTGTAAGTGCCAATGAGAAAAGCATTTTGCTCTGGATTATACTGAAAATCATCTACAACAAAGAAACTAATCATGTAGGCAAAAAAATCTGCACGATTCATTCCGAATGTAAGTAAATTGTAAATAGTATTTTTTTCTTTTTCTTCATCACTGAGGGAATTGAATTTTTCAGTAAGACCAAATGTTTCAAGAAATTGTTTCTGAGTAATAGAAATATAAGAGAGAAAAATATTGAATTGTCCATAGGTTATACGTCTTATGTCCCTAAGAGTAGGACATTTGACATGACCTATACCTTCATAAAAATAAGGTTCATCACAGAGATAATCATAATCTGAAAATCCTTTCAAATATTACACCTCCTTGATTTTAAAATCAGGAATGTTATATTTGAGTTGTCGTCCATAATAACTGGACTGTGGAACAGTATAGCCAATGTCATCAAGACTTGGTTTTCCAATTCCTAAATCGTCAGAATCCCGTAGAAGTCTTTCTATAATATCTGTAAGAACGTCTGCACGATTACCCATGTAACTTTTTACATTAGATTCCATTTGCATACAATCACGATGCACGAAAATCCAAATATACAAGTCCATAGATTTTACGGTACGATTTGTACCTCTACAAACTGTTTCTACGCAAACAAAAGGCATAACTTCTTCCTGCGTTCCATCAACATAAGGATAATCAAATACTTGTTTATACTCCATATCGTTTTTCTCATCATCAGTAAAATCTTCCTTACGCAACATTACTTTTGCAAATTCATCAGATTCTAATAGACGAGAAATTACTTTTGACTTGACAAAAGCCAAATCTCTAGCAACTGATTTTGCCATAATATACCTCCGATTTACCCTACAATAGTAATAGTTGTTTCAGATAAAATGTTACTTTCATTGTCAAGAACTTGTAATATAAATGTACAGTCAATTACTTTTTCATCTGTACATTTTAATTGTATTTTATTACCTGTGATATTTTGAGTGATTTTGAAGTCTGATTTGACGTTCCATGTGAATGATGGTTGATTTTCAACATCAGGGAAAGTGACAGTCCATGTTTTTGCTCTTCCATATCGGAGAGTGCCACCGCCTGTAATTGTAACAGATGTTGGTGGATTGTCTGGTTCTGATGGTGGGAGAGTAGGAGTGGTGGGGGATTTGTAGTTGCAGATCCACGCCTTTGTTCCATTCTCTAACTCAATCAGTTTATCTGTGACTTCATTAAATTGCTCATAAGATAATGTAACGGTCATAACACCACCTTTATCGACATATCTAACATCAGATAAGAAACCTTTCTTACCAGTCATTCTATATGCGTCTGGTGGATATACTCCCTCATAGTCTATGATAAATCTATTTGTACGATTGAGTTGTTTCGTTTCTTCATCAACAGGTATAGTCAGACCATATTGATAATCACCAACGGTAATAGTGGAATTACCTTTTTCACCCATACTATATTTAGTATAGTCTTCTGAATATCCCCAACGCTCAACAATTTTACCATCTACATTTTGCCATCTAATCATCAACTGGCATAAATACATATATCCACGATTCCATACTTTATCATCAGTATCAAGTAATGTAATTATCCAAATTTGATCATTCCATTTAACATAGTCACCAAGTCTGATAATATCATTATGTCTTGATTTTATTTTTTTCTTATATGTATTATTGTCGGTATCTCTGATAATCATTAACTGCATAGGTTCATTATTTACTAGAACATCTTGAGTATCAAATGTATCTTCAAAATGTCTATCAGCATGTTTGTTTATTTTTGCTAAATTTTTCTCACGTTTATTTTTTGTACCATAAGCATTTTGCAATTTCATATAATACTCAATATCCATAGGTTAATCCTCCTCGTACTGAGCATAATTAATAAATTGTTTTAATGCGTTAGTTTTTCTATCTCGATTTTTGTAATCATCAATCTTGATAGATACATCATGTTCCAATTTGGCAATAAAATTACGGTAACTTGTTCTTTCATTTCCTGGTGAAAACACACTCAAATCAGATGGTGTAAAATTAATTTCCATTGCATGAAGAAGAGATTCATCCCTTTTCATATAAATAAGAAACATAATTTCAACAACTAATTTAATTTCTTTAGGCATTAATTTAAAACCAATTTGTTGTACATCTTCATCATAATCTGAAAAATCTACATCCAAATTCGAGAGGCATGATAATTCATCAAGTGCCTCACATAGATAATTAGTAGCACGAGTCTGAGCAATTTGTATCGCTTCACTAACATCTATATTATAATAACTAAAAAAGTCCTCATCCTTTTCTATACGATCATAGAATTTGTTGAGGATTTTTTCAAATTTTGTAATTTCTTGAGGCAATTGAGTTCACCTCCCATATTAATTTTTTCTAGGTCTACCTGGGGATTTTCTAGTAGATTTCGCTACTGTCTTTACTTCCTCAGTTTTAGTAGAAGCAGTATCAACTACTTCCTTTTTATCTTCCTGCTTAGATGCATTCATTTGTAGTAGAAGTGCTTTCATTTCAGCTAATTGCTGTTCAAGTTCTTCAACTTTTTTATTACTTGGAGCTACATCCGCATCATCTACAGAAATATTTGATTTGATTTGATTATTAAACAATTCTCTTGTGCGTGTATCAATGACATTTGCCATATCCAATGTAAGTCTATATCCTTCTGATTTTAACTTTTGAAACTGTCCACGCACTCTATCAAAGTCAGAAAGAGTAGAAATAGAAATAATTTTAATAAGTCCTTCTTTTGTTGGATTCAAAAGAATATCTCTAATTTCACTAATCTTTAATACTTTTGACTTGTCAATACGAAGTTCATCATATAGATCATCTTCAATATCCTCTGGAAATTCTAAATTTCCTGTCCTAAATGCAGTTCCGTTATTTGCATAACGAATTTCATCTAGTGTAAGTGGAATAGTTGTAGGTTGACCATCTATAGCAGCTTCAAGAACAGTGCTTTTACCTGGGGCGATATTAATACAAACGCAATTATCGTTATAATTTAAAACAGAAATATGTTTAGTTTCTTGAATATTAATAACAATTCCTCCTAATATTAGGAGGGCGTTTGCACACCCTCCTTAAATTTTTTGTAATAAAAAAGACTACTTACTTAAAGTAACCTTTGCGAAATTTTCAATATTTGTAAGCATGATTCCATATGTGAAATCTTTTAGCATAATATGAACTTTCTCACCCTGATTGTTCATATCTTGATATGTATGAATTTCACCCTTCATATCAAGATTTCCAATTTTTCCAGCTACACCGTAAATACGCTTATCTGGAAGTAGGAGAGAACCTGTGCCAGTTTTCTTTGCGCCAGAAATACCAGCAATACCAATTCCATCATATGTTTTAACAAGACCATATCTATTAAAATCATCTTTCATAGTATTACTCATATATTGTGCAAAGTTTGGCATACGTCTAATAGCTTGAGCATACTTATTAAGTGTGATAATTACACTATCGCTTGCTCTATCGTTGAGGTAAAGAGAAAGCTTATCCATAGCCTCAAGTGTTGGTGTTGCGCCATCAACAGGAATTAATTGATCTCCACCTTTCACTGCATCATCTGCTTGAGCAAGTGCATCAAAGAATAGTGCGTTCTGGCAAGCTTCTTTCATAAATGTAGTAAGAGTAGCAATTGATTTAAAGCCATTCTTACGCAGATCTACATAAGATAGATCAGTTTCAACCTGACGGTTTTTCCATGTAGGTTTCAGTACAGAAATATCAATGTAGGAACGATCTACATTACCGCCACGTGCTGCCTCATATGCAACAAGTGTATTCTTTGGATCTTTATGACCTTCATAATCATCAAACTCACCAACAGAACCTCTTTCAAAAATTTGATCCAGAAGTTCATCTGGTGCATTATAAATTTCTTCATTTACAGTTCTATTAATGAACTCAGCAATTGTACATTCTGGATCTTTTCCAGTTTTTCCAATCTCCCTAGCCCAAGCATCAGAAATCTCAGCGATTTCTTTTTCCTCGGCATTAAGTTCTCTTTTATATTCGATTTTTTCAGCGACATCAAAGAGTACACCCTCTTTGCTCATAATGTCTTTAATTTCTGTATTAATAGCCATTGTGTTAATTCCTCCTTATCTTAATTACGCCTGTGCAACTGCATCAGTTTCTACACGAATCATAATGAGATCATGACCATTATCTTTAAATGGTTTCTCATATACATATTTGGAAGATCCAGTTGTAAGTTTCTGCCATTTTCCATCTGCACCTACAGATACAGGTGTACCATCGGCAACTTCACCAGAAAAATCTTCTGCTTTATACTGGTCTGTTGCAAACTTTTCACCATCTGTATATCTTTCAAGTCCAAGGAACTCACCTTTGGCAATTTTTACAAAATCTTCATCATAATCTGACATATCCACTCTTGCCGCATTAATGCCAGTTGGAATGCGTTCTTTTGTTGCTACATAAATATTTGCTACAGTTTCAGCTTTTGGAAGCTCAACAGTAGTAGCATCTTTGATTACAACACCCATACCTGTAACAAGTGCTACACCAGCTTTGTGCATTGTATCTTTTGGCTGTGCGCCATTACGTCTAATATCACGAATCATTACATTTTCCTCCTATTATCGTCTTAATAAAAATTTAGTCATGAAAGAACTTGCGCTTTCATTCACATCATCAGTTTCTAAACTTGCTGTTGCTGTCACAGGATTTGGCTCTTCTGTTTCAACATCCTCTGCTACATCAGCCTCTTCTTTATCAAAAGAAGCAATATATTTTTCTGCGATTAAACTATTGATGGCAGTTTTGTCTCTTGCTTCAATTAATTCTGCAATTTCAGCTTTTGCGATTTCTTCCTCGGTGAATAATCCACCTTTAAGCATATTTTTCTTTAAAGATTCTTTTTCCTCTGCAATTTCAGCTTCAATCTTTTCTTGCTCTGCTTTTTCAACCTGTTCTTTATATGGTTGTAATTCAGAAATCTGCACATTAAGTTTGCCAATTTTCTCACCTGCGGAGATAACAGCTTTATCTTTAATTTCAAGTTCTGCGGTTAATGTTTCGATTTTTTCATCTTTTTCAGCAAGAACAGTATTAACATCTGATACGGAAATAGTAAGTTTTACATCTTGTGGTTCAGAAACAGTTACTTCGTCATTCTCAACTGTATATGTAAATAACTTATAATCTAACTGTGTTGGAGCATCATCAGACTTAAACCAAACAGTATGTTCTTCTGGAAACCAATAAGAAATATATCCCCAATATTTAATTGCATCTTCACAAGCTTTGTTAATCTTTCTAAACAAATCACGATCTGTTAAAGAAGCTGTTTCTGGTTCTTCTGGATTACCTTCTGGCTCAATAACAGATTCAGCAGTTTCTTTTGTTTCAGATGTATCTTCTGCGCAAGAAGTTTTCTTTTTCTTTTCAGCAGTTTCTTCATCTTTTTTCTTTTTGTCTTTTTCTGTTTCGTCTACAGAATCAGGTGTTTCCTTTTCTTTTTCTGTATCTTCAACAGAGACATCTTTCTTTGTCTTTTCAGCCAAATTCATGTCCTCCTTTTCTTCAATATCTTCATAGTTTGCTATATCAGTATTTGAAATATCAGCAATAAGAGCAGAAGATAATTGTTCTTCCAAGTCATCCATTTCGGCATATTCAATTACACCTGCCCCTGGAACAGCAGGATTTCTATTGCTGCCTAAAATGCAATTGCCAATAAATTCAAAAACTTTATAAATTTTGTTAGCACCCTTAGTAACTACATCAGTTGCAGTTAATTCCCATGAGCTGCTAATTTCTCCATCGTCCCATAATTTATCAAATACTTTAAAATATTCTGGAAAACGTGAAGTCCATAATTTAGTTTTGATTAAAATACATTTTGGTGTGCCATCATAACCATCTACTTCACGTTCCTCAATCCATGCGTCTGTCACACTACCAATCGGAACAGTATCAAAATGACTTTTCTTTTTCCCATCTTTAGTTTTTTGAATAATCAACTCATGACCACCAAAATCTACAGGTTGTCCGAAAATATTCTTTTTAAGTTTGGCTACGATTGGATATCCAATGATTGTGTCAAAATATTTTTCACCTGCTTCTTCTGGAATAATTCTTCCATATGAATCAGGTTCATCTAACACACTGATTAAAAAGACAGCTTCCTTATAATTGGTATAAGACGCTATAGATATGGGGCGACTGTTTAGAATAATATGTTCATTATCCATTTCAATCACCTCGTTTAAGTTGTTTTAGATTCTTGATAGTTACTATCATATTCTTGTTTCGATTCGTTTACAGAATTTCCCTTTGATGTACTTCCTTTAGGTCTGCCACCTTTAGAATCTTTTTCTTCCTGTTGCACATCTTCTTGTTCATCTTGATTTCCAGAAGAGTTATAAGATGTTGGATGTGGAATAAAGATTTCATCAACTCCATTATCTTGTTCTGCTTTTCTGCGTTCCATTTCATCATTGAAATTCATATCCAATGTTTCATATGCTGTGCGAAATGAACAATTTAATTTAGAATACAAGAACTCTGCAAGATCCTTTTTCATTTCAAACTCTAATAATTCTGCATCGAGAATATGTGGAGTAGGGCAGTACTCAATAGGTATCTTTTCTTCTGTTAAAACAATTTCATACCATCGTTGTAAAATTACTTCTTGACGTTCAGCAATCTTATTGATAGTACGCATAAGCTGTTTAATAGAAATATTTGCCGTACTTACTGTTTGTTGACCATCCGTATTTAAAAATGAAATTCCTAATGCAGAAGTAACACGGGAACGATATTGTTTTACAGTGCTTTCATTTGTAAACTCTACAGATGGCTCTACATACATGACTTTTTCCACACATGGCGGTGGAGTATAAACCACTGTGGGATTAGCCCATGCTGCCATTAAACAGGTATGAGCATAAGCCATGTCCTCAAGACCTTTTTTATCATAAGTGTCACCCATAGTTTCTTTACGCATAATCTGAGTGATAATCTTTTTTGCTTTAGCTTTTGCATTAACTGCATCTGCTTTGTCGCAAGTATCAAGCATAAGTTTTGGTTTCAATGCCTTGAAGATAGGAGAAAGTCCATAAGCTCTACCAAGATTTCCAAAACGATTAACACCTGTGCGTCTAATGTCAAGTCGTGCATATTTTTCTCTTGCAACATAAGCATCAATAACTTCTTTTGGATAGTTATTTTTTATTTCTTCTGCTGTATTTTTAAAGAATAATGGTTTATTCTTTTTATTTTTTAATGTGGACTTTTGAAGCCTATTTGATAATTCTGTTGTATCAACTAATACATATGGGATTCCATTTAAAGAATAATCAGAAATAATAGCTACACCCAATGGATATTTGTCAATTACATGATGATAGATTCCTTTTGCTTTCTTTGAACGGAGATACTGAATACAGTTACCCTCATCATAAGTAGAAGTAATACCAGTAGTCATGACATCATTTATATTCACTTCTTTGTGAAATCGTTTAATAACACCTTCGGCTTTGTCTTTTATATCCTGATCATATTCTTTAGGGAGATTGTCAAATGAATATCTGACATTTGCATTAAGATTTGATTCTATAGATTCATGTACCTTACCAATAATATCATCTTCATTTTCGGCTTGTCGTACTAATTGATTAATTTTCTGAATTTTAGATATATCACTTTGAGCGTTTAATGCTAATTCTTTAATATCATCTAATGTAGTTTCAGATGATGTAGAAGATGAGGATGCTTCATTGAATCTGACGGAATACTGTTGACCGCCTTTATCAAAACTTTGCATTGCTTCATACATCCAATTTTCAGATTGCTTTTTAATCGCTTCTGCTGTAACAAGGACGGTTTCATCTCCATCATTATCTTGTATGCTTGAAGCAATTGTTAATTTATAATCCTTGTCAGGATTGTCAATATATTCTGGTTCTTCTGATTTTGACATGAAATCCTCCTTTCTTTAGAATGATATTGATGATGCACAGATGGGGGCATCTTTATAATTTTCATTTGCTCTATACATTTTCTTTTTATTGTTTGTTTCAAGTTCACAAACAAAACTTAGTCCATACATTAAACTTGTGGCTCTATCTCTTTTCTTACCAGAAACAATACGAGTATATGTCATATTATTTTTATCAGTAAAATCTTGTTTGATATTACTAAGTTCACTCTGTAAAATATCATGTTCCATGTGTTGAAAGAACTCTTCGTGAGAAATTCCACCACTTTTATATAAACTATCTAATTCCGCAGATGGTATTAATAATTCCAAACTCATATCCTCGAAACATGATTTCATATATGGATAATATAAATTTATAAATCCATTTAAACCGTGTACATTTCTTATAAGTGGGAGAGCATTTTCCAATAGCGTTATATCTTTTTCGTCATCAGATACAATTGGTGGATATTCAGTAATTTCACCCGTTTTTGGATCGACATATTCCCAAGGTTCATAGAACATACTCGGCAAACCTGCTCCTGCGCCATTAGCATCTATCAATAACTTTACAGTGTTAGGGAATCTAATATGAATTAGCTCCCTTAGAAAATCTCTTTGAGCATTTAGTTTCATGCCATTAACTGTTTTTGTATAAACTAACTCCTTTACATATGTACCATTTGGACGTGGCTTTAATTTGATAACATGAGTACAAGAGTTATCAGAACCTTTTTCATCAGATACCGCAACATCATGTGTGACAACATAAATACAATTTGACTTCTTTGGTTGTTGCAATTCACATCTTTCTAATACACGACATGGATTAGTTAATTCATATGGATAATAACTTTCTCCACTAGAACCTACAAAAACACCCTCAAATTCATAAGCAAATTTATCCTTAGTCATCTGTGGCTTTTCAAGCTCTTTTTCAATATCCTCTTTATCAAATAAACCTGCTTGTACACCTACTTGATAAGGGAAGCAAATTGCCATATAATCTTTATTACCCTTTATCATAGATTCATAATGATACATAAATCTTTTATATAAAGGACTTGTTTTGAGATAAGCAGAAGAAATAAATATTACTTTACCTTTTTCACTCATTCCCCAACGAATTGCCATTTCACGTTTGGTTTTTGTCATAGGAATAAGAATTTCTTCAATAATATTATCCTTTACAAGTCTGGCTTCGTCCACAAGAATCATATTAAAACGCCATGATCTTGCACCATCACCACCACGATTTTGATCGAGAGTAATTGCACGAATTTCACTTCCTGATTTCAGTTCACAGACACAATCATCTTGTCCAGTTTTAATAGGAAAGTTTATTTCTCTAGCAACAGCTTCTTTTTTAGATAATTCACCTTTGATTTTCTGAATAATTACGTTACGAGCCTGTTTTGAATTACCACTTGCAATACCAAGTTTAATATTTGTATATAGAATAGAAACACATATATAATAAACTGCAACAATCCATGACTTACCTAAACCTCTACATGCGATCAACATTTCACTTTGGTAACGTGACATAGCACGCAATATTACACGCTGAAATGGAAAAAGATTTATACCCAATATATCCATTGCAAATTCATCAATATAATATCTATAATAAGAAATAAATTTTGTCCATGCTTCGTAATCAATACTTTCTTCTCTAATAACAGTATTAGAATATGGATTATCTAAATTCTCTCTACCTGTATATTGTTCACGAGCCTTTTTTAATCGTTCCGATGGTGATTCAGTCATATATTTCATGGCAATCACCTATAATGATTTCTTAATTGTAGATAAATAATCAAGAAGTTTATCTATTTCATCTTTTTCAATGGGTTTATGTTCTGGAATCCAGTTATGATTTTCAACCATTTCGGTAATCTTAGAAAAACTACTAATACCAACATCGTTTACACTTCTGGTACTTTCACTAAATTTTGCCGATTTAGAAAGAGTATCAAATGCTTTTGTAGCATTGTCATATTTTTTATCTGCACCCTCAACACCATTCATCATGTCGTCAAAAGTTCTATCCATTTGTAAACTTGCTTTTGCAATTTTACGAGCATAATCTCTATGGTTTTCAGTGATAATTTTATAATCACGTTCCAGTCCTGCATAATACGAATTGAGATAATCAATATCTGATTCTGTATAATTACCTTTCCATTCATCACTCCAAATTAAAGGCTCTTTCGGTTTTTTAGCTTTAGGAGAACTAATAATATCAGAATGGGTATTTTCATCTGTTTCTACATCTGTTAAATCATCAAAATATAAATTATTTTCCATAGAAAACAGTGAAGAATATTTATTTACAATTGCATTTTTTTCGCCAATTGTACGATTATTACTCTGATGCATATGTCCTTCTGATTCTGCGTCAGCCCAACTTCGTTGACGATCTTGACGCATTGCTATAAGAGTAAAATATTTTTGTAATATTTCTTTTCCATGATATTTTAATTCATTTTCGTCCATATAACTGTTTTCTTTAAGCAAAGATTCTTCACTACTAGCAATCAAATCATAATATAGGGGTTTATCTATCTGCATCAAAAGACTTTTCAATTTTATATAATTAATTGTACCATCAGTATTCAAAGCTGAATTTTTACAACATTCTTTACAAATAGGAACTCTATTATCCAAAGAATACATAGGACTATATGATAAATAGAAGTCTGTCATGTTCTTTGGATGATGGCAGCAAGTGCAGACCTTTTTTCCTTTTTGTTGATTTGCTGGCGTTGTACCAGTTTTCTTAGTAGGCATAACGCCACCTCCTTTTATTTTTATTACAATTATTTCCAAGTCTGGAAATACTTTATTGTCTTATACAGAATGACCATATAATATGGGGGCAATACAATAGTCGTTCTGTTTTCAGATAGAAAGTAAATTTAAAAAAAATATAAGAAACAATAACAGTGCATCTAGGGTACGATAATCACCCTGTATAAGACAATAATAAAAGAGCCACCCACACCATCGTGAATGACTCGCTCTTATAACATAGAATAAATCCATGCTTTCTTATTTGATTCAGCAACATTACCAATAATTTTTGCGATTAAATAACTATCTGTGACTGAGAATATATCTCCATCAGTTATTAAACTTGCAGTAGGAAAATCCACATACAACGTTATATCTTCATCTGTAATAATATTTCCATTCTCATCTAGTTTAATATTTGCCCCATTTCCACCAGAACAGGAGAGAAGTCTACTTGCAATAATGAAAGATAATACATCCATTATTCTGTGCCTGTATCTTTCCAACCAAATGAAAACAGCATATAGATTTTCACTGTGCCTGATTCATTTCCTACAATAGCTTGACTTCCCATTGGAGCAGGAGATTCAAGACCAGGAATATTTGCAAAATCACCTGTTGCACCATGTTCCATCGTAGGAAGTTTTGCAATTTCTTCAATAGCATCTACGCAAAATGTTTTGATTGCTGAGTTTGGATCGTTACCAACTTTTAATAGATTAGCTGCCACTATAACACCTCCATTTTATTTTTGCATAATAAAAGAAGCCACCAATAAGGCGACTTCTCATAAATTTCAATATTAAGTTTCTATTTCCATTATCGTATTTCATTCTACAATATTTAGTGAGTGTAATTACCTCACTATACAGGTATGGAATTACCTGAATATAAATTAAATTTATATTATTTCAGCATAACATCGAATAAATCCATGCTTTCTTATTTGATTCAGCAACATTATATGCTATAATCCCTTGCAAAGATTCTTCCAATAGTCGAATCTTCCTTGCACAGACTGAGCAGAAGATGTACCACTGGTGCAATACTGAACATAGTCCATATTGTCACCATAGCTGTTTACAAATGCCTGTACAATATTTACAAATTCGTCAAAGTCCTTTTCATTCTTCACACATGTATATGCAGCATATAACATCATCGGAAGAGAAGTTGACTTGAGGTTAAGTTTCTCTGCAAATTTTTCATCTAAGAATGACAGAGCAGATTTCAATATAATAATATCTTTCTCATCAACATGCTCATTATACCATTCCACAAATGTATCAATATCTTTTGCTCTAAATGATGTGAAATCATTATCATCTGTAGTGTTAATCAGCATAAGCGTCTGGCGCACAATATCATTCGCAACATCTTTCTTCAACTGTGTTGGAGATAACACTTTTGCAAAGAATGGATGATTTGCAATGTCAAAAATAATTGCGCTAACTTTATCACTCTCTAATGACTTTCTTTTCTGAGTGTTTGATAATGGTTTTCCACCATTCTGTCTACGGAACATTTCACGAATATCTTCATCTGTACAGTCAGAAAAGATATACTGTATCATTTCATAATCATTGATTTTATCTTGGACAACTTCATCCAACTGTGAGAACTTCTTACCTGCAATGTTATATACAGTGCCTTCAATTGTTACTGGTTTCAGCTTTTGACTTAATTTGAAACCATCAGTTAAAAAATCTCTGATAGTTGTGCTGCGCTGAACACCGTCAAATACATATCTGATTTTATCTTCTTTCTCTTCTGAACGAATAGGATCAACAGGATAGTTGCGAAGCATTGAGTCGATTAATAAGCTCTGCTCATAATTTTTCCATTGTCCTTCTTTTCGCTGTAGTTTATGAAACATATTGTATTTCTCATTTTTCATATCTCGTGCAAATGATTTAACAGTTTGTGTCTTTCTATTGAACTCCATATACAACACCTCCAATTTTTGATATTTTTACATTATCACAATTAGAAAATATTGTAAAGTACAAGTTTACTGTAGATAGGGCAGTAGTAAGCTGCCCTTTTCAGGAGAAGAGATCATATGAAAAAAGTTATGTCTCTTTGAAGAATAATATGAAGCAAGAAAAATATATAGAAAGATAGGTATTTGCCCGAAGCGGTTTGACAGTACGATGTCGTACGCTTGTTTCCATTTTGGCGTGTTTGGTCTACACTACGGGCTTTTTTGGGGATTTTGGTTATAAGTCTGCTAAAGAAATTTGCTCAACTTTTTTAATTCCATCTTCACAAAAATATTTTTCAAATTCTTCATCTACTTCGAGGTCTTTGTAGACCTGTACCATTGAAATATCACTCCAGCCAAGTATCATTTGAATTACATTATCTGGTAAAGAATTACGAGATAAGCTACTCACAAAGAAATGACGTATGCTGTGCCAGTAAAATGAAACACCTAATATTTTACTAAATGTTTCAGCCCAACTATCCAAGGTATCTGTAGAAATTTGTTCATCAACATATGTATTTCCTACTTTTTTAGGGAATAACCATTCAGAAGTAATATTATTTTCTTCTCTATATTTAAGCCATAAATCTAAATATGGTTTAAATGGTTTTACCAATGTATATACAATAAGTTGCTTTCCTCTTGATCCTCTACCTTTAGTAGTGATAGTTTCGGGAGTTTTATATAAAGAACCATAAATGATATTCTCATCATCGAAGTATGAAACTTTAAAACGTGGCAATTCACTTTTACGTCTACCATTATTCATAGCCATGCTTAACATACATGCCTTATCATATTGTTCCTTTTCAACAAGATAATCTAATAAGCCTTGTAATTGTTCTTCTGTGAATACAGTTTTCTTCAATACTTTTTCATTTGTTGGGTTTTCTATTTTACGAATAATTGGACGAAATCCTTCATACTCATCATCTAACATATTTTCAACATAATTACTAAGAGATGAGAGAGTAGATTTAACTCTTTTGATTCTTGCGGGACTCCATTTCAATTCAGTTAAACAATAACTTTGATACTTAGAAATTTCACGTTTAGACAAATTAATAAAAAATTTGTTGTTGCATTTTTCTAATAGATATACCCAAAAAATATTAAGATCGTGAGCATATGCATCAATTGTTGATCTTGCTCTGTCTACTGATACAAGATAATCTAAAAAGTCATTTCCTAATTCAACATTATCTGGATTAACTTGTTGTAATTTTTCTGGTGTTGTTAAAACATTATATTGTACCGTTCTTCCTGCCATTTGCTCACTTCCTTCCATAAAATTCTTACATGATAAAAGAAGCAGATTTACAATAATTAAACTGCTTCTTTTTGTTTTTCATTATATTTTTTAAAATCTCTAATTACATTTTGAGAATAATCCAATTCTCCAATATTCCTAACTTTATTCCAATCAATATTATTCTTATAAAATGATTCAATTCTATTTTTTAAATCCAAATTATCATTGGATAATATATCTTGAAAATTATTATTTGTTAAATCACATGGAAATAATATATAATAATGAAGATTTGCATTTTTAAGCATAGTTTCTTTCTCTAATAATTTAACTCTATATTGTTCTTTAGATTTGCTATAAGAAATGACTTTATTTTCATAATACCAAGTTTTATAATCTGCAATAATTCCTGCAATTTCTATGTAAATAATTTTATCATCAATATGAATTACATAATCACAATTCATATTACCATTATAACCGTCAATAAAATTAGAATATTTTACATCTCTAAAATAATCTATTTGATATTTGAATCCATGTTCTTTTAAATATCTGGAAAACATATATTCAAATTGACTCGTAACATGTTCTCCATCTTCAAAATCATAATTTATCCCGTTTCCCTGTTTCCCAAAGGATATACCAAAAGATGATAGATGCTGAACCAATCCAATATTATAGTATTTCTTACATGTTCTATCTAAAGTACCGTAACTCATCCAATCGCTATTTTCATTTATTTCTCTAGTAGTTATGAAATTTCTTCCATCCGATTTTATAAAATTTACTATATAATGCACTTCTTTATCAAAATCATCTTTGGTAAGTTGTTTATCCATCATATTTTCTTGAACAATTTCAAGTCCAAGTTCTTTCTTCATTTTATTGACAGAACCCCAATATTTTTTAATATGAGTAACTCCTAAAGTATCAGGAGTAGGGTATTTAAAATCTTTGTATTCCAATGGACGAGCAAGATGCTTTTGCATATTCATAATTATTGAAATACAATCATCTTTTGTATAATTTTTATTTTGTCCACCACGAGTTCTCATTTCGTATTTTTCTTCATTAGATAACTTGTATCCACACAATTCAAGCCAATCAACCAAATCACCATCAAGATATTCTTCATACATTCTTAATGTTGGCATTTTATTTTTGGGCTTAAAAGCTAACTTTTTATTTTGTGGATAACCATTACTTTCAACATAACTTTTTAATTTCCGTACAAGAAATTTTTGTATCTTTTCTTTGTTATCTTTAAAAGTTCCAACATTTAATTTTGCCGTGGGCATTACATCAAATTTGCAATCAAGACATAGATAATCATATCCATATTTTGATACATAACCATTAATTCTTGTATATTCTGATTTTGGAATCTTTTCTCTTTCTTTACAGATATCACATTCACATTCCACTAATAAATTTGAACTTGGTTTTAAATCTCTAACATCGACTTTCATAGTTGCATTACGATCATACACCCATTTATGGTCTCTTTTATTATATTTCTTAGGTATTTCATATCCTAAATTTTCATAATATTTTGCCATATTTACTGCAACTTGAATTTCAATTTGTTGTGGTAATACTAATCCCATTTTTAGTTCCTCGTTCTAAAGTATTTTTATATACAATAAAAGGAGAGAGGGTGGTAATTATCCACCAGGCTCTCCGACATTAACGTAATAGGAACATACCCTATATTTGAGTTCCGTTAATGACATTAAATCCCAACATCAACTATGACACTAACATTGAGCAATTTGGGTTTGTCACCCAATAATTAATTCTTCATTAAACAAAACAATCCAATGGATAGAAAAAGAGTGCGTAAGCTATGACACCCACGCACACTAAAAGGAGATCTATATCTATTATAGAAAAACAGATTACACTTTGAAAATACGACAAAGCATATGTAAAGTTTCAATATCTTCTTTAGGAAGAGTCACATTTACATATTCTTCGTCATCCATATCACAATCTACGCAATCATGATGACAACAGCAATCGTAACAATTGCCTAACTCTAAGTCATCTGCGAAATCGTCATATTCATCGTCAATATCTTCTTTTAACTCAACAAAGTAAGTCTTAGCAGTTTCTACTTGTGGTAAAAGCGCGCTACTACATTCATCAAGAATATAAGTTGCATCTGCTTCATTCAGAAGATAACCGTCTTTTTGTTTAGCAGGCTCAACCCAGATTTCAGGTGTATCATGATTACTGATTCTTGCGCATAACGTAATTATAAATTCATCTTCATATCCATCAATCTCAGGATCATGAAAATTTATATTAGCAAGCTCATAATCATAGTCAGTAAGAAGATTGATGATTTTTCTTGCATTGTCATATTTTGCAAAGATTGAAATATCTATAGATTCATCTGATTTAGATGCATAATATCGTCTATTAAATTCAGAATCCATAGCTTCACAAAAATCATAAACATCTTCAAAACAAATAGTTGGAATTTTATTCATATAATCAAACCTCTTATTATGCATTAATAAGTTCCTTGAATGCTTTACCTGGTTTAAACTTTGGCATTTTACATGCTTTGATCATAAGTGATTCGCCAGTTTGAGGATTGCGACCTTCTCTTGCTGCTCTTTCAACAACTTCAAATGTTCCAAATCCAACAATAGAAAGTTTCTCACCTGCTATTAAAGCATTTGTGATTACTTTAACCACAGCATTAATAGCTTCCTCAGAATCTTTCTTTGTCCATTCTGTTTCTTTTGCAACTGCATCTACAAATTCAATTTTTGTCATTTATAAAAACCTCTTTCTTCTATATATTTATACTAAAATAGGATAGTAGCGGCGTACTCTCCATGAAATTTATTTTAATGCTAATTTAAAAGTACCAACATCATCCCCGTAATAAACCTTGAGAATTTGTGTTGGAATATTATAAAGTCTTTTGCTGATCGAATAATCATCTGAGCCAATAACACTACCATTGATAGTAGCTCCATCTCCCTCTTTAGGACTATGAAAATGTCCCATATGAATATCGAATACATCTTGTCCAAGTAATTTTGTAAATGTTCTATTTACAGTTGTTGGATTATCATTTGTTCCATGTGTACATACAATTAACTTTCCATCTCTGAGAAAATATGTCACGAAATCTTCAAATCCACTATCAATTACTTGAATATCATTGTTTCGTAATTCTTTTCTAATGTAAGCAGGAATGATTCTTTCATAATTTGACTTATTTGCTGCATCAGATTTTCCTTGCATTGTACGTCCATGATTCCCATATACAGAGTATACTGTAATATGAGGAATTTCAGACTTTAATAACAAAATAAAATCTGTGAGAATATCACTCACATCTAATACTTGATCAATAATATCTTCTTGAGCTTGAGCGATTGTTGAACCATGAATAATTCCTGAAATCATATCTCCTAAAATTTCCACATTCAAATATTCTACTGATTCTCTATGACACCAAGCGATTGTTTTATTGGCGAGTTTTGTCATACGTTCACGTAATACATCAATATTATATGTATTAAATATAGAATCTACTGTTGCATAACAATGCAAATCACTTACCAATAAACTTGCTTCATTTCCATTTTTAATAGTATAATTACATTTTACAAACGGGCGTGGTTTTCGCTCATCTAACTTTAATTCGATATATTCTTTGATTGCTTCAACTCTTGAATATTCTCTTAAAACTGCACGTTTTTCTCTATTTGCATCTTGCAATCGTACACGTTCCATATATTCTTTTTCACGTAATTTTTCAAGACGCACAAATTCTTCATCTGATGAATATTCTTTTTCCATTTTATCTTGCATATATTTGTAGACACTATATCCACTATATTTACCTACATACCAAGATTTTCTAATAGAATCTCTGTGCATGTCAGAATGAAGGTCTTTTTTAGCTTTTTCCCAGTTTTTAGAATTTCCATTTTCAACAAATTCTACAAGATAATCAATTTCTTTTTGAGTCAATTCAGAATTATTTATATCATCCACCACCCAACTTATTCTTCTTCTGGAAGTTCTACACTAATCTTGAAGTCAATTGTTTCTGTTCCTTCAGGAAGAGCATCAATAACTTCTTGAGTAATGTTTTCACCTGTATCTGTGTCAATAAGATGTAAGTCATGTAATGAAATATTTTTAAGCTGAATATTTCTCTTGCGTGGATTTAATTTTTCTGGTGTTTCGTTGATCTTGATCATGTTTTCTTCTCCTTGAATCTATATATTTGCAATAAAATAGAAGAGTAGTAATAACTCTTCCTAGATAATTTCGTCTAAACTTTTAATAATTCTATCTGCTACCTTGTACTCGATAGCTTCTTTCGTAGATAAATACCAGTCATTCTCAAAGTTTTCATAGAATATATCTTCTGGTATATTTGTTCTTGATAATACAAATTTACCAAGTTCATCAATTTGTCTTTGATAATTTAAAATAGCAGCAACTACATCATTATAAGAACCACTAAATTGTCCTGCTCCTTTATGAATGAGGAATTCAGCAGAAGGTAGAGTTAGTCGTTCATGACAAGCAAGATAAATAAAACATCCACTTGAAGCCGCCATACCGACATTTACTCCAACGACAGGAGTTTGGCTAAGTGAGATTGTATCAACAAGACAATTATTTACTTCTAAATCCCCGCCAGGACTAAAGAATACAACTTTAATTTTAGTACGCTCATTAATAGGAATATTCTTTTGTTTATCTTCAAAATTCCATTGCATAATCATTTTTGCGTATTCCAATGTCATAGTAGTAATCTCATCATCAATCCAGATTATTCTATTTTCGTAATTCTTATAAAATTGAAGTAGAGATGGATCTGGTAATTGAAGGTTTTCTGCATTTTGTGGAATAGCAATATCAAGATATGCTGTATCTGCTTTCTTTTTATTTACCATAGGTTATTATACCTCGATTTTCATAATATTTTTATAATGTAAATTTCAAACTTGAATTTGCAATAACAACCCTAGTTGATTTACATTGTTTTTCAAGTTCTTTTTCTAATGCAATTTTTAATTTTTCTTTTGCTTGTTTAGAACCATGATGTAAAATAATTTTTTGGCAATTTATAGAGGTGTAGTCATCCACAAGTTGCCAGAATGGAGCATGACCACTCATTGACTTCAAAGAATAAGAAGCACATTTGCATGGATATTCTTTTTGATCAATAGTAACAGATTTACGTTTATTGTCTTTCAACAATGTCGCCAAACTTCCATCCGTACTATACCCTACAAAAAGTACAGTTGCATTAGGATTTGGAATGCATTTCTTCAAGTGATGTCTGATCCTGCCTACCATACACATGCCACTGGTTGACAAAATTACACAAGGTTCATTACTTTGTACAAGTGCTTTACTATCCTCAGATTCTTTTACAAAAGTAAACATTTTATCTTGTATCATTTCATCAAAAAGTTTTTTATCTTCACCAGTTAAACATTCTTCATAATCATCAAAAATTTTAATGGACAATGGTGAGTCTATATATACTTTTGGTTTCCATTCAGAGTCTTTATACATTTCATAAATCATAAGTACAAGTTGTTGAAGTCTTGATTGTGCAAAACTTGGGATAACAACTCTTCCTTTCATTTCATGAACTTGTGTTTCTATAATCGCTTTAAATTTTTCTAAATCATTTTTACGTTCTTTTAATCCAGTTTTTAAATCTGGTCTATCGCCATATGTTGATTCTCCAATAACAACATCTGCATAATCTACTTGTTGATAAGCACCAACAAATCTATTGTGAATAGCCTTATTCCCCAAATCACCTGTAATCAAACCGGTTTTTGTTAATCCATCAATTGTAAAATATAATTTAATCTGGCAACTTCCGAGTAAGTGTCCACTAGGAATTAACTCAAATGCAAGTTCATCATCAATAATGATCTTTTCATTTACCGGTTTTTCAATAGTATATTCCAGCATCTTATTTACATCATCAACCGTATAAAGAGGAGAATAATTCTTATTGTTTTGAGAATTGATAACAAGAATGTCTCTTTCACTAATTAATGCTGAATCAATTGCCATGTCTTTCAGAACCTGTTTTGAACCAGATGATATAATTGTTGCAGCTCTACAACCTTCTTTGTACAATTTAGGAAGTAAAAGACAATGATCGCCATGATTATGTGTAATAAATACAAAATCAATATCTTTTGGCTTAAAATCTTTATATTTTCTATTGTTAACTAGAAAATCTTTATATCTATCATTTGTTTGATGTAGTCCACAATCAACTAATATCCTATGATTCTGTGTTGAAATATAAATAAGACTCCCTGTCACATCTTCTGATGACGGAGAGTCTACAAATGATATTCTAACATTGTTTTTCTTTTTCTTTCCGATGGCATTTTACCACCTTTCATAATATATTTTTGTTTCTTAATTACTTAACATATTCCACAACATTTAATCCGTTGTGATAATTTTCTAATGCTTGATTAATAGCATTACATTCTCTATAGTAGTATTTGTTCTTACCACTATATGTTTTGAAAATATCTTCATGGAACTTAAAGCCTTTTTTCATAAGGTATTCCATTTCTTTTTTACTCATTGCTTTTATAACAATTCACGTCCTTTACGTTTATTTCTCCAATAGGAGAGTAACGACAACGGTAGGTCTCGATCCCACATACCCTTTCGGATTCACTGATTTCAAGTCAGGAGCATTTGCCAATTCTGCCACGTTGCCTTTTTTGTATCTGTCTTTCCAGATTGTCAGACCGCCCAGCAGCCATTCTATAATTAAATAATACATTTTACATACTGTTCACCTCTCGGCTCAAATATCACGTTACTCAGCTTTCTTGTTAAAATAAAAAATCAGCGATTGCACCGTTTAAAGAAAGGGGGAAATAACAGTACAACCGCCGATTACTATACACATATAATTTCTATTCGAATATTCATAACAGACTAAGATTTCCTCATAATCTCAACCAATTTGCTAAAATATTGTACAAAAATTGCACAAAATCTTTTAATTTTCATCAGAAACATAAATGTTTCGATCGAATTTGAATAATTCGTTCCTTTATATGTTTAGGCTTTTCGCCAAATATATTCTTTTAAGAATTAATATTAACGAAACGTATATTGTATTATCGAATTGACAAATTGTTGAAATATCGAAATAATGAAATCTTGTATTATCGCATACTCGTAACGCAATGATGATTAATGCGCTCATCTTGAGAATTTTAAGTATCAAATATACTTACCTTTTTTATTAATATCCAATAATTTGATATGGAATAAAAAAATCTATCACAATGTTTAGATTGTAATTATGATAATTCTGGTATTATCATCCTACCTCGCAGCATCACAGTTCATCTGCATCTGAACCGATTGACCATCACGAATCAATCTTAGTCTCTTATAAATATTCGAATAGAAGAGTAGTGGTAAATTTTACTTTACCACAATATCTTCGAGCGTATCATTCATATCATATTTGGGTTCATGTTGTACAAGAGTAGTAAGCTCAAGCTGATCAAGTTTAGTTGAAACTTCATCTGTTTCTTTCGCTAGCTTCTTTGCAAGTGCTTTAACTACATTTCTATCATAATCCAGTTGAGTAACTTCTTTGATAGTGTATGTATAAGCAACCTGCTCTTGATTAACGTTGAATCTATAATCTCGACCTTGCTTTTCAGTCTCAGTAGCTTTTCTACCAGCCATTGTCTTGAAAACTTTAGCAAGGCTCTGTTTTGTTTTATTCATAGCATAAGAAGAATCTAAATCAATCTCAGTATTTTTCTTAGCTTCTGCGATAGCATCAGACAACTTTTGCTTTTCTTGAATTGCATCCATAAGAAAATCCACCAGTTGAGTTGGCGTAAAATCTACATTATAAGATTTTGGAACTTCCAAAGTATCATCCGTTGCTTCTGGATTAGCTTTGCTTTTCATATGTTTTTGGGTTGTTGTCATGACAAATGATACATTTCCAAGATATGTCTGTGCATTGCTGATAAGGTTTGTAAGAAAGTTCTGATAACGGTATGCTTCTTTTAAAATCATGTACTGATTCTCCTTTTTGATTGATTATTTTATTAAAACATTTCGTCTTTCATTGTATTTTAAATGTATCCACGTATATATCTATTACATAATAAGAAAATTGGCAATAGTGTCGGAAACCCTTGTAAATACTTGGTTTGCGGACATTTAAAAAAGTCTAGTGTATAAATTATTCTTTATTACTCCACCATTTTCTTTTTGTTTCAAGCCGTTTATCTTCTTTACATTCTGTACAATACTGAATATTTTTACTTGTTTTTCTTATTAATCTATTACAAATTTTACATCTTGTAAATTTTCCATCTTTTATATAATTAAGATACTCATATCCTAATTCTCTAAAATCAGTAATATATAATATTGAATTATTAATAGTATCAATAAAATTAATTTTCATATTAAGATTATCATTCTTACTAGAAAAAGAAATATAACCATTTGATTCCAAGTCATTTAGTAATAAGAATTTATCCTCTCTATGTTTAACAATCACTCTTGCAGTTTTAAATATTTCTTTTATATCTGAATTAATCCAATTGTTATTATTTGTAGATGTAATATTATATAATTTTGCAAAACATAACATTGTGAATAATAATTTTTTATGATTCTTCGTTTTTGCAGATTCAATAGTATCTAACTCAGATTGAGTAATTCCGATATGTTCAATATTTCTTAATTCATATTTCTTGCCTTTTCGAGAAATATCTTCAATTATATCTTCCCATAATACAGGATTATAATTTTTATAATTATTATTCATAAACTCATTAAGTTTTTCAGAAGTTTTATTCTCTGATAGTTTTAATTTTTGACGATAATATTTAGATAGTAAAAATAGAGTAGAAGTTGGTTTATTACCAACTTCTCCTTTTTCTAATATCGTTTCTGCTTGTTTTGTTTCGTTTAGTACAACTGACATTCATTGTCCTCCAAATCTACATTTACTTTAATTTCAGTTTCTTTCATAGAAAATTTCATACCTAAATACTCAATATTTCCATTATCATCAAGTGTTGGATATGAGATTTTATAATTCTTACGTCTTAACAAATTCTGTATAAATACTTCACCACAAATATCCCATGCAAATTGTTTACTATATTTAGATTTTGAATAACATAAATCTAAAACAATATTACATAACTCATCTTCATTAGGACACTCTAATAGGCATTTTTCTTTAAATTGTTCTTTTAGTATATATTTTTGAATTTGACGTTCATCTGATTTAAGCCTTTCGGATTTAGCATATTGCATGTAACTAGATATTTCTTTTCTATAAGTTTCATATATTTTTTTAATTTTCTTATACACCGCATCTGAATATGTTACATTACTCTTCATAATAGAATAATCAAAATTTTCATTAGAAGAGTAAACAAGGTTATCAAACTTTTCTTCAATTCTCCAACAAATTTTATTAATTGTACATTTACCCATACCGAGTGGCATTCTATCATAGTAACACTTAATAAATTTATTTTCTTCTCTTGTTTTATTCTCTTTGTACATTAATTCATCAAGAGAAATTCTAAATCTCATAAGACACTTTTCATTATTTTTCTTACGATAATTATTTAATTCTATGCGTTCTGATGGATAAATATATTGCATAAAATAAGGCTTTTTATCTGCGATAATTTTTCGATTGATCCAAAATTCTTTTTTCTGGTGAGAGTCTTTTGCTTTTGTAAGTTTATTTGAAATCCAGTTATACCAATTATCAGGCATTGGTTTCGCCTCAATCCCTTTAGTTTTATCAATCGCATTTTGCTGGTATAACTGTCCACATTTGATTCTATAATCGAGCAAATTATATTCTCTTGTTCCTTGTGTGAAATTCGATTTAACTTCAAACATTGATGTAATTTTATTTGTTACTCCACCTACGGCATTTCCAAAACTATTAATATTTGATCTCATAATATCATCATCTGTAGGAATACATTTTGGAGCTTTTCTTTGCACACATACAATAGCAGGTAATCGTTTAGTATTTTTTACTAATAGATCAAATGAAGTATTAATTACACAATCTCCGTCTTTATCAAAACCATTCATCGCATCCGCACATGTATCCCAACTATTAAAAATAGTAGGAGTTGTCATATATTGATAAAATTCATCCATTGTTTCATTATGTACAACTTCAAGAAGCCTGATATTATTATGCGAGGTCATTGGCGCACGAAAACTTACAATTTTATCAACACCTTTATCAATCCAATATTTAGAATAGACTTGTCCAGCTTTTAATAGTCCAGTAACTTTCATTCCAAACATGGACTGACATAAAGAATACGGATCTCCTGATACTAAGGAATAATTTGCAGGAACTTTTAAAACCCCAACTTTAGCTTCATCAATACGCTTTCTAATCATGGAGTGAATCTGGGATTTGATAAATGGATCATTAGCCATTTCAGGTTCAATCATCAATGCTGTTGCAAATGAACTATCTAAATGTTGAATATTTTTCTCATTAAGTCCTATACCTTTTGTGTATAATATTGTTTTTCTATAATCATCATCTAAAATTTCTTTAATTTCATTTACAGTTGGTGCGATTAATTCATCAATTTGTTCATCTGTAAAATCATAACTTTGTAAAAACTGGTAATTCATTGTTCTTACATTTTCTAATTCTTCTTCCGAAGCTTTTGTAATTGCAAATGTATAATGATTCTTTTCACAATTTTCAAGATATGATTCAAGAGAAGAATAGGAGTCCCACAATTTTAGCATCGACTCTGTTAAAATGAGTTCTATTTCATTAATGTCATATGTATTCCCCCACACATCTGTTATTTCTGTAAAACCATGATCTTGTGCAAACTTCTGAAAATCAATAGGAAATACAGCACCTTTACAAAATGAATTTCTAATAACACAACCAGGTAATAAAAAATCTTCTCCGATTTCATATCCCCAACGTTCCATAAGAGATGGCATAGCAAGTCCATATCCGTCACTATCGTTTAGCTCTACATCTTTATCTTTAATAAATTTCATACTTGGTTGGTCAAGCCCAGTGTCATCTAATTCAATTACATCTGATTTGAATTTTGTAATACAATCATGAACAACAACGATTCCATTTGGCATTGATACAGGAATAGAAGAGCTGCACACCAGAGCAATATAAGCTTCAAGTTTTGCAGGAGCAAATTCTTTTTGTAAATTTCGACCATTATCTATACGTTTTTTTAATTCAGGTAGTAATTTTTCATTTACAAATACTACAGTATTGTTTTTTACTCCACCAGTAGTTCCAAGTAACCATCTATATGTAATATTGTTGATTTTAAAGCCATGTTTATAAATGTATTCAAAATCTTTAACCTTATCAATTACAACACACACATAATCCTTTTTGAATTGATATTTATCCAAATCATTATATAACTTCTTGATTTTGGGTCTTGATATAGATAAATTTTTCTCAAATTTTAATTTCTTGATTTCAGATTTAATATTTGAAATTTTAAGTTCTGTATCTGTGATATTATTTATCTCATCAATAAATCTCATTATTTGACTTTCGCTTAAAGCAATAAGCTCTTGATTTTCTCTTGCTTGATTTGGTGTCAATTTTAAATTCCATTTTTTTCTTCTAAGTCTTGAAGAATGAATTTTAAATACATATCTTTGTGATGTCAAATGTTTACTCAAATTATGATACCTCCAATTACATTTTTAATTTAATATCGGATAATTTATAACAAGTTGCATAAGAGTAATTCCTTAAATATGCATAATCTCTTACTGGATACGGATATTTATTCGAAGGTCTACCTGTTGGAGATGGATAATGAGATCCGCAACAATAATAACTATTTGAAATGTTTTTGATTTTAATATAATTTTTATATCCAACAGTATAATCAAATATATTCATCATTACATGAAACGTCCTTTTAAAATATTTTTGTTGTTTATATTTAGTTTTTAAATATCCTCTCCATGAATTAAGTTTTCCTATTTCCTTAAATGTCGTCTCAGAAATATCATCAATAACATATAAAAATTTATTTTTAAAATCATAATAAATATGTGACATTTTTTCTAATGTATTTATTCTTTTATTTGACCCAAGATACTTTTCAGTTCCACAAATCCAAATATCACATATCCCAACTGCTTGATATAATTCATGTCTTTCAAAATATTCAGAAGCAATAGGAGAGCACTGATATTCAATTACATATCGTTTATTATTATACTCAAACATAATATCAGGACGTTGTTTTGTTTCTGGTATCCATCCTTCTAATATTGCATTTGTAACACCGTTTTGTTTCTTGAACCATTCATATAAATCTCGTTTACCTTGAATATGTTCTTCTGTTTCTGATTCAGAATATTTATCTTCACATTTTTCTTTATCCATATGTCTAAAATATGGCGTTTTAACTTTACCATGACAATATTCATATGGTCTATTACATACAGGACATAAAATAATTTTCTTCTTAGTCCATTTTTTTAACTGTTCTTTTGAGTGTGTTCCATCATAACAATTTATGATTTCGTTTCCTATTTTCCCAGTTAGCATTTTAATCTTCCTCCATAATTCCAATCTCATAATTTAACCATTCAGCTAAGTCATTCTTCCCGTCAAAACATTCCCAATGAGCATAATCACCATTATCGTTCCTTATATATTCTTCACCATTATAAATTCCATTTCCGCAAATAGAGCAGTAGTGATTACAATTTTCTGGAATATAATTAGAACACGTTGATGGACAATAGCTCATGTGACAATCTGCACACACCATTAAGCAACACATCCTTTCTCTAACTTTTCATATGAATAACCATCATTTGTTGTATAATATATTTCTCTAATTCCAAGATCCTTTATCGCTTGCATACAACTTGCACAAGGTCTAGCCATTCCACATACAATATCTTTCCTTGTGCGATATATGTACAACTTCACCTTTGAAAAATTAATATTCAAATGTTTTAGTTGATTTATACAATTAATTTCTGCATGGAGTTTTGGTAGAAGTGATTCAGAATTATCAAAATCGTTGTTATCTATTCTGTATCGGTTGTAATACTTCTGGGTAGGATGGGTTTTATTTGTATTACAACCAATGCCAATAATGCGATTCTGATAAACAGCGATACATCCAATATGTACCTTTGGGAAATCAGACACCTGTGCAATCTGCTTGGCTTTTGAGAAATATTTGTAATCCATTTTTCTCATAATATTAAACTTGCTTTCTATTCTAATCTGTATATAATGTTTTAAAAATTAAATTATTTACCCTAACAACTTATCCAATTTTATTGTGAAATTTTCTACGTTAATCTACATATAATGTTTTCTGAGTAGAAACGATATTCTAAAATAGTTTTATTTAGGAATTTTTTGGTTGATATAACCAGATAAGTAGAAGAGTAGTAAATTATTTATTTTTTGACATTAATCCACTGTCATGTAGTTTTCTCATACGATCCGCAGCAATACGTTTTTGTTCTTCTGTCATTTCTCGTTTCTTTGCCCTAAATGAGATAAGTCCTTTATCTGAAATTAGATAACTTTTCCCACGACCTGTATCTTCAATAAGTTTATACATATCAGGATTTATTTTGCAAAGCTTATCCAATCTGGTCATTTGAGTAGAATCTGATGTATAAACTTTTGCATAAGATTCATCTCTCATATAACTAATGTGCGTTTCTTGCTCCTCAATTCCTACTGATAAATTTTTAATTGTTTCCATTATTTTCTTCAACCTTTCTATCTCTTTTCTCAATGTTCTGTAAGCACCGAATATCAAAACTCCAAGCAGATCCGATTTTATCAGCATTAATTGAACGACTCTGATTTTTGCCTCTAGTAATAACAAAATCTGCTTCGGTAATATCTCCACCGTATCGCATATGTAATTCTTCTCTACTTGGCATAGTATAATATTTGTTATAGCTGTATTCATGGTTTCTTCTGTTTTCTGTTTCTGTCATATTTAATGTTCTCCTTTGATTTAAAATTCATAATTGCATCACTCCTTTTTGTGATACTGGTTAATAGTTATATATGTATATTCTCTAAAAGTTCCACCTGTTTCGATATTTCATATTTATAGTCATAATTTTGATCAATAATGTGATTATCTCCATGTTTTTTGAAGTGTCTATAATCTGCAAATACTTTTGATGTAGTAATAAATTTTTCTTCTCCATTACTTGTATATTTTCTTCTTTTCATAGGAACATATTTAATAATGTTTAATGCATCTAAGATTTCAACTACACGACCTACATATCGCTCAGATATGCTTATATCATCAGAAATGGTTTTATATTGACGATAGCAGCAAAGTGGTTTATCACCTGAACGATTCATATTTAGTCTGATATAAGCCAATACTAATAATATATAAGCCGATGACATACGAGATAAATCTATATCAGAATATTGTAATTCTTCCTTATAATTCAAAATTGCTTCTAATTCATCAAAATAAATCATTGCAAATTTATCTGGTATATCAAATTTCTCTATATTCAATTCTACTTTTAAATATTCTATGGAATTTTTATGCTCAGATATAAGAGATTCAAAGTCAGGATATTTAGTAAAATAATCCAAGTGAGAGAGTAATAGTAATGTTTGGTAATATTTTTGATTGATTTTTCCATCTCTATAATTTGGTTTGAGTTTTGACCAGTGGCAAAGCTCAGTAATTGAGAATGCCACTGAATCATCAAGTGAACGTCTTGCACATAAATATGAAAAGATAATCACTCGTTTGTCCGTAAGAGATGTATCATAAATTATTTCTTTTGGGATCTTTACATAATTAGGCAAGTTTATTCACCTCGTCTAATTAACGATAGTCTTCAAAATTTAAAAATGATAACCTGTTGCTTTTTCTTACGCAAGAATTGTATTTTCTAACTAGAATATATGCAATTCTAATAACTGGTTTCTTATCAAACTCACTCAATAACGATGCTTCTTTTGCAATATCATTAGCAAAAATATCATTGCTATCAACAAAATCTTTGAATTTTTTAATATCTACATCAGTTGGATACCATTCTTTAAATAATTTTACCGCTTTTAAAAATACAGCTTCTACAGATTTTGTATTCCATTTCTTTTTGCCCTTTTTCTTATCATATGGGAATAAATATGAAATAAACTCAAGACAAGAATTTAAATCTTCTGTTGTCATATCAGCCATAGTAGAAAAACATCTAATAGATGGATTTCCATTTTGATTACATGGGATAGTGTACCCATAAGCATTTACCAATGTACTTAATTTATGTAAATATGGATCATTTGCTTCCCATAATGATTTCATAACAGCATTTGATTTTTGCGGTTCTCTCATAATTGCTTCATATGCAAAAATAGCATTTAACTGTTCTTCTGTTAAATCATCGGCAACTCTGCACATAATTGATGTGTTTGACTCTAACCCATTCTGGATTCTCCATAAATATCCTGCACAAGTATGTTGTCCAGATGGCTCATGATATGTACCTGTTTTTGTATCATAACTTAGAATTGGATCAGTTACGAAAAAATCTGACCAGTTTTTACCAATATTTATAGCTCTATCAGAATCAATTTCTCTTTGACTACCAATACAATGAGATTCAATCTTAAACACATTAACTAATTCTCTTCTTACTGCAATTCCTTTTAAACATTCTGGTAACTCCATATTTCTTTTACTCATTTACTAATTCCTCCATGTCTTTCATTAAAATATTCATTTTTTCATTTGCTTCATTTATAATTTCTCTTAATCGTTCTAAATTAGAACTATTAAAATTATCGAAATTAAGATTTGAACGGATATAACTAATTGATATATCAATATTGTCATTTACAATTTGTTTGATATTGTTAAGTTCCATATCATTATTAATCTTATCCCAATCAGCATCACCAGATTTCATTCTTCTACAAATGTCATTTGCCATTTTATTTTCTTCTGAATTTTCTGGTAATAAAATTACTCCGTTTTCAACTACACGTTTTTCTTTCTTATTATCCATATTGCTTTGTGAAGCAGTGTTCTTTATTTCTTCTTTTTTATTCTCTTTCTTACCAGTTAATTCTTTATATCCTGCATTGATACTCTTTTCACCTGAAAGAACTTCTTGTTTTAGTTTCTCATTGTCTGAGTTGAGAATCTTTGCCCCCATACGATAAGTTTCTTTTCCAACACCAGCAAGTTTGGAAAGCTTTGTATTAGTTTCATTTTCTTTTGATTTTTTAGCTTCTCCCAATTTTGGGGGAAGCTTCTCTGTGCCATTTCCATAATTTTTCCCCGCATCTGATTGTTTCTCTTTCGCCTGTTTCTCATATATAGGTCTATACTTTTCAGTAATAGCGATTTTCTGGATAGGAGTAAGATTACGGCGACCAAGCTGAATATCCAACATCCATTCCATAACTTCTTCTTTTGTCTTATAAGCAAGTGTGCCAATAATAGGTTCTATATTATGTTTCTTGCAAATATCATATCGGTTATGACCATCTACAATAAAACCTTGCCATTCCATAATAGGGAAGTTCCTATCAAAACCATTCTCTACAATATTTTTTTCAAGCTGCTTATATTCCTCACTTGTAAGAGGGGGAAGTAAGTCTCTCAATTCTGGATCAATTTTTAATTCTCTCAATTTTGTACTCCTTTTATATTTTTAACATTCTGGCAAAATTGCCGTAAGCTTTATTTGTTACATTTATACATTCTCTAAATCAATTCTCATACAATCAATATTATCACCTCAAATTCTTTATCATAGTAAAGCTGTAAAGAAAAACCCGTTTAGGTACATATATATGTACCTAAAAGTATATTTTTTCTTCATTTGGGTACATATATATAGTCAGTTTGTGCAGTCAATATCCATATAGACTCATATATAACAAGAGAAGAATATTTACACTTCGTGTATTTTGTTTGATTTTGTCTTTGTTTTTCTTTAAAACTACCTTATCTTTATCTTTTCTAAAATTATCTTCATTTAGGTACATATATTTATACCTAAAATTTTTAACTAGAATTATTATTGTGTAATCTCAATATCATCTTCATATACCCCTTTTTGTATATTCTCTCTTTGCTGGATATAAGTCTTAATACATTTTTCAATCTCTGGTTTATCAGACTCTCTTAACAGAGAGCCAATAATTGATAGTATTAGTAGATTCTCCGAATGGATTAAATCAGCATAATTGTAAATCTTGTTTAATTTCTTTTCTAAATCTGTCATATGTATTATTTCTCTCTTCTTTCTTTTAGAATATCTTCACACACTTGAATAGCCATTGTGAAATATTCAGTATTGCATTTTGGATTTACTTTGCATTTCTTGAAATACATTTTCCATTCCAGAATGGTATCAGTTGATTGGTTTGCTAAGTTTTTCAGTAATCTATTATATTTTGGGTTGCTATTTTTAATTTTCTTGGTCTTAGTGGACATTTATATATTTCTCCCTTCAAATTGATTTTTGCGTCAAAAATTGTTGATACTACAAGTTTCTCTTTATGCGTTGTTAAATTTTTCGGTCGTTGCTAATATTAAGTTTTCTATAATGGTTGATCTCTTTTATTTATGAAATTTCTTATTTGCATTGTTTTTATCGGCAATGAGTTTTAAGCAGCTCATTTCTTCTTGATTGTTATTTCTCTGTTTTACAGAGTTATTTTGTGTTGTATATAAGTTAAGTATCTTCTGTGAAAATATTTTCTTATATAAATTCTCCATATCAGATTTGTAATTTTGCACTGTGTATTCTGATGAATATGGGTTATATGAAAATTGACTTTTGTTTGAATCTGATATTAGTTTCATGAAATAACACAATTCTCTGATTGATTTACCATAACCTCTTGAGAGATGATAATATAATTTTGGTGTTATTCCTGGTATGTATATTCTCTTATCGGCAAGATATTTGTTTGTTATATCTGTGATTTTTGATAATATTGCCGATGAAAGAACATTATTGCTTTTGTGATGATGATTGGATATTCCATAGAAATGTCGTGAATCAAATTCAATATATCCATCAGATGTATGTACTCTCCAATAATCGCAATCTAAATCTTTGAGTTTATTTCTTATATAAGTGGAATATGAGATGATTGGTTTATTAATTGGTAAACAGGATAATGGTGATGTTAATGTGTTAATTTCTGGATATGTCATTTGTGTAATCTCCTTAGTAGTATTTTACTTGGCTTAAAATATCAATTAAAATTAAATATCGTATAAGATGTTTAATATGGTTGTCTAATTCTTGCTTATAGTGATGATAAGAATAGTTTTCTGTTACTAATGGATATACCAGTAACATTGGATCAATATATAATCCGTTTTCATAAAAGTAATATTCTGTTTCACATTGAATAAAAGTTTTAGTTTCTTGCGTAATCATTTGCAAAATCTCCTTTTTTATTATTTAATAATATTTATTTCTCTCTTTAGAGATTGAAATATTTGGTTTGTATGTTTCTGGTTATAGATTCTCTATTTGAAATAAATAAGATTTATTTTTTGCTAGTGAAAATTTTGAGATGGGTAGGATATGAGAGTAGTGGTTTTTTGTAGATGTAAAAATACCCCTCTATCTCTATATAAGATTCTCTGTTTGGAATTCTGCTTGGAATATTTGTTGTAAATTATATGATGTAGATTTAATTTGAAAATTGTAATGTACAGGTATTAAGTTGCTCAAGTGAAAGTAGTTGTGATGTTTATTCTAAGTTATACATTAGAATAGTGAGAATAAAATTGATTTTAGAGTTGTAGATGATATGAGATTAATATAAAATTGAAATGATTGTATCTTGAGGTGTCAATTTGGCATTTCAAGATTTTTTTGCGATGTATTTTTAAGTGAATTTTAGCAATTAGAATTGTGTGAAAGTTTGACACAATTTAGATGGGTATTTTTGATGATGTGAAAATATGGACTTCGAGATAGGTGTTTTGGGTAATAATTTTGATTGAGATAGGAGAGTGATGTGCGCTTTTAATAGGAAGTGATTGCTGCGTTTTAGGTAGATTCCACAAGAGAATTTGGGATATTGCAGGATTAAGATATAGTGAATTATCTGGAATTGTAATTGTGATCACATTGGCATCACTTCGAGAGGACTTCGATAATAGATAGGATTTGCAAGAGTTTTTGTGATTTGGAGTAGGTAATTTTGGGTAAAAATTGGTGATTTAGAATTGTAAGAAAATTTATTTTGCGTTGATATGTAAGGGTGCGGTCGAACTCGGTGTCGAACTCATTTTGATTATTTTGGTGAATTGTGTGTAGATTTTATACAATTTGTGAGGTGGGATGAGGGTGGAATTTTTTTGTTGAGGTGAGTGTGGATAGATTACTAGTTTTGATTTTTGGACGAGCAGTGTGAGTTGAACACATCAGGGAATATGATGCAATAGTGTTACCTCTATAAATGTAAACTATCCCCGTCCTACTGGTATACATTGTAAACAGGATCAAAAACTATACTAAAATAGTAAACTATGCAATCCCCGAAAACCCTTGCTATTGTTGAATAAAACTAACTTTTGCACTTTTTGGGGAAGTGTAAAAAAGTCAAGTTTTGTTATTATTTGACTTTTTCTGGACGGTAAAACATAGGGGCGGTATGCCAGACAGACAAAAGTTGGTGTGATGAAACTAAAATTTTATCGGATGTCTGGACAGCAGATCATGGACGGGAGATTTTAATTATATAGACAATTACATATATTATTATAGTATACTCGAAAAAAGGAAAAGTGAGAAAATAAGAGAAAACAAGAGAAAATGAGCGAAAAAACGTGAATAAATGACTATCGGTCAATTTTGTTCGTTTAGGTGTAATTGCACCTAAAAATTAAATTACAAGATTGTAACACGAAATCATATCACCACTTACACCACAAAAATATAACAAATTATACTAATACACTCCACTTTGTACTCATAAACAGCGGTAAAAATGGGATAGCCCACCACTACACCATAATACACAAATGTAACACAAAAATTGTATCACACTCACATAATATACAAATCTGGACGAAATAAAACAATCTGGATGCACAACAGCAGACAAGATCACATCCCCAAACACACTACAAAATCATATTAACATAACATCATATATCCATACAATAACGCCAGACAGTCACACATAAACCCACAATAATATACATTATATATATATATATATATATCACATTATATATCACATATAACATACAATATACATACACCTATATACATAATATACTATACATTACACGCTCATATACCACATAATATTACTATTATCATGCCTATAATATACCATACAATATACTCCAATACATACTCATACAGCCTAACATAATACCACATAAATGCACATGATATTATATTCATTAATCACATCAAACCATATATAATTCTATCATGATTCTACCATCATAAACTCCACTAAATAAGTACATTCTAACACCGTCTAGGCATTAAAAATATCACAAGATCAGACTCAAAACAGGACACAAAATACCACAAAAAGCAGATAAAATTATCCAATAATCACATAAAAACCACACGACAAACAGATAAATTTACATCACATTTGTATCATAAATCAGACAATTTTCCGCACACTTTACCGCAATATTTTACCCATTTCCAGACATAAGAACAACGCTATTCTATACACTTTTTTGCATAAAAATACACCACAAACAACGTATAAATATACAATATTATTTCATAAAATAGCACACATTTTAACATAAAAATACGCTCAAAAACATATTAAAAATGATACACAAATATCATCATGCTGCACGTTTTAAACAGTCCAGATATAACCTTTTCTGTACATCCTACTTACAAAATGACCTTGTAAAACGCTGTATAAACGACTTTAAACGCATAAGCCTATATAATTATCATATAAGCGCATAAAGCTCTTAAAACATCAAATACACGCTTATAACGCTATTTGTACATTTTGAGCATGATAACAGGTTATGCAGATCACATCTGTTGATATGAGTTATTTCCTATTATATATGATTAAAAGTTAGCCAAAAAACATACAGATTAAAAATATCGGTACACCAATAAAAATGATATATCCAATTATCTTTCCTATTATATAATTGACACTTACTGTTAATAATATAGACATTGTGTTAATTCTCTATATTTGGGTATGATATACCCTTGCTATCCAGATCACGCTTAACCAGTTCTTTCAAATAGCTATTTGCGCTTATATCCAATGTACTTATATAATCCTTTAAACGTTGTGCTTCTTTCTGTTCATTTGCTCCATATACAATAGCAAAGTTTGTTTTCTTCTTATTATATCTTTTATACGCTTCTTTCTGTGCATCACTACTCATAATTATTTACCCTCTTTCTTTATTTTATGTATATTATTTCTCTACTTATATTATTAAAAGGGTAGTAGATAATAATACCATTGTACCACGACTATTGTCAATATTTCCATTGTTTATAGTGCATAATATACAAATGGTTAAAACCATATACGTATATCAATTGTGCATAGTGCTAAATATGGTTTAAACCATGAAAAACACTTGCAATATGGTTTAAACCATGTTATAGTAATACCATCAACAGAGGGACAGAGATAAAATCAAAGTTCTAAAGTTGATAAAACTAAATAAAGGAGGTGACTCCAATGACATATCCAATCGGATATCGTGGTCACTGTTTTCTTGCAATAGTCAATGGCAAGTTGATGCAATTTGCAAGTGATACAGAATACTACGAATACATAACGGATTAATCATTGATGAGGGCATAGCCACAAGGCTTATAAGTCCCTCAAAATCACTTCCTTGAATGGTATTATACCATATTTAGTTTTTAACTACAAGTTAATCTAATAAGTCCCAAACAAGATTGAAACGGGCACACACTGAACCTTGATAATCGAATAAAGGGTTGACTTCCGAAAAAGTTACTAAAAAGCCCATGTGGGGCGGTGCTTGAATAGGAGTCCTGGGTATCTGCCTCGAAAGAGATATTAGCGCATTCTGAATTGCTGAAAGTATAATAACAAAATCAGACGTTTGTGGAAAAGGTTTTTAACGTGAAAAAACTCGACCGTCAATGTAAGCAACAAGGACTTACACAAAAATAATAAGTTAGGGACGGGATAATAAATCAAAATTTAGTTTTACATAAAAGCAACTTATTAACAATAGCATAGCATCCCAACGTGAAGAGAATTACACGTTGATAAAAATAAATTAATTCCATAACAGGCGATCTACATACAGCACCTGTCAAAACAAATTAGTGTGGCGGAAGATGCAAAACAATCATGTAAACGTTGTTTAGACTGAAACAGTTTACTTGTTATCTATCAATGATACATAAAAACAAGTCTTTATCTAAAAAGTAAAAAGCGTTCCAATTTACGATAAAATTAAAAGCAACAAAAAGTTTTATCTATTTCTTTTCAAAAAACAGATTTTTGATTCTGGTACGCACTTAAATAAATCCAGACGGGGTTGATAACCTTGTAAAACTGATTATCACATAAATGCAAAATGATTCATTTGAGCTTCACCGAATCTTCACTTGCATTTGATTTTTGTTTTGACTTTGCAAGACATTTGAAACATTACAACATGAAAGACGGGCAAAAGCGTAAGACCCGTGGCAGTGAGTAGTAGTTGAGTAATGTTGCTTATCTGTTTCTGAATAATGGCTTGCAAAAATGAAAACAAAAAGAGAATAAACAATATATAACAGGAGGTAGCACAATGACAAAATTTTATGTAACATATGAAGAGCCTTTAAATGGCAGATGCTTCACTGAAAAGCAGATGAAAGAAGTGTATAGAGACTTAGCAAGCAAAACCGAATATCCATCATTTGATATCTGGTTTACAGATATGATCAAGTCGGGAGTATTTGAACGGGTAAACATTACCGCTCACACCTATGTATGTGAGTTACCCGAAGCAATCCAGTCACAGATTTTACAGGAATGTAAAGAAACTTTTAAAAGCCTTGCATTTCCAGTAAACATTGAAGAAGAACTTGAAACAGTTAAATGTTGTAAGATGTGCGACATTGAAGATACTATCAACGTTCAGAAATATTACACAAGATAACAGGAGGTAACACAAGGAAGGAAGATGCAACAATGCTCAAAAAGTTATTCAGTCATAAAAATCCATACACGACAGCTATCAGAAAAGACATTGCAGAAATTTCCGCAATGTCAAGAGATTATGAGGAAACACGTAAACAGTTAGTTAAGAACGTTGAGACAATCAACGCTTTGATAGGGAGGTAACATCATGACAAAAGGACAGAAACTTATTTATGGTAATAACGACAAAGTGCATTCGATTGAATGCATTTATACAGGTAACTACAGAATCACAAAGGACGGAGAAATTGTTATTTCCGCAACTTGTGAAGATGCAACTATAACAGCACCTATTGAGATGTTCACAGAGATTAAATAAGAAAGGTTAAACAGGTGGAAATTATGACATATACAGAATTTAAAAATACATATAAGGCACTCTTAAAGAAATATCCAGAAATTTCGGGGCTTTATGGAACTGAAAACATATATAAAATCATGGAAACAAAAACAGAATACAACAAAGTTGGTTCACGTTGGAAAGAAACCGAAAAGATAGAGAAAGAAACAAGTGTAGAGTTTTATTGCAACGTGTTTGATGCTGTTCCATTCTTCAAAAATTTAGGCGGTTATGAACGTGTAGAGATGGCGTATACAATCGCAGGATATATTCCGATTGTATCAATTAGTATTTCGCCCGACAAGGAAACGAAAATTGTCCGTAAATATACGATTGAAAGATGTTAAACACACTTATAATCACTAAATAGGGCATGAATGGAATTATATCATTCGTGCCTTTTATAGTGCTTATAATGGCAAATAACACATAAACAACACATAAACAACACAACATAAAAGAAAGGGAAACTACTATGGAAAAGATTTATGGAACAAGAGCCTACTGGAAAGCAGTATTTAAACAGGAACGTAAACAGAAGATCAAGAAAGCATTTACATATATTTGCGCTTTCTTCCTTTTCAATCTGCCTGTCTGGATGTTCCTTGACTGGTTAATGAGAGGATATTAAGAGAATATAACACTATAGAAAGGTGGAAACAATTATGAAGAACAGAATTAAGAAGGTATTACTTGCTACACTTGCAACCTTAACAGTTATCGGAAACACAACAAGCGCACCTGTAAACGCTACAGAATACACGGAAGCGGTAAAAGCTGCACCTATGGTAAAAATCATTGATTGCAACGACTTAACAGAGGAAATGCTTACGACACGGAAAGATCATAACGTTATGTACATAGAACGCATTATCGGAAAAGTAACTGATAATGAAAAGAACGGAACTGTACTCAATCCTCCTGTCGATGGCGGTTACTATATCTCATATGCAAGCGTAGAGGATGCGGAAATTGGAGATACAATCATTACCTATTGCGTATATAACCCATTTTCAAATTACGATGATGACGTTATAGAACGTTGGGACTTTATACAGTGAGGTGGAAAGCATGAAAGAAGTTAAGTATACATATCATCATACCGCAAGCGATAGAGGATATATCCCTGTTGGGAAAGAAATTAAAGAACCTTATAGAGGGAAATACGGCAGAGGTTACATCATAAAGCGTAATAATCCACGCTCAAATAGGTTTTACCTCAAAGATTATTATATCAGACAGGTGGTGGAAAGATGAAGAAATATTATGTAATGTTCTATAACGGAAATGAAAAAGTATGTGGAACGTGGAAACAAGCGGAAAATGAAGAACAAGCTTGTTTATTTGCGGAAATTACATTGATATGTAAATATCCGAATGTAAGATATACAAGTTGTAACGTGGTAAATGTGGCATAAAGAATAGATGAATGTACAATTTCAAAGTTTGATTGGAGGTTGGATATTATGAATGAACTTGATAAATTATTAGTGGATGTTGATAAAATTGAAGATGATAATAAATGGTTGGAAACAGAATATGATACAGTGCAACAGTATTGCGAGGATAAAAATTATAAAATGACAGAAGATGAAATGGAGACTATCAGATCAAGAGGATTAGAAGAAAGTTTTGAAAATTGGGTGGAATTTAAAGAGCTAATGGAGGAAAATGATGAACTGGATTACAAAAATGAATGAAATGTTAGAAGAAAACCCATATACAAATAACAAGCGTGTAACAGTGGAGTATTCAGAAGAATCAGAAAGCGTGTTTGTTACTGTAAATGGAAAGACTTCTATTATCATGTGGGAAAGTCTGACGGAATACGGCTTGATGATAAAGATTATGGAAGTGATTGACCGTTTATATAATCAAGTTTGACCGCTGATAGGCATACGGAAATATTTCTGTATGCCGATTGAACGATTAAACAAAATATATTATAATAGGAAGGAAATAGAACGGAAATGAAAGATATTAGAATGATGATTCCGTATAAGCAAGCGGAAAATATCGTTAATAGTTTAATTGAAATGGGCTACGATGTGGAAATTTTAGAAGGATGCTTGAATAATAATTATTTTTGTGAAGTGGGTGAAAATAATTTAAAGTTAGGCAAAAAGAAATTAAGAAAATATTTGATTATCGTTGAAAAGTATATAAACGAGTGGTCAAGCGGTCTGGAAATGTTATTGACTGATAGTCAAGAAAAGTATTATGATACACTTAATTTATTTCAGTCTGGTTTACAAGAATGTATGGAGGGAGTATGAATTTAGAATCTGCTTTGAAAGAATTAGAACATGAATGTTGGTGTGATTATAACCATGAACATATTGATGAATATGGAAATTGGATTTCTGACAACGAAAAAATAAATGAACAGGAGGCTAAAACTATGACAAATTATGAGAAAGCGATGGAATTATTAAAGAAAGGAAAAGCAGAGAAACACTATACATATAATGATACAGGTGTGATCTGTATTGACTTAGGTGGTGATTTAGGAGGTTATGCTGCACCAGATAAAGAGTTTATTGAAGTGGCAAGAAATGCAACTTTGGTGTGGTATGGAAATATTACAGATGATTTGACAAAGGTAACAGGAACTAGAAACAATGTAGAAGCGGTGATTGTGTAATACAAAGTAAAGGCAGTGCGATAATGGAAAATATTACAATAAGAATTAAATCTAATTCAAACGGGCATTATACGACAGTGGATGTTTTAAATCAGATTAAACGGGAATCAATAGAATACGGAATTATATTTCCGGATAAATCAATAGAACATACTGCCTTATGTGATTTATCTTTAGAAGATGGAAAACGTTGTTGTAATGGCACTACATACGGTGTAGAGGGTACATGGAATGATAATTTATGTGAATGGATGGAAAGAAATTTTATTCTATCTTTTGCATAGAATGTAACAGGATAACAGAGAATACCTAAAGGAAGTCTAATATAACAGACTTCCTTTTTTAGTGGAAAATTTACGGGAGGAATAAAGAATGAGTAAGTATATCACAATGAAAGATTATGAGCATATCAAAGAAAATGCAAGAACCGAATCAGAAAGAATCCCATCTAATCACTGTAGAATTAAAGAAGAAACAGAACACGCTGCTATCATCAGCGGAACTAGAGAAGCAAAAGAACGCAAAGAGGGGAAAGCTAGTTACTTACTTTTGGTGGAAAATTACAATCAAGGTACTAGCAAATGGTCACACTGGATTAAATCCACATATCTCGTCAAAGTACCAGATGGAAAAATTGTTACCATAGAAAGAAAGCAACGTAACGGACGTGTTATACGGAGAATTAACGGATATAGAGAAGATAAAGTGTTAGCGATTATTAAGTAAGTTAGAGAATACATATAAGAAATAAAATATTACATATCATAAGGAGATTAAAACAATGATGGAATTTAAAATTACTATGAAAGAAATGAAAGATGTTGTTAAGAAGGTTGATAAATCAGTAATGAAGAAAGCTGCACTTCCAATCTTGGAAACGGTACTTGTTAAACAGGAAAATGATCATCTTGCGTTTATTGCAAGTAATACAGAAGAAGAATTACATATTTATAAAGATGTTTTTGTTGCTGGAAATGATTCTTTCTGTATCACTTTGGATAGTTTAAAGAAAATTGTAAAACTGAAAGCGAATGAACTTACAGTAAAATACGATATGGATGATAAAAAAGTATTCATCAGTACAGGAAATAAAGTTATCACTTTTACAAGCGGATGGAATACAAAAGACTTTCCATTAATGGAAAATGATGAGCCGAAGGAAATATTTTTTGTATCAGATTATAAGAATTATACAGATATTATGAATAAATTATCTGTATATCTGGAAAGATCAGAAGAATATAATTTAGCAAAATGTTGTTATAATTTCAATGCGGAAAAGAATCGTATTACTGCACTTGATGGCTATAGAATGGGAATGTGCAATCCATCTAAGAGTGTTGGACAATTTAATAACAATTTAGATGTAAAAGAAATTAATTTAAAACGTGAATTTTGGATTAAGTTAAAGAACTGTATCGCAAAGAAAACAAAAGGTGAACAAAATTGTGTGTATATGTCCAGTACAGAAAAGAAAACATATATTAGCGGAAATGATTTTATGATGATTGTAAAAAATGCAGACATAAAATATTTTGATATTGACCATATGATTTTAAATAAGAGTGATTTAATGACAGTAAAACTTGATACAACTGAAATGAAAGAATCATCAGAATATAATGCTGCTCTATATGATTATAACGATAGAAAACCAATGTATGTAAAATTTATTGGAAATGATGTTATTACATATATGAGAACAGATCAAGAAGAATCTTTTGATAAGATCACATCAATGGAAAATTGCGTAAAAGATAGATTTATAATTGCGTTTAATCCAATGTACATGAAAGATTTATATAATGGATGTGATTCTAATGCTATTGAAATGGGATTCCATAATTCTAAATCACCTGTTATGGTATGGGATGGAGATTTTTCATATTTAGTATTACCTGTATATCTTAACAATGAAGAAGAAATTACGGAAAGAATTTACAAATTAATGAAAACTGCATAATGGAAGGATGGGAAATAGTTATGATTAAATTAAATAATACAATAGCTGAAATTTTAGAATATAATGGATTTAACTATAATGAGGTTACAGAACAGGATGGAAAATATTACATAGAACTGAATAATAATACACCATTAGGGGAAGATTGGTGGTTGACTGTATGGTTTGATGGCACAGATAAAAGTTTTGTTGATGCTATAGAAGAAATTACAACTAATTTTGATATAGATGAAGAAGTGGAAATATGGATACCATTAAGAGGGAAAAATGGTGTGCCATCTAGTATTTCAGCATTAGTACAGGATGCAGAATGGAAACTAGAACAATTAGAATCTTTGTTATCTGATTTACAGAGAGGAAAAGTTGCATAAGATACCATGAAATGTATCTTTTATAGTCTTGTAGAGAATATATCTATAAGACTATTTTTATACCAAAAAAACAGGAGGAATAAACGATGGAAAAATCATTGCTTGAAGCATTCAATTATATGAATGAAACAAACTATACAACATTAGAGGAAATAAAACAGAAATATACAGAATTTGAAATTCTTGATTGCTGGTTAATGTATGAAGGCATTCATGGATATACTAATAGGATTCTGGAAATTTTAAAAATGATTCGTTTTGGAGAAAGAACAGAACGTGAGCGGAAAATATCAGAAACATCAGCACTTATGATGCAATGCTATAACGATATGGTTCAAGATGTAACTGTATATCCTGTAAGCAGTGAAAAAGTTGATAGTATGGCATTGACAACGGAAATTGCAGAGATGGCAATTGATTTTGAAAATGGAAAATATGAAGAATCTGACTGGATTGAAGAAGTGGAAACATATACAATAGATCATTTTCTTGGAAGTGATTATGAGATTAGGAATGAAAATTAAAATGTACACTTTAGGCTATTGTTTGGGAATTGTGCTTACGATACTTATTATAATTGCGATATTTAGTTGATGGAGGAAATACATATGCAGAATTTAGCAAGCTTTATCGAATATACAGATGGAAACAGACCATATACACATACATTCATGAGAATGCAATTAGACAATGGAGTAATAGAAGAAGTCGATATGTTCACGGATTCTAAAGGAAAGAAATACCGAACACGATTAGATGATAGTATAAGAATAGGTGGAAAAGGTGTTGCTTCTAAAAGAAGAATGCGTATGGAATTGATCAACGCATTTGAAGCATTATTAAAAATATCTGGATTACATATTGCATGATTCATTTGTAGTTAGTAGTTGCTAGAATTGAAATTTTAGTAACTACGATAGTGCTTATGAACATAAAAATAATGAAAATAGATGTTGACAAGTACCTGTTAAAATGATAATATAATAGATGTAAGGAGGAAATCCAATGGCGAAACCTAAGCAGAATGGAATAAGAAAGTCTGTTTATATTTCAAAAGAATTGGAAGAATCATTAGAAAGAGAAGCGCAAGAAAAGGGAACGAATTTTTCTAATCTCATAAGAATGATTCTTGTAGAACGGGAGAAAGATAAGCAGAAATAGAAATGGTGGTTTACAGCCTGAGAAACTAGAAACCACCATTAACCGCCATCAGCATGGAAAACCATTAACTGATTGACTTATCTATTATATATCATTTCAACATGATTAGTCAATCAGAAAATTTCCAATATTTTACAAAGCACATTGAGAACTAAATAATATGCAAGTACAGGAGGAATCAATTATGAGCGAAATGGAAGTAAAATTAATCCCATTCGGCGAAGATGAACTTTTAGGTGTAAGAACATCTGATGGAAAAGTTTGGTTGGCTGTTAGAAAGGCATGTAGGGACATTGGTTTATCTGATGCACAAGGTAGAGCGGAAATTAAGAAGATACAATCATCTTTATTACTTAAAGATCACGCTCAAAAGCTGAGTCTCAAATTTGAGACGCAGGTTAGAGAAACACTTGTATTATTTGAAAAGTACGTTCCAATGTGGTTAGCACAAATTAATCTTACACCTAGTATGAAAAAGTCTAACCCAAAAGCTGTCATTAAACTTTTAGAGTATCAGAGAGAAGCAACAGATGTTCTTCACAAGGCATTTTATGAGACAGAAGAACAGAAAGAAACATTACATAATGATTTAGGACTTACGGGACGCATTGAAGGAATGCAAGTCCAGATTAACGCAATGGAAGATCTTCTAGGAGAACAGACGGAAATGCTCAACAAAATGGTGGAAAATATGACGTTATCCACTAGACAGCAACAGAAGTTATATAAAGCAGCGAAAGACAGAATCAATAAACTTCTGGATGGAGCGCATGGAACTAAATACAAATGTTACTCCAAAAGCTATTTCATTAATATGTGGAATGAGTTAAAAGAAAAGTTTGAATGTAGTTCTTACAAGGATTTAAACCCTATGTATTACAATGAAGCATTTGACTTTATTGCTGAATGGGAATATATAGAACGATAATATTACATACTTACAGGTGGTACTTGTCAAAGGGTATCACCTGTTTTAATTAACAGAGAATCAATAGATGAAAGAGATATTTCAAATTGAAGATTGGAGGAAACAAATATGAAATTAACTATAGCTTTACAGGACGAAATGAATGCAACTATTGATAAAAACGGAAACATTGTAATTGATATACCAGACTCATGTAAACGTGATTTATGGAGCGCACAGATGGAATATTGGTTGGAAAAAGATTTTTCAAATTGTGAAAATCTAAAAATTGATGGTGGATTTTTAAGAGTAATTAAAAACAAAATCAAACATGTGAGAAAGAATTATTAATGAAACAAAGTTTTAGATTGGAGGAAACAATATGAAAATAAGAGATTTATTAGAAGTATTAAATACCGACAGTGTTGTTCTTGCAAGAGAAAATGATATTCTTGTTGATTGTGAAACACTATATATAGATCAGGCATTGACAGAATATATAGATGAAGAAATTGAGAAGATAACACCATTAAATAATGTAATAGAAATTATATTGAAATAATGAAATAGTAACACACGCATCAAAACGTTTATTAAATCGGAGGAAATATCATGTTAAATATAGAAGGATTATACGGATATAGAATTGAACATTTAGCAATTGGGATTGTTAAAGCTAAATCATACGATGATGCGAGAGAGAAAGTTAAAACAGCATATTTAAAACATTCCAATGAATATAATCCAGAATGTGATTTTATTGAATTAAAGGAAATTGCTGAAAACGACTCATGGTTTAGTGATAATCCAGATGTGGCAGAGATTGATGATCTAGTATAGGAATGGAGTGATGATAATGGAAATTAACAATGTTGTAAATAATGGAGTACAGATACCAAACGAATGTATTTGTATATGGTGTGGCTCAAAGATGAAACGTGGTGGTGCTAATCGTATGGGTGCAGGAGTCAATAGTTTTTCTTTATGGTGTGATAATTGCGGAGCAGTAGTTGTATACGCTTGTGATTTTGGAAAGAAGATTACTGGATATGAAGTGAAATGGGATGTGCAATAGACTTGAAACAAGAGTTTCATGCTGAAAATGGAGGTAATTATGTTAACAGAAAAAGAAATTCAGATAGTTATGAACGCATTAAATGGTACACCGACACTTACAACATCTAAATTTGCGGATAAAATTGAAACTATTTTAAGAAAATATAAGGAGAATAAAGATGAATAAATTTTTACATTACTTAAAGAGTAAAGGATATGAGATAAATGGAAATACAGCAATGTTATTAGGTGTAAAATTTAAAATCTGTGATGGGACGATAAAAACAGCAAGAGGATTAAAAAACTCATATTGGTTAGAATTGGCATGAAATGATGATTTCAGCGAGGGAAATATTATGACAAGAGAAAAAGCAGAAAATATTGTGAATGATTTCTTTAAAGAAATGAACCCTACATTTTGGAACGGTAAAGGAAATAAGCCACAGACATTTAAAGAACAGATATGGGAATTTGACTTAACAGATAATATTTCTTTAGAAATTACCTTTGCACAAGATGGCAATGAGTGGAATCATTATTGTGATCTGGTATATACGTTTAGCGGAGAATCATTCGATATGTTAAGCGGATATGGAATTGATTCACCATTGAATTTAGTAGATACGATTATGGATTTGTGTAAAGAATATTAAAGAGGTGCGAATTATGGCTATTAAATTAGAAGAACATACGCATGGAACGCATATTTATATGAAAATGAGATTAGACAATAAAAGAATTGAAGAAATAGATGTGTATATTCGTAATGATGGAGAACATTATGTTACAAGTGCAGATCACGGAATGGAGTTATACAAAGGAAAAGAACTTGAAGAAAGAAAACGACTTCGCCAGGAAATTATTGATACTTTTAATAGACTGTATTAAGGAAGTGAGGTAAAGAAATGACTGTACAAGAAACAATTGATAAGAATGTAGAAGCGTTATGGATAGAATTTCAAAATGTTCCTGTTGATCGTAACGGAAACCTTAGAACTGCATGGTATGCGTTTCCAAAAGGAACTAACAAGAATGATGTATATGATTGGTTTAATCGCCATTATAGTGAAGGTTTGGCATATCTAATAGAAGAGGTGAAGAAAGAATGAATAGAACGCCTAAGAACGTGATGAAATGGGATAAGGATAAACGATTAGTTAAGAATTATCAAAAGTCTTATGTTGGAAATTATACTGATGAAGAATCTGATATGGAAAATTTTAATTTTGACAAATGGCTTAAAAGCATGATGTTGAAATGATTAAAACAGGAGGATATGAACATGGAAAAATATTATTATATGGATTCAAGAATGACAAATGAAGAAAGATTACAGAAGTTTATTAGATTTTTTAACAGAGATATAACAAGAACTTCTGGTTATTTACATGTCAATAGATTATCTATTTATTGTAAAGCTCCAGCGTGGATGGAGTGGGAAAGCGAGAATAAGAGAATATTATTGTATGTCGGTGGAAAATTATGGGAAGATGTTCAGAAAGAACATTTTGAAGATTTGCGAAAAGTTTTACCTTATAAGAGAGTAGAAACGGAAACAGGAAAAGAATATGGGATGTATAGAGATGAATATTCTATTATTTATTATAATAATATTAGTCATTTGAAATACTTTGCAATAGATGATGGATGGAAAAGTGAATACGAATGGGAGAAAGAACGATAAAGTGATTGTTTGGATTATTTTTATTGGTATTACTGGATTTATCATAGGGATTATACTTGATAAAATATGTTATAAAATTTATTGTAAACAAAAAATTAGCAAATGGAGGTATAGAAAATAATGTATACATTAGGATGTATAATTGCATATGTAGGAATTGCAGTATTTATTATTGCGCTGTTGAGTTAATATAATTGGAGAATAATTATGAATGACAAATATTTTAAGAATAGAATTGAAAACAGTCCATTAGGAAGTGCAGGATTAGAATTACTAAATGCACAAGAGAAATTAATTTCACAAGAATACAAAATAGAAATGTTAAGAATCAAGGCTGCTAAATATAAAGCATTTTTCTTTTGTGAAAGTGATCTGGCAATGAAATTACAGAAGCAAGAAGAAGAAAATACAGATGCGCTTGTAGGTGAATTTGATGGATTCTGTTGTTCAAGTATAAGAGCTTTTGCAGTATTTAGAACGCTTGAAGATATGTATGATGAAGGTTTAATTACAGAATCAGAATACAGAGAGTGTAAGTCAATTTAAATAAAACAATTAATAATAAGGGGTGAATTTATGAAAAATAAATTGATTGAAGCGGCTATTTTTATAAAGAATTGGTGTGCTACTAGAGGTGTATATGATGAAAAAGAATGTCCTTTTTTAAAGGATATGTTGAAGAAAACGGTATAAAAACAGTTCAGTGTGAATTAAACAAAGGTAAAACTTCACCATGTAATTGGGATGTCTGAAACAAGAAATTCATGGAGGAAATAAATTGATTAAAGGTCAAATGACAGGATGGAGATTCCAGACGGGAAAAGAGTTAGAATGTGCAAGAAATTGGTTGGTTGAAAGAGGACTTCTTGCTCATATAGATTATGAGAAAATGGAAGTTATTGTTAGTGGAACTGTAAATGGTAAATGGCTAACTGATTCTAATGGAGATTTAATACAAATTGATTAGATGAAAACCAGTATAGAATAGGGAGAAATGATATGAAACTTGGAGATGTTTATGTAAACAAAAAAGATAAGTCAATTATTCAAATTGATAGCTACGCTACACACATGGGAAATTTTCCAGAGAAAAGCATTGTTGTTTTTAGACAAATGGAAAAACATAATGAATTATTTGGTAGTCTTCCTAGTTTTAATGGATATGGATCACGAGAAGAAATTGAAGAAGAATATGAATTATTAGTTCCGCAAGAAAAATTACAAAATTATTCTTATTGGGATGAAATTTTTGATATGGTTGAAAAAGAATAGATGAAAACCAGTTTTTCAAAATAAAAATCTTACAAACAACACAAATACTACATATGGGGGAATGATTAATGGCAACATCAAAAAATATTTATAAGACAATTTATTCGAGAAAATTAGCTGGGTATCTTCTGCTTAAAGGATTTGAATTGGAAATTTTTCAGAAAAGTCATGCTGATGAAGATAGAACTATATTTCAGTTTTATAGTTCTCCTGAATTATTACGGGCAATGTCAGAATATAATAGATTGAACAATTATCTGGAAGCTGCGGTTAATATATAGCTGAGTCAATGAGTGACAGATTAGTTGATGTGTGGTAAAATAATAGAAAGAAATTATCAGGAGGAGTAACTATAATGCAAAAGAAATGTACTGTATGTGGAAAAGTATTTGAAAGTCACTACGGAACGGAAGTATGTAGTGAAACTTGCCGAATAGAGCGTAAACATTTATATGATACTAATTCTAACACAAGAAGAAAAAATCATGAATCAAGTATTCCTGTGATAAAAATATGCCCTATTTGTGGAAAGAAATTTGAAACTTTTAGGAACAAATATTGTTCCAAAGAATGTGCAGGTGTCGCAAAGAAGAAAAATCTTCATCTTTATAACAGATATTATTATCAAAAGAAAAAGGGAATAAAAATTATGACAAGTGATATGGTATTAAATAATTTAAAGCAATTTATTGGAAAAGAATTTGATGAAGATGATATTATCTGTGCATTTGAAGATTACGAAGTTGATGGAGAGACTTCTGTTTATGTCGGAGATAGTGATAATAACAGATATGATAAAATTGCATATATAAATGCAGAAGGTTCTGAACAATTTTTATTCACTGTAAATTCAGAAAATATCATTGAGGACGTATGGATGGAATAAAAATGGATGAATATATTCGCTTTAATGGTAGTCGTATCAAAAACATACAAGGGCAGCACTTTGGACATTTAATTCCACAGAGGATTGTAGGAGTTAAAAATAAATATGCCATATGGGAATGTTTGTGTGATTTGTGCGGTGGTACAAGACAAGTTTCTGTAAAGCTACTAAAGGGTGGCAGCGCAACAATGTGCGATAAATGTATCAAAGAAAAAAGAAAAGATACATTAAGAAAAAACTGTTATAATGAAGATGCAATTGCGTTTAAAGACCTTACTAGGAAACAGTTTGGATTTTGGACAGTTTTGAAAAAGGGCGAATATAAGAATAGCACGCAGATGTGGGTATGTAAATGCAAGTGCGGAACAATCAGAGAAGTTTCACCATACCATCTTATATACGGTAAAAGTATAAGTTGTGGATGCTCTACATCTTATAATCTAATCGGAAAACGTATAGGTATGCTAAAAGTAATTGGCATTACAAAAGAAAATGGATTATCTTGTGTATGCCAATGTGATTGTGGTAACACGATTACATGTACCGCATCTGATCTTGAGTGGAAACGCTCATGTGGATGTGCTGATGAAATAGAAAAAGAAAAACATACTAAAGCGTCTATCGTTTTAAACGGTCAAAAGATGAGAAAAGATAATACATCGGGAGTCAACGGGGTACATAGGGCTAACGGAAAGTGGGGAGCTGCAATTACATTCCAAAAACAATCATATTGGCTTGGTACTTATGATACTATAGAAGATGCTGCAAGTGCCAGGAAAGAGGCAGAACGGCATTTATATAGTGACTTTTTGGAATGGTATATGGAATCATATAGAAATAAAAAGCAGATGAAAGAATAGTTTTATGGGGGTGATTTTATGATTAAATATAGACCACATAGAGGATCGTTATATGATTCAATGAATGCAATGAAAACATTTAATACACTAAATGATATGCTTAATTATATCTCTGATGATTATAATGGTTTTATATCACCAGAAGATATTGTAATTGGCGAAAATGATGTTGATGATAGAATTGATTGGAAAGAAAATCGTTATGTTTACACAAAAAGGATTGGAAATAATAATTATAACATTCCACAGTGTATAGGAATGTGTTCATTCGAATAGATTCATGAGGTGAATAATATGACAAATATTCAGTGGAAAGAAAATGGAAAAATACAATATGAAAATCTTTTATCAGAAAGTTCAATTGATGATTTTGTAATGAAATTAAAAGAAAGAGGATGTACGGATATAGAAATTACAAAAGATGTTGAAAAAGTTATTTCTGATAAAATTAAAAGATATAATAGTAGTAAAAGAAGATGAAACCTAAGTTTCAGGAAAGGTATTAAATGAAAAATAGTTGGAGATATTTTATTGTTTTAAATGAAACTAAATACGGATTGAGTAATATTGTGGAAAATAAAGATTATTCTGGTGAAGGATTGCCATTGTGTCAAGATTTTTCAGTTGCAATTAATTTTTCATCACCTGATGAATTGATTGAGTGGGTAATTAAAAACACTAATCTAAATATGGAAAATGGGGATTATCATATTGAAGGACATTATCTACCAGACGAAATTGATTTTTAGGAAAGGATGATATTATGGAATTTGCAAAGTATTATAATGTGACAAAACTTGTTGATGATATGCAGAAAAAAGAAGAAATCGACACATATCCAACAGAAGCGAAGGATAAATTTGTTGGTGTATATGTTTGTATGGACACAAATGATTTCTGGATTTCAAGAATTAGTAAAGACTTAAATAAATACTACAATCATGAAGAAGGAATTTATCTTGTAGAAAGAAACAAATTTGACATTTATACTGTTGCAGACAAGTTATTTGAATTGTATGAGAAAAGAGTGCCAACGACATTAAATAAAAATATCTGCCATGAATATTTTGATAAGTTTAAAGTGAAAGATATTTGTAGAGCTGTTATTATGTTGGATGATTGGGATGGATTATGCAACTGGGATAATTGTGAAGAGAAATCACTTGAAGCTGCAATTGATATTATTGATGGCGGATATGGAATTTTACCGTTAGTAGGATAAAATTTGATATTCTATATAAATAGTATTATTTATTCCAATATAAAAAATCAAATGGAGAATATATCAATATAAATAATTGCTATATTTGAAAGGAGATATTTATATTGGATAAGAATTGTTATATCGGAGAAATTAACAAAAATACTAAGGGAACTCAAATGGAAATCATCAAAATAATAAATAAAAATAATTTAAGTGTAAAGTTCCTTGATAACCATGGATATATAAAAGATCACGTACAATATATTAATTTTTTGCGTGGACAAGTTAAAAATCCATATGATATTACTGTATATACAGCTGGATATATTGGAGTTGGTATACATAAAGTTGCTATTAAACAGAAGACTACAGATGTTTATAAAGCATGGTCTTCAATGTTGAGGAGATGTTATTCTGAGTCAAATTCCCAAAATAATAAAAGTTATTATAATAAAGTAACAGTTTGCGATAAATGGCATAACTTTCAAAATTTTGGAGATTGGTATGAAAGCAATAAATATGAATGTGATGGAAGATTACATGTAGATAAAGATATTTTATATCCTGGAAATAAAGTATATAGTCCAGAAACATGTATATTAGTTCCTCAAAGCATAAATGCTTTATTTATAAATATCCCAAATAAAACTGGTTTACCAAATGGCGTAAGATTACAGAAAAATGGAAAATATTTAGCTGTATATAATAGTAAGACATATGGTTGTTATGATACGATTGAAGAAGCATATGCTGTTCATGCTAAATTTAAAAAAGAAGATATTTTAAATAGGATATATGATATTAAATATAGAGTTCCACAAAAATTAATAAAAGCAATAGAAAATTTTGAGTTTAAAATAGAAAATGATGTAAATTATCAACTATAAAATGACGGTTTTAAAGAGGTGATATTATGCATAGACATGCTGTGAGAAATGGAATAAGGAGACAGGTATATAATAAACAAAATGGAAAATGTTCTATGTGTGGTGATAAGATTAGTTATTTGAATTTTACTGTAGATCATATTATTCCAATATCAAAAGGTGGTTCTAATACTTTGGAAAATATGGAAGCAATGTGTGAAGTATGTAATCAAATGAAAAGAGATCATATGAAAAATGATTTTCTTAGGCACATAGAGAAAATTTATAAACTAAATTTTTGCAGTTGAAAGATTGTTTTCATGGGAGTGTGTAAAGATGAGAGATAAAAATATCTTATTAACATATATTAAAGATGGAAAACAAGGATTCGATTGGTTTGATGATATTACTGATATGGAGATTAGTATTATTGAACGTGGAATAAAAGAAAATGAAATTTGCGATATAATAAAAATTAATGATTGCGAGGATTTAGAATTATCTTTTGTATGCAAAAATTGTATGGAAGGTGATAAGAATGACTGTTGAACAAGCTAACGGGAATTATAATTATATGTATGAATTTAGGATTGATAAGTCCTGGCATCCATGCCATCTATTAAATATTTCTAACGATAAATTACATGGTGTGATTTTTACCAGAAACGGATCAGTAATACATGAACGATTACATGATATTAGAAAGATGTGAAAAGATGATTAGAGTAACAGGAGAAACACAGAAATCTGAAATTGCTTATGCAATTCAAAAATATAACAAATCTACCATTTATTCTTATGGTGACTTCTGTCCAAGCTATCTGGATACTTATATGACGTATGATACAGAGTGTGATCCTATAAGTTTCTGTAAGTTTGTGATGGAAAATTTAAAAGAAAAAGTAAGAGATAACGAAGGATTACCTATTCCAATGATTGTGATTTATACAAATTTAGATGATTTGGTTAAGATTACCGTCATTGAAAATTATATAAAAGAAATGGAAAATGAAAAATTAGTCGGAAATGTAGTATTTATGACACGATAAATCAGACATTTCATCGGGAAAATACCACTAAAAATAAAAATTTAGTGGTATTTTTTGTTGTAAAATCAAATAAATATGTTGACAATAACAACATATAGATATATAATGACAATATCAAAGGAGGTAAGCATTATGAAGAAGGCTTTTAATACTTCCATTGATGCAGAAATACTTGAACAGTTTAAAGAAAAATGCAAAACAGAAAAACTTCCAATTAATATAGTATTGGAACGATTTATGCAAGGTTATATTAATGAAGATTTTAAACTGGAAATGAAGTATTTCCATAGTGGAAAATAAAATAGTGTAGGTTCTCAACCGACCAAAGCGACAACCTACACTACAACAACTTGAACCAAAGTTCTAGTCTTTTTCATTATATTACATTCCTAGGACTATTTCAAGTCATATTTTCCATACATAAATTGTACCTTGATAACTAAATATTGAAATGATCGCTTATGTGATTGCAAATATTTACAAACTAAATGGAGAAATACTGTTTAGAAGTAACTATTAACAATTTTACATACGAAAGGATTTTAATATGAGTAGAATTAAAAATCAAGATGAAAGCCCACTATGTAACGATAGAACACTTAGAGATAAGTGCGTTAATCATTATGAAATTCTTGAAAAGGTAAAACAATTATTGCTTTTACCTGGAACAGATATGATGTCTATTGATCAAGTTGCAGATTATTATGAAGTAACACCAGAATATATAAAGATTTTATATTCTAATAATAAAGGTGAAATTGATTTAGATGGTGTTGAGATGTTCCCAAGAAGTTATTATGACGGAAGTAAACTAAATATTACTTCCGTTGAAAAGAAACAAACTTCCGTTACATATACTTTTGAGGATGGACAAATCATCACAATTAATAATCGTGGGCTTAAAGCGTTTAGTAGAAGAGCTGTTTTAAGAATCGGAATGTTATTACAACAATCTGATGTAGCAAAAGAAGTCAGAACACAACTTCTTAACATAGAAGAAAAGACTTCATCCGAAACCAAAATTATTGATATTACAGAAGAACAGAAACTTATGTTAGAAGTTGGGATGGCAATATCAAGCGGTGATCCAAGTGCAGCGGCGGTAGCAACATCAAAATTAATTGCATTTAAGAATCGACATATTGACAAGTTGGAGAAAGATAATAAAGCCCTTGCAGGTGATATTCTTGAATGGAAAGACAGAAGTGTTCTTAATGCAGGAATTAGAAAACTTGCTCTTGTAACACATAATCGTTACCCTGATATGTGGAATGAGCTATATAGAAACTTGCAGTACAAATACGGAATTGCGTTAAAACAACGTGGCAAATCTCCATATCTTCAATGGATTAAGGAAGATGAATGGAGTAAAGTTCTTAAAACATTCGCTGCATTATGTGAATCATACGATAAATCACCTACTGAAATGGTAGGACAAACACCAATGGTAAGCTAAATACATATTATTAACGCTGTATATGCGTTAAGCAAGTTCTATACTTCTCTTGATAAAAGAAGTAGTTATAAAAAACATAGGAGGAAACCAATATGGCAAAAGACAGAGAAACACCCTGCTTATACTATATCTGCATGGGTGAATGTAGGAAAGGTAGAGATGCAAATCATTGGCATTATTGTCAGAAGTGCGACAAATATAAGCCAAGAGCAAAGGTGCGACATCTTAATAAGAAGAAAGAGAAGTTGGAGAAAATAAGGAAGAATGAAAAATATTAGGAGGTGGAATTATGCCAGCGTTAGCAATCCAACAGCCGTGTTATATCAATCAAAAACAGAAAGCAACGATATACAACTTTCCAAAACAGAAAACATTACGGCGTGGGAAGTCAACAGAGATGGAATGTTTATATAATAAGGATGAAATTTTATCTGTATACAATGTATTTAAAACAGATGTTGATAATGCAACTACTGTTAATAAAGAAAAGAACGCTATGCGAAATCTTACAATGTTCATATGCGCAATCAATATTGGATTGCGTGGTGGTGATTTTTGCAAACTTACATGGAAAGATGTATATGAAGATGGATGGAGAATTAAAAAATCGCAGAAGTTTGTTCCAGAAAAAACAGAACGTAGAGATAGATGGGGAAATGTAATTAAAAGAAAATATGTCAAATTAAGATACGACAGTGATTTTAAAATGGCTATTCAGAAGTGGTATAAATGGTTAGAGGATCATGGTGAAACACCTGAGTTGACTGATTATATCTTTTCTTCTAATAAAGGTGAACATATTGGAGAAATGACATGGTATAGAACTGTTGAGAGGAATAGAATAAAAGCAGGTATTAAACAGTCTATTGGTACTCATGGACTTCGTAAGACTTTTGGACATAGTTATTATTTAGCAGCACCAGACAAACAACAGGCTCTTATACAGCTTATGACAATTTTCGGACATTCTGATATGCGTATTACTTTAAGATATATTTGTATCACTGATGAAGAAATATTTAAAAACCAGGAAAGAATGTGCATTTTCTCGAATGAAGAAGAAACACCAGAAGATTATTTATGTCCACAAGATGATCCAGATATGATAGAATAGGAGTAATTAATGAAACAAACAGAGAAGTATATTATAGAAAGATTTTGGAGGTATATAGATGATGGATAGTTTGATGAATAAACCAGTAGAGAAAGAATTTACATACGATGATATTGTGAATGCCTATAATAGAAGTGGAGACAAGAAAGATGTTGCTAAAAGATTCTGTATAAGTGTTTCAGAAGTGACTAAGATTTTGAAGAAGAAAGAATAAAGGGAAAATTATGGAGATTCTTTATTTATAAACAAGAAAGATGTCAGTGTCCCAAATGTGGTGGAAAAGGTCTAAGATTTAACGAAAAAACCGTGAATTATTATGATGTGCATAATATCAACTGGAAGATTGTTGCTATTAAAATTACAGTCAATGAAAATAATAATCCAATTATTTCCTATAAATTAATAGGATTTGATTCATATTACGGTAGAGTTAAAGAATTATCAGATGAAATTCATTTGTTTGAAACATATGATGATGCAAAAAAGTATTGTGATGAAAAGAATAACATTGAAACTGGAGGAATAAATAATGCCTGATATTAACGATATTTATTGTTGTAAATGCGGTAAATTCATTCTTACAGAAGAAAAAGGAAATGATGACGAAATCCGATGTGTTAAAGGAAGTTATGAGGATGGCTATTATGTCAGTAAAGAAGATCAGTTCTATTGTAGAGAATGTGCGGAGAAGTATAATAAGGAGTGAAGCAAAAAGTTGAAATGAAAGACTGATTTTATGGAGGAGATATAATGAACTTAGATGAATTTCTTAAAAGAATAATTTCTGATTACAATGATGCGTTAAATAGAGGATTCGATAGTATTGTTGTGGCAATTGATACAGATTTAGATACTACATATTATATAAATGATACACAAAATGGATTTCAATGTGATTTATGGGATTATTATTTTGACGATCTGGAATCCATAGCAACACAATTATACGATGAAATGCATGGTAGTGTAACAGACATTAGAATTGAGTGAGGTGTTGAATAGTGAGACAAAGTAATCTTGAGATAATGAGAAAGACTAAACGCATAAAATTTGATTTTTTTGATGTTATTAAATGTCCTACAAATAAATACTATTTATCTGTAGATAAGTTTGGACATGAAATTATAAGAGGTAAATCATTTGAAGATGTTGTAATGAAAACTAAAAAATTACAGATTGAGTTCAGTATAGGAAATGATAAGTACTTAGGTTGGTTATAAAATCCAGCTTTCAAGTGAGGTGATTAATATGGATAGATGGAGATATGCGGTTAGATATTGCGATACACATGAATGCAAAGACTGTTATATTTATAAAAATAACTTAGATACAAGAACTAAAAATGAATATCTGTTACATACTCCATGTTGTGAAAATATCCATGATTTTATGGAAAGAAATAATTTGGATGAATTGCCAAAATAACTAAGTGAGGGATACAATTGGGAAATTGGTTTACTTATAATGATATTGAAAATATTAAGAAGATGTATAAAGATGGCAAATCGTTTGAAGAGATAGCAAATATTATTGGGTGTACCGCTATTGCGATTGAAACAACTTTAAAATCAGAAAGAGTCTTATGAAAGGGAAATCTTATGAAATATACAAAATTTAAAGATATACCACAATTTACAAGAGATAGAAATTACCAATGTGATGTGGATATTAGCAGAATACCACGATGGATTAATTATATGCGGGAAGATATGGGACTTGAACTTAATCCAAATTTCCAAAGAGGACATGTATGGACAGAAGAACAGCAAATAGCATGGTTGGAATTTTTTCTTAAAGGTGGTAAGTCTGGAAATATAATATACTTTAATTGTTCATTTTGGTACTATAATGTTCCAGACGGAGATTATAATGAGTTTGTATGTGTCGATGGATTGCAAAGACTAACTGCTATTTGTAGATTTATTAATAATGAGATTATGGTATTTGGTTCATATTTTAAAGAATATGAAGATTTATCAATATTGAACAGGCACACGTTAAAGCTGATTGTAAATAATCTTAAAACAGAAAAAGAAGTATTGCAGTGGTATATTAATATGAACGCAGGTGGAACGCCTCATAGCCAGGAAGAAATTGATAGAGTTAAGAAAATGCTGGCAGAGTGTGAATGAAAGGAAAATATGAATTTAACAAATATTAGTAGATATATGAGCTTGATTTTAAGACACAAGCCAGATGTAATTGAAATTAGTCTGGATGAACATGGATGGGCTAATGTGAATGAATTAATCAACGGAATTGCTAAAAATAATACTGGATTTAATATGGAGTCGTTAGAAGAAATTGTTAGAACGGATAGTAAACAGCGTTATTCTTTTAATGATGATAAGACTTTAATTCGTGCTAATCAAGGGCATTCCATACCTGTTGATGTAGAACTGGAAGAGAAAGAGCCACCAGAATATCTATATCATGGTACTGGTGAAAAATATGTAGAATCTATTAATAGACAAGGTTTAATTCCTAAGAGTAGGTTATATGTACATTTATCTAAAAATGTTAAGACTGCGGAGAGCGTAGGTGAAAGACATGGTAGACCAACTGTATATTTAGTTCATAGTGGCAAAATGCACAAGGATGGATATAAATTTTATCTATCTACAAACGGTGTATGGCTTACAAAGAAAGTTCCTGTAGAATATTTACAACGTTGAAATTCGACTTTCAAAAGATAATTAGAGGATGAATAATATGAATGTTGGTAAATTTACATTTCCAGATGATGAAGATTTTTGGGAAATTTTTGATAGAATGTCAGATGATGAAGATATTGGAAAAAGTGAATTAGAGTATTTAATATTTAGTTTAATTAAAGCAAATTATGATAATATTTCTGACGAAGAAAAACAAAAGATACAATTTACTCGACATAAAAATAAGCTTATTAAATGTGTGTCAGAATTTTACAATAGTTTGGAAAATATCTTTGAAAATTTTGAAATTAAAAATAATAAATATACAAGATGGTTTGACAAAAATGGATCTTCAATTATAAAGTCATATGATTTTAATTTTAATGATTTAGTTTTTCTTAAACGAAAGTTATATGATCAATTAATAGAAAAAACACAAGGGAGCATCAATGGAGAAGATGATTTTATTTTCTTGAATGATGGTACAGCACTTGTAAAAAAAGATGTTCCATTAAGTAATCTGAGTTTACTTGAAGATAATGTTATGAATTATTTTAATGAATTAAAAATGGAAATTCGCAATCAAAAATTTATTAAACATGTTAATACATCTGTTTATAATATGTATGATTACCGTGGTATTTTAAATTATACTCAAAGTAATAACTCAGATTATTTAGAACATTACAAGAGAATGGGAGAAGAAAAAGAATTAAAAGAACATAATTTAATATGAAGTATGTATAGTGGTGACTATTTGTCACCACTTTTTTCAACAGAAATAACATCAGTAACATCACAATCCAGGGCATTGCATATCTTTTGCAGGACAATAAAATCTATCTTGCTTGTCTTATTTGCGCAAAGATTACTCAATGTAGATTGGGCTATACCAGTTTCTTTTGCGAGCCAGTATTGTGATTTACCTTGTTTTTCAAGTGTTTCTTTGAGGATTACTTTCATGGTGATACCTCCAAATTTTAATGAATAGATTATAACAAAAATATTTATTTTTTGCAATAATTAGTGTTGACAATAATTAGTGTATGCGCTATAATATGAAATATCAAAGGTAAGGAATACATACCACAATAGAGAGGAGGTTACATATATATGGAGGGTATGAGAATTGAATATCACAGATATGATATTGTGGAAGCTGAAATTAAAATGACAGAAACATCTGGATCAGTTCAGAAAAAGAAACGTCCATATGTGATTGTGGGAAATGAAATAGGAACTACTACAGCTCCAACAGTTATAGCCATGCCTTTGACTCATATTATTAAGAGAACTAATCTTCCTGTTCATGGATGTATTAGTGCAAATAGTGATACTGGTTTATCTTTCTATTCGATGGTTCTTGGTGAACAACCTTATACACTAGATAAAAAATGTGAGATCAAAAGAAAGCTTGGAGCCGTTGTAGATAAAAGACAGAGAAATATGATAAATAAAATATGTTGGAATACAATGTTTCTCGGAGAAAAAATTAACTGGGAGGAAGTATTAGCATGATGGATGGATATTTGACAGTATCAAAAGAAGAAGCTAAAAGAATAATTGATGCAGCGCCAGGTGACAGTGTTACGATTGCAATTTATAACACATCAACAATGGTTCATAAGCCAACATTAAGGAAGAAGAAAAGAATAAGTAAAGAAATTATTGAATTGGCAAGAGAAATTGGATATCAAGACAATGATTTTTTTGGTGTTATTGGTTGTCTATCAAGCGAAAAAGAAGGGGAATTGATGAAAAACATAATGTTCCCATATCCAATGTTAGAATGAATTTTTAATGAATTTGGAAAAAAGCCAAACAAATGTTCTGGAAAGTATTGACACGAACGAATGTTTGGTATATGATATGAACATCTTCACAAGATAATAAAAAAGTAAGGTTCTTATCTCGGTGCGGGAACACCATATGAGATAAGAACCTTACAAACAACACAACATAGAAGATTACGGGAATAATCTAATATGTTATAATTAGTTTAGAACTCTTGGTAAAAAATGTCAAGTAAAATCTTTATTAATCATAGCGTTTCTGCGATTATTCCAATAAATTACAACTAAATATAGAGAAATTTATAAATGAAAGTCGGCTTTCATCGTAGTTTTTGTACTCATTTTTTGGAAACTTAGCTCAATTGGTTGGAGCTTTCACCTCATAAGTGAACGGTTATGGGTTCAAGTCCCATAGTTTCCATTAAAATAAAAATGAAAGGAGAGATACAGTTGGAATGTTTTATTACTAACGGTAAACAGTACATCCGACTTGATTCAAATGGTACTCCACAAACGTGCGGTCAGGTACTTGCCGATCAATTTCCAGAAGATAAAGCACGAAACATTATTAGAAATTTGCCAAAGCCTATGCGTAAGTTTCACTTTAATGTGCAACTTATCCCTGAGATCAACACACCTGTTAAGCAAGTTGAAGAACCGTTACCAGATGATATCAATGATGTACTAACGGAACTTGATGATTATTACGAGGATTATCAGAGAAATCCCAAGTATGACAATCCTTACACCTATCACGGGGAAACATCTTTAGAAAAAGAAATGTCTGTAAATCATGTAGATATAGGTAATTTCTTTAAGATGGTGATTGAGTGTGTTTCTGATAGAAAAAATTATATTGAGAATATGGAATATCTTATCAAAGAATATGATTTAAAAATTCTTGATGTAAGGCACTTTATTAGAGATGAAGACACTAAGTTAGGTACAGTTGCAATGAGTAGAATTAGTTACTTGTTGCAATATTATGAACGTCAACGGGCTATATGTAAGAGAAATAGAAATTGCGCAAAGATTTTTCAATATCACGTTGAGAGATTTAAGAGCAAGAAGTATATGAAAGTGATTGATACGATCATGAACTCTAAATATAAATATAGGCGGTTGAGTAAATCTTATCTTGAAGATTATGCGAAAGGCATAACCAGAGAGAAGAAATAATTATTACATAGTAACTATTAACAGAAAGGAATCGGTGATACATATGCACTATAAAGATATTCTGGAATCCTATTATGAGATTAATGAAGATCATCCAGAAAACTCAGCAAGGAAATTACATAATTTTGTAGATAAAATTCTCTCAGAGTTTGGTGGTATCACCGATTTTGATAAGGATGAGTGCTATTCAATAGCTAATTTATACATTGCAAAATACATAAAAACTCAATTAGAAGACGGAATTGAGGATTTAGATGAGAAAAAATTTGATGCTTTTATGTATTGTGGAATAAAAAATAAAATTAAAAGCTATATAACAAAGAAGAATAGAGGAAAGCGTTGCAAAATTATAACTACTAAAGAAGGTGATAAAGAAGTTAAACAGTATATTTATCCTGTTTCTTTAGACGGTATGAGTGCCGATGATGGAGAAGCTAAATACATAGATGTAATTCCTTCTGATTTTAATTTGGATAAAGAGTTGGATATATCAGTAGAAAATGAATCGGTACAATTGTTTTTGGATTCGTTACCAGATATTCAGAAGAAATTACTTCTTATGAAAATGGAAAATATACCTGTACATGAAATAAAGAAGTCATTAGAACTTACGGAAAACGCATATGCACAATGTATGCAGTCGATTCGTGAGAATAAGATGATTAATTTATTCAACAAAAATAGAAAATACCTTAATCAGATTCAAAAGGAGAGTAAGAAAATGGAGAACACAACTGTTAAAGATGAAGATTTAATCATGGATATTGATACTACAGACGGTTATAGGATGGATAAATACACTCTTGAATCTCTGATTGAGGATAAACAGGATGGAGAACTTGATTGTGAGTATATATCTCAGCGTGTTCCGTTTGTATGGACAGATGAAAAAGTAAACAAATTCTATTCAAGAGTATTAAATAATCAGCCTATACCAGAGTTGATCGTGTGTGAAATGGTTATACCTGGTATAAATGGTGGAAAGATTTCTTATCTAATTGATGGTCTACAACGATTGTCATATGCCGAAGCATTTAGAGAGAATCGTTTTCCAGTTGGAAAGAAAGGTGCAGAGTTTACGAAAATCCGTTACAGAAAATATGAGTATGATGAAAACGGTAAAAAAGTGCTTGATGAAAACGGTAGAGCAAAATTCACAATTGAGATTTTCGATATTTGTGGAAAATACTATAAGGATTTACCAGAATTTTTACAGAAAAGATTTGATAAGTTCAATGTAAACGTAACAAGATTCTTTGATTGTACTCAGGAAATGATTGATTATCACTTGAGAAATTATAACAATCATGAAGCTATGAGTAAGAATCAGTATGGAATCACATGTGTATCAAACGAAACATCCAAACACATTAAAGATATTTCTCAGAAACATACTTTTATGAAGAACAATATTAAGTGTACTAATAAGAGTTTAAAGATGGGAATGCCGGAAGAAATGGTTTCAAGAGCAATTATGACTATGAAATATATTGACGATTGGAAGAAAGAATCTATGGATGTATATAAGTTCCTTGATGCAAATGCGGATGAATCTGATTTTAAACACTTAACATTCTTACTTGATAGACTTGCAATCGTATGTGATAAAGGCGTGAAAGAACTTTTCAACACTACCAACTTCAATATTTGGGTTGCAGCGTTTGATAAATTTATTGATTACGGAATGGATGACACATGGTTTGTACAGTTTATGAAGCAATTTATCAGTGAATTACATAGCAAAGAAATTAACGGACGTTCATATGATGATGTTAATACAAAAAATACAAAAGACAAGAATACTGTTAAGAATAAATTAGCAGTAATTGAAGATCTGATGAAAGAATACTTACATATAGAAGATTCTGTTGAGGAAATTACAGAAGAATCTGAACCAGAAACAGTCGAAGAATTACCTGAGAAATCTGTTATTGCAGAAGTAACGGAGTATTCGGCAATCGGAAACGTGGAAATTGAACGCGTTGAAGGAGAAGTAATAGATAACGATACACTTGATTTTGTGAAAGAATGTGTTGATAAGAACATAACGGATATTGATGTTTCTTATTATGAAGATGATTTAAACACTATCACAAAAGACGTACAGTCTAAGTTGCTTGATGAGGTAAACAGAAAATCATTAATTGCAGTTATTGCATATGCTTATATGCAGGATGAAAACTATGAAGAATGGTTTGAGAATTACTTTAAGAGAGTTGATACATATGATGCTGATCAGAAAAAGAATTATCTTAATATGAGAAACGATTTGCTTTCTTTCAATAAAGGAGCAGTTGCATAAGAAGGGAGAGTGCATATGAAAATGAAACTTTCAGAAATTAAAATTCCTACAGATTTTGAAAGCAGTAAACCAAACACATCGAAATATTTAAAGTGTGAGAATTACTATAAGAAAACAGGAAATCAAGATAGATACATAATCGTAGATGAAAATAATGTTTTAGTGGATGGATACATAATGTATTTAGTACTTAAAAATAATGGTGAAAAATTTGGAGATTCAAGACGCATCACATTAAGAAAACATACTTATACTGATAAACAACGTAAAAAGTATGGACGATTGATTCCATCTAAACACGTTGTTACATATAAGGAAAAACCAACTGCTTATGTACACGGGAAACATCCTAACAGTAAAGATGATAAGGAATTTGTTTGGAGATTACCACAAACATGGGGTTATATGAGTCTTATGTTACAGAAAGGTGATGTAATTTATTGCGGCACAAGATTTGGAGTTGCACCTGTTGTTGTAACTAAAGTGGAATTAAAATCTAATTTTGATACCAATTTATGTATTAAAAAAGTATGCTCACAGAAGATTTATAGAGATGGAGAATTACTAAAATATGATACTAAGGATGGAACAAATAATGTGTGATCACAATTGGGTACTACTAGAGAAACCAAAACATTTGAAATACGATTACAATGGATTAGAAGTTGTAATTGGAAAATGTAGATGTACAAAATGCAAGAAGATAAAAGACAGGAAGATGATTGGTCATCAGATTGGAAATATCTTTGAGGAGACAGGATAAAAGCGTGGTTTCAAAATGAGGTACATAATATGAAAATTGGAGATATTGTAGTATATAACGGGAAAATTGGAAAAGTTATAAAAGATGTAAATGGTTTTAGATTTAAGCCTATGGGTTATGGACGATATTATATTAGTGATTTAGATACGATTTTTGATAATAGCGTAAGAGAAGCAACGAATGAAGAAAAGATAAGATTAATTAAAGAAGAATTTGTATGGGGATATATAATTAACATACATTGTATTGGAGAATATCAGATTATAGAGTATGAAGATAAAAACACACATGAGATATTTTGGCATGGATATGTTAATTATGAAGATACAAATTGTACTTATTCATCTTTAGATTCTGCATTAATTGGATGTATTGGAATAAAATATGAAGGTTTGGGTGGTAGAGCTTCAATGTATTTTGAAAGAATGCTTGGATTAGAGTAGCTGAAACTTGAATTTCAAAGAAAGGAAGCGAGATGCAATAAGTCAGGAATTTGAAAATGAATTTTATAAATTAGATTACATTCATAATTACATTTTAAATATTATGAATCACATACCGAAATATGTTTATGGCAAACCAAAACAATCAAAGAGACTCATTAAAGAATACATGTTGAAAAATGAATATGATGAATATTTTACAGAAGAAATTAATAATGATTTTTGTGAAGGCTTTGGATGCGCAGTTGATTTAATATTTAATGAATTTTTAAATGACATTCACGAGAAACATGAATTATTAAAAACAAGGGAGAATACATGAATATAATAGTTAGAAACGACAGATATGAAACAATATTGAAACTACATTGTGAAAAGAATGGTACATTGACTATTGAACCAGTACCATCAGAAAGAAAAGCATATATGATTGAAATATTTGCTGATAATAATGGAGAAGTTACATATAAGGTTGAAGTCTCAATGCCAGAAGAAATAATTGAACAGATTAGCACAGATGATCTGTTAAGAGAAGTGAGAAGAAGGATGGTAACTAAATGAGAGTTAAAAGATTATTGATTGGATTACTTGTATCTGGATTAGCATTTTCATTTACAGGATGTGGTGACGAAGTGATAAATGACAACGGAGAAAAGGTTAGTTCTTATGGACAATTTATATAAATTAATAAAAAGAACATTGTATCAAGTAATGGTTTTAAATTTATTCAATATTTTGTATATGATAAAACCACCAAAATTGTATATGTATTGCAAGGCTTAAAAAATTTTAGTGGAATCGCACCATATTATGTATTAGATGAAAATGGCAAACCAGAAATTGCAATCTATGGAGAAAATTATAATGGATAATGGGTTATTGAGTTATCCGATTTTGATGGAAAGGATATTGAACTGGAATGATTAAACATATCAAACAAGGCGATAGAATAGGTGTAGCAAAACAAGTTCAAGGTGCAGTAGTTGACGTAAAATCACATCTAAGATTTACTGGGATGTATACTTTTACATATAATGGGGAACCCTGGACGTGTAGCGATTATGCATTTGATGAGGAATATAAGAGTGAAGTGGATTAAGAGAAAGATTATTATGTGGCTATTTGGGTATGATTTTCCACGGTATGTAAGGCAGTTTTATAAAGAGCAGGATCAGATTATCAAAATGTATTCTGAAATGTTGCGAGAGGAAGAAAAACTTCTTAGATGGCTTAAATTAGCAGAAGAAAAGAGGTGTAAATAGTGGAAGAAATCATTAAGAATTATGATTCATATATATCAGGAATGAAGAAATCAAGTGCAGATAAGCTATTTTGGATGAGTAAAATAGAAGAGATTGATACAGTGGTTGATTTTGGATGTGCTGATGGTACGTTAATTAGAGAAATGAATAGTGAAATGCCAGATTTACACTACATAGGATATGATAATAGCAAGGCTATGATTTCTCTTGCGGGAACAAGGACACCTCATGAACTAGAAAACATTCAATATGTAAGTAATTTAAAAGAATCTTTGAAAGAAAATAACCCAAATAAAACATTATTAAATTTATCAAGCGTGATTCATGAAGTATATTCTTATTCAAATATTAATGGAATTGATAAGTTTTGGAATAATGTTTTTGGATATGATTATGGATACATAGCTATCAGAGATTTTTGTGTAAGTAGATCAGTAAATAGAAATAGTGATATTAATGATTATACCAAAGTGATTCAAAATGCAGATGAGAAGCAGATCATTGATTATGAATCAATATGTGGAAGTTTACGAGATAACAGGAATTTGATTCATTATCTTATGAAATATAGATATATAGAAAATTGGGATAGAGAAGTGAGAGAAAATTATTTTCCAATTACACTTGAGCAATTACTTAGTAAAATCCCTACATATAAATACGAGATTATATATTTTGAAGATTACATCTTACCATTCACATCTAATAGAATCAAACAAGATTTCGATGTCGATATTCACGACAATACTCATGTAAAATTATTATTGCAATTGAAATAAGGTGTAAATGATTGAGCTGTGTAGGGATTAGGGTTAAATATTTAGGTTATGTTTATAAGATGTATGGCAAAGAAGGTATAGTTATTGAAGACATTAGTAAAGAATATCTAAATGCTGTAAAAATTGAATTTGATAATGGTACAATTCTTGTTGTAGATAAAAAAGATGTGGTAGTAATCGAAAGTGAGGATGATAACATGGCAAAATTAGAAGGATATAAAGCAGTTGCAGTAACAAAAGAGGGTTATTACAAAAAGAAATATTATTATGCAATTTATGATGATGGAGAAACTTATAATGTAGGCGATAAAATTTTAGTTAGTGGTGCAAATAAAGACATCCTTACGATTGATGACATTATTGCGCCAGATGAATGTAATGTAAATATCACCGCCGAAGTTATCTGTAAAGTTGATGTTGATACATCTGCATATGATAAACGTATCGAAGAACGCAAAGAGAAAGCAGAACGCAAGAAAGAAGCTGATAAGATTAAGAGACAGATGGATAAAATGATTTTAGCAATGGATTATGAGATGTACGCAAGTAATAATCCTGAGTTAGCGGAGAAATTAAAAGTATACAAAGAGTTGATCGGAGAGAAATGAGCAAAGAAAAGATACATAAATTTCGTAGAAAGTTAGGCTGGATTGTTTTTATTGGTGGAATGATAGCAAATGTGATAATTTCGTGGGGATTTTTGTTCATGAAACCCGTCTTTCATCTGTTATTTTCCATTGCAGCAGGGGCATTTTCAGTCAAATTACTGGCAATTTCACTCTTAAAATGCTTTTTAGCCCCTGTTGTATGGTATGTATTATTATGGACGATAGAAGTTATCACAGGGTATTTGGGAGATTATTGATGAATAAAGAGAAAGAATTAAAAGAACATATTGAAGTATTTAGAGAATATATTAATAGTTTCGCAGTATATAAAGAAAACTCCACTGACGCTGTGAACAATCAGTAGAGTTATTGGAATAGATCAAGACCAGTGATCTATGTAGAAAATCATATCATGCTTCTAGGACTTGTTCAAGTCGATATTTCCAAAATGGATAATTAAAAATTAAATATAAGGAGGATTTATTTTATGAAATCAAAAACAAATTGGAAGTTGTCACTTATTATTTTGTCAGGTGTATTTGCAGTTATACTTATGTTAATTTTCGGTGTGCAAAGTTATCAAAATAGAGCTATTTCATTAGAAGAACAGGTAAATACAGCCCAGTCTGATATTAAAGTGCAAGAAAAACGTAGGGTGGATTTAGTATATAATCTTGTTGATTGTGTAAAGAATTATGATAAGCATGAATCTGAAACCTTAAAAGCGATTGTTGATGGACGTAGTAACACAAGTGACATTGAACAGATTACAACTTCTATTCAGGCTGTTGCAGAGGCTTACCCAGAATTAAAATCAAACGAGAATTATAAACAACTTATGAATGAACTTTCAATTACTGAAAATTTAATCGCAGAGTATAGGGAAAATTATAATAAACAGGTTAAAACATATCGCAAATATGTTAAAGCATTTCCTCAGAGAGTATTTTTAGATTTGCTTGGATATGAAAAACAGGAATTTAATTTGTTGGATTATAATGCACCTGAAACAGCCCCTCAAAATCTTTTTGGAGAATAAAATGCATGAGAAGAACTAAAAGAGGTTTTCAATTTGAAAGTTTTGAAATAACTAAACGTGAAATTTTGGCTAGTATATCTATTATAGCAATTTTCTTGCTTATCGGTGTTCTGATTTCTGGAAAGATTTCAGAACATCAGATAGAAGAAAATGAAAAATATAATAAAGCAGTAAAAATTGAGAATACAGATTTGTTCCAATATGGAATGGATACCAATATAGGTAATGCATTTGTATATGGTGACTTAAAGGCGGTTGATACAGTTACATACAATGAAATTGGTGGTAAGTATATGTATGTTAAGAAAGTAAAAGAGAAATACACAATGCATACAAGGAGAGTTTCTCATGGATCTGGTAAACATAGATATTATACTACTCAAACATATTGGACATGGGATTATGCAGGAAAAGAAAGTAAAAAATGTAAAGAAATAAATTTTTGTGGAACTATATTAAAAAGTAAGAAAATTGATTTGCCAAGTTCTGATTATATCACCACAATTAAAGAATCTAGTCATATACGATATAAATATTATGGCGTTAAAACAAAATATACTGGCACAATTTTTACAGTATTAAAAGACAAAACAATCAGTGATAATAGTCCATTTTATAGTGATATGAAGATTGAACAAACGGTAGAACATTTAGAATCTAATATTACATTGGTTATATTTTGGATTATATGGATAGTATTAGTTATCGCAATTGTTTTTGGATTTTATTATTTTGATAATGAATGGTTAGAATGATATATAAAATTGAATAGAGGTGAATAACATGAGTGAATGTTTAATTAATCTCGCACATAGAGATTATAACTCTGATGCAGATAAAGAAGTAAAAAATGAATTATTGATTGCAAATATTCCTGTATTTAAACTTCCAAGCTATATGAATACAGAAGTGAAAACTCATTATATTGGTTTATTAAATGGATTTATGTTTTATAGAGCATGGACTTATTGGGTTTGTTGCGGTGATATGCCATTAAATGAATCACAATATATTTACGATAATTATAAAAAATTGAAAATTCGAGCAGGTGGTCATTGTGGTAATGTAGAACCAGCAACAGTATCTTATAACCCTGTTTATGAACAAGAATTACGCAATTTATTAAATAAATATGATGTTCCAGAATATATTGAACGAGCTAAAAATATTGTCGATGATAAAACGTTACCTCGATTTGTGGATATGTATCATATTGATACTCAATTAGGATTATGTAAATTAACTCAGGTTATTAGAGAACATAATATTACATGTGAATTAAAACATTTAACAGAATAGAGGTGAAAGTATGGAGATTGTAGCACAAACAGATTATCAAGACATTTATAGAATTACAGATGGTGTTTTGCTTATTGTGAATAAGTTTATTTCTATTGATTATTCTGATAAGACAAAAGAATATATTCGTGTGTATAGAAGTAAAGCAAAATATAAATCATACAATAAAAATTGTCAAACATGGTTAAAAGTATTAAAAGAAGATTATGTGTATAAATATTGTCCCGTTGTTGTACCAAAAGGAACTGTTACATATATGGACATTCCAGTTATTTGTACAAATGATAAAGATAAATGGAAATATGAATTAAAAACAACTGGAACTGCATTTAGTGGGACTTATGATACGATGCTAGAAATGCTTGATACCGTAATTAATTGTATGGTTAAAAGTAGAATAAGAGTAAAAGACAACACATGAAATCTTGCTTTCAGGAGGTGTGATGAAGTGACAACACTTGAATTTAGAAGTGAATTAATACACAGGTTAAATAATAATGCAAGTCGTTACCACGGTGGAACTTGTAATGGAAAATATTTTCCAGAGGTAGAAACATTCGATGTTGATGAAGTTTATTAGATTATCGACAGAATTTTCTTCAATCAACCAGAGGATGATAATGAAAGTGAGTGATTATATTGAGTAGTTGGACTTACATAACGGGAACAATAACAGTATCTCCTATAGGACGTACACAAGCTGAAAAAAGATACATTCTTGATACTGTATTAGCACATTTGCCGATAGTTTCTGGCTCAGAAAAAGATATGGATGTATATGTGATTCAGAAAAATGGATATAATGGTTCAAGCTCATGTGATGAATTTGGAGAAAGAACAAACAATCTTGTTGATTGGCATGGGAACAGAACAAGAAGTAGGGGAATGTTGCGTACACAAGATGAATATATCTTAGTCGTAGATGCTGCATTAAGAGATAGGGAGTTTGATGAAACATACAGAGAATTTATTAAATGGCTTGTGAGATTAGATAAAAGAGTCATGATTGATAATGTTCTTGTGCAAATTAGTGGATATGATAAATCTACAATCATCAAAGATCATTGTGTACAGAATGAAAAGTATTCATATCAGAATGTTTTCTTCAATTTGTTTGAAGATACAAGCTGGATTAGAGATGATGGAGAAGTTAATTGGTGTGAATATATGTTATATTCAAGAGCTAAAAATTCTTTTTATCCTATGATGTTAGCTTATAAATACTTTAATGATAAAGAAAATGATAAAGAAGTAGAGAGAAGAATGAAATATGAGAGGGATAAATGAAAAAGTATAAAGAGAAATATAAGACAGGAATGATATTCAGAAGCAAGAAAGATCCCTGGACTGATTTGGTAATTGATTATGTTTCATACACTAGAGGATCTGAAACATCTTATACATTCAATATGAACTCAATTATAGATTGGGTAAGAATTAATGAAGAAGCATTCAATAAACATATTAGTGTAGCAAAAGGAATTGATTATGATAAAGTCAAAAATCATGAAGTGAGTACATTTCCATATCCATTTTTCGGAGAGATGCATCAGAAATCTATGGATAATTATATCAGGAAATATGAAATGGAATTTTGTGGTATGAGTGATAAAGAAGTTATTGTATTCAATGATGATGATTTCGAGTATAGTTCTGGATTTAAAAAGTAACTCAATGATGAAAATGTATTTTGGAAAAAAGCAAGTATTGAATTATAAAGGATGAAAAAATGAGTAAATGCAAATATTGTGATAAAGGTATTCCACTTGTAATAGGCGAAACTGATGATTATGGTATAGCAATTCAATATCCTAGAAAACTTATTGCATACGGATATGATATTCATGGATATGATTCAAATGGATTGGTTGTTAAAATTAATTATTGTCCTATGTGTGGTAAGAAATTGAGCGAGTAGAAGAAATTGGCATTTCATAGACAAAATTGGAGGTAAAATATGTTAATTAGAAGTCAAAATGGAACAAAATTAATAGATATGTCTAGTAAAACAATATCAGTCGATAAATCAGGTTCAACTTTACCATATAAAAATGGATATGATGTTAAAATTTTATATGCAAATAGTTCTGTTTGGCTAGGAGAATATGATAGCAAAGAAAAAGCATTTAAAGTATTGGATATGATTGGCGAAGCACATCATTATTTTGAATCAGGATTTGAGATGGAAGTTTTTCAGATGCCACAAAATGATGACGTTAATGTATCTGGAGTGAAATGTAAAGAAAATCCCACATTAACCGCAAATGAAAAATTATTTCTTGATTTGATTAAAGAAGAATATACATATATTGCAAGAGACAAAGATGGTCTATTGGCGGTTTATCCTAGAAAGCCTGAGAAAAAATTGACATATTGGTTACTTGCAGATAGCCCAAATACTGCAAGAGATTTATATACTAGAGCATTAGATGTTGGTTTTGACTTCATTAAATGGGAAGACGAAGAACCTTGGTTAATTGAAAATTTGAAGAAGTTGGAGTTGAAAGATGAATGATTTAGAAGATTATGAAGAAGATCCATATGATTACTGTTATGAATGTGGTGGATATGGTGATGATTATTATACGGACGAAGATGGAGAATTAGTCTGTAGATGTCCTGAATGTCCTATGAATCCTAATTCGTGGGATGATTAATGCATATCAAGTAAATTTCTATGGGTGATCACCCAATTATTTCCAAGAACAAAGAAATATTATTTTTATCGGTCGGTTGTAAACGTCCGATTTACGCAGCATTGCAGAGTTTATAGAAAGGAATTTAGGTGAATTCTAGGATAAAGTAGTTGTACAACTCCCTATAAAATAAGGGAATTTGAGTCATTTAGTTGAAAATAACAATTCATTGGAGAATGGATTAAGAGTATTAAGTCTGTGTGGTGGGGTAGAAACAGGATTATATGCACTATTAAAACTAGGTATTCCAATTAGAGAATATCATACATATGAAATTTTACCAGAAGCAATAGCCGTATCTAAATATCACTTTCCGTGGATTGTACACCATGGAGATTTATACGAAGCTGATTTTCAACAATTTAAAGCATTCGATTTGTTATTGGCTGGTACAAATTGTCAATCGCTTTCTCGATGTAGAATTGAAGATAAATCTGTTAATAATGGGCTAGACGGCACATCTAAAATTTTCTTTAAAGCGGTAGAAGCTCTCAAGGTAATTCAACCAAAATATTTCATGTTTGAGAATGTTGTGCCAAGTAGTGATGAAGATTTAGAAACTATGACAGAGAATGTAGGTGTAAATCCTATTCTCTTAAATTCAGGAATTTTTTCACCTCAAAATCGTGAAAGATATTATTGGACAAATATTTCATTAGGTGATTTACCAAAAGAATCTCCATTAGTTTTAAAAGATATTATGGAGAATAATGTCAATGAGAAATATTTTTATAAAAAAGATTTCAAAATTTTAGATATGAATAAACGTATTTGTGCAGAATTAAATATTAACACAATGGAGATGAACAAGCGAGTTTATAATCCAAATTTTAAATGTTGTACATTAACTTGTGTAAATGGTGGATATCATGAAAAGAAAGTTATAGATTGTGGTAAGCCACGAAAGTTAACACCAATTGAATATGAACGGTTACAAGGTCTTCCAGATGGATACACAGATGTATTGCTAAACGGAAGAAAAATCAGTGATACGAAACGATATTCATTGATGGGAAATGGATGGAATGAACCTACAGTTGAATGGATATTTAGTTTTATGAAGGAGAAACACAATGCAGATAACGGCTAAAAGTTATTTTAGTGGAGCAGGAGGGATGGATTTAGGAATAGAGGAATCTGGAATTAACATAATTGAATCATATGAGATAGATAAAAAGTGTTGTAACACTCTGAGAAAGAACTTCAAACATCATGTAAATGAAGCGGATATTACACAGATTACCGTTCTTGATCAGAATGACGCAGATGTATATATTGGTACATTTCCATGCACACGGTATTCAACTATTGCTGACATCTCAGGTACAAGAACAGGAGATGATTTATTTTTACATTTCTTTAGACATATTGCTTTGGCTCAACCAGAAATGTATGTAGTAGAAAATGTTCCTGGAATGCTTAAATTTAAAGTAGTTATGGAAGCATTAACAAAATTACCTGATTATTATGTAAGAGTTGAATGTCCTGTTAATGCAAATATGTGGTTACCACAAGAAAGAAAACGATTGATTCTAATTGGAAGTAAGAAACCATTCACCAATTTTGATTATCCTAATTCTCAGCCATTGAGACTTAAAGATATTATTGAAAAGGATGCTTCGATTGATATTCCACAATATGTATATAATCGCATTAATGGAAAATATAGAGATAAACCAATTATTTCAGACCCAGATAATGATGATCTTGCTCCAACTTGTGTAGCACATTATGTAAAAGATAAAGGAACAAGATTGATTAAAGACGGACAGAGAATTAGACCATATACAGTAAGAGAATATGCTAGATTACAAGGCTTTCCAGATTGGTTTGAGTTTTGTGGAACAGATAATGATGCTTATAGACAAATTGGCAATGCTGTTGCCGTTCCAATGGGACGTTGGATTGGTAAACAGATTGTAAAATATTTTAATTCATAATAAGAAAAGGAGAACACACTATGGGAATTACATGCAAACAGACAGGAAAATTTAGAGGAATGATGAGAAAAATCGAGAATGAGCAACTTAAAATGAAAGCAGATTCTGTAAAACGTAAGAAGAAAGAAGATAAGAAAAATGCCTGACATTACTATGTGCCGTAGTAGTGAATGTCCTAAACGCAGTCATTGCTACAGGGCGCAAGCCAAACCAGACAAATTGCAAAGTTATTCAGACTTCTCTGCTGAATGTTTTCAATACAATTTCTTGCGATTTTGGAGTATAAGGGAATCTGATGAGATGGATGGTTGATTTCAAATGAGATGGTTAATTAATTATATACGAAGTTGTTTTTGTAAACATGACTGGGAATTAATTTTTGATACTCAAGTACATGGTGAAAAATTAGATGGAAGTCGTTATGAATATCCATTATATCGTGTAAAAACATATCGTTGTAAAAAATGTGGAGTGGAGAAGAAATATAAAAGTGTTAAATAAATTTCCAATAATGCATTTGATTGGCAGTACAAAAATAGAAAATGAACAACAATTCGTAGTTGCTGAAAAATATTATACTAAGAATGGGTATATAGTATTTAAGCCTGTATTTTTCGGATTAGATAAAAATGATAAAAAATTGGCAATGTATACTGATATGTGTACACAAAAATTAAATATGTGTGATGTAGTTTGTGTCGTTACTGAGCATATTGGAGAATCTACAAGAAAAAGAATTGAACAAGCAAGAGAACTCGGTAAGAAAATTATATATTTTAATTCGGAGGAATAAATAATATGATTAAAATTATTTGTATTGTGAGTTTTATTTTACTTACGTGTGTTGCTATTGGTGCATCATTTGAATAATGGATAAAAGAAATCTTTTATTATATCAAAGGTTACAAAATGAAAAGACAAAAAGCAAATAAAAAAATTCAAAATATTGTTGGAAATATTTGTTGTAATTGCGGAGAAACAGATCATATAGAATATCATCATATAGTTCCGTTGTCATTAGGAGGAAATGATATTGAATCAAATATTGTTCCAATATGTCATGTTTGCCATATGGCAGCTCATCATGGTAGGAATATCAATCATTACTTTGGTTCATTCAATAAAGGTGGAAGACCTTCAATCGCTACTATTAAAGACGATTCTAATATTTTTGATATGTATATAAATGGTGAAATTGGAAATAGAATGGTAAAACAAATGCTTGGATATTCTGATTCAACACAAATCAAAAATAGATCTGTTTTTAAAAAATACATAAAATCTAAAGGTATAAGTAGTATAAAAAATATCATAGATGTAGCAGCAACAAATAGATCCAATGGATTAAAAAATGGAGATGTAGTTGGAGAAATTATATATGAAGATGGTAGACATGAAGATATTATTTATAAAGATACAGGATATAATCTTGTAGAATACCATCATCGTTGTAGTTGAAAAATTTATTTCAAGGAGAGAAAAGTGATTGAATGATTAATATTCAAGATGTTTCATTATTAAAGATAACAAAAGTGAAAAATTGGTCTATTCTTTTTGATTATGACAGCAAGCATTATTTATTGCATGGAGTTGAAGAATACGGAGAACCTGATCGACAGGAATTGTATGAGAGAAATCTAAATCAAAATGGAAAATACGACCTAGAATATCAAGGTACTTGCTATGGAACTGCATATGTATCAAGAGATTATATTAAAAGTAAAAGTAGAAGAACTATTGTTTATAATCAAATTGATAAAGATTTTTTCGCTTATAAATTGACTAAACGAGGATTTGCGGAAGGTATTATGGAAGATAAAATACAATATGAAAACGATAGAATAGATAAGATTCAGAAGCAAATTAGAATATTTGAATATAAAATTTCTGAACTGAGAAGAACAATACAAGATTATATTTAAAATATTTTAAGGAGGAATAATACATGATTAAATATATTTGTGACTTATGTGGTAAAGAAACAGGGTATTTAGACGGATATTATATTCCAATGATGAATTCAAATGGCAAATTCAAATCAGTACAATTACATTTATGTGATGATTGCTGTAATAGAATTGATTTGTTCATACATGATATAGCATCTAAAGATATGAGGAAAAGACTGGATCAGATGATAAACACAAACGATAAGGATTATCTTTGGTAGGAGAATCAATATGTGGAAAGTAGATTATTATACTTTAGCAGTAGATAGAGATGGCTATATAGGAAAAGTAAAACAATACAGTGACGTTTGGTATACAGAATACGGACTTCCAATTTTATTTGATAAATTGCAAGAAATCACAGATAAAAGAAAAGGTAAAAATCAATATAGACCTGTAATTGTGAAAATTGAGTCTGTAGGAGGACATGGTGATATATGTTAGAACCTTATGAATGGAGAAGTCAGATATACCTACATCCACCAGATAAAATGAATGATTTATATTATAAAGTTTGCTGCTATTGGAATGCAAAAACTGAAATGTATGATTCTATTTTAGCTGACAGTTATCTATATGATTCAGCATATATTTCAAATCCTAAACTTCGTGGCTATTCTGCCGAATATTCCCGTCAAATATTTCTGTTTTGTCAACACGTAATTATTTGTGAATGTAATAAGCCGTTTGATGAAAACTTATGGAAGAATATAAATAATAATATATATTCTGCTCGTCAGTGGATGAAAGAATATGAAAGATTAAAGTCTAATGGAGAATTATATTTTATAAAGAAGTATAAACAATAATAAATAATTAAAAGGAGAACAACGTTATGAAAGATTCAGTAAAAGAAACATTGAATAGACTTGGGATTTCACTAACAAGAGAAACAGATAAAGGAACTTGTGTGAAAACTTCATATGAATTATTGGAAGAATTAGCAGAAAAGTGGGAAACACATCTATTAAAAGATTGATAAAACAATATTAGACATAAAGTGTACAATATGTACAAAATAAGAATTGAAATATATTGATTTCTCGTTGCATTTTAGATGAATTTTTGTGCATATTGTACAGAAGTATTAGATGAAACACGAGTTTCACAGGAGGAATAATTTATGAGTTATATTATTAAATCACCAGACGAATTAAAAGATCCATTCTTATGTTATTGTGTATTCCATAGATTTATGGAAGAAGCTGGCGAAGATTATATTGATTACAATGAACGTATTGTAAACGGGACACCATTATTGTTCTGGATGCTTGGTAAAGGATATATTTCAGATAAAGAAACAGAAGAAGTATTAAAGAGAAGTAATGGGAGATATATTTATGTTTCAGATATTTTAAAAGACGATGCGATTTTTAAAGAGAGTTACGGTGACACATCAATTGGATCAGTAAAATCATATAGCATTTTAGCGGAATATATGTGTCAGATTTCAGAATTTAGACAAAGATTATATGATAGTGTATATGACAAAGCAACAGGATTTGAGAATTATAAATTTTATAAAGATGAAAATGGAATTAGTCTTGCTTGTATTATCGGTGATGAAAATATGGTTGAAAATAAATCGTATTCTTTAGAAGAATTAAAAAATATGACAGTATATGAATTTGACGATTTATCATATAAAGATCAGTTTAATGCAGTAAGAAATCTTACTATTAAAGAAGCCGATGGTATAGAAGAAAAATATAGTTAGTTTAAACACGGTTTTTAAAATTTGTAGGAGAAAAACATGGTTCTAAAAGATAAATATAATAATAAATCATATTATTGCAAACTCACAGAAGACTTAGACCATTGCGCAGGATTTGATAAAAAAGCTTATAAGTATTATGAGCATTATTTACTCGATTATCGAAATGTCAGTGGATTTCATAATTTCCCAATTCGTGTTCCTGGTGGTACAGTTGGTGGAATTTGGGTAGACGATCATAATGCAATTACCAATATAAAGATTGACCGCAATTATGTTGTGAAAACATATTCTGATGAATTGGATACGATTATAGAGAAATACATTGGTAAGAAGATTAAGTTTGAGAGGTGAAGCGATTGATTGCAATAAGTAGAATTGCTGTAAGAGCGTTAGAAGATAAAAACGGGGGTATAAAAGGCACTCCTATTGATTGGTGGAAGAAAAATAAATGGGCATGTAGTTGGTGTGTACTTTGTATGATGGCAACATTACCATTAGTGTTGTTAAAATGTATTGTGATGATTGTTTGTTTTATTCCTCATGCGATTTATATAACTTTAGACGATATACAGTTTTAAGAGGTAAAGTAGATGGAGAGATTAACACTTGACGACGCTATTAAATACATCAAAGAAGTAGCGAGAAAGAACAGAATAAACAAAGAGAAAAATACCATCATTATTCCTAACAGTTTTATCAGTAGTAATGATTGTGCAGATAAATACGGACAAGTTGCTAAATGGTTGGAAGAATTAAAGTATTACAAAGAAACGGAAAAGAAATGCAACTAGCAATGTGAACTTTTAAGGAGATATTATGAATATCATCAAAGATAAAAATGAAAAAATGGAAGATAATGAGAGAAAGAAGAAAGAATTCTCGAAAACTTGGATTGGACGAATGAAATGGTTACAGCAAAATAAAAAGGAAAAAAGAAGAGTATTTGAAATATTCGCAGATGTTATAAAATGAAAATTATTTATTGAGATGACGATAATACCAAGAGTAAGAAGTTTTATATAGTGAAAATTATTGAAGTCAGCGTTGATGAACTTATTAAAATTATAAGTTATTTTAAAGTAGGTGAATAAATAGTGGATCGAAGAAATAGAAAATATTATTTAGTGGAATTACCATATTGCCATAATGCATGTGTGAAAAAACTGAAAGAAATTAAGACGGTAAAAATTTCGAATCCTTATGATTTTGATAAAGACAATGAATACGGATATGCAAATTGTTTAATTGGGTTTTCAAATGATGTAGAAAATTCTGTTCTTACAATTTTAAATTCAAAATGGGGATATGGTTATAAAGCAAAGTATAGAGAAATCACTAAGGAAATGATTGGACATTAAAGCTGAAACGGCAGTTTCATTTATGAAAAAGGGATAAATTATGGATGATTTGAATAAAAATTTGGAGTCTGAATTAACTCCTCAACAGTATTTTAATAAAATAAAAGAAAGAAAACATAATATTACGGATGATGAGTTGGTTAAAGTTTACGATAACTGCTTGGAATTGCTAAATAAATATAAAATAACAGGGCAGAAAAAAGGTATGAAGAAGCTCATGTTTCATCTTGAGTGTATAGAAAAGGAACGTGAGATTGTAAAAATGGGTATTAATACTTTTATTTATCGAGACGATATTGAGGAATATATTGATTCTGTTGCAAAAGATACGGTAAAAATTATAGAATTGGAGAATTATGAAAGAGAAATTCCTGATGATATTGTAAGTATTATCGAAAAAGTTAAAGATAAATTTGATCAATTATATGTTGTATTTACTGATTATACAGGAAAAGTCGAAAGGCAAATTGAAAAAGAACGTAGAGAAAAAGATCCGATTTTATTTGGCACATTTCAAAATCAATCGAATAGAACAGTAATTGATAGATTTTATTATATCGGAGATTGGGAAGATGAATATTGTGATTTAACTCTTGATAAAATGGTGAACGAAACTGAAAAAGTAGGTGTGAGAAATATTACAAAAACAATTTCTACACCAAAAGATATTGTAGAACTTAAAGAACAATTAGATTCTCTTGAGAGTAAAAATAATACTTATATTGTCACCAATGAAATAAAAAAGAAAAATGTGTTTACTAATATCAAATCATTTTTAACACGGAAAAAATAATAATGAAATCAAATATTGACTTAACAGAGGATCAAATATTTAGCAGAATTAATTTTGATTCTATTATAAATGTAATTAGTAATGAATATTTTCGTGTTCCGTGGAATATTAAAACAGATAATTCTGGTGATGAGTATGATTTATTACATCAAAAGAAGTCTCTTATAGCTCTTGGAAATAAGAAGCAGAGAGAAGAAGTAAAGTTTTATAGAAAAATGGACAGTAAAAATTATTGTGAATGTTGCGGTAAAAGAATAAATTTAATACCTTGGAACAAAGAGATGGGACTTTGTAAAAGATGTGATAAATCAATGGAATATGATTTTAATGATAAATGTCCTTGGCGAGCAAATAATGATATAAAGATAAGTTGAAATGTTGTTTTCATGAATAAGAAAGAGAGGAAAAATAAAAAAATGAAAAGACAAGTAAGAAGAAATGTATTTGAAACAAATTCGTCAAGTACACACGCTATTTGTATTACTAAAAAGAAAAATAATTATAAACTTTCAGATCATATTGATTTTGAATTTGGTGAGTTTGGGTGGGGATATGACGAATATAGTGATACACGTAATAAAGCTTCGTATCTAATTACTGCAATTTTTAGTTTTAGTAAAAGTAAGGTAGATGAAAAACTTGCACAATTAAAAAATATTTTGGATTCTCATAATATTACATATTCAATTCCAGAACCAAAAGTTGAATTAGATAGGTGGAGAGGGAAAGAATATTATTATTATGATATTGGTGATAATTACATTGACCACGTAGGAGAAACGCAAGACTTTGTAGATGCGGTTTTATCAGATTCAGAAAAGTTATTTAGATATTTATTCGGAAATTCTTTCATTATTACAGGTAATGATAATGACGATAGCTACAGGGATAGAATGTGTATCTATGAAGGTGAAGAAGAAACAGATTATGGAAGTTATCCGATTTATGGAGATTTAAAACCTGAATTTAATGATTATGAAATTTATGAGAAAGGAAATTAAATTATGAAGAGACAAATTAGACGAGGTGTATTTGAAACAAATAGTAGTAGTACACATTCAATTACTATGTGTAGCGGAGAAGAATATGATAAATGGTGTTCTGGAAAATTATTATTTTGGGTAGGCAAAGGGAAATTCGGAACAAAAGAAGATATTATTGAAGAATTAAAAGAACTTACTCGTTGGGATAATTCTTTAATGTATCCAGATGTCAATTGGGATGATAATTCAGTAGTTGCTGATATTTTTGATAATGAAGAAATTCAAACCAGTGACGAATTTTTTGACGATGAATATTTAGAAACATTTGAAGAGAAATATCATACTCCAAATGGAGAAGAAGTTATTGCATTTGGAAAATTTGGATATGACTAATTATAGAATATTGCTGATTAATACATAAATTTGGAGGATTAAGAATGGGATTATTAGGAAGATATAAAAACGGTAACTTTGTGACAACTATTTTGAGTGATGGGACAAAAATTAGGGAAACAAAAGATGATGAATTTATTCCTAGTTTTGCTGAAAACATGGATATTAAGTTGACCAACAAATGTGATGGTGGATGTGTCTGGTGTCATGAGGGAAGTTCTGTAAATGGTAAGCATGGCGATATTTTAAATGAAAAATTTATTGATACTTTACATCCATATCAAGAAGTTGCGATTGGCGGTGGAGATGCAACCAGTCATCCTGATTTAATACCATTCTTACAAAAGCTAAAAGAACAAAAAGTTATTGCAAATATGACTGTTAATCAGATCCATTTTGAAAAGAAACAGGAATTAATCAAAAAGTTAGTTGACGAGAAATTAATTTATGGTCTTGGCGTTTCACTAGTAAATCCCACAAAACATTTTATTGAGCTTATAAAACAATATCCAAATGCAGTTATTCATGTAATTAATGGTGTATTGAAACCATCAGATATAAAAGCATTAGAGAATAATAATTTAAAGATGTTAATTCTTGGGTATAAACATTTGCGTAGAGGTAATAAGTATTTTGAAGAAGAACAGAATGATATTGAGACTAAGCAGCAATGGTTATATGAAAATCTTGAAGACATCATTCAGAAATTTAAAGTTGTAAGTTTTGATAATCTTGCGATTGAGCAATTGGATGTAAAAAGGTTATTAACACAGGAAGAATGGAATGAATTTTATATGGGGGACGATGGAAAAGTCACTTATTATGTCGACATGGTAGAGCGTAAATTTGCTCAGAGTTCAACAGCTCCGTTTAATAAAAGATATGATTTACTTGACTCAGTAGACGATATGTTTAAGGCTGTAAAAGGAGAAAATGTGTACTCAATTTAATAAAATAAATAATATATAAAATAGAGGAATTAAAATGAACAGATTTTTTGGAATGATGCCATGTAATGAAATTGATAAAGAAGAAACATTTATTGATGAAAATAATTATAAAGTAACAATTCAAGCTGGATGCAATGGATATACGATTATATATGCAGATGGAAGTTCTCAGTATGAAGATATTACTTGCTCTACTAAAGAGAATTTTAATAAAGCATTCAGATTAGCTGAAAGTAGTGTTGGAAAATTAACTAGAACTGGACAAGTAAGTGAGGAACGTTAAATTGATTGAACTACATAAAGCAGAACAACGATTGAAAGAAATAGAAAAGAAGTTTGGTAAAGATGACTTATTTGGGTATATTAACGGACATGATTTTTCAGTTATTATGCAAGATTTATTAATTCCAGATGGAGATTATGTCATTGATACAGGCAACTGGGAGAATGTAAATTATTACTGTGCGTATGGATTGATTAAGAGAATAAAGAAACATCCGTTAATATGGAGATTATTCTTTATAATTTAGTGATGACTTGTTGTTTCATTTGAAAGAAAGGAGAATTTTATGCCAACAAGAGATGATCTAGGAACTAGAATGAAAACTTTTTATGAGGAAATTCCAAAAACAAAACTTATGCGTCGCTGTCCAGTTACTATTAGAATTGATGGAAAAGCATTCCATACATTTACAAGAGGATTTCAAAAGCCATTTGATGAAATTTTAATTGAAGCTATGCAGAAAACAATGAAATATCTTTGTGAAAATATCCAAGGATGTGTATTAGGATATACTCAGTCTGATGAGATTACATTGATTCTGATTGACTATAAGAAATTAAATTCTTCTGCATGGTTTGACTACGAAGTGCAGAAAATGTGTAGTATCGCAGCTAGTATGGCTACAATGGCGTTTAACAAATTCTTTAAAAAAATGTTGAAAATCTTGAACAATATTATGCGATAGAATATGAAACTAATGGTTGGTATGGCAAAGGTACACCAGAATATGAAATGTGCGAAACATATTCTAAAGCTGTTGAAAAAGGCGCAATGTTTGATGCACGTTGTTTTAATATTCCGAAAGAAGAAGTAACAAATCTTATCTACTGGCGACAATTAGACGCTTCTCGTAATTCAATTCAAATGGTAGGTCAAGCTAATTTTTCTCATAATGAACTTCAAAATAAATCGTGCAATCAGATTCAAGATATGTTAATTGATAAAGGAATTAACTGGAATGATTTACCTGCTCATCAGAAGAGAGGAAGTTGTTGCGTTAGAAATAAGATTGTTATTTCGATAGACGGTACGACAGAAACCGTACAGTTAAGAGATAGTTCTGAATCTGAGAATGCTTGGATTATTGATAAAGAAATTCCAATTTTTAAAGGTGAAGGTAGAGAATATATAGATAAGTTGATTAATGTAGGAGAATAAAATGCGTCTTTCATGAGGTGAGAAATATGTTTGAATTAGAATTATTTGATAAAATTCCAATGTCTGTTTATAAATTAATTTATGAACAAACTTTTGAACCACAAAGATTACAAAGTGAAGATGATTTATATTTTAAACATGGAATATCTGATCCAAATAGTTGCGATTATCATATGATGGATTTTGAAACAACTGAAATTTTAGGTGCATTTATGGATTTACGTCAGGTATCTCCAAATCAATTAAAGAGGATATTAATTTTAGGCTATTTATTTAATATGGTTTTTGGTAGATATTATACGGATAAAAATGAGGAGCATTAGAATATGAGTGAGTATGTAAATTATAGAGGTAAACTAAAATTAATTCACAAAAAAGAAAATGAAACATATGGTGATTTTTGTAAAAGAGTTGCATTAACTTGTCCTGGTTGTGATGAGAATTTGCCGAGTTATTATGACACATGGGAAGAATATCTTATATATGAATTTTATGATTATTATGTCGTTGTTGGTGAAAATGTGTATAGGATTATGTCAAAACAACAAATTGATTATGATGAGTCCACTTTTGATCTGACAAAGTTACAGGATGGAGAATATAAATACAATGTTAGATATTACAACGGTGGATGTTGTTTTAGTGAAGCTATTCAATATGCGTTTAAAGAAAATGAGGAATAATAAATGGATGGATTTACAGTAATTGTAGAAATATTATTTATGCTGTTACTTAGTGGGTGCGTATTAATTGGAAGGAACAAATAATGAGGTTAATAGATGCTGGTGAGTTAAAAGAACGATTTTGTGAAGAAACCTGTGGTAAGAACAGATGCGTTGGTTACATGGATAAATGTGCATGGATTTTATCAGTAGAAGAAAGTAAAACTGCTTTCGATGCGGAAAAAGTTACGGAATCGCTTATGAACAGATTTCGTGTTGTTTCCAATGATGATGACTTAGAGTGGAATAGAGCTATAGATTATGCTATTAAAATCTTAGAAGGTGGTGGAATTGAATGAGAGAGATTCTTTTTAAGGCAAAACGAATTGATAACGGAGAATGGGTAGAAGGATATCTTTTTGACAATGGATTTGACGGAGAAGAGAAAAAGTATTTCGTAGGTGGTTTAGTTATTGAAAAATACAATGGAACTGCTTGTGATGAGTGGGATATTACAGGAATTGATTTTTGTGAGATTGATCCAGAAACCCTCTGCCAGTTCACAGGGGAGACTGACAAGAACGGTAAGAGGATCTGGGAGAGCGATGTTGTTTGGCTTGTTTATGATGGGAAAGAACATATTTATCAGATAGTTTGGGATAACTCTGAATTAGATTTTAAAGCGACCAATGGTGAAGAAAATTACGGATCGAATTTTGAATATTTACTATGTTGCGATGAAATTGAAGTGATTGGAAACATTTTTGATAATCCAGAATTATTACAGGAGGAATCAAATGAGTAAAGGAAAAGACATTTCCACTATGTTCACAAGAGAGGAAAACAAAAAGAATGGAAGACTCGGATATGGACTGGCTACCAGAGAAAAAGATACTATCATTAGTCCTGCACAATATGGAGCATTCTTGCAGAAAAGAGGTAAGAGAAGATGAGCAAATCAGTATTAGTGATTGATACACCAGAGAACTGCTTAGATTGTCAATTCTGTTATGAATTAGATGAAGGTGTTGAAGCATGTTGTTCAATCTCAGATGACGATAAAGACACAAGCATCATGAAGAAAATTGATTGTGAATATGGATATTGTCAAGGTAAGCCCGATTGGTGTCCGTTGAAGCTATTACCAGAAGAAGAGGATGATTGTTCTAATGATTATTATGATGATTATTATAGAGGACACGCCAATGGATGGAATGAATGTTTAGAAGAAATTATAGGAGAAAATATTAATGAATAAGGTTTTATTACTTATGGAAGAACCAAATTCATGTGACGAATGTATATGTGTTGAAGAAGTTGGATGTAGAAGATATTATTGCGAAGCATTATGTGAATATATTGAAAATTTAGAAAAGCGAAAACACTCAACTGTTCCTAAAGTATGTCCATTAAAAGAACTTCCAAAAGAAGATAATAATTTCTCAGGCGATGAATTTGAAGATGGATTTACATTCGGTTGGGATGCTTGCTTGAGAGAAATTACAGGTCAACCGAAAAATTAACAGTTAAAAGTAAACTTTCATTCATAAAAAAGAGGTGAATTTTTATGACAATAGAAAAGATTAAAGAAAAATTAAGAGGTGAAGAATACGATTTCTTACGAAAAGATAAGAATTTAGGTAACAATATTATTATTCTTACACTTGGTGGAAGTCACGCTTATGGTACAAATACTGAAACAAGTGATCTTGATATTAGAGGATGTGCGTTGAATAGTAAAATGCAAATTCTTACAAATGAAAATTTTGAACAATTTGTAAATGAGAAAACAGATACAACAATTTATGCATTTAATAAATTAATTTCTCTGTTATGTAACTGCAATCCTAACACAATCGAAATGCTGGGTAATAAACATGAACATTATTTTTATGTATCACCAATTGGTAGAGAATTTATTGATAATAAGAATTTATTTCTATCGAAGAAAGCAATTTATTCTTTTGGTGGTTATGCTAACCAGCAACTCCGTAGGTTGGAGAATAAGTCAAATAGATTAGTTGGACAGGCTAAAAACGAAGAACATATCTTTAAGACAATTGATCATGCAATGTTTGACTTTAAACAAAGACATTTTACAATGCCAGATGATGCGATCAAATTATATATTGATAAAGCAGTTCAAGAGGGATATGATACGGAAATTTTTATGGATGTGAATTTAACACATTATCCTCTAAGAGATTATTCTGGTATGATTTCTGAAATGCAATCAATTGTAAAAGCATATGGCAAGATTGGTAAACGCAATCAAAAAGCAATTGAAGCAAATAAATTAGGTAAACATATGATGCATTTGATTAGATTATATATGATGTGCCTGGATATTCTTGAAAAAGGAGAAATCAATACCTATAGAAATAAAGAGCATGATTTACTTATGGATATTCGTAATGGTAAATATTTAGATGAAAATAGGCAACCTGTTCCAGAATTTTATGAAATGGTAGATGAATATGAAAATAGATTAGATTACGCAAAAGAGAATACCGATTTGCCAGATAGTCCAGATTATAAAAAGATTAATGAGTTCGTAGCTTCTGTAAACGAAAAAGTAGTAAAAGGTGAAATCTAAGAGCGTTTCTGCTCAAAATTCTATAAGAATATTATTGAATAGAGGTGAGAGTAATAGTACACAAATCTAAAAGATTCACTAATACATGGTGGAGTTTATGTACTAACTATGAGGATTATCTTAAATTTGCAAAAGAAATGTATAAATGGAAAGGTGAAGATGCCATATTTGGCGGTGAGCAATTCCAAACAGAAGACTCATTATTTGATAGTGTGAGTTCTTGGATGGACACATTTGGAATTCCATATGTATTAGATGATCCAGATGATAAGTATTCTGATGAACATGAAATCAATGATCCATTGAATGACGAATATCAAATTACAGACAAACCAGGAGAGAATGAATATCCTATAGTGGTATATATGTATAAAATGCAAGGTTATTTTAATATTGACTGGTTTAGTATTAGAGAATTAGAAAATGATGATATGTAAATACATGAAACAAACGATTCAAGGCAGGTGAATAAATGTCAATAGAGGAAATTATTAGTATATCTTGGTTTTTAATCGGGTTAATAACAGGAACTATAATGATATTATTAGATATGCGAGGGGAAGAATTTGATGAAGATTATTTCTCATCGGAAATTATAATATTTTATCTTGGTTCGATATTACTGGGATATATTACTACATTTATTTTTATTGGTATTTGTATATACAATCATAGACCATTTACAAAATTTATGTATTGGTTGGCAAATATCGGAGTTAAGAAAGATGGTGATAATAAATGACATTATTAGAGTTATGGAAAGCATTAGACGAATTGCCTATAACTATTCTTGAAAATACAAATGCTATAGTTCTTATAAGTGAAGGAGAATTTGAAATTGGAAATATTGAGTACAAAAATAATCAGATTAAAGTGGCATGATCGAGAAGATTACCCAGAAGAGAATAAATGGATTATTGTAAAAGACAAAGATGGTAGAGAATTTAAATACCATCAATGGACAGGATATTGTTATTATGCTTATGTACTAGACGCTGATGGATGCGATGGGTGGCGCAGTGATATAGATATTGTAGCCTGGCGATATGATTATTCAATTTAACAAAAAGGAGAAGATGAAATATGAAAACAATCTATGAATTAAACGAAAAAGATATTGTAAGTGTTGTAGCTGAAAGATTTGAGATTGAACCAGAATGTGTGCATATAAGTTATGATAATGTAACAACTGGTTATGGTGTCGCAGAAACTACAAAGCCAACTATTAAGATCCAAATTACAATGGATAAAGAAATAGATGAAGTGTGGTTTTGAAATCTCGATTTCATGGAGGTGATAGAAATTACAGATGAAGCAAGTGAATTAGTAGAAGAAAATCATAATTTAATATATTCATTATTACATAAATGCCATTTAAACATAGAAGAATGGTATGACATTGCAGCAATAGGTTTGTGCAAAGCTGCGAATTATATGAGAGAAGGGCTGGATGGTTGAAATGAAAAACAAAATACCTTTTATTTTAAAAGATAATGAATATTATAAGAAAAGTATTCTGGATATTGATAAAATAGACTGTGAAAAAGAATTTTGGAATGTAGATGAAACGATTTCAGAATTATCGTA
>ERZ791899.45-NODE-45-length-162248-cov-29.253679_pt1 | contig 162248 bp, 151 predicted proteins | sample MGYA00510151_ERZ791899 | MGnify/ENA primary metagenome ERZ791899 (study PRJEB30046, sample SAMN00792118) | human gut metagenome | study: EMG produced TPA metagenomics assembly of the A metagenome-wide association study of gut microbiota in type 2...
ATTAAGGCCTCCCAACGCTTTGGAGACAACCATGCTAAGGTTTGCTTCAACTTGTCTATTCATACTTCATGCTGTTATGTTATTACGTGGGTATTTTTCTTATAAACTCAGTTTTTCCTGCTTCATCACAATAAACATCCCCATCAAGGCTACCATCAGATTAAGCCAAAAGGCAAAGGTTTGCGAATGAGAATGGAACAGATTCTGAAAAGCATCCACAATAAACGGACAAAGCAGTATGGCCACATAATTCATCGCCATGACAAAAGCAAGTGCCAACGTCACTTTGTGAGGAACCGCCACATCAGAAGTCTTATCATAAATCAACGGTTGGATAATACCGTATGAAAGCCCGTTCAGAATACATCCCAAAGCAATCAGTATTTCGGAACGACTAAGCAGAATAATCCCCATTCCGCAGGCTATCATCAACAAACAAACCATATAGATACGGCGGCCCAAGACCTGCACTATCTTATTCAGGACAAAACCCGGCGCCATAATAGCGAGAAAAAACAAAGATATCAAGATGCCTGCCCTACCACTGGACAGCCCATATTCTTCCATCAGGAAAGGCAGATTGAAACTAATAATAATCACCAGATAAGTAGCCAATCCGTAAAAAGCCATCAGCTTGACCAAAGCCTTGACATTAATTCCCCGCTTACCCATTTCCCTGACAGTATCGGCTGGAATATCATCAGAGGAATGATAATTGGAGAGATCTTTTTTCAGATAACGAGTAAGGAAAACGGATACAAAAGGAAACAGATAGACCAAAAACGGCAAATGCCAGTTCACTTCTGCCAGATATCCTGTCAGCGTAGTGGCAAGCACCAGCGTGATATTGGTGATGGCAGAACTGTAACCAAATTGCTTTGTACGGTAACTTCCCACAAAATAACGGGATATCAATCCGGTAGAAAGCGGAACAATCAATCCCGACCCCATCCCCAACATGGCGCTGACGGCTATCAACTGCCACATTTTATCAGAAAGCAGATAAAGAATACCACTCGCCCCGAAAAGAGCCAGCCCTATCTGCAACAACAAAAGGTTGTTCACTTTCTCTGTCAATTTACCTGATAACAAGATAAAGGGTATGATAAGAAGTGATGGCAACGAAGACAACATCTGGATCTCCAGATCTGTAGCAGAGGGAAATATTTTATTCAAATCTCCCAAAATGGGCGACACCGCCAGTCCCGGCAATGCATTGAGTGCCGAGATGGAAAATATACCTACTAACGTAATGAGGGGAATGGTCCCCTGCCCTGTTTGTACTTTCATAATGAAATCGGTTTAGATTGTGATAGAAACAAAGTGTAAAAGAATTGGTTCAAAGCCGGTTTATAATTGGTCAATGCAATCATGTGCCCATATGCTACTATGCCAATTGGCTGCGCTATGTTCCGCATGACACATTATCCCCCATAAATTAAAAAACATAAAATCAAGAAACTTTTCTCCAAACCTCCTGTTGAGGGAGAAAAACGCGGGAAACTCCCATGTTTTCCATTGTATTACTAATCTAAACTTTAAGTAAAATGAAAGAATGTAATTGTGATTTGAGAGACGGTGACGCAAAGACAGCCGTGTTTGGTTCAAACGAAATGCTACAGCCTGCCCCGGTAGATACCATCCCTATGGAACCTACCACCCCACAGATTGCTTATCAAATGGTAAAAGACGAAACATTCGCCCAAACCCAGCCACGCCTTAACCTGGCCACTTTCGTTACCACCTACATGGACGACTATGCCACCAAACTGATGAACGAAGCCATCAGCATCAACTACATTGATGAAACAGAATATCCTCGTATCGCAGTGATGAATGCCAAATGTATCAATATCATGGCTAATTTGTGGAATTCACCCGAACAGGCAAAATGGAAAACCGGAGCACTGGCTATCGGCTCCAGCGAGGCTTGTATGCTGGGAGGAGTAGCCGCCTGGTTACGCTGGAAAGACAGACGTAAAGCTCAGGGAAAACCGACTGACAAGCCTAACTTTGTCATTTCAAGCGGTTTTCAGGTTGTTTGGGAAAAATTCGCCCAACTGTGGCAGATTGAAATGCGCCAAGTACCTCTCACCTTGGACAAAACCACTCTAGACCCCGAAGAAGCACTGAAAATGTGTGACGAGAACACCATCTGCATCGTCCCCATCCAAGGTGTGACATGGACAGGTTTGAACGATGATGTAGAAGCATTGGACAAAGCACTGGATGCCTACAACGCCAAGACCGGTTATGATATTCCTATCCATGTAGATGCTGCAACCGGCGGTTTCATCCTGCCGTTCCTCAATCCCGACACAAAATGGGACTTCCGCTTGAAATGGGTTCTCTCCATCAGCACTTCCGGCCACAAGTTCGGACTGGTTTATCCGGGACTGGGATGGGTAGTATGGAAAGACAAGAAATACCTTCCGGATGCCATGTCATTCAGTGTCAATTATCTGGGTGCGAACATCACACAGGTTGGTTTGAACTTCAGCCGTCCCGCCGCACAGATTCTGGGACAGTACTACCAATTTATCCGTCTGGGATTCCAAGGATACAAAGCCATCCAATACAATTCCATGGAAATCACCAAGTACATCCACAGCGAAATAGCCAAGATGGCTCCGTTCGTAAATTACAGCGATGACGTAGTAAATCCTTTGTTCATCTGGTACATGAAACCCGAATATGCAAAGAACTCCAAATGGACTCTGTACGATTTGCAGGCTAAATTGCAGCAAAGCGGCTGGATGGTTCCTGCCTACACCTTGCCGGAAAATATCCAGAATTACGTAGTTATGCGTGTTGTAGTACGTCAGGGATTCAGCCGTGACATGGCGGATATGTTGTTGAACGACATCAAGAATGCCATCTGCGAGTTCGAGAAACTGGAATATCCCACTCCTACCCGCATCGCCCAAGACAAGAATATCGCTGTAAAAGGTACTGTGTTCACTCACAATGCCCATAGCAACGCCACTAAGAAATAAGCATAGATAACAATAATGCAACCATCCGCCGTTAAGGTAGATGGTTACTTCAATCAAATTAATTTATGGAAAGAACTATAACTATCCAGCAAATAAAGGATGTTGCCCAGGAGGCTTACAATCTGTACAAGGACAATACAGACGGTAAGAACGCCGACTACATCCCTTATCTGGCAAATATTGATCCCAAACTGTTCGGGATCAGTATCTGTCTGATGAACGGAGAAATCATCCAACTGGGTGACTCTCAGTACCGTTTCGGTATCGAGTCCGTTTCCAAGGTGCTGACCGCCATCCTGGTACTCCGCCAATACGGTGCTCCCAAGGTGCTCGAAATGATTGGCGCCGATGCTACCGGACTGCCGTTCAACTCCATCATGGCCATCTTGTTGGAAAACGACCATCCGTCCACCCCATTGGTAAACGCCGGCGCCATCTCGGCCAACAGTATGGTGCAACCCGTAGGAAACAGCGATGCCAAGTGGAAAGCCATCGTAGACAATATGACCGAACTATGCGGAAGTACCCCGCAACTGATCGACGAACTGTACCGGTCAGAGTCGGCGACAAATTTCAACAACCGTTCCATCGCCTGGCTATTGAAAAATTATAACCGTATCTACGATGACCCCGATATGTCGCTCGACCTCTACACCCGCCAGTGTTCCATGGGCATCACTGCAGAACAGTTGTCCATCTGTGGAGCCACCATCGCCAACGAAGGATTGAACCCGAACACCAACAAGCAAGTGTTCGACAAAGCCCTCTCCCCGAAAATCACCTCCATGATAGCTACCGTAGGTTTCTATCAGCATACAGGCGACTGGCTTTACACTTCGGGAATTCCTGCCAAGACAGGCGTAGGAGGCGGTGTCATGGGCGTAATGCCGGGTGTCATGGGCATTGCAGCCTTCGCGCCTCCTCTGGATGACGCCGGCAACTCCGTGAAAGCACAGCTTGCCATCAAGCATATTATGAACAAACTGGGCATGAACGTATTCAATGGCCATCGCATCCACGTGCAATAATCCATTTCGTTCCCATAGGAAAACCGGTATTTCTCTCACTCCGAGAGGAGTACCGGCTTTTTAATTAAAAATTTTTCCCGCTAAAATTTCTCACACTCTTACATTATGCCTATCTTTGCACTGACAAATTCATCATATTATGAAGAACAAAGTCATCCGTAAAGAACCGGACCAATGACGAACTCACGCAGAGAAACCATTGGAGTTCCCTTGGCGGAATATTTGAAAGAGAAATGCTGGAACAGCCCAAAGCGCCCGATGACGTTGATTATGGAATTGAATTAACTATTAAATAACTTTATGAGTAACAAATCAAAAATCGAGATTTGCGCCAACTCCGTGGAAAGTGCTGTGAAGGCACAACAAGCCGGTGCTTATCGTGTAGAACTATGTGCAGGTATTCCGGAAGGCGGAACAACCCCGTCTTTTGGTGAAATCCGTATGGCACGCCAATTATTGAACCAAACAAAACTGCATGTCATTATCCGTCCCCGTGGCGGAGATTTCCTATATTCTCCTATTGAACAAGAAATCATGCTGCATGATATTAAAGTGGCACGCCAGCTGGGTGCGGACGGTGTGGTATTCGGCTGTCTTACCGCAGAAGGCTATGTCGATGTGCCTCTGATGCAGAAACTGATGAATGCGGTAGGCGAGATGAGTGTCACCTTCCACCGTGCTTTTGATATGTGCAGCAATCCCAAAGAGGCCTTGGAACAGATTATCGGACTGGGTATAGACCGGGTTCTTACTTCCGGACAGGAAGCTACCGCCGAAAAGGGAATCCCTCTTCTGAAAGAATTGGTGGAACAGGCCGACGGACGGATCATCATCATGCCGGGATGCGGTGTGAATGCCGGTAATATCCGTAAGATTGCCGAAGAAACCGGAACTTCGGAATTTCATTTCTCCGGACGTAGCAGCGTAGACAGCGGCATGATTTATCGTAACTCAAAAGTATCCATGGGAGGTACTGTAAAGATAGAAGAGTATCTGAAAGACGTTACCGATCCTGACAAAGTAAAAGCCGCCTTGTCCGAACTGGCAATGAAAGACGAAAACGACAAAGCACTGGAAAAGAAAAACAAAAGCCTCAACCCCAAGAAATCAAAGAAAGAGGATGACTGGGACGATGAGGACGATGACTTGGATGATGACAAGTAAACAGGTAAGCATAAACGCTATCAATATATTTAACGCGGATATTCAGTTTGCAAACTTGAATATCCGCGTTACTTTTTGTTTATACTGAATCCTACAGCTTATGTATCACCTTCATCAGCTGCTCACCCAGTCCGATGGTATATCCTTGTGACACGAATACCACCCGGTTAAAGGTATCCCCAATGATAAACATAGGCAGGATAGTCTTGTTAGACAACTTCATGCCTTCTGCAATCTGTTTCTGGATGGAACCGTCCACATCAATACCGTAAGTAATGGTAGCCGGTAATCCGGGGAATTCCTGCGGGCGGAACTTCTTGTACTGCTCCTCGTTGGGGAACAACAGCACGATTCCTCTGCCCCATTCATCAAACTCCTTACCCAATGCCGCAATATCACGCAAGGCATGGTTCGTAGGTTCTTGTCCGGCACCCAGTACGGCTACAATGTAGTAACCACGTCCTGTAGTGGCAAGAATAGACTTCAGTTCATCGCTATCTATCGGTTTATAAGTAGATTCCGAGTTGAAGTTACCGATCACCTGAATATCATCCTTACTTTCACGCATCACCAAGTCCACCGTAGTCGTTTCCCCCGGCTTGATGGTAAAGAAAGTCAGCTGGGACAATACGCCGCCGTTGGCCAGACGAGTACCGGTCACCATCACATAATTGCCGGCATCCAGTGCCGTTCCGTTCTTCAACAGATTAGCCCAAGTAGCACCGCCACCCATATCAATATCGCCTTCATCATAATTCAGCAATTTCAAGGTTCCGGCAGGAGTCAGTCTGGAAATAGAGAAATGAGAATAATACTTCGGGTCGGCCAAAGACTTGATCGGCGTATATCTGGCAATAAACTTGCCGGTAGGCGCACTGGCCTGTTCCATCGCCTCAAAGTTCACATCAACAGCACCTTCATCACCCATCAACTGCACTTTTCCGGTCACTTCGTCTATACGTGCAGGAATACCCATGCTGCGTGCCATGGAAACAAAGAAGATATCACGGCTGTGCGCATCGGCTGTACGGGCCTTCCACACCCCCTCCGGAGTAATCGGAGAACCGCCCAGGTTGCAATCCTTGTCCACACGGATATTTTCGGCAACCCATGCAACCAGCTTCATCGGATCGGCAAGGTAAGCCTCACGCTCCTGTTCGGGCACTGCTTTCTCAAAGAATCCTTTGTACGGAGTAATCATTTCGTTGCTCACACGCGGATTACGCACAAATCTGCGGAAATAATCGGCATTGGCGCACAGATGTGAATTCATCATGTGGTCTATCAATACTTCGGAACTTACATCGCGAAGGTCTTTGGCGGAAATCTGCTGAAGCAGGTCAATGCCGCCCTTCTTTGACTTGTCCGAACGGAGACGGGCCATAAAGTCACGGATGGTTTCGTGGTTACCACGTGATGCCACCAGCAATTTGGCAACAACATCCTCATCCAACTGATACTCTTTAGCGAAATGACGGGCCGATTCATCCGTCATGAACGTAGCCACGTAGGCATTGCGGATAGAGTCCTCCAAGGCCATGCGGCGATTGTTCTCCGCACGTTGTTCGGGAGTCACTTCGGGCATATTGGCGCCTTCCACCGGAGGAATGATATCCATATCCAGTGTATAAGCCTCGCCGGCCGTCTTGTCCAGTTTCACGGTCAAGGCATTATCTTTTCCGAAAGACAGTTTGGAGTAACCGAATTTTCCATCTTTGGAAGCCCATACCAGCATATCCCCTTTTCCGGCTGTCAGGAACGTCTTGCCGTCCGCATCCGTCTGTTTGGAAGCTACGGTATAAAATTCGGCATAGTTATACACCTTGAATTCCACTTTGGCATCAGCCACCGGTTTGCCATCCGCATCCACGATGGTCACATCGGCTTTTGCCGTAGGGGCATAGTTGTCAATCACATTGATTTCCGTATACCGGGGAGTGCGGTACATCACTTCTTCCGGTCCGTTATAACGTCCGAACACCTTGGTGTGCATCAGCATACCCCGTGAAGCGGGAGCGTTGAACCAACCCAGATTCAGTACCGGTTCGGGTTCGCAAGCACCCAGGAAGTACCATTTGCCATCCACCCAGGCTTCCACCCAGGCATGATTGTCATCAGTATGTGCCCAACGCGGCGTATATACCTGGCGGGCAGGGATGCCTACCGAACGCAAGGCGGCTACCGTGAACGTAGATTCCTCGCCGCAACGTCCGTAGGCTGTCTTTACGGAAGCCAGCGGACTACTGGTACGGGCATCAGAGGGAGTATAAATCACCTTCTCATGACACCAGTGGTTCACTTCCAGCACGGCATCATATAAAGAAAGGTTTTTCACTCTGTCCTTCAGTTCCTCGTAGAATACCTTACGGCTGTCGTCCAGATTCTCGTTGTTTACGCGGATGGGCAATACAAAGTGGCGGAACTCGCGTTCGGGAACCACTTTTCCCCACGGCATCTCCTCACGCGCCTTGAAAGCGTAATCCACGTTTTCCAGATAGAATTCACCGGGATGATCCGCTATATCCGCCAAAGGCATATAGGCGTAAAGGAAAGTCATCGCCTCCTTCTGCTCATCGCTCATGGGTTGTTCGAATACCTGGAAGAGGTCACCTTGGGCCAGCGTATCACGCCGTGCCTCAAAATCCTGCTGAACAGCGGCACGTTCAGCCTCATCACTGATCAAATGTTTGTTGTTTGTACACGAGGCACACAGCATCAAGCCTATCCCCGCCGCACACAGAGCCAATAATTTCATCTTGTTGTTTATTTAGGTTAGCAATTTGTTATTGGCTACGAAGATAAGACTTTTTTCTTATTTTTGACGAAGTTCAAGCTATTATTTAGTATCCGCCGGCTCCGATTGTTGCGATTGATAATATTCCTCCTTCCGCTTGTTGGCCTGCTGCACCAGACTGGTGACGTATACCGTGAAAATGGGGAACATCATCATTCCCAGGGCGGCCAGCACCACCGACAGTATTTTCCCCGTAGGAGTGACGGCATAAATATTGCTCCCTACGGTAGTGACATCCATAAACGCCCACCACAGCGCACTCCAGTAGTCCGTCACCATAGGGTTCACCTTATGTTCCAGCACAAAGAAGATAAGGCTGGCAAAATACACGGTGGCCATCAGCATGGTGATGTACGAGGTAAACAGCCCGGACGCCTTGCTGCCCGACAGCCAGCCCACCACGATGGCCAGCGCATACCCTCCCCTCAACAAAGGGATAAAGCGCAGGAAATAACTGATTTCGGGCGAGAAAGTGATGTGATAGAAATCAATGATATTTAAATAAGGTATAGATACCAGCAGGAAAATAAAATGGCTGGTGAAGTATCTTCCTTTTTCTTTCGAGAGGAAAAACTCCAGCAGGAAATCGGACAGGAAAAACATGCATATCCAGAACTGAATCTTCAGATAAGAACCTTGATTCAGGAAAGGGATGTTATGAAAAGTATCTATCGAGATACTTATAACCAGAAAAAGGGACATCAACAGGATGAGTATATGCAAGATCCCGTAAATCCCCCTGCGGGAATAGATGAATGAGGAGAAAGCTGTTTTCATAAACTATACTGATTATATTGTTTTTTCTAGAAACACCCTTCCGGGTACGATTGTTTCATTCCGGATACCTTCCGGGTTAATAAACCTAAACGGATAAACATCATTTCCAGGGAGTTGTTATAAACTCCGTAAACAAAAAACATACATTTTTTAAAACCTAAACTTTATGGCAAACATTAGTAAATCAGTCAAGCTAGGGGTATTTACCCTCGCTATTATGAACGTGACTGCGGTAGTATCCCTGCGCGGGCTGCCTGCTGAAGCCGAATACGGACTGAGTTCGGCATTTTATTATTTATTCGCGGCTATCGTCTTCCTGATACCTACCTCGTTGGTAGCGGCGGAACTGGCGGCCATGTTCCAGGACAAGCAAGGCGGTGTGTTCCGATGGGTGGGTGAAGCCTACGGAAAGAAATTCGGCTTCCTCGCCATCTTCCTGCAATGGGTGGAAAGCACCATCTGGTATCCCACCGTCCTGACTTTCGGAGCCGTGGCACTGGCATTTATCGGCATGAGTGACACCCATGATATGGCCTTGGCATCCAACCGCTATTACTCACTGGCGGTGGTCTTGATTATCTACTGGCTGGCCACCTTCATTTCGCTGAAAGGCATGGGCTGGGTAGGCAAAGTGGCCAAAGTAGGCGGTATGGTAGGTACGATCATTCCTGCCGGCCTGCTGATGGTGCTGGCGGTGATTTACCTTGCTTCCGGCGGACAGAGCCAGATGAACTTTGACGGCAACTTCTTCCCCGACTTCAGCAACTTCGACAACCTGGTACTGGCTTCCAGCATCTTCCTGTTCTATGCCGGTATGGAAATGGGCGGTATCCACGTAAAAGACATGGAAAATCCTGCCAAGAACTATCCGAAAGCCGTATTCATCGGTGCGGCTATCACCGTGATCATCTTCGTGCTCGGCACCTTCGCACTGGGGATCATCATTCCCGAAAAGGACATCAACCTGACACAGAGTCTGCTGGTAGGCTTTGATAATTACTTCAAGTATGTCCATGCTTCGTGGTTGTCGCCTATCATCGCCGTGGCTTTGGCATTCGGTGTGCTGGCAGGCGTGTTGACCTGGGTGGCAGGTCCGTCCAAAGGTATCTTCGCAGTGGGCAAAGCAGGTTATCTGCCTCCCTTCTTCCAGAAGACCAACGCCAACGGCGTACAGAAAAACATTCTGCTGATCCAAGGCCTTGCCGTAACCTTGCTCAGCCTGCTGTTCGTTGTGATGCCTTCCGTACAGAGTTTCTACCAAATCCTGTCACAGCTCACCGTATTGCTTTACCTCATCATGTATCTGCTGATGTTCAGCGGCGCCATCTATCTGCGTTACAATATGAAAAAGGCCCCGCGCCCGTTCCGCATCGGCAGCAAAGGCAACGGACTGATGTGGCTCATCGGCGGTCTGGGGTTCTGCGGTTCGCTGCTGGCATTCGTGCTCAGCTTCATTCCCCCCAGCCAGATTGCGGTAGGCAGCAACACCGTATGGTTTGCCGTTTTGATTATCGGCTGCGTCGTGGTAGTCGCAGCTCCGTTCATTATCTATGCATCGCGCAAACCGTCATGGGTAGACAAGAACACACAGTTCGAACCGTTCCACTGGGAAGTACAGGCTACAACGGCACAGACAGCGGCTCCGGTTTCCGGCTCGGCTAAAAGTTCCGCTTCAAGCGCCTCTACAAACGCTGCCGCCGGACCGGCCTCTCAAAGCACCCCGACCCCGGAGCAACACAAATAACCCCCGCTGACGGGTTGGCCCATTCCTTTTTATCACAGGCAATTCCGGTTCCTTGAAAAGCAAGAAGCATGTTTTTCAAGAAGCCGGAATTGCTGTTTTCCACCAACCGGGATGGTTACTTTCCCTCTCTCTTCCAATAATTTCCTGTAAATCATAGCCGGAATTAAAGAAACATTCCTATCTTTGTCCCTTGGTTCACTTAATAATCACGTTTGACATGAAGCATAAGGCCTTTTTCATTTTTATGACAGCCCTTCTTATAGGGAGTCCGCTTTATGCACAAAAATATAAAATAGCCCTTATCCATTCCTACCAGGAAGGGTACAGCGGTGCAGGCATTGTAAACAAACTGTTTGTCAAAGGACTGAAAGACCAGCAAATAGACTTCCAGCTGCGCACCTTTTATCTGGATTGCGAGAAATATGAATCCGTAGAAGAAGAGCGACGGATTTCCGAGTTTGCAGATTCCATCCGCTCATGGGGAGGAGATTTGATTGCCGTGCTCGATGATCAGGCAACCTACTCTGTCATGGCTTGCGGAAACCCGTATGTCAGGCAGGTTCCCGTCGTATTCAGCGGAGTGAATTATCCCAACCAAGAGTTGCTGGCACAATATCCCAACATTACGGGCTACATAGACAAACCCGATTACCTCACCACCTGCCGGATGATAGAACGCATCATGGGCAAAGTCCGCATCCACATCCTGAACGGGCGGACCGTGCTTGACCGCCTTATCCGGAAAGACCTGAGCGAACAATGCAAAGGATCGGAAATCGCCCTCCACCAATGGAAAAGACAAGAGGCCCTGCCCGACAAGCTGAATATCCCCATCAGTGACAAAGATGATACCGAATATGAATCCCTGCACGAAAAGCTGAACGAATACAACCAATTGGACTCCACCGTCATAGTCCGCCTGTCCAGTGATTCCGTAGCTGCCCGCGACCTGATGTGGCTGTCCAGCGGGGTCTTCAAATACTCCCTGTTCCTGTATACCAAACGGGACTATACCACCCTGCGCATCGGCAGCCTGTTCGACAATCCCGGATTCGAAACCATCAACGAAGGATTCGGGATAAAGGAATACATGCTGGGAGGTTATTTCGCCCCCATCGAAACACAGCTAAGCGACATGACCGCCGGCATCAAAGAAAGACTGCAAGGAAAGATACCCGTCCCGGCGGTAAAACAAATCGCCAAACAGCACCTGGTCAACTGGCAGGTCATGAAGAGATACCAGATCCCCCCTGAAAGCATTCCACCGGAATATACCATCATGTACAGGCCGTGGGAGGAAAAATACGCAACCCCCATCCTGATTCTTGAAAGCCTCCTGGTCTTCACACTCCTTTTGGGGATAGCCTACCTTATTTATATCTATACACTGGAAAAAGGACGTAAAAAAGAAGCCTTGCGCAACCTCAGGTTCGAACACGAAGCATTAACGCTTGCACTGGAGGGAGGAAAAACCTATGCCTGGTGTTTCGACGGAAAAACCGCCGTGTTCGACCAGGCTTTCTGCGAACTGACCAACCGTTCCCAAAACGTGTTGGAAATAGGGGAAATATCCCACTATGTGCACCCCGACGACCAAGCCCGGTTCAGAAAAAACGTATCCAACATACTACACCGGCCACGAAGAACAGCCCAATACCGTTGCCAATTCGACGACACCGGTTACCAATGGTGGGAATTCAGATACAGCGTGTTGCAGAATAATGAACAAAATCCTATCATCACCGGACTTCTGGTAAACATTCAGGAGATCAAAGACAAGGAAGAAGAACTGATACGCGCCCGCAAACTGGCGGAACAGGCGGAACTGAAACAATCTTTCCTGGCCAACATGAGCCATGAAATCCGTACTCCGCTTAATGCCATCGTGGGATTCTCCAACCTGCTCACTACCGAGAAAAACATCTCGGAAGAAGAGAAAAAAGAGTTTGCCTCCATCATAGACAACAATACCAGACTCTTGTTGAAGCTGGTCAATGATGTGCTGGAACTATCCCGCATAGAATCCGGCAATATGTCCTTTCATTGCGAGGATTGCAGCGCGCATCATTTCGCCGAAACGGTCTATCAGACCCATCAGGTAATTATTCTCCCTCCAGTGGAATTCATCAAAGAATTTCCCGACGAGGATGTGACCATACACATAGACCGTATGCGCCTCACCCAAGTCATCACCAACTTTTTGGGAAACGCCAAGAAGTTCACCTCCCAAGGACACATCAAACTGGGTTATTTCTACGACAAAGAGAAGAAGGAAATCCATATCTTCGTAGAAGATACCGGTGCGGGAATCCCTAAAGAAGAATTACAAATGATATTCGAGCGGTTCTACAAGCGGAATGAGTTTGTACAGGGTGTAGGGCTGGGACTCGCCATCAGCAAGGTCATTGTAGAAAAAATGAACGGACACATCGATGTGCAATCCGAGGTGAACAAGGGCAGCCGTTTCACCGCCGTACTGCCCTATCTGTAATTTTATTCCTGTGCAGGCTGTTTAGGCAGGGCGAACTGCAAAACCAGATACGCCAGCACACCCGCCAGCACCGTTCCCAGTATGACACCCATCTTTGCCTGCGTCAGCAACACCGGCGAATCCCCGAAAGAGAGGTTGGCTATAAACAAAGAAACCGTAAAACCGATACCTCCCAAAAGACAGATACCTGTCAGGTTCACCCAGGTCATGCCTTTCAGCAGTCCGGCGAACCCCATCTTTATCACCAGCCAGGTAAAGAAATAAATGCCGGCAAACTTACCCGCCAGCAATCCCGCCAGCACCGCCCAGGTAGCCATCCCCACTTCCAGACCGCCATGATCCGCCGTGAGCGAGACACCCGCATTGGCAAAGGCGAACAAGGGAAGAATAATATAATTCACCATTCCATGCAGACTGTCTTCCAATGACTGCAAGGGAGATATGACACGGTCCGAGGAAGACTCGATGCTTTTCAGCACATTGATCTGCATCTTGCTTAACACAACACTTTCCTTGTCACTGGCAGGAAAGACAGCAATGTTCTCGCGGATGCGGTTAATGTACTTACCTATCTTGTAATGAGGAGTGGCGGGAACCGTGAAGGCTGCGACAACTCCCGCAATGGTAGCGTGGATGCCGCTCTGCAAAAACAGATACCACATAATCACTCCCCAGAAAATATAAAACCAACGGTTGCGCACCCGGAAGAAATTCCCGCCGCAAAGTATCAGCAGGATACCCGCCGAAGCAATCAGGTAGTTCACCGACAGATGAGAGGTGTAAAAAAGGGCGATGACCAGAATGCCGCCGATATCATCGACCACAGCGAAAGCGGTCAGAAAGACTTTCAAGCTCAGCGGAACCCGCTTGCCGAACAGGCTGAGCACTCCCAGCGAAAAGGCGATATCCGTAGCCATCGGTATGGCCAGACCACTTTGGGCCGGAGTTCCCGCCGTCATGAAATAATAGATCAGCACCGGAACCAGCATACCGCCGCACGCCGCCACGATGGGCAAAAGCGCCTGCCGGAAACTGGACAACTCGCCCACCAGTATCTCACGCTTTATCTCCAGCCCCACACTGAAGAAAAAGACAGCCATCAAAGCATCGTTGATAAAAGTCATCAAGGTCATGTGATGCCCGTTATGACTGAAGAAATTAAATTCTCCTATCTGAAGATGCACCTCGTAATTCCAAAAGGAGGCATAAATATCCCCCCACGGAGAATTGGCCAGGAACATAGCCAGCAAGACTACCCCCATCAGCAACATCCCTCCATTAATATGATAGTGCGCCGCCCGCTGGAAGGAAAAGTTCAAGTTCAGAATTTTCAGTTTTTCCATATCAATTGAATTTAAGAGTTTGTGATAAATTGCCATCAAAACACAAGCCCTTCCTGTTATTGACTTTTTAATTTCAACTAACAGAAAGAGCCCGCTTATTGTTTGCTCCCCAGAGCTTGTTTATTCTTGAATTAATCCAGCTTCAGAACGGCCAGGAACGCCTTTTGCGGTACTTCCACATTACCGATCTGTTTCATTCGTTTCTTACCTCTTTTTTGTTTTTCCAACAATTTACGCTTACGGCTCACGTCACCGCCATAACACTTCGCGGTCACATCCTTGCGCACCGCCTTGATGGTTTCCCTTGAGATAATCTTCGCCCCGATAGCTGCCTGAATGGCAATATCAAACTGCTGGCGCGGAATCAGCTCTTTCAGTTTCTCGCACATACGCTTGCCCAGGTTATAGGCATTGTCCACATGTGTCAGGGTAGAAAGCGCATCCACCGGCTCACCGTTCAACAAGATATCCAGCTTCACCAGTTTGGAAGGGCGGAAACCCGACTGATGGTAGTCAAAGGAAGCATATCCTTTCGAGATACTCTTCAGCTTGTCATAAAAGTCAATCACGATTTCACCCAGCGGCATCTTGTAGTGAATCTCCACCCGGTTGCCCGACACATAATTCTGCCGCACCAGTTCGCCGCGCTTGCCCAGACACAGTGTCATGATAGGGCCGATGTAATCGGTGGCGGTAATGATCGTGGCATCAATGAAAGGTTCCTCGATGTGGTCAATCAGCGTCGGATCGGGCATACCGCCGGGATTATGTACCTCATTGGCATGTCCCTGCTTGTCATACACCATGTACGACACGTTGGGCACGGTCGTAATCACATTCATATCAAATTCGCGGTCCAGACGTTCCTGAACAATCTCCATGTGAAGCAATCCCAGAAAACCGCAACGGAATCCGAAGCCCAGAGCCAGTGAGGACTCCGGCTGGAAAGTCAGCGAGGCATCATTCAGCTGAAGTTTCTCCAGCGAAGCGCGGAGGTTCTCGTAATCTTCCGCCTCGATAGGATAAACCCCGGCAAACACCATCGGCTTCACTTCCTCGAATCCGGCAATCGCCTTTTCACACGGACGGGCGATGTGAGTGATGGTATCCCCCACCTTCACCTCGCGCGAGGTCTTGATGCCCGAAATGATATACCCCACATCTCCTGTGCGCAGTTCCGCACGGGGAATCATATCCATTTTCAGCACACCGATCTCATCTGCATCATACTCCTTGCCGGTATTGAAGAATTTCACCTTGTCCCCTTTGCGGATCACCCCGTTCTCTATTTTAAAATACGCGATGATTCCACGGAAAGAATTGAATACCGAGTCGAAAATCAAAGCCTGTAGCGGCGCCTCCTCGTCACCCGTCGGGTGCGGGATACGTTCCACCACCGCCTTCAATATCTCCTCCACACCCATTCCGGTCTTGCCGGAGGCACGGATAATATCCTCATGTTTGCAGCCCAGCAGGTCGATGATTTCATCTTCCACCTCATCGGGCATGGCACTCGCCATATCACATTTGTTCAGCACGGGAATGATTTCCAGGTCATGCTCCAACGCCATGTACAGATTCGAGATAGTCTGCGCCTGCACTCCCTGCGAAGCGTCCACAATGAGCAGCGCCCCTTCACAGGCGGCTATGGAACGGGATACCTCGTATGAAAAGTCCACGTGTCCCGGAGTGTCAATCAGATTCAGTACATACTTCTCTCCCCCATACTCGTACTCCATCTGGATGGCATGGCTCTTGATTGTAATACCTCTCTCCTTTTCCAGGTCCATATCGTCAAGCATCTGCCCTTCGGTTACCTGGATGGTTTTTGTAAACTCCAACAAACGGTCGGCCAAGGTCGATTTCCCGTGGTCTATATGTGCTATAATGCAAAAATTACGGATATTCTTCATCTTCGTCACTTAAATTTCGCGCAAATATACAAAAACTCGCTCATATACGGATGAATTTTGCAGGAATAATACAAACCATCTGAAATCAAAACCAGAAGATTTGCCAACAATATTCATTCTTAAAAGTGGCCGTTCTTAAGTCCTTCCTCCAATTTTTCCATCCATTTATTAAAACGAGGACATTTGCCTCGAATATCATCTATATCCAGCGCCTCAAGAATCATCTCCCCGTCAGCAGTCTTCTCATACGGGAATATCCTCATCAATCGTTTGGAAGGAGCGGTATCCGCCCCTCCGTTTATATCTTCGGGGGTAGGATATGAATCTATTATCCGCTGCAATTCATCCAAGCTTTCCTGATCATCCACCACAACATTGAAACCGTCCATACTGGTATACATCAGGGATTCAATCTCATGCCGTTGGATATAAGGCAGAAAACAGGAAGCATCCATAAATTCCGTTACCTTTTCTTTTATCCCCTGTTCCATATCCGGCAGTCTCAAACTGTCTGTGGTATAGCCGGGAAAATCTGTAGGAAGTCTGAAAAAGTCAAGCAAGGTTGTGATTAACACGTTTTTTGTCGCAGCCACCCGTGAAACGTCATTCTTCAGATATTCAAAACCCACATTCCCACCTTTTTTATTCAATTTTCTGTTCGTTAAGATTTTCTGGGCATTCATAGGATTAGTAAATCCTTTCGAATACAAATAGGGAATTACACGCTTCTGAATAAAACTCACTTCCGTATCGCCTTCAACTATAAACACTACCCTTTTCATTCCCACTCAATTTAAAGGCTGCCCGCCAATGACATTCTTCTCCCATATTTCTCCCAAGCTGTAATCTTCCAGCCAATGCGCTAAATTCTCAGAATCAAGCCGGTTGAAAACAGTCGCGTTGTCTTTACGATCCACAACAATGATATCTTCCGGTTCAAAGTTATCCACCAAATTGACAGATTGAGTGGAGATAATTATCTGAGCTTCTCTGGAAGCTTTTTTGATCAAAGCAGCCAGTTTGTTGACCGCTACCGGATGTAGTCCGAGTTCCGGCTCGTCAATGATGACCGTCTTTGGCAGATCCGGCTGAAGCAACAAGGTTGCCAGACAGATAAAACGCAGCGTTCCGTCTGATAACTGGTACGCATTAAAATACGTATCAACAGCTCCCTTCTGCTTCCACTCCAGCTGGATCAGCTGTTCGTTCAAGCGGTTGGGCATTAAACAGAATCCCTCAAAAAAAGGAGATACCGAAGCTACCGCCTTTTCTATACGTGTGAAATGTTTTGGATGCTTTTCTTTCAGATAATATAAGAATGCGGCAATGTTAGCCCCATTGTTCTTCAAGCTGACATTATCATCCATATTACATTTTCCTTTCATGGGGGAACGGTCTCCCGTATCATGGAAATGATACACCTCAAATTCGCGTAAGAAGCTGTTTACATAAAATGCCTGTCCGGTATGGTCGTTCTTAAATGAAGATTCCTGCTTGTTGACCTCGTGCAGTTGTTTGTGCCAGGATACCCCATTGTGATAAGCCGTATCAACACGCTCAATAAATAAAGAATCCTGAGCCTCTTTCATATTTACAATAAAACGATTATGAGCATCCTTACCGCGTTCCGCAAAAAACAAGTCAAAGGACAAATGATCAGTTTCTTTTTTTCCCATATACAACAAACTGTCGGAGCCGCCTTTGGTGAGAACATAATTCTGAAGATTCCGCTCGTACAGGTTATGTATAAGAGTAAAGGCAGAAATGAAATTGCTCTTTCCTATTCCATTCCCACCTATCAATATATTTATGGGAAACAGCTCTACAGTTTGTTCCTTTATTGATTTGTATCCTTCAATCGTTATTTTCTGTATCATCAAAATTTTGTTTACATTCTCAAACAACAATACAAAAGTAGCTTTTTTGCCTGAATACTACAATTTTGCCGGTTGCAAATCTCTTATTTTTCATTTCTTTTATAGATATCTCAGACTTCAACAAATATACAAAAAAAAATGCGTTGACAACATACCAAACGATGTGCCAACGCATTTTTTTATGAGTTTAAAATCTTCTTCTTACACCAATTTTACAAAGATCTCGCCTTCCACTTCAGAAGTAACGACCTTATCTTCTCTCAGCAGCCAGCCCAGCCCCAGGAAGAAATCCTTGTCAGCTTTCAGTTTGGTTGCTTTCTTGATTTGTTTTTGTGTCAAACCTTCAGTTCCATTCAGTGCTTCCCAGATCTGTCCGGCCAAAGCACCTGCTTTTTCTTTCAACATTTTCAATTTGCTTTTAGTTAAACGTTAACCGCACCCACACATTCCGATGTGAATGTTTGTGTTTCTTATCGCTTGCAAAGATACACAAAATTATGTTATTCAACACTTTTGCATCGAAAAAGTTTGTATTTCTATAAGAAAAAGCGATTTTTCAACCTATTTTTTTTGTTTTTCGAGGTGTTCGCTCCAAATCCGGGCCGCTTCCTCTACCATTCTTGCACAAGGACGCTTGGCGTAATACCGTTCCGTCCTTGCTTCCGGTGTGGATACTACCGGCTCTTTTCCGGACAATCCCAACAAATCGGCACACCGCAGGGCGCCGTTCCGCTTCTTGAATTCTTCGGCCAGTTCCTGCACCAGAGCGTAATTCGCCGCCTTGCTCTCACGGTCTTTCCCCTCGATGGCGCACTTCTCCAGCCCGGCCAGCAGGAACATGCCGCAAGCAGCACCGCAGGTTTCACGCATCCGCCCTATGCCGCCGCCGAAAGAGGCGGACATGTGCAGGGCCTGTTCACGGGTGAAGCCATACAGATCGGCAAAAGCCGTCACTACGGACTGGGAGCAGTTATATCCTTCCTTGAACAAGGCAACGGCCTTTGCCACCCTGTCCTCTTCCCTAACTTCCGTATGCAAATCCAACGTATTCTTGTCTTCTTCCATTTTTCTTACCTCCTTCTTTTCTTTCCGTCTTTTCCTTTGTTCTCATTCCGCCACATTGTTTACAATCTCACCCTTGATGAATCCTTTCAAGTTCCCCACCGCAATCCGCATCAGCCGGACACGGGCTTCTTTCGTGGCCCAGGCGATATGCGGCGTAATGAAGCAGTTCTTCGCCGTCAGCAGGGGGTTGGTATATTGGGGAGGCTCGGAAGAAAGCACGTCCAGTCCGGCAGCCGCTATCACACCCTTGTTCAGTGCGTCGGCCAGGTCTTTCTCGTTCACCAAGGGACCGCGGCCGGTATTTATCAGAATGGCCGTCGGTTTCATAAGGGCCAGGCGGGCGGCATTGACCAGCTCTTTGGTATCGGGTGTAAGGGGGCAGTGCAGGCTCACCACGTCACATTCGCGGAACAGCTCATCCAGCTCCATTTTCCGGATTCCTCCGGGAAGTTGTGACTGCGGCTTGGAAGTATAGGCGCATACCTGCATTCCGAAAGCGGCAGCGATGCGCGCCGTCGCCTGTCCGGTGTTTCCCAAGCCGATGATTCCCAGTTTCTTCCCGTCCAGCTCCACCAGGTCGGTATCCCAGTAGCAGAAGTCGGGATTGTTCGCCCAACGCCCGTGACGGTTGGCATAGGCATAATGGCCTACACGCTGGGTGATGTTCAGTATATGCGCAAAGACCATCTGGGCAACGGAAGCGGTGCTGTAGGCAGGTATGTTGGTGACAATGATGCCCCGCGCTTTCGCAGCCTGGATGTCCACAATATTATATCCCGTAGCCAGCACGCCGATGTATTTCAAGGCAGGCAGAGCGGCCATATCCTCCGCCGTAATCACCGTTTTATTTGTAATCAGCACTTCCGCTCCGGCAGAACGCTCCAATAACTCGGCAGGGGCTGTGCGGTCGTACACCGTCAGCTCGCCCAACGCCCGCATCTCCTCCCATGACAAATCACCGGGATTCAATCCGTAACCGTCTAAAACTACTATTTTCATATGCTCAAAAGTTAAATTTCATATTTTGTTCATTTATTCGGTTAGATTGGAACGCGAATGACGCAAATTAACAGCTGCACAGCATGGATATAAACCGGCCGGAAGGTTGGATTTATGTCATTTGCGTTCCAATTTTTAATTTTATAGCACAGGATCAATGCAATTCATTTTCATTCCTTGAACCGTTCCCCCCAGAGGCTCTGCATCCGTTCCTTTATCTTCGCTTCCTGCGCATTGTTCTGCGGATGCCAGATGCGGCTGTCCTTCACCTCGTCCGGCAGGAACTGCTGCTGCACGAAATTGCCCTGATAGGCATGTGCATACTTGTAATCCTTGCCATAGCCCAACTGTTTCATCAGCTTGGTGGGTGCGTTGCGCAGATGCAAGGGAACAGGCAGGTTGCCCGTCTGCCGCACCAGTTCCAGGGCACTGTTGATCCCCTCGTATGCCGAGTTGCTCTTAGGGCTGGTGGCCAGATACACCGTAGCTTCCGCCAGCGGGATACGCCCCTCAGGCCATCCTATCTTCATCACGGCATCAAAAGCAGCGTTCGCCAGGAGCAATGCGTTGGGATTGGCCAGACCGATATCCTCGGCTGCCGAAATGACTAGTCTGCGGGCTATGAAAGCCGGGTCCTCTCCGGCCTCCACCATACGCGCCAGCCAGTAGAGCGCCCCGTCCGGATCACTTCCGCGGATGGACTTGATAAAGGCGGAAATGATATCATAATGCATCTCCCCGTCCTTGTCATACGCCAACGGATTCTGCTGCAAACGCTCGGTCACCTTCTCATCCGTAATCACCACGGGTCCGGCATCCGCATCCGCCTCCACCACCAGTTCCAGTATGTTCAGCAGCTTGCGGGCATCGCCTCCCGAAAAGCGGAGCATGGCATCCGTCTCCTTCAGCTCTATCTTCTTTTCTTTCAGTATCACGTCCTTTGCGATGGCATTATGCAGCAGTTCCAGCAAATCCTCTTTCTCCAATGATTTCAGCACATACAGCTGGCAGCGGGAGAGCAAGGGCCGGATCACCTCGAACGAGGGATTCTCGGTGGTGGCGCCTATCAGGGTCACCACTCCCGTTTCCACCGCCCCCAACAGGGAATCCTGCTGGGACTTGCTGAACCGGTGGATTTCATCAATGAACAGGATGGGGCTGGCCTGAGAGAAAAAACGGTTGCTTCTCGCCTTCTCTATCACATCGCGCACATCCTTCACACCGGAGGTGACCGCGCTCAGTGTATAAAAAGGAGTTTCCAGCTTGTTGGCTATGATCTGCGCCAGCGTGGTCTTCCCCACCCCCGGAGGCCCCCAGAGGATAAAGGAGGAGATGCGTCCCGCGTCGATCATCTTGCGCAAGACAGCCCCCGGCCCCACCAGGTGTTTCTGACCTATATAATCGTCCAATGTCTTCGGACGCAAACGTTCTGCTAAAGGTTGTGCCATATCTTCATCTTTATTTCGGATAACAAAAATACAGCATATTTTCCTATGAACAAAGCCCAGGGCAACAATATAGGATTTATTTTTTTTGAGGCAGAAAAATAAAAGAACATAAAAAACAGGGACTCATACAAAATGAAATACAGGTTCTTTGTCCGTCTGATCCAAAACAATTATTTTTGCAACCCTTTTCCAAAAGAGTGATTATTTCAAATTTAAATGTAATTCTAATAAAGACAGACGATGAAAAAACTTTTTTCCACCAGCCTGTTGATTTTAGCAGGTATGCTTTTACTGCTGGGCAGCTGCAAAGAGGACGAACTTCCGGTTTCCGGAGAAGGAAACGTGGCAAACAACGAATTGCCCGTCCGGCTGGCCGAAACGGATTATAACCCGGACAACACGTATTACCTGCTGAATGACAATGAATCCCAGGATGTTTATTTCGACTCCGGCCAGCGCAGCTTCTACGTCAGCCGGCCTCTTCAGTTCGGAATGGACGACGAGCACTGTTTCCAACTCCGTTTCTATAGTCCCAGAGCCTTGAAAAACGTGACTTTCTGGGCCAGGATAGACGGTTACGAGGAAGAATTCAAGTTCATGTCGCTGGAAAAGATCATGCCTTTCCAGCAACTCCGGGTACACATACCGTTCGCCACCAAGGACCTGACCGCCTATACCCGCAGCGGAAAGAAAATACGGATCATGGCAAACCCCTACCTCACGGAAGAAAACCTGACCTTCACCGTAGAGTGTGACGACCCGTACTGGGCAAGGCTGCAATCCATCCGTTGCAAATGGTACATCGCCTTCGGCAGATACAGTGACACCCAGGACAGCTGGAAGTACAAGATGAAGGCTTCGCACACGCGTGAGGCGGTGGCCATCGCGCTGAACATGGCGTATATGTTCTCGTCGGAACGGTTCAAGACCGCCCTGTACGAGTTCGGCCCGCTGCACAGCAACAATGACAAGACGGAAATAGACAAGACCGCCCTGCTGGCCAACGTGCTCAACCACCGCGGACTGACCTTCGGCTATACCACCGGCGTGATGGGACTGGGCGGAGGAACCACCTTCGGCATGCATGAAGTGTGTTATCTGGAACACTATGCCGATGACAAAAGCATCACCGAAACCATATTCCACGAGTTTGCCCACTGTGTGGGCTACGGCCATGCGGGAAACATGACTTACGAACAGACGGGACCGGGGTGGATCACCCTGTGCAACAACGTATATGTGGCGCTGTCGCTGGACAAGGAGCTGCCCGTCTATTCCCGCCGCTTCCTGCACACCCGCTGGAGCAGGAACCGTTATTTTGATGATATATACGTGGCTTCGAAACACATTATCGAAGACCCGGAACTCGATGCGCTGGACGGTGGCCTGTCTCCCCTGCGCGGAGAGACCGACCGGGAAGGAAACGACGGGGAGCCGGTGGCGTTCAAGCTGGATTATACCGACTTGCCCGGCGCTACGGGAACCACCTTCCGCCCCAAGGATGTATATGTGTACGGAGATACCCTGTATGCCGTGAACGATGCGGACAACCAGTACAGCGTAGAGGTGTTCGGCCTTGCCGGCGGCGGCAAGAAGCACTTGGGAAGCATCAAGGAATGGAAGCACGGAGAAGCTACCGGGAAATTCGGCGGCCGCCCGAACGGTATCACCCGTGCCAACGACAAGATTTATGTCACCCACGAAGGAAGCCGTACCGAGATTTTTGATGCGAAGAGCCATCAGTTCCTTACCTGCATAGGCAATGGAAGCTGGGGAACAGGGCCCACGCAGACCGTACATGCCTTCGATGTGCTGCTCTACAAAGGGCTGGTCATGATACACGACAAACGCTACGTCAACTTTGTAGAAGAGCAGGCTATACAGTCCGGAGTGACTCCGCGGATTTATGTACGTTCCGAACATCTGGGCGAGACAAACGGCACTTACGGCATGGCGGTGGACGAACAGACCGGCCTGCTCTACTCCACCCATCCCGCCAAACGCATAGACCTGTTCGCCCCTGACGGGATACGGGAAGGAGTTTCACCCAAACGCACCGGGCAACTGGCTTATAAAAATGTACCCTACGACTTGGATTTCTACGAAGGAAGGCTGTTTGTAAGTTCCAACGGCACAGAAAAGTTCTGTGAGGTCAATCCCCGGACGGGAGAGATCATGAAGGACCATACCACCATCGGCGGCATCACCCTGCAAGCACCTGAGAAATTCTGCATCCGCCGCCACACGCTGTTCATCACCGACCGCGTGAAAAACGGGACATGCGTTTACGCCATCCCCATGAGTGAGCTGAAATAAATATATACCTATATAATATAGTAAGAACAACATGAAAATATACGCTTATATCCTGATTGTGCTGTCCGGAGTCCTGACGGCACAATGCAGCAAAGTCACCCTGGATGAAATCTGCGGCTACCCCTCCGCTCCCGGCGGAGGAAACGGGGAAGGAGAAGGAAACGGGGATTATAACAGTTACTGGTATTACTCGTATGAGGCGGCGCAGCTGATTGATGCGGAAACCCTGGGTATGGAAACGGCCGAGGATTTCACCCCTTATACCGTCGCTCATCTGGGGGATACCCTTTTCATCGCAAACATCGGAAAGGCAGGCAGCAGCCTGTTGCTGTTCAGTATAAAGAAAGGTGAACGGCTGGGAACCTTGCAGAGCTGGCAGCACGACGGCGGGGAGAAGAGTTTCGGAAGTCAGATAGAAGCCATCGTGCCGTCGGGCAACCGGCTGTATGTGGCCGAACGCCAGTCGCGCATCCATGTATTCCGGTTGCCGGAACTGTCCTACCTCACCTGCATAGGCAACGGGCAATGGAGCGGCCCCGTATTCCAGGCACAGGCCATGACGGTAAAGGACGGGCTGATTTTCGCACGCGACAAGAACGGAATGGTCAGCATTTACAAAGAGGAGGATGCCACCCCGGAAAATTACCAGAAGGTGAACCGCTACCGCCGGGCATCCGGCAACGGCAGTCCGGGCAACAACGGCTTTGCCAGCCATTCCATGCAGCCCGATGCGGAAGGGCATCTGCTGCTCACGGATTATGAAGGGAAGAAAATACGGGTGCTCGATCCGGCACTGGTCAACGATGATATGGCAAACGACGCTTCCATCGATCTGGACGACCTTTCCCTGTCGCCCGGCTTCAAGCCCAAGACACTGGCGTTGTGCGGCGACCGCTGGTATGCTACCGGTGACAATGATGCCATCAACATATACGAACGCCAGTCCAACGAATGGAGCAAGAAAATAAAAACTGTAAAAGGATATGCTTTTTCCCAGCCTGCCCGCATCTATGCGCAAAACGACTCTGTGCTATGGGTTTCGGACACGCACAGTTCCAAACGGACACTGGTGAAAATGCTGGTGCATAAGGGAGAAATACGGGAATAGAGGTTCTATTCCGTTCTTTATCCAGAATGTGAATGACACGAATGGCGCAAATTGGGTCTATATCTCTGATTGGCGTCATTCGTGTCATTTTCATTCACATATATCAACCTTGCCAATCTTTCAATGCGACTGTCAACAGGAGCCGGTCGTTCACTTGCCATATCGATTACGCAATCGGGGAAGCCATTCTTTTTATCTGGCCGCACTCCATCACAATCCCCTTTCAAGGCTCCCCTATCGCCCCCACAATCAGCTGTACCTGAGCCGGCATATAGGTACGGCAGCTCAAGCCACTGCCCATCTTCTCCAGTTTCTCCCTAAGGTGAGGATAATAGTCAATCCAATACTGCAACTTACGGTAAGCCACCTGCGGATTCAAATCCGGGAAATAACACAGGGCCAGTTCGGTGCGGCCATACGTGCGTATCTCAAAATTCTCCATACATTCCATACTTTTTATTTACTTCCATAAAAGTACGAAAAACGGACGAGAAGAAAGAATGTTTTTCCAACAATAATCAACTAGAATCAACTGTTATCAACTACAACCCACCGGAATCAACTTTCCGGAATCCGCACATCGTATCTTTGTAATGTCGGGACGATGAAGGCGAAAGATCTATAATCTTACAGCTGTAAGATATAGGATCTTACACGTGAAAGATAGGGTTCTTTCAGCAGTCGGCAACCAGTGGCTGACGGTTAATGGACAGTGACTGACGTCTGACTTGCTTCATTCCCCGGCAACAGTGTTTCTTAATTCTCAATTATCAACTTTTAATTTTAACAGACTATGGTAAATTACAGTATCGTTATGCGTAGCAATCCGATGGACGTGGACGCCGCCAAGAAGGCCTACGCCAGTGCACAGTATGCGGAAGTGATGGACATCAACCGCTTTGCCGAGCACATCGCCAGCCACGGCTGTGTGTACAAGCGTGCGGACATCGTGGCTATCCTCACCATGGCGGTGGACTGCATGAGGGAACAGCTTCTGGGAGGACAGAAGATACAGCTGGGCGACTTGGGGGATTTCTCCATCAGCATCAACAGTATAGGTGCGGAAAGCGCTGCCGACTACAATCCTGCCATCCACGTCAGAAAGCTGAATGTGAACTGGAGTGCCGGAACACGTTTCCAGAACTTGCAGGAGGAAGCTGTGTTCAATCTGGTGGCCACGCGCAAAGCGGCCCGACTGGTGGTGAAGGCGCTGAAAGCCGGAAAGACCAGTGTGGATCTTACCGGAGAGGCGAAGGAGCCGGAAAACGGAGGACAGGCCTGACGGAACTCCTGTATGACGGAAGCAAGGCACAACGCTAAAGGCACGACGCTAAAAGGCTGAATGTGCCCCTGTGACAAGCCGTTTTCATTGGGGTACATTCAGCCCTTGGCTTCCATTACAATTCACTTATTATCAACCTCTAAAACAAAATTCCAATGAGTTCAAGAACAAAGAAAAACACCTGGACACTGATTCTGAAAGTAATTATCACCGTAGCCACCGCCGTTGCCGGCGCACTCGGCCTGAACGCCTGTATCTGATGATCATGAGAACCATCACCCTGATTATTATCCACTGCTCCGCCACCCCTGAGGGGCGGAGGCTGGATTTTGAGACTTGCCGCCGGGACCACATCCGCCACCGGGGCTTCACGGACATAGGATATCATTTCTATATCACCCGTGACGGAGAGATTCACCGCGGACGACCTCTGGAAAAGGTGGGAGCGCATTGCAAGAACCATAACCGGCATTCTATCGGCATCTGCTATGAAGGAGGACTCTCGGCGGACTGCACACCTGCCGATACGCGTACTCTGATGCAGAAAGGAAGTATGCTGGCACTGTTGCGCGAGCTGCGCCTCCTGTTCCCCAAAGCGTTGATAGTGGGGCATCATGACTTGAATCCCGTGAAGCCGTGCCCTTGTTTTGATGCTGTAAAGGAATACCGCTTTTAAGGGAAGCTTTCTCCAAAGATAGGGTTTCCAATGAGAACCGTTCGTTTTCAAAGAGGTTTCTTCAAAGATAACGTATCCAAAGATGATTTCTCCAAAGATAGGGTTTCCTAATGAGAGCCGTTCGTTTTCAAAGAGGCTTCTTCAAAGATAACGTATCCAAGGATGATTTCTCCAAAGATAGCGTCCCTTTCCTCCGCTTTGATTTCCTGACCCTTCATTCAACTAATCTTTTCATTTAACAATAATAAAAATGAACTATCTGATAAACCAACTCATGACCGTGGACAAAGCCTTCTACCGTCATTATCTGGAAATGCTGCTCACCCTGAACCGCATCCAAGCCCTCACCCCCTGGCAGATGTCCATGCTGCTGTGGAGAGCCAAGATTTTCCATATACAGGTGCTCTACCCCGAACTGCTGCGCATCAGCCTGTGCACGGAGCAGGAAAAGGACGAGATACGCTTTATGAAGGGATGGAAACTGAAAGAGCTGGAGAAAATAATGCCCGCATGGCAGCGACGGCAGTGCGAGGAGATAAAACGGGAACGGTGGAGAGGATTTTAGTGGCTAGCGGTTAATGAGGAATGAGCAGTGATCACTGAGGAATGACCAGTAATCAGTAAAGCCTGCCGGCAACATGATCTACTTGTAAGCAACTTTTAAAGGGGGTATGTCAAAATAAAATAACTACTCCAAAAAGTTACAGACTGTAACTACAAGACCTAAAAGGCGGATGTCAAAACTCAGTTTTTGAAAACATGAACTTATAATCTGAAATTTGAGCATCCTAAAAGACTAAAGAAAGGGTCGTATCATTACTCCATACAGAGCTTGATACGATCCTTTTACGTGTTATAATTACTATCTGTAACTTTTCGGGGTTGTCCTTTTTGTTTTGACATCTCCCTTCTCCTATCCCCAAGTTATTCAGGAACAGCAACATTCAACTACTTCATTCCCCCTCATTAAACCCCAGGCCCTGCTGTTCGGGCTTCAGCTTCTCTGTCAGGAAATTGGTATGCTCCCACTTCGGTTCGGGCGGATTATGATCCAAGGTCCTCTCCTCGGTAGGCGTGTAGCGTCCGTTGTAAGTGCTGAAGGCGAAAAAAGCATCTCCCGGTCCGCCCAGATGGTCGAAACGTACCTTGGCCACACGCACCAGCACCTGCCCCAGCTCATCGTTACGGTCTACCACCATTCCATAATCCGTCTTGTTGAAAAAGGCCGCCGAGCCGTTGATATCATACAGCGTGGGCACAGGCCAGCGTTTGCTTCCCGGTTCGCGGCGCAACTTGGTGGGGTGCGCCACCAGAATGAGCAACACCTTGTGCTTCACGGCAAAATTGGAGAACTCGTCGAAGATGCGGCTGATGTACTGCGTTTCCGTTTCCCAGTCGGGAATCTGATGCTCGAAGCGGTTGAAGGGGTCCACCACCAGCACCTTCACTCCTTTCCGGCTCACCAGTTGGGCGGCAATGCGGAGCACACTCTCTACCGAGAAGTCCTCTTTCGGCATAATGGGAAAGACACTCTGTGCCAGGTAACGGATGGCCTGTCCGGCTTCCGGCAACGGCATCCCCTTGTGTTCGAAACGCTTGCCCACCACGCGGCGTATCAGCTTGCGGTAGTGATAGGCCAGCGGGGTATTCTCCGGGCTGAAATAGCCCACCTTCCAATCGTGGCGCAGGAGCAGGCGCATGGCAATTTCGTCCACAAACTCGCTTTTTCCGCTGCCGGGAACGCCTGTGACCGTGAGCACAAAACCACGCTCGAACTTGATCAGCCGGTCCAGATTCTCCAGTCCCGTATCGGCTCCTTCCGGCATTCCGTTGTAATAAATATCCATCAGCGTATCCCATTCGTCCATGGGGCAGAAGACTCCTTCCAACGGGATTTCCGCCGCCTGCTCCACCTGCTGGCGGAGCCTCGGAAGATCGTACTTCAACAGATACTCGTTGGCATCCTTGCAGCCTTCTCCCCAGGCCACCACCTTGCAGCGATCCACGCCCAGGCGGCGCACCAGTTCGTCGCGTAACTCCACTCCGCGCTTGTCGGTATCCATGGCCAGGATGATTTCCGCCTTGTCATCGAAGTGCGACTCCACGAAGCGGTCCAGCCACTGAAGGTTCGTGCCTCCGGCTCCGTTGGGTACGGACACCACCTCTTCCAGTCCTGCGGCTATCAGGCTGAGGGCATCTATCTCGCCTTCGGTGATGTAGCACTTTTCCTTCCCTTTTATGGCGTCTATGTTCCAAGGAATCAGCTCGGCTCCTTTCACCATCTTGAAATGCTTTGCGGCATCCCGGAATTTCATGTTTTTCATTACTCCGTCCTCCAGGTAAGGGAAGCAGATGCAGGCTTCTTCCTTGCCGGTCTGCGGCAGGAATTCCAAGCGTTCCTCTATCTTCATCCTTGTCAGGACGTCCATCGGAATACCTCGTCTGCCGACCATGTATTCCATCATTTTTCCATTCATAATTTGTTTGTTTTTATTGATTACCGGGCATACGTAATGTACAGGCGGTTGCAGGGGGATGTGCGGCTTGCGTTGCGACGTGTTATGGTGCTGCGATGCTGCATCGTGGTGCTGCGCCGTGTTATGGTGCTGCGGTGCTGTATCGTGGTGCTGCGACGTGTTATGGTGCTGCGATGCTGCATCGTGGTGCTGCGACGTGTTACGGTGCTGCGGTGCATCCTTCTGCTGTTTCTGCCGTTCCCGGTCTTGTTGTTTCTGTTCTCTTTTCCACATCTCGTCCTCGTTCCACGCTATGGCGAAATCACAATGAAAGCATTTCGCCCATCCCCCTTCACGGGTGATATGCACACTGAACGAAGGATCTTTGGGATTGCTTCGCGTTGCGGAACATTCGGGACAAGGCATACGGAAATGGTCCTTTCTGCGCGGCAGGCTTTTCAGCCACCGCACATAATCTGCATGTTCTTCGCGCGTCATATCCAGCTCTGTTTCAGGTTATCCCAAGTGGCACGTCCGTTGGGGCGCGGTGGTGCATCGGCAGGAAGAGGAACTCCGCAATACGAACGTTCGCCGGTCAGCGGATTGTACGTTTCGTAGGGCGAGAGCGATGTCGATTCATTCTGCATCCGGCTTCTTTCTTTCAGCTTTTCTTCCAGAAAAAGACGGGTGGGCCTTTCTCGGCGGATGTAGTTGGCGAAATAAGCTTCGGCTTCGGACACGGAAGTGATTCCTCCTGTGTTTCCTTGTGCCACGACATGTTTCTTGAACAGATCACGAATAAAAGAAAGATTGTTCAAAAAGAGTTCTTTCAAACCTGACATCATCCCCACAGCCTCCAGCCAACTCTGAGTAATGAAAGCTTCATTGATGCATTGTTCCCATCGGGGTATCGTTTCGGACAATTCGGAAAATCGGGGAAGTTTATCAACAGCAGCAACAGCAATTATTTCTTTTTCTTTGTTATTGTTGTTTTTCTTCTCTCCTCTATTCTTTTCTTCTCTTATAAAACTTTGCTTAAAGCTTGCTTGCAAGTTCTTTCCATAACACTCATTATCAACACTTTGAATCACATTTTTGACTGAATTTTCATTTGTATTTTTTGCAGTCGTATTTTTCATACTTTCCGCACTACTTTTCACGTTGCTTTCCGTGCTGTTTTCCTTGTAGATTTCCTTATTATAATCCGAATGGATTGGCTTGCTGCTCTCCATGCAGACAGTCTTGTTACTATCTACATTCCTGCTTTCCATATAAATTCTCTCCTTGCTATCCATACTGGGTGCACCACTGCTTTTCAGGTAGACTTCCTTGTTATTATCCATGCAAGGTACACCACCACTTTCCATGTAGGCTTCCCCGTTATTATCCACGCAGAACGCATCACCGCTTTTCATGTAGACTTCCCCGTTATTATCCATGCAGGACGTATCACCGTTTTTCATGTAGACTTCCCCGTTACAATCCACGCAAGGTGTATCATCGCTTTTCAGGTAGGCTTCCCCGTTATTATCCATGCAGGGTACACCACCACTTTTCAGGTAGACTTCCCTGTTACAATCCACGCAAGGTGTATCATTACTTTTCGTGTAGATTTCCTCGTTACGATCCATGCAAGACGTATCACCGTTTTTCCCTTCGTTGATTCTGCCCCTTCCTATTGTAGACGTAGTTGCTTTTGCAGATGCTTTCACCGTACTTTTCTTACTGCTTCTCCCTCCCTTACTGCCGGCAGCGGCACGTTGCTCGGAAAGTTTGCTCTGATATCCCATCACCTCGTCCAGATACAGACATCGGAAATACCCGTCCTCTGTAATGAGAAACAAATCGAAGTCCTTAATAAGATGTTGCAGATTTTCCACGGTAGCTCCCCACTGATCGGCCAGCAAATCCAGTTCGTTAAAATCATGTTTGTATTCCTGCTGTTTTCGCAGAAACAATATCGTTTCAAGATACAAACCCAGCCCCATGCATTTCATGTCGGCATTCAGCTTCATCATTTTGTAATCCGACATCAAGCTGCAATTCAGCCGGATAAACTGCTCTGTATAATCCATTTCTTTTGTGTGTTAGTATAAATATAACGCAAAGGAACGCAAAATATAAATAGGGCGTTGCTCACAAAAACAAGCAATTGTTAATAAACATTTCCTATCTTTGCCGAGACATTTTGTAAGTAGCTATGTTTATGCTGTTTACAAATCATTATTTAATAATTTAATTTTTAGTAACATGAAAAAAATTTGAGATCATCAGCACTTGCATCGGTAATGCCGTGCGAAGAAGCGATTTAAACCCCAACAACTTGGAAGACAAAGGTGCGATAGGCCGGTCCACCGCCACCAAAATTCGAGACGGAAAGATTGTGACTCCAAATTCTTACTTCAAACTGATGAAATGGATGGAAAAGGAGAAACCGGAGGTTTACAAAGAAGCCATGGAGCACATCCTGAAAGAACTGGGCAAGCTCAAAATGGAAGAGTAACCTCCCGGCTTCCCGGAAACGGGAATTTTCCCCGGTAAACGTGGGGAAACGGGAAACCGCCATAGAGCGCCTCTGTATGGAGACTGCCTCTATGGCGGTTTTTGCACCCGGGATGTATGGAATTATAGCTATTTTATTTTCAACTATAAATCCTCCTTTTTACTCAAAAATTATTTTTCTTGTGACAGATAAATACAGAATTGCTGAATATTTACAACATTCACTTTGGGAAAATCTATATCTTTCAGCACATCATAATGATGGTCGTTGGTAACAATGTAGTGCGCATTGGCCGAAATGGCACAATCCACAAACTTATTGTCATCAGGATCGACTGTAATCAGATTAAAGTGATAGAATGGAGTTATCAATTCAACAAACGGACTGTTCAATATGGTTTTCACCACATATTCCGCCGTTTCATTGTCGGTAAGTCTTTGCAGAATTTCTATATATTCCTCCAATATTTCATTGGATACACAGAGCTTGTTCTTTCCGTCCACAAAGGATTGCCACAAGACATGGTAACGACTCCTTTGAGGAATGCTTTGAATAAGACAATTCGTACCAAGAACCAGCTAGCCATTGACGTTATTTTAATGAATGGATATCCATTTCAGCTATTTCATCCAGCTTTTTCTGGTCAAGAATTCCCTTATCCCAAAGTTCATCCAACTTTGTATTCATCCGTTTGGAATAATATTGAAAGAGCACCTCTTTCAATTCTTCCAGACCTTCCTGAGATTTATCGTAAGAAAACATTTCCAACAAATGCCTCTGTATGGGGTTGAATACTGTAGTTTCCATAATTATATCGGTTATAAATTCTATGCGAATATAGAATTTATAATGATAATATCCAAAATGTTTCTCATTGATTAACGCCTATGAAATATGGCTCGATAAATCTTGCAACAATATCTCCCTTACATCCGATGTTCAAAATGTTGTAGAGTAAAATCTATTCCAGAGATCCTAATCGGATAATCTTTTTTATCATTTCAGATGGATTTTGAAGTAAATGCCACCGGAGAAGTATTTCCTGTTGTTCAGTTCGGCAATCAAGTTGATGTGGTCTTTCCAAAGCTGGTAGTGCGCCCCGATGTTCACTGTGCGGGCGTCATATTCGGCCATCAGGTTAAGATTATTTACAACTTTAATCAAAGGCTGGTCACCGAGTAACTGAAAACGGAAGTTTGTGCCGAATGAAGGACGTTTATAATGCTCTATACCTTTGGCATTACCATATACAAATGCGGCATGAATACCCCATTCACCTATATTCTGAACATCCAAATGTTTGGTTACAGCCAGATAATAACGTGTTGCGTAATTATTGGAACCGCTTGTATTACCGGACACCAATTCCCCACCACCATGATCGGCATGAGAGGTGGGATCGTCCAGACCAAGGACTATTTGCGGTGTCCACTCCTTCCACCACCCTTCTTTCCAAAGGCGCAGACGCGCACTGAAAGCCCGGTCCTGATTCGTGAATTTTCCCCAAGACTGTTCCGGGAAATAAGTAGAGCCATGATCCGCATGTACCAATGTACAGATATACGACACCTCCAGCCAAGGGAAAATAGTAATATTAATGTAATAATTGAAGGTATACCCCACTTCACTGCTACGAAAATGGGTGGATAACGGATGAGTATTCAAATAGTTTCCACCAAACAGAAAAGTTTTATCACGCTGCATATCAGCCGTGGGAGCATGAAGCAGTCCGGTAGTTCCCAGCAATGCCTGGGCATCAGCCCATAAGGAAACACTACACCAAAAAACGAGCAATAAGATTCTTTTCATCAAGCTACTCCTTACATATATTCCACATGAACAACAGATTGCCGATAATGTAACGTTTCCACATCCGGCGGGGTTCTTTCAATAACCGGTAACACCATTCCAGAGAATGCCTTTGCCACCAGGCGGGAGCACGCTTTACCGTTCCGGCATAGAAATCGAAAACAGCACCTATCGTTCCGCAATGGCAATGGATTTTCAATTCATGCCAATGCGTGTACGCCCATTTCTCCTGCTTGGGGGCAGTCATCCCTATCCAGAGCAAATCAGGATTTGCCTTGTTGATAGCTTCGACTATCGCCCGATTGTCCTCTTCCGAAAACTCCGGCTTATAGGGTGGCGAATAGGTTTCCACTTCGATGTTGGGATAATCCACTTTCACACGCTGTTTTATCAATGCCAATACTTTTTCACTGCTGCCCATGAAAAAACATTTTCCTCCGATAGTATTCAGCTTGTTCATCTCGAACTCGAACAGATTCCAGCCGGCAATACGCTCTGTAGGTTTGGATCTTGCATTCAGCCAACGACACGCCTTGACAATACTTGCTCCGTCGGGGATTAACACATCTCCCTGCTGCAAAGCTTCGGCAAAGAGCTTGTCTTTCTGGGCGGTGTTGTAGGAATGGGCATTGATGGTGTTGATCAGGAGTTTGCCGGAAGGCAAAGTGGTCAGCCCTCGATGGCTTTCCAACAAGGGTAAGTTTTTTAACTTCAATAACATGAATATTGTAGTTCTACCTTTAAAAATTAGTTTTCTTTTTCCTTTTGAGGAAGATTTTGGGATAATATATCCAGCATTCTGTACTCAAATTGTTGTAGAGTAAATTCACGACAGAATTTATCATAACCGGCATTTCCCATTTTAACTCTTAATTCCTCATCATCCAACAACTTCGCAATACAATCAGCCAACGAAACCGGATTCTGCTTTTCACAAATCAAGCCATTTTCTCCATCTTTCACAATATCGGGGATGCCGCCTTCATTGGTGGAAATCACCGGCAATTTATATTCCATAGCTTCCAAAATAACCAAAGGGAAACACTCATTATAATAATAGGTTGGAAAAACAAAGACATCTGCCTGTCTAAAAAAAGCCTTCTTTTCCTCTCCTACTTTTCGACCGACATAAGCAACCCTATCATTCAAACCCCGTTTATCCACTTCTTCTGAAAACTGTACGGCACCCATCTCTGATGTTTCTCCACCTACATATTGACAAACAAAAGTATATCCTCTTTCTTTTAATATTTTAAGCGCATCAAGTAATACATTTATTCCCTTGCTTATCAATAAATTAGACAAAAAAAGCAAATGAGAAAGTTCATTATTCCGTCTTGCTTCCAACTCTTCCTTACATGAATTTGATATACCATTCGGACAAATATACACATCTTCCCTTTTTACATACTTGGCTATATCTTTATAAAGATTCTCTGCCAACAGAATTACTTTCAAATTGCTGAAAAAACGTTTATAAAAGAAGTTATAAACCCATTTACTCTGATAAACCGAAACGCCTTTATTGTGATAATGAGCTATGACTTTGCACCCCATACTTTTCAGCATCTGCACTACAATAAAGTCTTTAAAAAAGGCTTTTCCTCCAGCATTCGGAGTGATATAAACCAATTCGGGACGGATTTCTCTTACAACGTGAGAAATATGCTTTAGAAGAAAGAAATACTTCAACAGCTTTTTTAAACTTATATGCCCAATATCAGACAAACTTCCTGCTGTAGCTAAATTTATACAAAAACAATCGAAAGAAGAATTTACCAACTCACTTTCTTGAATGTATTTCCCCATCATGGCTGCGCCATGTATAGGTGGAGGAAGGTGAAGAATAAAAAGGATTTTAGAAGACATTGCTATTTTTCTCTATAACAACAACCATATTTTTTCCCTGTCTTATATATATATTCATACTGTTTTTGCATTTGTTGAATATCAAATTTTTGACAAGAATATTGATATACACTATCAATCAAAGAAACCCGATCTATTGTTGGAATTACATCTGTAAACAACGTCATATACTCATCAATACAGTTATTTTTCACCTTCAATGGATAATTTTGAGGTAAAGTTTCATTAAGTCCATCTATATCATTTATAATAACAGGCACTTTATTAATGGACGACTCAATAGACAAAGAATTTAATCCTTCATGCTCACTGGGAATAAATACATAATCAAAAGAAGACAGATATTGAGCAAGACTAAAAATAGGAGGAGTAATACGAACATTAGATTTATTTCCCAACTCCTGTAATATGATTTCCTCTAGAGGTCCCTTACCTGCTATATGAAAATAAAATACTTTTTCATCTACTCTCTTTATTATATTTATAAGAACTGGTATTCCCTTCTGAGGAACAAATCGACCAGCAAATAAAACATTTATCTTTCCAGAATATATATAAGGATAAGCTTGTTGTGATATTGCAGTAAATCCATTATATATTAATTTTATATTAGAATCAAAACCAAATTCTTTTTGATATGTACAAGTTATCATATCGCTAGTACTTATATTTGCTTTACGCTTTTGCATAAACTTCTCTACAACTCTTCCTATACTCTTCCACTTATTCCAAAGCACCGTATTATGTAAAGTTCTAACAATCTTTATATCTTGCATAATTCTAGGAAGCAATAAACAGGTCCAATAAAGACTCAAATCGGGAATTTCTGTATGTGTATGTATAGCTATGGGACACACTTTTTTTATTAATGCAATGAGTCTTATAGGAAAAAATACTATCCCCATCTTACTATTAGTAAAAGGAGACCGATAATATTTTATACCAGCAGTTTCCAATTCTTTCATATAATCTCTAGAAAAGTTAGAACTTCCTCTTACAACTTCGATCATATGATAATTTATATCACTCTCTTTCGATTTAGCAATATTTATAGCAATTCTTTCCGCTCCCCCTAAGTCAAAATGAGATACAATTTGAACAACATTCATATTATATGATTTTCTATATTTATATTTCTATTAATGCAAATGCCTTATATACTTAAGTACGATTTTCAACATTTAACTTTAAAAAGTTATCAATCAATGTTTTATTGATTTTAATCCGTTGTTGAATATGTTTTCTATTTTTAAACAAATAATTTATATACCCCCAACCATACCTTCCTCCTTTCCTTTGAAATATTTGCAAAAGATAAATAAATGCATATTGATGCCATAAAGGTCTATTAAGTCTTTTAAAATATATATTTAATTGAGCCCTAAGAATCAAAGATAAAGATTCTAATTCATAAGAACGAGTCTTATAAGTTAGACTATTTGAGGAATAGGTAAGACAGTACAATCTGTTTGTTATTATTTCATATCTTTTTGCAAGAAAAGATATCTTCATCGAAAAATTAAGGTCATTACCAAAAGGAATTTCATCAAAAAAAATACGATACTTAAACCAAAAATCTGATCTAATCATTTTATTCCATGGAGCCCAATTTTTAAATCGAATATAATCTGCACTTCTAATATTATTAGAATCATATTTTTCATAAATATTTTGCAGATCCTTTTCTCTTGGAGTAGGTAACAAAGTATTTACATCAAGACTATTAGCAAAAAAATAAATTACATCATTATCCGAATTAATATAATTATCTAAAATAGAAAAAGCATTCTTGTTATAAAAATCATCAGCATCCGCAAACAATACCCATTTACCTTTTATTTGCTTCAGCCCTACATTTCTGGCATATCCAGCACCGCGCCCTTCTTTTGTATAAATCATTTCCACATATGAATACTTTTTCTCTATATCCCGTAGTTTTTTTATATTTAAACTATTATCATCTATAATAATAATCTGTATATCATCTCGTTGAGGTATAGAATCCAAACAACGCTGCAACAAACCAGCAGAGTTTTTATGGGGAATTATTATTGAATAATTAATATTTGTCAACATTGCCACAAAAATATATATGGTGTTATTACACCGTAATTTTTTATTAAAATATTAAAGAATATAATAGAAGAATAAACAAGTAAAATAGGTTTATAATAAGTTCCTAATTTATTTACAGGATTTTCATTCCATAATTGTGCTAAATAAGGGATTGACAAACAAGAAAATATTTCATATAATCTAATAAATTCAACCCTTAAAGGACCTAATATATTAAGAAAGAAGATGCCAATAATATATAAAAAAAAGAAGATATTATTCGTATTTTTAGATATACAAACAACATAAATGCTAAAAAATGAGATATAAAGTAATTTTAAGAAAGAATATTCCTCATGCTCTACAGTTACTGAGTTTAAGAAATAGGATATTCCTTTGCTTGAATATGATATATTTCCTACTAATTGTTCTCCTATCGCTACCACTATTTTAGTTTTAAAACACACAACAGAAAGTAGAATTAGTAAAATAATATTTCTTTTCGAGAATAATTTATCATAGCATGGCGTATAATATACAAATATTACTAATAACACAATCATTGAATTATGAAAAAAATAAGTAATCAATAGAATCATTAAAACAAGAATATAGCGCCTACTTTTTTTCTTCATATCCATCAAGCTAAAAGCAAACATAAAAACACCTAAAGCAAAACATTGACGCACTAAGTTAAAACTAAGAAGATAAGAACCCAGTAAGACAAAAAGCAGTAGTGCTACACGTATATTACAGAAACTCTTTCTACACATATTATAAAAACCAACTATATATATGCAACCAAGTATACCGTAAGCTATAAAAAACTGACTAGATATGTATTTTTTTATAAAATAAAGAATATAATTAAATCCAAACTCACATGGAATATAATAATCCCAAGATGCTGGGTTATCCCTCATCCGCATAAAATTCTTAACATACCCAAAATAATCAAGCCCCACACTTGGCGCACGGAATACATATAAAAAAATCAAGACAACAAGTATTAACAAATATTTTTCCTGATTTTTTCTTGTTTTACAAAGAGTCAAGAAATAGATAAAAAAATACAATACTATATAAACATTCATGTCTTTTATCAAATATCTTATGCTATTCATTATACGCCATTTCATTATCTTATAAAGAAAGCAAAAAGTCTTACGTTCATCCTCACCTCATTAAAGCCATTTTTCACTTCTTAAAAAAATAAATATTTTACTTTCCAAACAACAGCACTATTTGATTACATATAAACAGGTTATAAGATGCTCTATTTCTCATGTAGCTTTAAATCTTTTCCAACAATTATTGTACCATCCTACTTCTTTTTAATTATCAATCCAGTATCCATCAATCTTTTAACAATGGGAATAAGTTCTTCAATAGGTACATTAATCCTATTACTTATATCAATAAGATCGTGTTCTCCATCTGCATAAGCAATAAATGCAGTCATTTTGCGAGTATTATTAATCGCTCCTTTTATACTGATAGTTGGATACAACCCACGTTTTCCCAATTGAGGTTCACAGTATGTTGTAACTTGATAATATCCATTATATTCTATGAAATCAAGACATTTACTATAAACATCATAAGCTCCTTGAAGACCGGAAGGGGTAACCAAAGATAAATCATCGGCTGATGTATGATATTCTGGATATTCTTCATATTTGGAACGACATATTGCACATAAAGGAAGACGCACAAGTGGAGAACAGTACTGACGCTCATCTGATCCTCTATTCAAGAATGAATATCGTTTATATTTGGGATAATGAAAATGCAACACATTCTGAGCTACTCTATCGGCTAATGTATTTGCATACGGTGATTCTATATAAGAATAAGTACGATCATCCCCAACACAAGAAACATTATAACCCGCTATTATATAGTTTTTCATATGTGACAAATGTTCCGAAAGATAAGTAATAGAACCTATGGTTTCTGGAATAAAAATAATTCGATATGAATAATTTCTAATTGCATTTGCTAATATCTTCTTTGCAAGAGCAACAACCACAGCGGGTCCCGACAGTTCATTGTTCGCCATTGATGGATGACAGATGTATGTAGATAAAAATATTTCTTTATCACTTCTGCCAGGAATTAACAGTTCGCCATAAGTCAAATAACCGTTTTCCAGAGTGCTATCTATAACAACATGATATCTTTCATCTGTAAGTGTTCGCTTTTGATTTTCTGACATACAGAAACCACTGCGTTCCTTATAATAAGAAGTAACATATGGTATCAAATCCGGTTGGGCAGGAAGTGTATAAACCATTGATAATAATTCTTCTTTGGTTACTATCTTATCCATAGGTAAAGAATAACCAAGCACATGGAGATTTGTATTTTTAAAGTCTATGATTTTTCGTCCATCCAATGTCTCAATATAGGCATTGTTAATATTCCATTCCTTTGGAACTTTCCAATCAAAAACTTTAGTTCCAGATGGCACTTCGTGGAGTGTGAGCTCTGGCAACTCACGTTTTATGACTTCCAAAGTCTGCCTTACTCCATTTCCAGTTATGCTTCTACATATTGGAAAAAGTTCACATACAAGTTCATATGCCTTATTACCGACATTCATTTTATTCTAAAAATAAATTTTTACTCATTTTTTAATATATAAGTATACAAAACGAGTCTAATTTTACTATAAAACAATCATATTTAGCTATTTCATTGATCTAATAGAGTAACCTCACTTACAATTTCCATAACTCTTTCATATCCAAGAATAGCTTCAACGAACTCACGAAAAGCCCCTTCTCCCCCTTTTTTATCAAGGGGAACATTTCCTAATGCCTTTACATAATCAGGTGCTGATGCTGGTACCCCAGCCCATCCAACAAGCAATAAAAGTTTCATATCATTAAGGTCATCTCCTATATAAGCAACATCTTTCATATCAATACCAAGCTGTGAGCAGAGTTCTGCAACAGCTTTAACCTTATCCTTACAACCAAGATAAAGGTAATCTATTTTGAGTTTTTTTGATCTACGTTCTACTATTTTTGTATCCTCACCTGTAAAGATCCCCACAGGAATACCAAGATGATGTGCAAATAAAACGCCTGCACTATCATAAGTATGAAACTTTTTTAGTTCCAAACCCTCTTGATCATAGTACATACCACCATCCGTCCAAACGCCATCTATATCTGTAAGTATCAGTTTGGGTAACTTATTCATTGTTCTCTTATATTTCTAGCAGGTGTTCCAACCATAATACTATTAGGAGGACAGTTTTTCGTCACGACCGAATTAGCTCCAATTATAGAATTATCGCCAATCGTAATGTTACCAAGCAACATTGCCCCTGCATAAATAATTACATTATTTCCAATAATAGGTCTTCCGCCATTTCTATCTCCAATAGTACAATTCTGATGTATTATACAATTTTTGCCAATTTTACAACGAGCACCAACAACTGTTCCAACGCCATGATTAATCCTCAACCCTTCACCAATATCAGCCGAATAAAACAACTCAATCTGACCAATATGTCTAGCCAACAACGAGTAAGCATCTTTTACCCCCCCATAGACCCACCGTAAACGTTTGATTTTAAGTCACTTAAATAAACATTACGCGATATTCTATAAAGAAGCATTGCTATCAGTTGCGGAGTATATTGAATATTATAGACATTAATAGTCCTGTCATTAGGATACCATCGACTATAATCTGATTGAAATACCCGAATACTTTCCTCGATAATTTGGTCATCACATTTAAAATCATGACTACATAACCAAGAATTACTAGTCCAAATATCCAAAAGTTTCCTAAATTCCAACACTGTCATTTCATTTTATCATTTTTGGATATATAACTTCGTCTTTGGGTATCTCAACCTGCACAGTCCTGCCAATCACTTCATTAACCTGAGCCCACTTATATCCATCACCCGGACTAAGCATATGGATATCGTCAATTGTAATGACATCACCAATATGCAAATTCTTATTTGTAGCTATAGATCGCTCCAACTTAACCTTAGCTGGTTCTACATTTTTATCAATATAAAGATCCTTAACACCAAGCCATTTTTCAGTAATACGAATATCACGAACCATTCGATTAACGCCATCGGGCCCCAAAGAACCTGCCTGATCTGTTCCTTTCATGTGCCGATCAATAGTAATATGTTTTTCAATAATTTCAGCTCCCATTCCAACAGCCACTATTGGAGCAGAAATACCAATAGTATGATCAGAGAAACCTATGTGATACTGCCCATAATGTTCTTTTAAATAAAGAATTGTATTAAGATTTAAATTTCTAGGGTCCGTCGGATACTGAGAAACACAATGAAGAATAGAAATATCAGAATGATAATGTGTAATTATATCAAGAGCGTCATCAAGTTCTTCTTTCCCAGCCATACCTGTTGAGAGGATAATCGGAATTTTAGTTTCTGCCATAGCCTCTAAAAGAGGAAGATTAGTGAGATCCCGACTTGCTACCTTTAAATAGTCCGGTGTGAAAAGCTTGAGCATAGAGAGACAACCTTTTGCACAAAGCGTTTCTACAAATTCAAGACCTAATGACTTTGCATGTTTATAAACCTCAAAGTGAGCCTGATCATCAAGTTCAAGAACTGCGCGATGCTCACCATAAGTACGACCAAAAGAATTAGGTGTATCATAAATACGATTCATCTGTGTTGTTGTCAGTTCTTCATTGAGGTCACGTCGAGTCATTTTTACAGCATTCATAGGTTCCAATTGAAGATCAAAATCTTCCTCTCTAACAGGACGTGCTACTAATTCGGTTATAAGTTTTGCTATATCAACAGACCCATTGTGGTTCTGCCCTATTTCACCAATAATATAGGTTTTTCCCTTTGTAATCATAATTATATATTCTATTTCTTATTATCATTTATTATCTTCAGCATCGACTGTTTAATATCTTTACAGCTATCAAGAAATCTAACCACATCCAAGAGACTAAAATCTCTATATTTCTCTTTAAGATACGCATATATTTGTTGAGCATTTATCATATCTTCAGGCGTATCAACAGTTAAACGTATATCATCTCGTCCCTGAAGAAAATCAGGGCATTCAATCCACTCACATTTATATTCTTCTGGATGAGTATAAACATGAACAGTCACGTGTTCATGTGCAGGTGTTCCTTTTTCTGTAGATGCTGCCACTTGTTTAAGTACACTAAGTTTTACAAATTCCCCCCAAAAACCAAAATGAGTTTTGATAGAAGGAGTATTATTTATACGAAAACCAATGTAATCAGCATCACTATTTTGAGCTTTCTCAATAAGTGCAGCCACTCCATGCCAATCCATGAAAGGGTTATCCGAACAAATACGAATGATTCCATCTACATAATTCGCTTCAGCAGCTTTTATGAAGCGATCAAGAACATCATTCTCAGAACCACGATATACCACTTCTCCTTTCTCTAAAAGAAAAATCTCTAACTGATCATTGCTACTATTTACAGAGGTTGCAACAATAATCTTCGTTTTATCAATCTTGTGCAAATTTTCAAGTAGCACCTCAATAAGCGTCTTACCCCCATAAAACAGCTTCAGAACTTTGCCAGGCAAACGGGTTGATTCCATTCGCGCTTGAATAATAATACCAATATTCATTTGGTTATATAATAATATGTTTTAGATTTAATTGCCAACTTATATATTCTAGAAATCAGAATGATACATTGAAAAACCAAATACTTGACCGATATTTTAACATTCAGAAGTTTGAAAATAAGAAATTCTTCCATCCGTTATCTGTTTCAACTTCAGTTGAGAATAAAAGGTTTTATCAAAGTCTTCATTAATTATATTGGCTATCAGAAGAGAAACATTCCCTTCATATTCTCTTTTATACGAATTATCAAAAAGCCTTATTATATCATCTGCCGGAATATAAAAAGATTTATCAACTATAATCTTTTCCAAATCTTCATAAGACCGTATATATTTCACAAGTTTGGAATTAACGAAACTATATTGATCAGAAAAACCTAATTTACTAAATGTGTACATTAAGGTTGGAACTTGAAATTTAATTGCATCTAAATGAATGCAAGAATCATTTGCAATTAAAACATCAATTTTATTAAGAAAAACATCAATCGATTCATCATAAGCTGAGGTGAAACTAATATTAGAATTATAAATATGAATACTTTTCCTCCAATTGGGATGAGCACGGATTATTACTTTATACTCAGGAAAGGCTGTACTTAATCTGTGGCTAATATCTTCTATTATTTTTTCATCATCAAGTATATTGATACCTATACCAATAGCATATTTCATTTTTTTATCAACCTGCCTCTTTTGAGCTAATGAATCATATCGAGCCGCCCCTAAAAGTATAACAGTAGTATTATCTAACGTTTTATGACAAGATGCATATTTATATAAAGAATCTAAGCCATCTAGAAACGAATAGGTAAATTTCAATTCTGGATAATAATCTGCAACGGAAGCATGCTGTATATAGGTCGTTATTATTCTTTTTTCATTGGCAGCTTTCACAAAAGCCCTATTAAAATTAGTATGATCGTTTGAAACTATTAAAGATCTTATTTTTACATTTTGACATATGTAAAAATCAACATAATAAAATCCACATGTTAATATATAATTTATTAGTTCATTCCCTATTATATTCTTTTTCTTACCATTTTCCAACGATAAGTATTTACGAATTATAAAAATAAATGTTTTCAGACTGATAAGATATACTTGAATTATGGGATATTTATTATTGTCTTTTATATCATCAATTAAAAAATAGCAATTTGTTTTTTGAATAATATCTTCTAAAGCCCTCTGATTATTTAATGTTGGAGCAAAAAAAATATTTTTCAAATCATATTGTTTCTTATAATATGATTTTCCTCTGAATAATTTTCCGTGTTTTAACACGTTCAAAAAAATTGTATATATGAATCTTCTAATATAAATGATGCAAGCCTTTCCTATACAAAATAAAGCCGTGTTGGGTTTTTCACTTTGAATAAGATGTTCAGATAATAAAAAATTATTTAATTCAAATGACAAATCTACGAGTTCTTTTCTTTTCATATCATGACCTTTATTTGTAAAAATACATTCTAACGATTTCAAAGAAACTGGGACTTGAATTACTTTATCTTTAAATATAGCATAAAAGTTATAACAGATAAAATAACAATATTCACTACGATTTTGAAAATCCACTCTTCATCTACAGCCCAATAACATAATGAAGTTAATGCAATTTGAGAAAAAAGAAATATTAGAGGATTTATAGAAAACAGTTTATTATCCTTGTAGATTTTATATAAATAGCCACTATATCCATATATCAAACATCCCAAATAATTTCCTATCACTGCACCCATAATATTAAAAGACGGAATCAACAATACATAAAGTGCTAAACTAACGATACCTGACACAAAAGTTACAGTCAATAATTGTTTCGTTTTTTCATAATAGAAAAAATAGTTAGAACAAATTATATACATGGGTCTATAATTCAATGCCATAATAAGAATAATTGTGTATTTATACGCTCGAGCTAGAGAAGGGTTACTTACCAAAATTGAAAAAATTTCTTTTGCCCACAAAGAATATATAAAAGTACCAACAAGAGTCATATAAACATATAGATATGAAATCTGTTTTAACGAATGAACATTTCTTTCTTTTATATACTTTAAAGACAGCGGATAAACAACTTGATTTATTGCATTTATTATAGATTCAAAAGTGTTCACAATGCTATTACATAGCGTCAATTCCCCAATTATATCTTGAGGTTTATTATAATAATTCAACACAAGTGTATTCGAGGAATTCAACAAATAACCGGTATAATAATGTGGAATCGTGGGAATCGAAACATAAAGAAGTCTACCTATACTTTTTTTCTTAAATTTGTAAATGGGTGACAATCCCAATGTACGATTAACGACATACCAATAAGAAGCATTTATTAAAAATGTCCCTGCAAATGTTCCTATATAAAATCCTAAATACCCCCATTGAAACACGACTACACACATATAATTTATAACAATAGATACTATGCCTGAAGCTATAGTTCTTATTGCTACTGGAATTGGTTTTATATTTAATTGATAATACAAACTGCCAAGCAATGCAGTCGGACCAAATAAAACAGTAGAAAATATAGATAAAAAAATTATCAAAAATCTATTTTCTAGTGCTTCAATAGGTATTGTAAAATATAAAAGGAATGATTGCAAAATAGCAAATGCAACCATCCAAAGAGAAAGGAAACCATAAATTTCTCTCCATATTATTTTATACTGAAAAGGACATTTATAAAAATAGTTAGGTAAAATCACCTGTAATCCTAATGTAGAAAAAACTTGAACACAACCCACTACAGATGTTATTGTTCCTATAATGCCGAAATCTGTAGATGTTAAGTACTTTGTAAGTACTGGCAGTAGCAAAAAAGATATAATCTTAGGTATAAATGGTGATAAACCATATATAGCACTTCCTTTTAATAATTTTAATAACATTTTTTTTAAGATACAAGATGTATGAAAATTGGATTTGTTTTGAATTATATGAACTTTTATTCCTATTAAACAATTCTATATAACGATCCATCTTTCAATCCACGTATCAAAAGTTATTGCCCGAAGGTTCTTTTATCTTTGGGAATAGCTAAAATAATCCAAATAAAATTTGAGATACTCCAATTGGTGACGTGGAAATTTCTTCTTACTTAAAAGAATTATAATATCCGGTTATCATTACATCCCATCATTATCATAAGAATATTCAACCATTTCCTCATTTATCTTCAAATCATCTGACGAGCTAGTATTGTACAATTACGCCCTTCTAACAAATCTGAAAAAGTAGCTAGGCTATCACTGAAAGTTTAGGAAAAGAAATTGTACTCAACACCTTAAAATGCGCATCATTAGAAACCAAATAATCAGCTCCGGCAGCAATAGCACAATCTACAAACTTATTGTCGTCTTTGTCTGCATATATTAAATGAAAATGATAATGAGGGTCAATCAATGACACATAAGGAGAATTTAGCAATGCCTGTATTACATTGGATGCTATCAAAGCATTTGTCTTCAGACTTATTATTTCTTCATACTCCTCTAATATTTCGTTGGAAACATAAAGAATATATTTACCGGAGTGCAAGCCTCTCCACACATTAAAGTAATTCCCTCTTTTTGAAATAGATGAAATCAGACAATTAGTATCCAGTACTATATTAATCATTATAAGGTGTTCTCAAATGTTCTTTTAATATAGCCTCATTCTTATCCTGATCCCACAAACCTTCATCCCACAACTTATCCATATCCTCCTCTACTCTTTGAGCAAAGTAGGCTGTCAAAGATTTACGTATTTCTTCCAAGGCACGCTCGTCTTTAGCATAAGAAAACATCTTTAACAAGTGTAACTGGACTGGGTTAAAAGGTTCTGATTTCATATTCTCTAGTTTTTATTGCAAACAAAAGAACAAATTATATTTCACTTATCCTAGCGATTCAACTTGTTTTTAATAACACTGCTCTTACTCCCCCTCATATCATCTACAAAGCCATTTCAATGCCTCAACCACCGATCATAATCAGCCAACCGGCTGATCAGCTGCTGCTTACTCTTTTTCGGCTTTTCCTCTTTCTTCCACGGATCAACCGCCTCGTGCGCCAAATGATAATAGATACTGCTATCCGTACAACCATAAAGTGTAACCACAGCAAGTGCACGCGACTGCTCCGCCTTGACGAGAGGAAGCATAGTCTGCATAACGCCAACCAGCTTTGCCGCCTCTTCTTCCATACCCAATATAGTATAAGCCGGCAGCAAAATGGCATAAAGCTTGCAACGCATCACATCCGTATCCATCCGGAGATTGCCATATTCTTTCAACGCCCTGGCAGCCAGGGAACGATCTTCCTCATTCACCCCCTCCGCACTGTGATAACGCTGAAGAGCACTGTGCAAACCATTCAACATACAGTCATTGTCCAGACGGGTATATACATGCTTGTCCTCATCATTCAGGGCAATTACCTCGTACTCACCCGGCATCACACGCAGCAGCGGAACCCACATCCAGTTCTCCACACATACCATCACATCCTTTCGCCCGGCTCCCGGCTGAATGACAACAGTCGCCTCCACCCCCTTAAACCGTCCCTCGGTAATGCGTATCCGGTCGCCCTTGCGCAAACCATCCGGCTGGGGTATATAAACAGGAAGTGTATTGGAATAAGAACGGGCCACCCACTGCAAATTCTCCATTGCGGCATCGGAAAGGTAGGGAAAATACTCCCGCTTCCGTTCCCTCACCCGAGGCAGGAAACTGAGTACAGGAAAACGTTGCATCAGTTGGAAAACATCACGCTCGGAGGCACGGACAAATACATAGTTGAAGAGTAAGGGACGCTGGGTATTGACGAATTTGCCGTCTACACGCCTCACTTCCTGATAGGAAGGAGCAAAAAAGCCGAATGAGGGCTCGCCTGCCTGTATGCGGCGGTCCTGTTCCCGTTGCAAACCGCGCACTCCTCCCCGATGACAGTCGGGAAGCGACAACACATACCAACGCACAGCATTGTTATTCCGCAAAGCCTCCAACGCTTCGGGAGATGCCACAGAACGCTTCGGTTTATCAAACTGATGGGATAGCTTTTTCATGAGGTTTATCGTCAGAAATCCACGCTGACCGATACTGGAAGACCATATCAGCGCAGTGTTTATAACTGGCTGATAAATAGTATTTTACACAGATTTCATTTTGTATTTCTGAAATCTTTTATTTGTTGTTTCTTTCGTCCGAAGACGTCTTTTCTGTCTGCTTTTTATAGACATGTTTATACCCTCAAAAAAGGTTCTTTACCCTTTATATAAAAGGAATTTAGAAACTTTTTGAGGGCACAAAGATACACTATAATTGTGTATTACACAATAAAAGCGCTTAAAAAATAGGAAAACTTACTTTTGATAAGAAAATAAGAGATGGGTATATTTCGTAATCACAATAAAAGATTCAAGTTTTACAAATATTTATTCAATAGGACTGTAATAACCTTATCCAATTCTATAAGGTCATTCTTTATAGTAGTAAATACTATCTGCTCGTCTACATTACTATATTCATGCGAAATAAGATTGCGCATATCATAAATAGCCAACCAAGGAATTTCCTTATATTCAGAAAGCGGTGATGGTTGTAAAAACAACAACTTTCCTACCTGTTCACCTATTACTTGAAGGCGCATAACACATGCATTGAACACCATCACTTTATCCATGGAGGCTAAAAAATCATCAGCACAATTTATTTCTTTACTCCATTGCTGTATATAGTAAATGGATTCTTTTATCTGGGTTAACCTGTCGCAAATGGTTAGTCGTCCTCCTTTATACATAAATGGCTTCTTTTTCAATATTCTGTTTCAAAAATGGAGGCAGTGAGGAACGGAAACGCACTAAATCAATTTCACAATGAAACATTTCCGTCAAAACAGTCTTCAAAGTGTACATAGTGGATAAAGTAGGATTATCAATATCTACAACAATATCCAAATCACTATCTTCCCTGTTCTCTTGACGTGCAACCGAACCGAAGATACCAATTGATTTAATTCCAAACTCATGCCCAAAACATTGTTTGAAACTAACTAACTTTGCCTTACATTCATCTAAGCATAACATACTTTTCACCAACTTTAGGTACTGGAACAAAGATAAACTTTTTATTTGAACGATACAAGTTCTTACCTCGGTTTCTTCATTTCACACACCATCAGAGCTCTCCTTGCATCAGAACGTCATCATCACCATAAACCGCACGCCCCATTTGTTCGCATCGGGATGATCCAGATAATTCAGACGGCGGACATAGTCTATGTGCAATATCTTGAAAATATTGTGAATACCCACAGAGCATTCCATGTACGGGGTCTTCGGATCCATCACAAAGCTGGTAGGACGTCCGTCACGGGTCGGGAACAGGAAAAGCTCGCTGTCACCCGGATGCTTCATCGGATTGTTCTTGTCGGTTAAATGACCATACAGCATCTTGAAGCCGATAGCCTCACGCCACTTCAGTTTTTTCAGCAAAGGAATACGGTTGAAAATCTTACCGTTCAAATCCCACGATACATCCAGAGAGGCGTAACGGTCGTTCAGGAACTCCATATTATTAATCAAGTTGAAAGTCTCGCGCTGCAGGATATAGGACAAGTTGGCCGCCGGCATGATCAGCAACGGGAACGGAACTTTGTTCCACTGCGCACCGCCTTTCACGAACATATCGATCTTACCCCATGACGAGAACCAGAAACGCTTGTACAGCCCGATCTCTGTCAAGTTATAGTTATACTCTCCGCCCAGCACGCCCTTGAAACCAGCCGTGTGCGACAGCGTAAATACCGGAGCGTCAAAAGAAACCGGAATACGGCGTTGCTTGGTATTGACAAATGTCTCACCCGGAGCGTAACGGAAGGCCAGGGAGGCTTCCATGGTCTGAATCTCAGGAACCAACGTTTTCTGGTCATCATTGGTTATATAGGCCAGACCGCCGGTAGGCTCGTCTGTGCTGTGTTTCACTTCCACCGTGGTCTTCAGGCCAAACTGTGTCTCGTTCTCATACTTCAAGGCGATATTCCGCACGTAGGACATCTGGTCTACCGTAGAAGTCTTGAAAGATACGAACACGTTGTCTTTATCTGTCTTCAGGAACTTATCCGTGGGAGACATCACATCATACTGATAGCTGAACGTGATGGAGTTCTTCGGGAACTCGCGCGGCAGGTATTCCTTCTTGTTGAAAGAGTATTCCACCTCACCCATATACTTGGAACGATGATCCTTGAATCCGTAAGCGTAATATCCCTTGAAGAACAGATGCGGATTCAGGTTGGCCGTGGTCTGCGCGCTCATACGCAGACGCAATCCGTCGATATAGTTATTGGAGATCATGGTGTTTACCGGACCGATATCTACCTTGCTGGGATGCTCCTTGGTCCCGGTTTCCACAAAGTTCTCGATAAACGCCTTCAATACAAAAATCACATATTTGAATCCCGGCATCTGCTCCAGACGCTTTACCAGCATATCCATAGAACTCTCGGTCTGCGTAAGCGGAACCGGCCGGTATTGATTCCAGAAATCGTCTCCGCGCATCATGGCGTCCGCCTCTTTGATCTCGGCCCCCTTACGCTTGAAAAGTTGCTGCGGAAGCTCATCGAAGGCATAATCAGAGTAACGGGTAGTCCTTCGTATCTGGAATCCTTGCATGATCTTCATCAAGGTCATCTCCACAATCATGTCATCGGTTTTCAACACCCACTCCCCATTGGGCAATTGCTCGAACTCCTGAATAATATCCATATTGTCTACAAAGTTCACCCCCGATTTCTTGGGCAGGTTCATTGTACATTTCTTCACCGTATAAGACGAGTCGGCCAATACGTAAAGATGCCCCGTAAAACCGAAGTCCTGCGAGTTATTGGGAACGAAGGTGAGATGGAAGCACTTGTCCTTGTCCACGAATGTGGTGTCCATAATGTAAAACTTATAAAAAGAGATGGCATCACTGGACGAAATAGGGCTGATGAAAGGATACTGCAACAGACGAATATCATTGTCGTAAATATTCACATCCGTAAATACATCCTTCAGCACCGTGCTCAGCATATCTCCCGTTGCAAACAGCTCGTTCACCCCCGTAGAGCTCATTCCTTTGATAATGGTCTTCTCACTCTTGGGATGTTTACGGTAAATTTTCTGCGAAGCGGTCTCGTCCACCGAAATAGGAAGGATGAATTTATTGGTTTCCTCACAAAGTTCGATCTGGTCTTTCAGGAAAGGCATCTTTTTATACATGCCTTTTTCCAGCATCTCGGGAGTCACATCATTCAGTGACATCGTGATCTTCTGATACTTATTGTACTGATAGTAATCGTTCTCGCTCAGCTTATTATTCTTTTTATGAGCGATCACCTTCTTCATCAGTTCCACTGCCGGATTATTCTTACGGGAGTATTTCTCTCGTTTGGGCTTCACCACCACTTCGTCCAGCATGATATCATCCGGTCTCATCCTCACATTCAGGTTCTTGGTGACGCCGGGAATTATATTCACCACTTTTGTTACATATCCCACCGCCGAAAAGGTGAGTTTATTCCAGCCTTTACGGGTTTCGACCTTATAATTTCCATCATTATCGGTAATACTTCCTACGCCTTTTCCTTCATAAAAGACTGACAAGTAGGGTATGGGTTCATTCGTCAATGAGTCTGTTACAACGCCTTGTATATTTTGGGCTGACACCGAAATGCAGCATCCTAATAACAAAAATAGTAGAAACGACTTGATATATTTTGTCTTCATTCTTTTCACCGCTATTTTTATGAGGGAACAAAGTTAAGCATTAACTTAAAAGAAAGTTGCTAATATAAGCTAATAAATACAGAAATCTTACATATTGACCAATAAATAGGTGAAATTTAACACCGGAAGAACCATTATGCAGCAAATAAAAAAGGGGTCTTTTCACAAAGCCCCCTTTTTAAGTTTTCAATAGGTATTAGTTTTTTTTTAAGGTAAAAAGATTGTTTTCAGGATAACGGTGCAAATATCGAGCCTTTTTTTAAACCAGCCAAATAAAAAACTATGCCATACAACATGTTTTTAGATTTTTCTGTCTTTTTTGGCAGATTATTATTCAAAATGCTCTTTATCGGCCTCATTGTATATACAAAGGTAGCAAAAATATAGACTAAAACAGCATTTTAATGAGTTTTTTCTTTTCCCAAGAAATGTTCATCTACCTTATCGCGATGTTTCAGCACCTTTGCATCGATGAAGAAAACAATTTCTTCGGCGATATTGGTTATATGATCTCCGGCACGTTCCAGCTTACGGATAACGGTGCCGAGTTCCAGGCAAGTCAGGAAATTATCGGGGTGTGTTTCCAGATATTTTGTAAGGACGGCAGGAGCAGCCGCATTGATTTCGTCCAGCAAATTATCTTTACTGAATACATTGAGGGCTAACTCCAGATTTTCTTCATTCAACGCGTTCTTGGTCATTTCGAGCATACCGAGCACTTGTCTCAGCATCTCTTCTATACGCAGGCTGTGGAGCAGTTCACTATCCAGCACGGTTTCCTCGCTTCTCACCACAAAACGGGCTATGCCTTCGGCAAAATCTCCCAAACGCTCCAAATCACTGTTTATCTTGAACATGGCCAGCACAAAACGCAGGTCAATGGCTACCGGATTGTATAGAGCGATAGTGTCCTCTACATCACTGTCTATTTTCAACTCGAACGCATTCACCCTTTTCTCACGGACAATGACTTGCTGTGCCTGGTCACGGTTAAAGGTCAGCACAGCCTCTCCTGCCCTGTCCAGCTGATTGTAAACCAATGTCCACATCTCGTTCACTTCCTTCTTCAGTGATACAAGTTCTGATTCTATAAATTTCACCATATTCTTAATTCTTGTTTTGTTTATCATTATTTCTTTCACCGCAGATTGCGCAGATTCACACTGATTTTAATTTTCCGGACAGAAGAATAAAAAGACAAATCCGTACCATTAGATCTGAAAAGCAAGCAAGCCCGCATCGGGCTGTGGCACATCAGTTCCAGTTTTATCTTATCTCCCATCTGTGCAACGCTGTGATGAATGCTTTACCCGAAACGCCCTGTAATATAATTCTGGGTCGCTTCCTTGCCCGGATTCGTAAATATTTTCTTCGTATCATCATATTCCACCATATTGCCCATATAGAAGAAGGCTGTCTTGTCACTGACACGCGCGGCCTGCTGCATGTTGTGGGTGACAATAACGATGGTATATTCTTTCTTCAGCTCATGAATCAACTCTTCTACCTTGGCTGTAGAGATAGGGTCCAGTGCCGAAGCCGGTTCATCCATAAGCAGAACCGAAGGAGATACGGCCATGGCACGGGCTATGCACAACCGCTGCTGCTGACCACCGGACAGGGCAAACGCAGACTCTTTCAACTTATTCTTCACCTCATCCCACAATGCGGCTCCTTTCAAGGTTTCCTCCACCCTGTGGCGGATAAACTCATTATCTTTCACCTCATTTACCCGAAGCCCGTAAGCCACATTCTCGAAAATACTTTTCGGGAACGGGTTGGGACGCTGAAAGACCATCCCTACGCTCTTGCGCAACTCGTCCACCTGCACGGACTTGTCGTATATATTTCTCCCGTCAATCAAAATCTCCCCCTCCAGACGAGAGCCGGGAATGAGGTCGTTCATGCGGTTGAACAGACGGAGGAAGGTGGACTTGCCACAACCGGACGGGCCTATGAAAGCCACCACCGATTTCTCTTCAATCGTCATGCTTATATCTTTCAGTGCCTGAAAATCACCATAGAAAAAATTTACATGTTTTGCATCTATCTTATTCATATTCTTAATGTTTTAATAATTTGCTGATTTGTCTATGTGCTAATGTACCAATGTCCGTGCGGTACACAGCGCAACCCATCGGCACACCGACAAATTATTAATTCGTTTTTACTTTGTTGGAAAAATACCGGCGGAGTGCATTTGCCAACAGGTTTATAATTAAAATAATAAGGATCAGTACCAACGCCGTACCGTATGCCAAAGGAAGCTGTGACTCCATATCTGTTCCGCTGGTAGAAATCACATAAAGGTGATAAGGCAATGCCATGCATTGGTCCAGAATGCTGTGTGGCAGTTGCGGCAGGAAGTAAGCGGCACACGTAAACAAGATGGGTGCCGTTTCACCCGATACACGTCCCAAAGCCAGAATCAGTCCGGTAATGATGTTGGGCATCCCCATAGGCAGAATCACATGCCAGATGGTTTGCAGCTTGGTCGCGCCCAAAGCCAGACTCCCTTCACGGAAGCTGTCGGGAATCGCCTTCAAGGCTTCTTCGGTGGTGCGTATCACCAAAGGTACACAAAGCAATCCCAACGTCAAAGAACCGGCCAGGATGCTGTCGCCGAACCCCATGTATTTCACAAACAGTGCCATACCAAACAAACCGAACACAATGGACGGAATACCGCTCAGGTTATTGGTCATCATCCGGATAAAGCGGACCAGCTTGCCTTTCGGCGCATACTCGTTCATATAAATGCCACTCATCACTCCCACCGGAAAAGCGAACAGCGCACTGCCCGCCATCAGATAAAAAGTACCTACAATGGCCGGCCATATACCGCCACCCGTCATGCCGTCACTGGGCGCCGTGGTCAGAAACTCCCAGCTGATTACTCCTATACCTTTATATATAATAAAACCGAGAATGGCGAACAGAATGAGGACAATGCTATAACTCAACAGTTTGAAAATGCCGAATGCCAGCCATTGCGAACGTCTTTTACGCACCCCTTGCCCGACAGGGAAAACATCTTGCTTCATATCTTAAATACTTAATTAATCATTTGTCAATCTATCCATATACCCATTGGCTACGCTGTGTGCCGCATGATCATTAGCACACCGGCAAATCAGTACATTATTTATTTGTTCTTGATGAAATATATTCTACACTAAAGTTGATAAGCATCGTGATGAAAAACAACACTACTCCCAACAGGAACAGGGCTTCATAGTGCGCGCCACCGGCAGGAGCCTCTCCCAGTTCCGCTGCAATAGTCGCCGGAATGGTACGGAGCGGCTCCAGAATAGTGGTGGGTATCACGGCCGCATTTCCTGTAACCATCAGCACCGCCATCGTCTCGCCTATGGCGCGTCCGATGCCCAGGACAACGCCCGAAGTGATTCCCGAAACAGAGAAAGGTATCACCACCTTATATATAGTCTGCCAACGGGTAGCACCCAATGCCAGACTGGCTTCGCGCATGGCACGGGGGCAATTCCGCATCGCATCCTCGCTTACGGTAATGATAGTGGGGAGTGCCATGATAGCCAAAACAATACTTCCGGCCAATCCGGTTTCGCCCACAGGCAGATTAAAGACTTTCTGAATAAGCGGTACGATGACTATCAACCCAAAGAAACCGTAGACCACGGACGGAATACCACTGAGCAGCTCAATAACCGGCTTCAGAAAACTACGGGTCCGATGGTCGGCCACCTCGGACATATACACCGCCACCGACAAGCCGAAAGGCAAAGCGAACAGGATGGCAAAGAAACTCACCCAAAGCGTACCCGTAATCAAAGGAAGAAATCCGAACTGAGGGGCGGGAGTAGCCGTAGGGAACCATTCCTTTCCGGCAAAAACCTCGTCAAAAGAAATAGACTCGTCTTTCAGCAGGTGGCCCGGAAAATCCTTCTCTATAAACTTGGAGGGAACAAAGGCGATGATGCCTGGATTACCGGCAACGATCTCGCCGATGCACCGGGGGGCTTTCTCGTACCCGGCTCCCAGTTCTTCCTCCGAGAAATAGGAGGTGATATCCTCCAACCGGAAAACTTTAACCTCCGCGTCCGGTCCTCCCAGCTCTTTCCAGTTGGTAATCTCTTCGTCAAAAACGTCTTTTATTTGTGCCGCACTCAGTTCCTGCACCGGATTGGCTTTATTCACCGCCAGCACATATCCCTCTTCTATGACTTTTTTATTAAAAAGTCCCAAAGCTTCCGCAAACAAGAATACGACAATCAGCAAAATAGTAATGCTCGTTACAAAACCGCTGCAAGTCAATATTCCTTCTACAATCTTTTCCCAAACTCGTTTCATACAGTTTTAGTCTTCTATTTTAATAACCGATGCAAAAAAAGCCTCTTTATATTAAGGTGATATGAAAGAAGCTTGAAGTATTTGCTACAATTATATTACAAACTTGTTACAAGCAAAGACAATCCTGATCTTATTGCCATTTTCCCGCAAGGACGGATTCAATCCACCCTTGCCGGCGAATATTGCCCGTAACAGAATCGTAACACACCAGTAAAACAAATGACACAAGAAAACGTTTCTTTTGCACACGAATTAATATAAGAACTTATGAATCAATTAAAAGCTCTATTTCTTTTTATTCTATTGGCTTGTAGTCTGAATATTACCGCACAACGCATAAAAGGCAGTGACACGGTGTTGCCTGTGTCACAGGAAACAGCCGAGATTTTCATGAAAGATGATCCCGACCGGCGGGTAACCGTCACCGGCGGAGGAACCGGAGTGGGGATTTCCGCCCTGATGGACAACACGACAGATATCGCTATGGCTTCCCGTCCCATCAAATTCAGCGAAAAGATGAAACTGAAAGCCGCCAAACAAGAAGTGGAGGAGGTAATCATAGCGTATGATGCCCTGGCCGTCATTGTAAACCCGTCCAACCCTGTCAGCCAACTGACACGCCAGCAACTGGAAGCCATATTCCGCGGCAAGATAACCAATTGGAAACAACTGGGAGGACCCGATATGAAAATCATTGTCTATTCCCGCGAAACCTCTTCGGGAACTTACGAATTTTTCAAAGAAAGTGCCCTGAAGAACAAGAACTACATGAGCAGCAGCTTGTCCATGCCCGCCACCGGAGCCGTGATCCAGTCTGTAAGCCAGACCAAAGGCGCTATCGGCTATGTGGGACTGGCCTACTTGTCTCCCCGGGTGAAAGCCATCGCCGTTTCCTACGACGACGGCAAGCACTATGTACTGCCCAGCCTTGAAAACGGAAAGAAGAAACTTTACCCCGTAGTACGCCCTCTTTACTACTATTACAACGTAGCCAATAAGGAAAAAGTAACCCCGTTCATCGACTATATCCTGTCGCCCCAGGGGCAAAATATTATAAAAAACGGTGGATATATTCCTGTGAAATAAAGGATATCCCAAAAAGAATGCGTACTTTTGCAGCAAAAGTGTAAAATTGATATCACAATGACTGAAATGAACGCTACAGAAGCTACAGAGAAAAAAAGTCTGAACTTCATTGAACAGGCAGTTGAGAACGACCTGAGAGAAGGTAAAAACGGAGGGAAAGTACAAACCCGCTTTCCGCCCGAGCCGAACGGCTACCTGCACATCGGTCATGCCAAAGCCATCTGTCTGGATTTCGGGATAGCTGCACGCTATGGTGGCGTATGTAACCTGCGTTTTGACGACACCAACCCGACCAAAGAAGATATGGAATACGTGGAAGCCATCAAGGAGGACATCCAATGGCTCGGATTCCAGTGGGGAAACGAATATTATGCATCCGACTACTTCCAGCAATTATGGGATTTCGCCGTCAATCTGATAAAGGAAGGAAAGGCTTATATAGACGAACAGAACTCCGAACAAATCGCGGCACAAAAAGGCACTCCCACCCAACCCGGAACCGAGAGCCCTTACCGCAACCGTCCCATCGAGGAAAGCCTGGAACTGTTCAACAAAATGAACAGCGGTGAAATAGAAGAGGGCAAAATGGTGCTCCGTGCCAAAATAGACATGGCAAGCCCCAACATGCACTTCCGCGACCCTATTATTTATCGTGTGGTAAAGACTCCGCACCACCGTACAGGCGAAACCTGGAAAGCATACCCCATGTATGACTTCGCACACGGACAGAGCGACTATTTTGAAGGAGTGACCCATTCGCTGTGTACCCTGGAGTTCGTACCCCACCGTCCGTTGTACGACCTGTTCGTGGACTGGGTAAAAGAGGGTAAAGATCTGGACGACAACCGTCCTCATCAGTATGAGTTCAACAAACTGAACCTGAACTACACCTTGATGAGCAAGCGTAACCTGCTGATTCTGGTAAAAGAACATCTGGTAAACGGTTGGGACGACCCCCGTATGCCGACTCTCTGCGGTTTCCGCCGTCGCGGCTACTCGCCTGAGTCCATCCGCAAATTTGTAGACAAGATAGGTTATACCACTTACGATGCCCTGAATGACTTCGCCCTGCTGGAAAGCGCTGTCCGCGAAGACTTGAACAGCCGTGCCACCCGTGTATCGGCAGTCATCAATCCGGTGAAACTGATCATTACCAACTATCCCGAAGGACAGGTGGAGGAAATGGAAGCTGTCAACAACCCGGAAGATCCGTCGGCAGGCACACACACCATCGAATTCAGCCGCGAACTGTGGATAGAACGCGACGACTTCATGGAAGACGCCCCGAAGAAATATTTCCGTATGACTCCGGGACAGGAAGTGCGTCTGAAAAGCGGATACATCGTGAAATGCACAGGCTGCAAGAAAGACGACAACGGCAACGTGGTGGAGGTATACTGCGAATACGATCCCGACAGCAAAACAGGTATGCCGGGCAGCAACCGCAAAATCAAAGGTACCATACACTGGGTAAGCTGCGCACACTGTCTGCCTGCCGAAGTACGCCTGTACGACCGCCTGTGGAAAGTGGAGAACCCGCGTGATGAGATGGCCGCCATCCGCGAAGCAAAGAACTGCGACGCACTGGAAGCCATGAAAGAAATGATCAACCCCGATTCGTTGAATGTATTAACCAACTGCTATGTAGAGAAATATCTGGCCGATGCCAAACCGCTGGATTACTTGCAGTTCCAGCGCATCGGTTATTTCAATGTAGACAAAGACTCTACACCGGAACATCTGGTGTTCAACCGCACCGTATCTTTAAAAGATACCTGGAGCAAAATCAATAAATAAAAACAAGCTTATGAACTACGACATGTCTTCTTACTTTGAAGACCCGGAATTTAAAGAAGCATTGGCAAAATACGAGGGTATGGTGGAGAACCATACCCCCGCTTATTTTGAAGCTGATGAACTGATCGATATCGCCGAATACTACACTTTAAAAGGAAGACATAAAGATGCAGACAAGGCCATAGACCTCACTCTCCAATTACATCCCGAAAACACAGACGCCCTGGTTTTCCGGATACGCTCCCTGATGCTGCAAAACAAAAAGGAAGAAGCCAAAGTGGCAGCGCAACTCATCGCCAACAGCACCGACCGTGAATGCAGGTTCCTGCAAGCTGACATGCTGATGGAGGAGGACCGCATAGAAGAGGCCGAGGAGATATTCAAACAACTGGTCATGGACGAGGAGTACGAAGTGGATACGCTGCTGGATATCATCCAGGACTATACCAACGCCAATCAGGAAGAATATGCCGGACAATGGGTAGACTGCCTGTTTGCTCATTCCGACATGCAAACCCTGCCCAAAACCAACCAACGCCTCCGCGATGTGCTGTGCGATTATTACAGCACGTTCAACAAGCCCGACTTGGCCATCCCCTACCTGAACATGACCCTGAACGAGTATCCCTATTCCATCGAGCATTGGAACGAACTGGGGAAATGCCATCTGCAACAATGCCAATACGAAGAGGCGAACGAAGCCTTGGATTTCGCATTAGCCATTGATGATGAAAATACAGATTCATTGACTTTGAAAGCATTTGGTTACCACCAGGCAGGCAATTTAAAGGAATCCTGCGACTACTATCTCCGTCTGGCCAATGTGAGCAAGAACAAGACGAAAGCCTATCTGGCACTGGCACAAATCTATCTGGAGATGCGGGATCATGCTTCGGCCATCAGCTATATAGAAAAGCTGATAAACCGGAAATCGGGCCTGACCGACTACGAATTGGCCGAGTTATATTCTGACACGGCGCTCTGTCATGCCTATCTGGGGCATACCGAAAACGGATACAAATATATCAACCAAGCATTGGAGCTGAACGAACATGATGCCGAAATACGTATCGCAGCCGGACGCTTCTTTACAATAGAAGCTCAAAAAAGCGATATCAGCGAAGAGGAACAAGAAAACAACCTCCGCAATGCGGAACATCAATTCACACGTGCATTGGAGTTTACCCCGAAGGAGGAACGGTTTGATGTGCTGTTCAAAATCGGCTCTCTATATTTTGACGAACATAATTTTGAATATGCCAACCAGTACTTCGAACTAATAAACAAAGAATTTCCGGAGGATGCCGATGCCACTTACTTTTTTCTGGCTTACGGTTATTACCACCAGCAGGAATCCGCTTCGTTCATGCACTATCTGGCTAAAATCAGAAAAGAAATTCCGGATATGTACGCCACCATGGGAACCGGCGATACCATACTGATGACCGACACCTACTTCAATGAAGCGCTGCGTGCCATTAAAGAAGATGTCAGCACAGGCAAGATTAACTTAAACAAATATTTATAATAATTTTATGGAATCAGTTGCATTTATCCAGTGGTGTCTGGACCACTTGAATTATTGGACAATAACGTTATTAATGGCCATCGAAAGCTCTTTTATCCCTTTCCCCTCGGAAGTGGTAGTGCCGCCCGCCGCCTATAAGGCTGCCGGAGGAAACAGTGACCTGAATGTATTTCTGGTAGTTATATTTGCGACCATCGGAGCCAATATAGGAGCCATCATCAATTATTATATAGCCTATTTCGTAGGCCGTCCGCTGGTTTATAAATTTGCGAACAGCCGCTTCGGGCACATGTGCCTGATTGATGAAGCCAAGGTTCAGAACGCAGAACACTACTTTGACAAGCATGGGGCACTCTCCACCTTTATCGGACGTCTTATTCCTGCCGTCCGCCAGCTTATCTCCATTCCTGCCGGTCTGGCCAAGATGAAATTATCCACTTTCCTGCTGTACACAACGCTGGGAGCAGGTATCTGGAATGCCATCCTGGCAGCCATCGGTTACTATCTGCAATCAGTGGTTCCCGAAGAGCAGTTATTGAGTACCGTCACCGAATACAGCCACGAGTTAGGATATTGCTTTATAGCTATCGGCGTTTTAATAGTAGGTTTCCTGATTTATAAAGGAAGAAAATAAAAAAGAATGAACTTTTTTCCATTTAAATTTGTTATCATTACAGTATCGAACTAAAATATAATAAAATTATGGCAAAAACAGCATTTAAAGGAACACCGGTAACACTAGCCGGAGAATTTGTGAAAGCAGGAACCTCAGCTCCGGAATTTACATTGGTAAAAGGAGATTTGAGCAATTATACATTAAAAGACGGGAAGGGCAAATATCTGATTCTGAACATTTTCCCCAGTATGGATACCGGCGTGTGCGCTACTTCCGTACGCAAGTTCAACCAGCTGGCTGCAAACCAGCCCAATACAGTGGTGTTGGCAATCTCTAAAGACCTGCCATTCGCCCAGGGACGCTTCTGCACTACTGAAGGCATCACCAACGTTATTCCTTTGTCTGATTATCGCTATACTTCCGATTTCGCTGAAAAATATGGTGTATTGATGACTGATGGTCCTTTGGCTGGATTATTGGCACGCTCGGTTGTAGTGATTGACCCGGAAGGAAAAGTGGTTTATACCGAACTTGTTCCCGAAATAACCCAGGAACCGAATTATGAGGCCGCACTGAAAGCGGTAAAATAAAAAGTGCTTCCCGAAAGAATAAAGAAAACGGCAGAAGATTTTTACAATCTATCCACATAGTTTTTAGGGCAGTTTCCGGCATAGCTTCTTGAAAGTTATGCCGGAAATTTTTATATGTCATGCTTGAAAGATCTATAATCTTGCATGTGAAAGATTTATAATCTTATGCCCGCAAGATCTATAATCTTACATCTTCATCCTTTAGACAAGTACCATTGGTACATTCTGTGTACCCCTTCTTCTATATCAATCTTATGCTGCCAGCCCAGCCGGTGCAATTTGCTTACATCCGTCAGCTTACGCATAGTGCCGTCCGGTTTCGTAGCGTCAAAAGTCAGTTTGCCCTGATAGCCCACCTCCTTGACAATCTTGTCCGCCAGTTGGGCAATGGTGATTTCTTTCCCCGTACCGATATTGATATGACAGTTGCGGATATCCTTGGAGCCGGCAGCATAGGTATCCTTAAAATCCACATGCTCCATGATATAGACACTGGCATCAGCCATCTCCTCACTCCATAAGAACTCACGCAACGGCTTGCCTGTTCCCCACAAAGTTACTTCCTGCCCGGTTATGCCATACTTTTTCAGAATGGAGAGAATCTCCTCATCCGTATGCGAACCGTCTATCCCCTCTACGGGACGAAGATTCATATCTTTACGCACCGCGTCCCAGTCCCCTTCATTCAGGCATTTTCCCAAATGAATCTTACGAATCATGGCAGGCAGCACATGGCTGTTCTCCAAATGAAAATTATCATTGGGACCGTAAAGGTTCGTAGGCATCACGGCTATGTAATTGGTTCCATATTGCAGGTTAAAGCTTTCGCACATCTTCAACCCGGCAATCTTCGCAATAGCATACGGTTCGTTGGTATATTCCAAGGGAGAAGTCAGTAACACATCTTCCTTCATGGGTTGTACAGCATCACGAGGATAAATGCAAGTGCTTCCCAAAAACAAGAGTTTCTTTACATCATGGCGGAAACTCTCCCCTATCACATTCTGCTGAATCTGCAAGTTCTGATAAATAAAATCGGCACGGTAAAGACTGTTCGCCATGATGCCGCCCACATGTGCCGCTGCCAGAATGACATACTGGGGCTGCTCTTCATCAAAAAACTTCTTCACAGCCTGCCCGTCCAGCAAATCCAGTTCTTTGTGAGAACGGCCTACCAGATTGGTATATCCCTTTTGCTGCAAATTATTCCATATAGCAGACCCCACCAGTCCGTGGTGGCCTGCTACATATATCTTGGCTGTTTTTTCCATTATTCTGCTATTTGAGCCTTTAAATACAGTTTCTTCACGAACTTCATATCATGCTTCACCATGATTTTCACCAGTTCGGGGAAAGAAGTCTTACGGGGATTCCAGCCCAGCAACGTTTTGGCTTTAGTGGGATCACCCAACAACTGCTCCACTTCGGCGGGACGGAAATACTTAGGATCGACGGCAACCAGTTCCTTGCCCGTCGCCACATCGATACCTCTTTCATCCACCCCTTTGCCTTCCCAGCGCAATTCAATGCCCACTTCCTTGAAGGCCAAGGTACAGAACTCGCGCACCGTATGGTATTCGCCGGTCGCAATGACAAAATCTTCGGGAGTATCGTGCTGAAGAATCATCCACATACACTCCACATAATCCTTGGCATAGCCCCAGTCGCGCAAAGAATCCAGATTTCCCAGATACAGCTTGTCCTGATATCCCTGGGCTATACGTGCGGCAGCCAAAGTAATCTTGCGTGTTACGAAATTTTCACCACGGCGTTCACTCTCATGGTTGAACAGGATGCCGTTCACGGCAAACATACCGTAACTTTCACGATAGTTCTTGGTAATCCAGAAACCATACTGCTTGGCCACCCCATACGGAGAACGGGGATAGAAGGGAGTCGTTTCCTTCTGAGGCACTTCCTGTACCAGTCCGAACAATTCGGAAGTCGATGCCTGATAAATCTTGGTCTTCTTTTCCAGGCCCAGAATACGGACCGCTTCCAACATACGCAGCGTGCCTACCGCATCCGCTTCCGCTGTGTACTCGGGTACATCGAAACTTACTTTCACATGGCTCTGAGCAGCCAGATTATAGATTTCATCGGGCTGTACAGCCTGAATGATACGTATCAGCGAACTACTGTCGGTCATATCCCCCCAATGCAGATTCACCAGACGGGTCTTTTGCATATCACGAACCCACTCGTCCAGATAAAGATGTTCGATACGACCGGTATTGAATGAAGAAGAACGGCGCAGAATACCGTGAACCTCATATCCCTTTTCAATCAAAAACTCTGCCAGGAATGAACCGTCCTGACCTGTAATACCTGAAATTAAAGCTACTTTTTTCATTTCGTTTATTGTAAATGGCCTTATGCAAGCCCTCTTGGTTATTTCATATCACATAGCTATCTACTGCTATCTGCCTTTCGGCATGGCAAAGGGCGGAATGACCCAACAGAACGGCAGATGACAGACAGCATACACTCCATGTATGCAGAAATAAAATATATACAAGAAAGAATATTTACTCCGCCGAAAATTCTTTGATGCGCTGTTCCTCGCTCAACCGGCAGATCAGCAATGTGTTATTCTTCTCAGCAACGATATATCCGTCCAGTCCCTGTACCACCACCCTCTTTTCCTGTGTAGTGTGAATCACACAGTTACGGGTTTCATACAACTTTATATTCTCACCTATCTGCGTATTATTATGGGCATCTTTCGGCAAATTCTCGTGCAATGATCCCCAAGTACCCAGATCACTCCACCCAAAGCTGGCAGGAAGGACAAAAATCTCATCCGCCTTCTCCATAATGGCATAATCCACCGAAATGTTCTCGCACAAAGGAAAATTCCGGTCAATCATTTCCTGCTCCTTGTCCGTATAATAATAAGGAAGCAAACGCTCGAACACCTTCGAAATGGCAGGCTGATATACGCGCAGAGCGTTCACCACCGTATTTACATTCCACACAAAAATACCGGCATTCCAGAAGAAATTATTTTTTTGAATATAGCGCCGGGCTGTTTCCAGATCGGGTTTCTCTTTAAAAGAATACACCCGGAATACCTCCTTATTGGCGGTAGAAGGTACACTGAGATCAGCTTCAATGTAACCGTAGCCCGTCTCAGGACGGGTAGGTTTCATGCCCAGGGTAAGGATAGCGTCCGAATCGGCCGTAAAATTCATCGCCGAATTAATCACCCGCTGAAACTCCGCGATATTCATCACAATGTGATCGCTGGGGGTCACCACCATATTGGCCTTAGGATTACGTGCCTTTATTTTCCAACTGACGTATGCTATACAAGGAGCCGTATTGCGACGGCAAGGCTCACGCAGGATATGATCATCAGCAATATCGGGCAACTGCTCCTTTACAGTATCCGCATACTTCTCTGATGTCACCACCCAAATATTTTCCGGAGGACAGATCCCCTGAAAACGGTCAGCCGTAAGTTGGATCAATGTACGGCCGCAACCCAGTACATCAATAAATTGCTTAGGATAATCAGGAGTACTCATCGGCCAGAAACGGCTTCCAACACCTCCGGCCATTATAACGAGGTGATTATTCTTGATGTTCATATGATTCATTTTTTACGTTGTATGACCGCAAAGATAAGTATTATTTTTTAAAAAAAGTATTGCGTTTTAATTTATATGTCCTATATTTGCATACGACTAACATTTTTTTTGTCATGAAACAACCGACAACTGAAAACTCTGATATAATTAAACTAGTAGCGATATTAGGTGATTTTGCCTTGTTGAACCTTTCTATGATACTTGTGTTTTTTATTCTGAAAGGAATAGATTCACAGGCCATAGCCCATATTTCATTGAAAACCTACCTGCTGACTTCCAACCTGTGCTATATTCCCTGCATATCCATCTTTGGGGTCATACTGCACAACCGCATAGTGCGTCCGGAACAGATTGTAGGCCGCCTGTTAGGAACAATCAGCTTGCATGTAGTCATCTTCCTCACGGTGCTGGCCATTATTAAGGTAGATAATTTCTCACGCATCTATCTGCTTGCTTTCTATCTGTCTTTCATACCTTTAGCTATAGGATGGCGACTGACATTGCGGTTCTTTGTGAAAATGTTCCGCCGCAGTGGCAGGAACCTGCACACCACTGTACTGATAGGCGACGGGGACAATATGGTGGAGCTGTACCATACGTTGAACGATTTGACTTACGGATACAGGGTTTTAGGCATTTTCTATGATGAGAAGGACTCTAATTATCCCGAAGGGATTCCCTTTAAAGGTCCTGTAAACCAATTATTTGAATGGTTATCCCATAACACCGTGCACGAACTGTACTGTGGTCTGCCATCCAGCAGAAAGGATGATATTCTGGCCATCATGAACTATTGCGAGAACAATCTGATCCGCTTCTATAGCGTACCTCATGTACGTAATTACATAAAGCGTCAGCTGCAACTGGAATTATTGGGTGAAGTTCCTGTATTGTCCATCCGTACCGAGCCGTTGCAGAACCCGGTAAACAGACTGGCAAAACGGTTATTTGATTTGACATTTTCCTCTCTGTTTTTACTTACAATTTTTCCATTTATGTACCTGATTGTAGGTCTTATTATTAAAATTACCTCACCTGGTCCCATATTCTTCAAACAGGAGAGAAACGGGGAAAACGGGAAAATCTTTAAATGCTATAAGTTCCGTTCCATGAAAGTGAACGCATTGTCCGATTCATTGCAGGCTACCAAGAATGATCCCCGCAAGACCAAGTTCGGCAACTTCCTGCGCAAAAGCAATCTGGACGAACTGCCGCAATTCATTAATGTATTCAAAGGAGAGATGTCCATTGTAGGTCCCAGACCCCATATGCTGAAACATACAGAGGAATATTCCCAACTGATTAACAAATACATGATGCGCCACCTTGTCAAACCCGGAATCACCGGATGGGCGCAAGTCACCGGCTACCGGGGAGAAACCAAAGAACTTTCCCAAATGGAAGGCAGGGTAAGAAGAGACTTGTGGTATATTGAGAACTGGACTTTCCTGCTCGACATCCGCATCATGATAAAAACAGTAACCAACATGTTCCGGGGCGAGAAAAACGCCTATTAATCCAAATCGTAGGGACATATAAAAAATAAAAAGATATGAAAGGTATTGTACTAGCCGGAGGTTCGGGCACGCGCCTCTATCCTATTACCAAAGGAGTATCCAAACAGCTGCTGCCTGTCTTCGACAAACCCATGATTTATTATCCTATATCGGTACTTATGCTGGCCGGCATACGGGAAATACTCATTATCTCCACCCCATACGACTTACCGAGCTTCAAAAGACTGTTAGGAGACGGAAGCGATTTCGGAGTACGCTTTGAATATGCGGAACAGCCTTCGCCCGACGGACTAGCTCAGGCTTTCATCATCGGCGAGAAATTCATCGGTAATGATTCCGTCTGCCTTGTACTGGGTGATAACATATTCCACGGCAACGGCCTGTCCGCCATGTTGAGAGAATCCGTACGTGCTGCCGAAGAGGACAAGAAAGCAACGGTATTCGGTTATTGGGTCAGTGACCCCGAAAGATATGGCGTAGCGGAATTCGACAAGGAAGGCAACTGCCTCTCTATTGAAGAAAAACCTGCCCAACCTAAGTCCAACTATGCCGTGGTGGGACTCTATTTCTATCCCAACAAGGTGGTGGAAGTAGCCAAGAATATCAAGCCTTCGGCACGGGGAGAACTGGAAATCACCACCGTAAACCAGCAATTTCTTCAGGACAAGGAATTGAAAGTACAGACATTGGGCAGAGGTTTCGCATGGCTGGATACCGGTACTCACGACTCGCTGGCCGAGGCAAGTACCTACATCGAAGTCATTGAAAAGCGCCAGGGGCTGAAAGTGGCATGCCTTGAGGGCATAGCTTTGAGAAAAGGCTGGATTACCCCGGAAAAGATGCAGGAACTGGCCCAGCCGATGCTTAAAAACCAATACGGACAATATTTACTGAAAGTTATAAAAGAACTGGGATTAGAATAATGGAAGTTATAAAAACAGCAATAGACGGGGTTTTCATTTTGGAACCCCGTATTTTTAATGATGCAAGAGGGTATTTCTTTGAAAGCTTCTCGGGACGTGAATTTGAAGAAAAAGTATGCAGGACTACATTTGTACAGGATAATGAGAGTTTCTCCACTTACGGTGTATTACGCGGCCTGCATTTCCAGAAACCTCCTTTCACACAAAGCAAACTGGTGCGTGTGATCAAGGGAGCGGTACTGGATGTGGCTGTAGATATCCGGAAAGGTTCTCCCACTTTCGGGAAGCATGTGGCTGTAGAATTGACCGGAGAGAATCACCGGCAGTTTTTTATCCCCCGCGGATTCGCACACGGCTTTGCGGTACTAAGTGACGAGGTGTTGTTCCAATACAAGTGTGACCATTATTATGCTCCGCAAAGCGAAGGAGGAATCGCATGGGACGACCCCGATCTAGGCATAGACTGGCGACTTCCGGCCGACAAGGTTATTTTGTCCGATAAGGACAAGAAACATCCGAGATTGAAAGACTATCAAACGGATTTCGACTTTAATCAAAGTTTATATTAAAGGCAGTTTTGATTCTGCGTTTGTCCGGTTTTTGCCAGTGAAATTAAAAAAAACGAAAACTGCACACCGGACTATCGTAACGTTCAGGACAACATTTTCGAAGATTGACCTATAAAAACAGGGTGCACCTCCTACGAAAGAGATGCACCCTGTTTTTATAGGTCAATATCTTTATATCACTTCTTCTCCATCCCCTCCTGAGGAGCATTAAGTCCTGCCTTCAGATTTTCAAAGAATTCACGTCCGAACAAGATCCATGCGGAAGCACCCGCCACTGCCAGGAAAATAAATCCGACAAGAATCACCTTCTTGCTGGTTCCCGAAGGCAGCAACGGCACACTGGCAGGTTCCACAACGGCAAATACAGGTTTGGCCTCCTGTACTTTAGCCCGTGCCACCTGCAATTGGGTAGCCACCTGGCTATACACCTGATATGCCAGATTCATATCATTCTGCAACCGTTCTCTCTCCGTCAAAGCACTTTGAAGGACAACCCCCTTGTTGGCATCCATGTAATTGGCATAATTCTGCTGGGCTACATAATACTCCTGCTGGCGTTCCTTATACAATTGTTCCAGATAAGCACAATCCTGCTGGGCTTTGGAGACCCTGTACGCTGTGATATACTCCTGAAGCTTCACCACTACCGTGTCTGTAATGGCGGCCGTAACCATCGGGTCCTGCAAAGTCACCGTCACTGTGGTGATGCCGGTTTTCTTATCCACATCAGCAGTAATCGCCTTACGCATGGCTTCCACTTTCTTCGCCTGATCTTCTGTCAGGTGGAAAGGATCCAGCCTGTTCCCTTCTTCCTCTTCCTTATCGGAGAAGAGAGATTTCACCCCGCCTATAGCCGCCCCGGGCAATCCCATAACAGCACCCCACCACGGAGCTTTCTGCTCATCGAGATAAGCTACAAAAGTAGTATCCACCTCACCGTCCAACGTGGTGACATGTGCATTAAACAGTTCCAGAATGAAAGGAGTAGACGCTACTATATCCGGGAAAAGAGATACGTTCAACGCATCCGCCTCACTGCCCAGACTCATGCCTCCGATCCCCAGCATGGCAGCCATTCCCGACAAACTCCCCCCTCCGCTTTTACCGGATTCGGGAGACAATGTCACTTCCACCGTATATTGCTTGGGAATACTCAAAGCGATAATCACCCCTACAATAGCACCTATTCCGGCAACCTTCAGCAGCATCTTTCGGGCAGCCCACAACTTACGGACATACTCCATCAAATCAATTTCCAACTCCTCGTCTTCCCGTGGTCTTTCCGTATTATTCGTATAATTCTTATCTTCCGCCATACTGTTTCTATTTTAAGATATTAGCAATAGATGCAATCATAGTAGCCAACGACGCACTGGTGGTTGCTATGGACAAGGTGTTCTGCAAAGACCAGTTGCTCTTTTCCTTCACCGGAACAATCACCTCACAGCCCGGCTGGATCAGCTCACGGCTACCCTTCTTCGCTCTCTTCACCTGACCGTTCATATATACAATATACGCCTTGCTCTTCTTCGCACGGAAACCGTAACCTCCGGCCTGCTCTATATAATATTTCAACGTCTTGCCATCTTCAAATGAAACGGTATTGGGATACATCACAGCCCCGCTGATACGTACCGTGTTGTTGTATTCGGGAATTTCAATCACATCCCCCTCACGCAATACGATATCCGCACTGGAGCCGGGTTTAAGCATCGCTTTTTCCAAATCGATGCCCACATAATAGATATCTCCCAAATCCAGCCGGTTGACATCAATGGAGTCCTTTCCAGTCTTGGCCATATCCAGAACCATTTCCATACGTTTGCGTTCATCGGCATTGATACGACGGCTTAAACGGGCCCCTTTGATATAAGCAAACGGAGTCACTCCACCTGCCTTCTTGATCAAATCGGAAAGACGTTCGCTCTTCTCTGTCAGCGCATAATCACCTTCATACAAAACCTCACCGGTCACCTGCACATTCACCTGTTCCTGATAAGCAGGGCTCTTACGCACATATACCTGATCGTATGGCTGCAACACAAAACCCGGTTCTCCGTCTATCACAAAACCGTCTTTCAGAGAAAACGAGTACATTTGTCCTATGGTGGAAACCGCTTCCGTACCTTTGCTATCCTTGATACGGCGGGAAACATCCACACGGACGGTAGAAGCCGACTCCATCAATCCGCCAGCCTGGATTATAATATCCTCCAAAGTCGTATTGTCGGCAAAAGCGAACTCACCCGGACGGGCAACCTCACCATACACCATGACGCTTCCCACATCCTCCAAGTCATGAATACTGGGAATATAAAGCACATCATTACGCTGCAAAGGTACATCGGGTGCAGTACCGTCCATGATGCCTTTTATATCTACTTGAATAACCTCTTTCTTCAGATTCTCGCGCTCGCGATGCAACACCGCACGTCCTGTAAAGGCATCACCCATAAGGCCTTCAGCCTTTTCCACCAGTTGGCGGACTGTATTCAAGGTTCCTCCGAACTGATAAATGCCCGGACGATAGACAGCCCCCTTGATTTCAAGCTTGTTCTCAAAACGGTCCAGAATAGCTTCAGCAGTCAGCGCATCACCATCTTTTACCTGGAATACGGAATAATCAATATCATCAATCGTATAAATCTGATACTCCTTTCCGTTTTGACGAATCATGCGGAGAGAACGGGTATAGGCATCCCCCGAAAATCCACCGGCATACTTCAACAACGTGGCAACACTTTCGTTGTTTTTCATCTCGTATTTCATGGGGCGTTTCACATTACCCTCTATGCTAACCAACGCCTCGTATGGAGGAACGATGATCACATCGCCTTCCTGCAAGCGGATATCATCATTGATTTTACCTTTCATAATAAAATCGTACACATCTACGGTAGCGATTTTCTGTCCTCCGCGCACTACTTGTATATTGCGCAAGCTACCGATATCGCTCACGCCACCGGCACGGTACAGTGCATGAAACACGGTAGAGAAAGAAGACAATGCATAAGTTCCCGGTTGGAACACTTCCCCCATCACGTTCACCTGGATCGTCCGGCTGTTTCCCAAAGTAACCTTGATTTGTGAGGACGGGTTCTGTTCATTATCAAGCCCTGCATAAATCTTATTCAGTTCTTTACGCAAATATTGGTTGGCTTCGGCAATAGTCATGCCGTTCAGATAAATCAATCCCAAATCGGGGATCGTGATAGATCCGTCCGGAGATACATTATCGCGGATGGTGGCCTGGTTTGTACCCCAGATGTCAATGATTACCTCATCACCCGGCCCCAGACGGTAATTAGGAGGAGTAGCCAGATTCACACTCGGCTCGAATGTAAGGTTTCTGGTTTCAAAAATGTCCCGTCCGTACACCTTATCTTTCTGCATTTCTTCCATATCGCCCATGCCCATCCCCTCGTAATAGCGATTGGCAGAAACACTGTCCGACAAGTTCTTCCCTACCACTCTGCCCGCAGCCGGACGTTGGTCGAAAGTAAAATTCTCTGTTACATAGATATCTTCCTGCGTCTTTGTCTTTTCACGCAAACGGTTCCGATTTTGCATCGTTGCATTTGCGTCTTTATCAGCAGACCCATTTTGCTGTTCATAAAGTTTCTTTACACGCTTAGCCTGTTCTTGTGTCACTCCTCTACGGGCTAACTCTGTAGCAATCTGACGTTGGTCTTTTCCTTGTTGCATGCCCGTCTTCACATATTCCAACACCTGTTGGTCACTCATAGATTGCTGTGCAAGCACAGAACCCGAGAGGGCAAAAACTAAGACCAGTACGGATAATAGTTTTTTTATCATATAAATTCAATAAACTTAGTAATTTAGCAGCCGCAAAGGTAGATATTATTTTCGATATAGGCGAGTATTATTTCATAAATATCCCTCTAACAAATATAAAAACGGCTGCCACCTGACGGTGTACAGCCGTTTATTCTTTAATAATCCGTTAGCAGAATTCATTCAGACTTCATTGCACAGCCCTCCTTCTTAAAAAAGGTCTGCAAGGGTAAAACTTGTGCAATACCATTCCGGCCGGATCAGCAATACATATTTACGATGGCTTCGTACAATTCCTGCTTACCGCTTACTTGCTTGGGCTCACCATTCTGCTTAGCATAAGCCACTACGTCTTCCAGTGTCAGCTTGCCTTCTTCAAATTCTTTGCCTTTGCCACTGTCGAATGAAGCATAGCGGTCTGACAACATCTTGCAGTAAGGAGATTCATTAAGCAAAGCAGCAGCACTTTCCAATGCACGCGCCATAGCGTCCATACCTGCAATATGGGCGATAAAGATATCTTCCAGATCAGTAGAGTTACGACGTGTCTTGGCATCAAAGTTGGTACCGCCATTACCCAAACCGCCGTTGCGGATAATCTGCATCATGGCCTGGGTCAGTTCGTAATTGTCGATAGGGAACTGGTCTGTATCCCATCCGTTCTGATAATCGCCACGGTTAGCGTCAATAGATCCCAACATTCCGTTATCTACCGCAACAGCCAGTTCATGTTCAAATGTATGACCAGCCAACGTAGCATGATTCACTTCAATGTTCACCTTGAAATCCTTGTCCAGTCCGTGAGTTTTCAAGAACCCTACCACAGTTTCGGTATCCACATCATATTGATGCTTAGTCGGCTCCATCGGTTTGGGTTCAATCAGGAAAGTACCTGTAAACCCTTTGCTCCGGGCATAATCGCGGGCGATGGTCAACATCTGAGCCAGATGTTCTTTCTCACGCTTCTGATCTGTATTCAATAAAGACATATACCCTTCACGTCCACCCCAGAACACGTAATTGGAGCCACCCAGTTCGATGGTAGCGTCAATAGCGTTCTTTATCTGGACAGCAGCGCGGGCAACCACATCAAATTCGGGGTTTGTAGCAGCCCCGTTCATATAGCGTGCATGACCAAAAACATTTGCCGTACCCCATAACAATTTGATTCCGGTTTCAGCCTGTTTCTGTTTGGCATAAGCAACTATCTCTTTCAGATTCGCTTCATATTCCTCGATTGTATCGGCTTCCTCACACAAGTCCACATCATGGAAACAATAATATTCGATTCCCATTTTCTGCATGAATTCAAAGCCGGCATCCATCTTATTCTTGGCAGCCTGCACCTTATCGGCATCACCGTTCCAAGGGAATTTCTTTGTTCCGCCGCCAAACTGGTCACCGCCCTCGGCACACAACGTATGCCACCATGCCATAGCAAACTTCAACCAGTCTTTCATCTTCTTTCCGTTAATTACCTTTTCAGCATCATAATAACGGAACGCCATCGGGTTCTTACTTTCCTTACCTTCAAATTTAATCTTTCCTATACCGGGAAAATACTCTTTTGTAGCCATAATTCTTTACTTATTTTAATAACTTGTTCTAATTTATCTACTATTTTTTTTCAACACGCAGGCGGATAGCCATTTCTTTATCCGAAGGGTCCTTAAAAGGCAGCCATCGCTCTCTCCAGATTGGATTTCCAGCGGGCATACGCATCATCGTAAGCAGTACGCTGTGCCACATCAGGCTCTATCACCTCCAGTTTTTCCAATGTGGCAAATGCCTCGTTGTTATCTTTATAAACACCCGCGCCTATGCCGGCCCCCTTGGCGGCGCCCACCGATCCATCCGTGTCATACAGTTCGATTACAGCCCCTGTCACTCCCGCCAATGTTTCGCGGAAGATAGGACTGAGAAACATATTGGCATGTCCGGCATGAATCTTCTGTACAGGGATACCCATCTGCTCCATGATATCAATGCCGTATTTAAACGAGAACACGATCCCTTCCTGTGCGGCACGAACAATATGCTGCTTTCCATGCAGGTTAAAATTAACTCCACATATAGAGCATCCTGTCTCTTTATTTTCCAGCATACGCTCCGCCCCGTTGCCAAAAGGAAGAATACTTACTCCGGCACTGCCGACAGGAGCCTGTGCCGCCAGCCTGTTCATATCACTGTAAGAAATACCTTCGGGAGCCACATTACGTTTCACCCACGAATTCAATATACCGGTACCATTGATACACAACAACACTCCCAGACGGGTCTGCTCGGCAGTATGATTTACATGGGCAAAAGTATTCACCCGGGATTTCGGATCATAATTCACCTCACCGTTCACGCCATATACCACTCCCGATGTTCCTGCCGTAGAAGCAATCTCTCCCGGATTGAACACATTGAGCGACAAAGCATTATTAGGCTGGTCTCCGGCGCGATAGGTTACAGGAATTCCCTCTCTCAGGCCCAATTCTTTGGCAGCCCATGCATTTACACGTCCCTGCTCGCCAAAAGTCGGTTTGATATCAGCTATCAGCGAACGGTCGAATCCATAATAATCCATCAGGAAGCCCGCGACATCATTTGCCTGAAAATCCCAGAACATCCCTTCGGACAAACCGGACACCGTGGTACAAATATCCCCTGTCAATTTCATAGCGATATAATCGCCGGGCAGCATTATTTTATAAATACGTTCGTACACAGCAGGCTCATTCTCTTTAATCCATGCCAGTTTGGAAGCGGTAAAATTCCCCGGAGAGTTCAGCAGATGAGAAAGACATTGCGTTTCCCCCAATGCCTCAAACGCTTTCTGCCCGTATGGAACCGCCCGTGAGTCACACCATATAATAGCCGGACGTAATACATTTTGCCCTTTATCCACACAAACCAGTCCGTGCATCTGATAAGAGATACCGATAGCGGCAATTCCATCCGGACCGATCCCACTCCCGGCCATGACAGCCTGAGTTGACAATTTCAGATTTTCCCACCAATTTTGCGGATCCTGCTCAGCCCATCCGGGGCGGGCAGCCATAATAGCAGCCTCTGTTTTAGGGAAGAATGCAGAAGAAACACACTTTCCGGTCTCTGCATTTACCAAACTCGCCTTTACCGACGAACTGCCAATATCATAACCTAATAGGTACATTTAATTGAAAATTAAGAATTTTAAAATAATAGTCTCTGTCCCGATGCTTATCAGCATTATCCTTCCAAGGAAAGGCCGGTGAAGAATCCCAAAGCATATACCGATTCCCCGAAACGACCAGGCGGAGTATTCTCACAGCAATCACAACAAGGCTAAAGTTATCTGTCTGTTATCACTTCGTTCCCGACTTATTATATATTGAACGGTCGAACTTATAGAAGCGTGCCGCCCTGTGGCATACACCTACCTGTTTTTCTTCCAAAGGTACTACATATGGCATCAACGCTATCTTCTTATGGAAGTTCCTTACGTCAAACACCTTATCATAAATCAACTGATAGACAGTCCGCAACTGGGCCGCCGTAAACTTCCGGGGAAGCAAGTCGAACATTGCGGAAGGAGCATATTCCACATAATGGCGTATATGCACCAATGCATCCTGCAAAATCTGGAAATGGTCGAACGCCAGGCTTTTCACCTCCGTCACAGGTGTCCAGCAAGCATCGTATTTATCAGACAGCTGTTCGAACCGTCTGTCAATCTTCACCAGTGTCAGGTAAGCGATAGTCACAATGCGGTCTATTTTCTTCTCGTCCAAACGATGAAAACGTTCCAGCCACAGCACATCCTTAGGGTTACGGGTACGGTCTTTCGATCCATACGCCTTAAACTGGGTAAGCTTCACATTCTTCAGGCCCGTCAACTCATTCAACACCCGCTTGGCCGCCTCATCCAGATCCTCATCGTCATAGATAAGGCTGCCCGGCAACTTCATGTTATTATATCCGTCCTCGGACTGTTTCCCCACCTGCCTTACCAACAGGACACGGAACTGCTCTCCATCAAACCCAATCAGCACACAGTCCACAGATACATGTAAATTAATCGTCTGGTTTATTTCCGACATAGTAATATGGCTTTTATCATTTCCGGCAGCAAAGATAAATACTATTTTTCAAATTACGCAAAACAATATATTTATTTTTATTATGTTCCAAAACACTATTTTTCAATATAATAAATATCATCTATCATACAATATCACATCTTAATCTTATCATATACACTACAATATATAATGTACAGGAGTTGTCCCGTCTTCTTTTTTCCCTTTTTCCAAAGGACTTTTATTCCATTCAATCCCCTATTTCAGACACTTGGTTAAGGAAAAGCAATCTTTACGCCAAAAAATTAATAGAATAAAGTTGTTTATTCACAATAATTTTCTTTACTTTTGCCCATTAAAATCTAAAGATTACTCTATGAGAAAGAAAATTTTGGTCTTGGACGACAAAATAGCAATTGCAAAAGTCCTTTCAATCTATCTGGCCAGTGATTATGATTGTATTTGGTTACCGAATGGCATCGAAGGGGTAAAATGGCTTCAGGAAGGTAACATACCAGATTTGATTATATCAGATATCCGTATGCCCGAAATGCGTGGAGACGAGTTTCTGGAATGGATAAAATCCAATCAGTTATTCAAACACATTCCGGTGGTTATGCTAAGCAGCGAAGACAGTACCACAGAACGCATCCGCCTGTTACAAGAAGGCGCGGAAGACTATATTGTCAAACCTTTCAATCCCATGGAGTTAAAAGTAAGAATTAAGAAAATCATTGAGTAAATCAGCATGACCTTTCTGCTTTATATAGGAAAGAACAAGGATTTTTTGCGCAAATTCAGCAAGCTCGAAAATGTCCAGATGATTTATGCCCAAAACTACCAGGATGCCATTACAATTTGTATCAGACTGAAAGTACGTGAGAACATCATTGTCCTTCACGAACAAGGGGAGATGAACGGAGATATTGAACAGATCGGTGCTTTCAGGAAAAAGTTCTATCAGGCATATGTCGTACTCATTACGGACAGGCTGACTCCCGAAGCCAGCAAAGTCTATCTGAACAGCGGAATAAACGATACCGTCAGTTTGAACATCACCACCGCCCGGTTAAGGCAGAAAATAGACATCATCAATAAACGGCAGGAACTGCTATATGCACATAACCGGAAGAAAAAAGACGTCAGGCATTTTATCCTTCCCCAATGGAAGCGCTGCTTCGATATCCTTTTCTCCGGTGCAGCGTTAGTCTTCCTGTCCCCAGTCTTTCTGCTGATTGCCATAGCCATACGTATGGAAAGCAAAGGACCTGTTATTTACAAATCCAAACGGGTAGGAACGAATTATACCATTTTTAATTTCCTGAAATTCCGTTCCATGTATACGGACGCCGATAAAAAGCTGAAAGACCTTGCCGGTCAGAACCAGTACCAGCCGGAAGGCACTCCGGAGATTGCCAAAGATTTCTCGATGGAAGAATTAGGAGGACTGATGTTTGGAGATGACGGTGTTATAGATAACGGCGGAATGCTGGTTTCCGATGACTTCATCATTCCGGAAGAAGAGTTTATTTCCAGACAAAACGCACTGGATGAAAGTCCTTTCATAAAAATAGAAAAAGACCCGCGGGTTACCAAGGTAGGACGCGTTTTACGAAAATACAGCCTGGATGAGTTACCTCAACTGATCAACATCTTGAAAGGCGACATGTCTGTGGTGGGGAACCGTCCTCTTCCACTCTATGAAGCCGAACGCCTGACAAACGATGAAAGTATCGAACGCTTCATGGCGCCTGCCGGGCTGACCGGCTTGTGGCAGGTGGAAAAACGGGGGGATGCCGGAAAATTATCCGCTAAAGAACGCAAAGAATTAGATTTGAAATACGGTAGAGAATTCTCCTTTTTCCTGGATATGAAAATCCTGTTCAAGACTTTGACAGCTTTTGTCCAAAAAGGAGATGTTTAAATAATTTGTTTTAGGAATAAAAAGGGGATTTATTATATGGGTAAAGTATGTCTTTTTGTCATCTGTATGTATTGTTCTATCCACCATTTAAGCGCACAACAGGAAGAGCAGCAAACACAACCGGTACAACAACCTCTTGTGACACAGGATGATATATTGGGGAATATGAATGTGGATTATGCAAAGATAAAGCTGCCTCCGTTAAGTGTCCTTTATGAGAATGCACGCAGCACTCCAAGTTTACAGATTTTAGAGAAGGAGAAACAGTTACAGAAAAAGTTACTATCGAAAGAGAAAAGGAACTGGCTGGGGTTTATCCATGCCGGCGGAAGTGCTTCTTACGGTATAGCAGACAATGTGGCCAGCAATACGGATGTCAACACCCCACTTATTTACAGGTATGTAGGTACAGAACAGACTTCGTGGAATGTGGGAGGCGGCATCAGTATTCCTTTTGAAAAGCTGTTCGACCTCCGGGGAGGAATCAAGCGCCAGCGAATCCAGGTGGATATTGCCGAGTTAAGAAAACAGGAAGCATACGAAACCCTTAAAATACAAATAGCTCATTTATATGTCCAGATTTTATCCAATATAGAAACATTGCAAAGATCAGCTGAAAATATAGCTTTATATAAAGGTGCATCGGCTGTTGCAGAACAGGAATATAGAAACAGACGTACCTCTATTCATGATGTGGCCAAGACTAAAGAACAGGAATTTGCCGCTAATCAAGACTTTGCCTTACTACGCTCTACTATTAACGACCAGCTGCTGACCCTTGAAATAATCTCCCACACCCCCATCCTGACCATACAAGGAGAAAAGGACGTTCAAGAAACAACGATACAGGAACAGGAAGAAAACAAGAGGCTAAGTAAGAAAAAAGACAAAAAGGAATAAGAAGCATGGAATTATTTAAATACATAGTCAAGTTTATCTACCGCATCCGTTGGTGGATGGTTATATTTCCATGTATAGCCGGTATCATAGCATGGTTTCTTACCAGAAATCTGGAAAAAACGTATGATGTGAAAACCACCATCTTTACAGGAATCATCTCCGGATACAACGTAGATGCCACCGATACCCGAAACGCCACCGTGCACATGAGTAATTTAATGAATATCATTACAACGGAACGCACACTGAAAATAGTATCTCTAAAACTGCTTGCCCGCTGTCTGGTCTATGGAGATGCCGAAAGAAATACCAGTTATATTTCAGCCATACATTACCAGCAGCTGGTTTCCGGTATTCCACGAGAGTTACAGGCATTGATAGACAAGCAAAACGAAGAGAAGACCTATCATAATCTGGTAGCTTTTGAACGCCCGTCCGTCAATAATTTCATCTACCAACTACTCAATTATACCCACCCTTATTTCAGCGTACCTCTACTCTCACAACATATAAAAGTAGCCAGGTTGGGAAACAGTGATATGATCGAGATTGCTTATAGTGCCAACGATCCGGGAATAGCTTATAACACACTTGAGATTCTGAATGAAGAGTTTGTCAAACAATACCATGAACTACGCTATGGAGAAACAAACAATGTGATCAAGTTCTTTCAAGAAGAACTGGCCAGATTGGGCAAAATGCTGACTGCCGCCGAGGATTCTTTAATCGAGTACAATATAGAAAACCGCATCATCAACTACGGAGAACAAACCAAACAGGTGGCAAGCATGGACGCCGCTTACCGGATGATGGACAATGATTTGCTTGTCAATTACTCCACCAGTAAGGCGTTGATCGATTTCTATGAATATAAATTAGGTGATGTGGCCAAATTGATCCGTACCAACAATGAGTTTATGGACAAACTCCATCAAATGTCCCAATTGAACACCCAGATCTCAACCATGGAAATCACTCCGGACGAAAAGAACCGGAAAAAGCTGGAAGAACAAAAAAACATGTTAAGTAACGCCGAACAAAACATCAACGATCTCGCCCTGAAACTAAGTGCCGAAGCCGCAAGTACAAACAATGTATCTTATGAGACACTCATCAGCCAGTGGCTTGACCAAATAGTCCTTGCCGAAAAAACTAAAGCCCAAATGGAAGCACGAGATATAATGAGAGAGAATTTAAATGAAGATTTCCTTTATTTCTCCCCCATCGGCGCTACCCTGGGCCGGAAAGAAAGGCATATCGGCTTTGTGGAAAGCAACTATATGTCTACCATGGGAGCCTTGAATGCAGCCATCTTGCGACAAAAGAACCTGGAAATGACCTCGGCTTCATTAAAAATCATGAATCCGCCCCTGTTTCCACTGACCTCCTCCCCCACCAATGCACGCATGATTATACTTGCATCCATACTGGGGACTTTACTTTTCATCATTGGCTATTTTCTGATTATAGAAATACTGGACCGTACCCTCAGAGACAAAATACGTGCAGAACGAATTACCGGAGGAACAGTTATCGGCGCATATCCTAGAGAAAGCAAGTTAAGATACAGACGTTATAATAAAGCCATAAACAAGATGGCCGTCAGGCAACTCAGCACCGCTTTACTGCCTCATCTAAATACACAGGAACAGCGGGTCATCAATCTGTTAAGTACAGAAGAGAAAGACGGAAAGACCCATGTCGCCCGCCTGATAGAGGAATATTGGAGCAGCATCGGCCTAAACGTCCGCCGCATTACATACGATGAAGATTTTCTAAGCGAGGACAGCCAATATGTACAGGCAAACAATTTGAAAGAACTATGTCCCGATCTGGAAAAGGATGAAATACTTCTAATCGAACACCCGGTCCTGAAAAGCAATCCTCTGCCTCCGGCTTTGTTAAATGAAGCATCCATCAATCTGCTGGTTGTCCGTGCCAACCGTACTTGGAAAAATACGGATCAGGCACTGTATGAGCATTTGTTACAAGTTAAACAAAAAGAAGTACCCCTCCTTTTCTATCTGACACAAGCAGACAGAAATACAGTGGAAGACTTTACAGGACAATTACCTCCTTACACGAACTTTAAGAATATGGAATACAGGCTGTTCCAACTCGGACTGACCGCCATTGAATACAAAGGAAAATAGATAATGATAGCAAAAGAAATAAATATAACCCATACAGGTCAAATTCTGGCCAGCTTCATTATCGGACTGTGCTTATGCCTATGGACAGCCCTCAACATGAAGCCCTCCATAGGAGTTGCAATAGGGTTCATACCTTTTGCCACGCTTTTTATCTTCATATGCATAAACAGACCCGTCATTCTGCTGGCCATCACCTTTATGCTGAATTACCTGATAATGGGAATTAACAGATATCATTCCATCCCTATTGCCATTACCAATATCTTTGATTTGCTCTACGGCATCATGTTGGCCCTTATTCTTCTGAAACAGTTGCAAAGCAATCATCATTTCAGGAAAATACTAAACGTCTATACCTGCATCACATTGGTCTGGCTGCTATATTGTATCATCAACATAGGTAATGGTATAACCGGTGAATTTTACATGGAAGCATGGCTTCGTATTTTAAGACCCTGGGCCTTATACCCTATTCTGACCTGTATTATTCTATCCATACACTGCAATCGCTACACTTTTATCCATTACTTTTTAATACTATGGGGTATCATGACCCTACTGGCTGCCGCAAAAGGATATTGGCAAAAGAACAAAGGTTTTGACAGTACCGAGCTAAGCTGGTTGTGGGCCTACGGAGCACGTACCCATTTTATCCATTCCGGCATCCGCTATTTCTCATTTTTCACTGACGCGGGTCTTTTCGGTGCCAGCATGGGATTATCCTGCACTGTTTTCACGCTTACTTTTTTCTATACAAAGAACCTATTTCTCAGACTCTTCTATTTAATAGTGGGTATGGCAGGATTTTATGGTCTGTTAATATCGGGAACCCGATCGGCCATAGCTGTACCCATTGCAGGGCTGGGGCTCTTTCTGTTCCTGTCTAAAAGTTGGAAAATAGGCATCATCTCCTTTATCCTGCTTGCCGGAGGGATAGGAATGCTGAAATACACCAAGATCGGAGAGAACAATAAGTTGATCCGTCGTATGCGTACTGTCTTTGACACAGAGGATCAATCGATGATGGCTCGTTTCGAGAACCAGAAAGCACTGAATGCCTACATGGATGAAATGCCCTTCGGCATAGGCATGGGAGCCATAGACGGAGTAGTTCCTCCCCATAACAAATATTATTTCGTTTCCATCTGTCCTTCAGACTCCAGTCTGGTAGATGTATGGAAACAGATGGGAATAGTGGGGCTGTGTGTGTTTTTGGGTATGCATGCCATTCTATTTCTATCGGGCTCCTACATCCTTTTATTCAAAATCCGAAATCCGGAAATCCGGGGACCGCTGACAGGTATGTTATGCGGTTGTGCAGGCATACTGGTAGCTTCTTACGCCAATATGGTTTATTTCCAGTTTCCTAACGGAATCTTGATTTATTCTTGTTTCACCTTTGTTTTTTTAGGACCTTATTTAGATAAACAATACTCAGAAATACATGGACTACCGACAGCCTGACCTATCCGTCATCACCGTGAACTATAACGGTTTTCACGACACCTGCGAATTCATTGACTCGTGGGCAGCCACTGTATTCTCTGTCAGTTATGAAATGATAGTCATTGACAATGGTTCCACTGCCAATGAAGCCGCCTTGCTACAAAAAACATATCCTTTTATCCAAGCCGTACGCAGTGAGCGGAACTTAGGATTCGCCGGAGGTAACAATCTGGGTATAAACCTTGCAAAAGGAAAATACCTGTTCTTGCTGAACAATGATGTTTGTATGGTCAAAGATGCCATACCCTTGTTGATAAAACGCCTTCTGTCCTCCGACAAGATAGCAGGTGTCTCCCCGTTAATCCGTGATTATGCAGAACCGCACGCCATACAATTTGCAGGATACACCCAACTTTCGCCCATTACCTTAAGAAACAGAGCCATAGGCAAAGGGAAAATAAATAAAGACCACTACCCCGCCCAAAAAACGCCTTATCTGCATGGTGCCGCCATGTTACTGAAAAAAACAATAATAGACAAGCTTAGCCTGATGCCCGAAGAATATTTTCTATATTATGAGGAACTGGACTGGTGCACCTATATCAATAGGGAAGGCTATGAACTATGGTACGATCCCGCTTGCGAAATATGGCACAAGGACAGCAGCTCCACCGGAAAAGAAAGTCCGTTGAAATACTATTACCTGAGCAGAAACAGATTACTATATGCCTACCGCAATCTCTTTGACTGGAAACTTCCGGTTTCCATCTTATACCAGACAATGATTGTATGTCCCAAAAACATACTGACCGCCTTGGGAAAAGGAAAGAAAGCCATAGCCAAAGCACATTGGGAGGGAACAAAAGCATTTTTCAAACTTAGAAACAAAGACAAACAGCCATGATATTTCTAGCATACATAGAACTACTACTTTTCGCGATATGTGCCTTTACTGTTTTTTACCTGCTGGTGTACGCCATAGCGGCAACAGGCAACCGCACCGACAAATATTCCGAATCAAGAGTAAAACACCGTTTCGCCATTCTGATACCGGCCTATCAGGACGATGACTACATACCCTATACCGTCAAATCATTTCTGCAACAAGAATACCCTATAGACTGCTATGACATTATCGTCATTTCAGACCACCTGAAGCCGGAAACAAACAGACAGCTGGCACAATATCCCATCACCCTGTTGCAAGCCAGATTCAAGAAAAGTTCAAAAATGAAATCTGTCAAAGCTGCAATGTCACAATTACAAGAAGGACAATACGATATCGTTTTAATCATGAATGCGGACAATGTAGTGGACACCAACTTTCTTGAAGTTGTCAACAATACGTATGCCAGCGGCTCCAATGCCATCCAAACCCATCGCATCTATCAGGAAAGACCCAGCAATGTCAGCATATTGAATGCCATCACCGACGAGATAAACAATTCCATTCTTCGTGCGGGGCATGTCAATTTGGGACTTTCAGCTTCGCTGAACGGCTCCGGAACCGCAATAGACTTCACTTGGTTCAAAGAAAACATCCGTCATTTAAAAGACGATGACGATGAAAAAGTCATCGAATCCCTGCTGCTCCGCGAACGGATATATGTGGAATATTTAAATAATACCCATGTATATGCCTTGAAGAATAGTGGAAAGAAAAAATTCTATACCCAACATAGCACTTGGATTAAAACCCAATATTATTCCCTGTTCACCAATATCGGTAATCTGCCCGGCGCCATTTTAAGTGGAAAATTTGATTATGCCGACCGTATTCTGCAATGGTTCATTTTCCCTCGCACCATCCTGCTAGGTATCCTCCTCCTGTTCAGTTTTCTGTCCGTATACTTCCACTGGAGCGCCTGCCTAAAATGGTGGGGATTATTACTCACTTTCTTATTGACTATGGCAATAGCCACTCCAAACTACTTGGTGGACAGCAAATTCAACAAAGCCATGAAAGCTATCCCCTTTCTGGCGGCAGGCATGATATTCAATATGCTTTTAAGAAAGAAAAAATAAAAGCCCCATGCTATCGGAAATTATACATATCATGGAATATACGCTATATATCTACCTTTCCGTCAGTGTGGGGTATATAGTCCTGTTTTCTGCCGCCTCTCATTTCTTCAAACAAAAGAAATATCCCGCGACTACTGTCCGGCAACGTTTTATCATCCTTGTTCCCGCCTATAAAGAGGATGCGGTCATTCACGCCTGCGTCACTTCCGTTCTGCGCCAAACTTATCCGGAAGAGCTTTACGACCTGATAGTCATATCCGACCACATGCGTCCCGAAACCAATGCCTCACTGCGCAAAGAACGCATCGGCTTGATAGAACTGCATGAAAAGGAAAGTTCCAAGGCAAAAGCCCTGCGCATTGCAGCAGAGACCATCACAGACCAGCCATACGATTATGTCCTCATACTGGATGCCGATAATCTGATCTCACCCTGTTATCTTCAAGAACTGAATAAGGCAGTTTCACAGGGTATAAAAGCCATACAGACACACCGCAAAGCCAAAAATATGAATACAGACATAGCCCTATTGGATGCCGCCATCGAAGAGATGAACAATTCCATCTTCCGCAAGGGACACATCCGGCTGGGATTTTCATCTGCCCTTACCGGCTCCGGAATGGCTTTCGATTTCCGATGGTTTGTCCGGAACATCATCCATACCCATAGTACGGGCGAAGACAAAGAACTGGAAGAACTCCTGCTCCGTCAAGGCATTCACATTGAATATATAGACACCCTAGAAACATTGGACGAAAAAGTCCGGCAACCGGATGCCTTGCGTAACCAGCGCCGCCGCTGGATAGCCACCCAGCTTTTCCTTGCATTAAAAATGGGACGTAACCTCCCCACAGCCTTACTGAACGGAAACGGAGATTATCTGCTGAAAACCCTCCAAGCCTTTATCGCCCCCCGCAGCATTCTGTTGGCGCTCATCGGATTCTTTTCATGTGTTCTCTGCATTTTCTCTCCGGCTTCTTCCATAAAGTGGTGGATTTTGCTTATCTTGCTGAACGGTGCGTTATACTTGGCCATTCCGTCCAATATGAGATATAAATACATGAGCAGAATCCTCAGGCAGACACCTTATTTTGTAATCATTATGCTTCTCAACTTGTTTCACTTGAAAGGAATGGCACAGAAGTTCAACCATACACAGCATGGATAGAATTATGAATATAAAAGAGTACTTACAGCAACACCCGCAATGGAAAAAACGGATACACGGTTTCATCATGCATCCGGTAAAGACACGCCCCTATTGGTGGATACGCGTATGGCAGCCTTTCTACATAAAAAAAGGCCGGGGCTCAGTCATTTATTCCAGTGTACGGAAAGACCTTCCACCGTTCCACCTGTTCCAGATGGGAAAATATTCGGTAGTGGAAGATTTCTCCTGCTTGAACAATGCCGTAGGCGACATCGTAATCGGCGATTATTGCCGGATAGGACTCGGCAATACGGTCATCGGTCCCATCCGGATAGACAACGGGGTCAATATTTCACAAAACGTAGTCCTGATAGGATTAGATCACAATTACCAGAATATCACTCAAGGCATCATCGAACAAGGTATCACCACTTCTCCTATCCACATCGGAGAACATACCATCATAGGAGCCAACGTGATTGTACTGCCCGGAATCACCATCGGCAAACATTGTTTTATCGGTGCCGGGTGTGTGGTTACCCAAAACATACCCGACTATTGTGTCACGGTAGGAAATCCCGCACGCATTATCAAACGCTATAACCCTCAATCACAAACATGGGAAAAAATATAAAAATATTAGTATGTGCCCATAAGGACAGCCGGCTACCACAGCATGAGTACTTCTGTCCCATACAGGTGGGGGCCTCCCTAACCAGTGCCCGATTCTTCCCTGTACTAGATAACACAGGAGATAATATATCCGACAGGAATCCTCACTTTTGTGAACTAACCGCCCATTATTGGGCTTGGAAAAATCTAAAGTGTGACATTATAGGGCTCAATCATTACAGGCGCTTCTTTGATTTTCATCGCCCGTTTCCGGCTTTTTCACCAGACAGGAGTTTCATCAACATAGATTCATTTCTAAAAGAAACTTACCGATTTCCTGATTTAGAAACCTTATTAAATGATTATGACATCATCCTCTCTCCCAAGCGTCATTATCCCTATAACGTCGCTACACAATACGCCATATTCCATCTAGTCAATGACCTCAATTTGCTGAAAGAAGTCATTCAACACCTCACACCCGAATATGCTGAAGCTTTTCATACATTCATGTATCACTGCAATGCCTATTCCGGATATAATATGTTCATCACCGGACGGAAACATTTTGACGAATACTCCCAGTGGCTATTCAGCGTATTGTTTGAATTAGAAAAACGGGTAAAACTGTCCGCCTATCCGGATCAGGCACGTCTGTTCGGCTATTTATCAGAAAGATTGATCAATGTCTATTGCATAAGGCACCGGTTAAAGATAAAGTATGTTCCCGTCATCATGCCCTTGGAAGAAACGTTTCAGAATCCGAGCAACCTGCTTTATACGCTTCGCCGACTAAAGAATGATCTTATTTATAAACTCACAGAATTATAAGTTATGCCGTTGGTTTCTGTCATCATCCCTATATACAATACAGAAAAATTCCTGCCTTTGTGTATCAGCAGCGTCTTAAACCAGACACTGACAGACATTGAAGTACTGCTGGTTAATGACGGAAGTACGGACGGAAGCGGGAAAATATGTGACGAATACGCCTGCAAGGACCAACGAATACAGGTAATACACACTCTGAACCAAGGAGTCAGCCATGCACGAAACCAAGGACTGGAAACCGCAAAAGGAGAATATATAGCTTTCATGGATAGCGACGACTGGATAGAAACGGATATGATAGCCACTCTTTATCAACTTATCCGGACAAACGAAGCCGGTCTGGCTACTTGCGGATATATCATTGAAAATGAAGATGGTCGTCCGATTTACCACATCAACGAAGTGAAATCCGGCAAATTAACCCAGTGGGAGGCCATTCACTCCCTGTTTAACGACAGGCATTACAAATACAAAGGAAACTTATGGGATAAATTATATCATAAAGAAATCATTGACAAACATCACCTAAAATTCAATGAACATATTTATTATAATGAAGACAGGCTCTTTATTTTTCAATACCTGAGCCACTGCCAATCAGCCGCATACACCACTTCCCCCTATTATCACTATGTCACAAGAAAATCAAGCGCCATGAACCTGTCGCAAAAAAACTACACCCCCAAACTGTGCACTTTCATGGATGCATTCGACCTGATGACTTCACTTTCGGCCACATTCCCCACCTATATTCTACGTGCGTTGTCGGCCGATTACATAAAAAGTTCGTTCTTGTTCTATACCCAACACTCACGGGAAATCCCCTTCAATGAATTATGGGACAGACTGCTAAGAATCAGAAAAAACAATTATATACATCTTCCACTTTCTCTAAAAATAAAGTATGCGCTATATGGCATCAGACTTATCCTGCGGGCATGGCTCAAGTGAAAAGACCAATTTACTGCTTACTTAACACGCACCCGTTTTATCTTTCCATGCACCCACAACAAGGCACAGACCAATTTGTATGCCATCTGATGAAGGCCCGCAGTTTTATTCAGTTCGGGAATCAGTTCCAATAAAGGAGATTCCACCTTTTCCAGTCTTATATAATCCTTCATCATTCTATCCGGAAACAGTTCCTTATACACCCGCTTTCTTTCCATATCTCTTGTTCCGGCATCCGTTTCACTGACCCCTCCGGGTACAAACCTACAAACGATGGAACGAATATTGCGGAACGTTGCATTGTTGAATATCAAGGTCTGAATATAAAATTTCCAATCGGATACAATCTTATAACTCTCGTCATACCTGTTTTCATCAAAAAGTTCTTTACGGAAGAATGAAGCCTGATGCAATACAGTTCCCCGAATCAAATCCATCAGCGTTATATCCTCCTTATGAAATCCCCACACCTCTGTGCCATGCACTATTTTTCCAACAACAATATCGCTGTCCAATGAAGGTGCCACCTCCTGCAACACACCATTGTTATAAAATTCATCACCGGAATTCATAAAGTTCAAATACTCTCCATGCGCCTGTAAAACTCCTTTATTCATGGCATGATAAATACCCTTGTCCGGCTCCGATACCCAATAGTCCACTTTACCGGCATACTCTTTTATCACTTCAATACTTCCATCCGTAGACCCTCCGTCAATAATAATATACTCAAAACCCCTAAAAGACTGGCCGACCACACTTTCTATGGTTTTCCTCAACCCTTCTTTATTATTATAATTAATGGTTATAATCGAAAATTTTCTTTGTGACATAATTTTCCGCTTTTTACAATCTAAAGTTTCCATTCGTCATCCAGACTGAGCGATTTTTCGAATCCGACATACAGAGGCACAATCCGGCTGACATTCGAAGTATAAGTACCGATAAAAAATGAAGAATGGATCAGAATATCCATATCCAACAGCATATTCAACGTATCTATATATCTACTTTTTTTATCCTTTGTATTAAACAAAGACTCGTCAAATCCTGTTTGTGTCACAGCTGTGTTCCAGTAAACATTAAATCCTTCGGCAACCAGTACGGATTTCAACTTATCCGTCACAGAACCATCATCCGTAGCTATAAACACATTACGGCTGATATGCTTCTTCCCTTTAACAGCATCAATATAAAGAGACAAACCAAGTTCCTTCATCTCACGGGAAACTATCTTATCTCCCCGCCTTATATGTACCGCTATGTAATCTACCGGCAAATTCATCTCGCTTTTCCTTTTTTCTATATAGCCGGTTGTCTTTTCATTAAATTTTAATATTTTCCGCAAGGCAGAACCATAATCATTTCTGATATCTTCCAGTTTCTCCAGAAAATCCTCCGATCTCATTTTTAGAAATACCTCATTCCCTAGTTCCGTTTCCGGATGAAATAACAGATATATCCTATTCATTATATAGAAAATATAATACCGGAAAAAAGCGGACGGATTATAATAGATATTTCCCCACCAAGGTTTCCCCTTTTTATAAACAATATATTGCGAACACATCACCCCGTTACAGTCTGGCAAGACCGATTCGAAATAATCACTCCAGCCTTTCTCTACCCTTGCATTCCAGTTCCTTGTATTGACAGTCAGCTCTTCCTGATTATAGTCCGCATAGACCAATGCCAAAGCAAGGTTAGACAACTCTGAGAACAACCCTCTTCCAGTCAAACTATATACGATTCTTTTTTTCTTCATCTCCATAATAGAACATAATGATCAAACTTTTATATCCTCCAATCCGATAAAGCCGTTGGACGTTTGTGTCAGTGCATGCCCGAATCCACTTTGAAACCCCTCACATTCCAGCAAACAGCAACGAACTGCTTTCAAATAATATTCCACCATAGGATGATGTATAAACAAATCTGCCTGCAGGATACCTTTACTCAGCACAGGCGGAAGCCCTATACGCCTCTCGATGCAAAAATCCCCTTTAGGTAAATGACTGATACTCCCGTAATAATGTCCCGGAGCATAAGTAGCATAAGGCACTTCCGTCCTGCTCTTCAAAACCAGCATTACATCATACATCATATCCTCTTCAGAATATCCCTGTATTTTCACAGTCAGAAAATTCTGACCTCCATGAATAGTGGAAGAGGCACATTCCGTTCCGTTTATCTCAATGCAATCTATATGAAGCGTATTTTTCGTCCAACCCACATAATCTATAATTTTACTTTTCCGGACCGTCCCTTTCTCTTTCAAGTAATAATCGATGGCAGAATGAACCGTCCCCTGATAAACCGCGGTACCATTTTCCAAGCATATTCCTTTTGTACACAAACTTCTTACCGCTGCCATGTTATGACTGACAAACAAGACTGTCCTTCCCTCTCCTTTCGACACATCCTGCATCTTGCCAATAGCCTTCTTTTGGAATTCCGCATCGCCCACTGCCAACACCTCGTCCACCACCAGAATTTCCGGCTCCAGATGGGCGGCGATAGCAAATCCCAACCGCACGGTCATACCCGAAGAATAACGTTTTACGGGAGTATCGATATATTTCTCCACACCGGCGAAAGCCACAATCTCATCCAACTTGCGGGTAATCTCCGCCTTGGTCATCCCCATGATGGAACCATTCATATAAATATTCTCCCGTCCTGTCATTTCGGGATGAAAGCCTGTACCCACTTCCAGCAAAGAGGCAATACGCCCCCGTGCACGGATACAACCGGCAGTAGGAGAAGTCACCCGCGAAAGGATTTTCAACAAAGTGGACTTTCCCGCACCGTTCTTACCTATAATACCCAGCACTTCACCTTCCTCCACATGGAAATTAATATCTTTCAACGCCCATACAAAATCTCCCGTCGCTTTCTTGGAACGGTCATTCTCTTCCCCGATTCTGAGATACGGGTCCTCCTTTCCACGGATCCGCGCCCACCAACGATTCAAATCACGGCTCAGCGTGCCGGTTCCGATGCTTCCCAATGCATATTGCTTGCTGATATTCTGAAACTCTATCGCTATTTTTCCCATTCTGTCCCTTCTTTTAAATCACATCCATGAAACTACGTTGCACTCTATTAAAAGTCACCATCCCCCAAAGCATTATCACCACTGTAAACGCCAACGTGTAGCCTAAGTGGAACCAACTGAAAGTCCCCACCCCCAAGAATCCGAATTTAAATGTTTCAATAAGGGAAGTCAGCGGGTTCGCCACAATGATCCACATATACTGCTCATGACTCTGCCTCATCACGGACAAAGGGTAAATAACCGGAGTGGCATACATCCACAACTGTACCCCGAAAGTAATCAAGAAACGCAAGTCACGGTACTTGGTCGTCAAGGAGGATATCAATAATCCGAACCCCAAACCAAGTCCTGCCAACATGAGCAGCAGCAAGGGAGCCAACCAAGCATATCCGTTGACCATCAACGAATATCCGTTGCACAAATAGTAAATATAAATTAAAACGAACAATCCGAACTGAATGCCCATCTTTATCATGCAAGATATAACGATGGACAAGGGTACCACCAGACGAGGGAAATATACTTTTCCAAATACATTCTGATTGGCGTTGAACGTATCCGAACAGCGGCTTAAACACTCCGAGAAATAATTCCAGCAAAGTAAGCCCGCCATATAAAACAGCGGTTGGGGAAGTCCGTCGGTAGGAATACCGGCAATACCGCCAAAAACAAACATGAACATGACGGTAGTAAGCAGTGGCTGGATAACAAACCATAACGGTCCTAAAACAGTCTGTTTATAAAAAGTGACGATATCCCGTCTGATATACATTACCAGCAAATCCCTATACAGCCATACCTCTTCCAGATCCAACCGGAACAAACCGGACCGAGGCTTGATCACAATATCCCATTTTTCCTGTTCATCTTGTACCATACACTACTTTTTTTAGTAAATTATTCCAACTGTCACATACCTTCTCTATATGAAATGTATCAGCATACTCCACCGCCTTATTTCCCATCCATTCCCAATCCGTCCGATCAGCCATATACGACATACAACCGGCCAGCTGAGCTATATTCCCTGTTTCAAAAAGAACGGCCATATCTTTGTCTTTCAACAACTCGCGCGTTATCGGTAAATCAGATGCAATAACAGGTAACCCGTGCGCCATAGCCTCTATCATCACCAGGCCGAATCCCTCCCAACGGGAACTCAGCACATACATACTGGAATGTGCATAATACTCCTGCACCTCTTTCGTGAAAGGATGCAGCGCGATGCTCTTTTCCAATTCATATTCATTGATCAATGAACGGTAAAGCGCTTCCTCAGGACCCTCCCCCACAATTTCCAGTGTCCAGTCCGGATGAGTTTTCACAAAAACAGAAAAAGCTTTTATTAAAATATCAAATCCTTTATGTCCGAATGAAAAACGACCGACCGCCAAAATCCTTCTATATTCCTTCTTTCCCCGACCTTTAGGCAGTACAGTCAGAGGATTGTATATCACCTCGCAGCACAGGTTCATTTTCCGAAAGAAACAACCGGCATCTGCATGACTTAAAACCACCCTCTCGTCCAATTTCCCCATCTGGACTTGAAAAAAGCAATCCAATCCCGGCAAATAGGGAGTTTCTTTCTCAAAGAATGCTTCATAAGAATTATGCAGCCACCCAACAGTCTTTGTCCGAATCCGACTCTTTACTGCAGAGAGGTGCAGAGCCATAAAAGCATGTACCCCGATGACTACATCACATTGCCGGGCATTTATTTTCCTTGCCAATGTCCGTTTATAAGAAGAAGGGAAAAAACTGGCAGCATACCATTCTGAAGTCAGCCGGGTATGAGGCAACCCATGTTTATATAAAAAACTATAGCCTTTACATAACAAACGCTCGATGAAAGAGGAGGCGGAATAAGAGAAAGAATCAAACCGCACGGTACTTTCGGCATATCCGTACATCGACAAGTCCGTACAAGTATCCGTGGTCAGTATCGTGACTTCATGTTTTCCGGACAAAGCCTTGGCTATTTCAGCCAACACACGCTGTACTCCGCCGAAACTGAAGACAGTATCACAATAAAATAATATTCTCATGGAATTTAGATTACACTCTTTCTTCGCAAAGATACAATAAAGAAATGAAAATAAATGCGGAATGAAGAAAGAATATCATATAATACAAAGCAGGTATCTGCGGCACGTACATACGTATAGAGCGGCACGTACATATGTGAAATCCTGCTCCCCCAAAAACAACAGGTCAAATAAAAAAAAGACCTTGTTCTTTTTTAAAAAGATGGCGAGCTTTTTTAAAAACCTCCTGATCTTTTTACTGCCACCGGAAATTTGCCATATTCCATAGAGGCATCCCCCCTTCAGACACACTTTTTGCAAAGAAAAAGCCTGAGAACATCCTACTTCATATTAAATCGGAACAACTTATAAAAAAGGATATATTACTGATAACAAATAGATTATATGAAATTCTGCTCCAAAAAACAGTGAGGGCATGAGAGCATAAGTGAGAGTTACATTTTTTACCATCACTATACAAATAGTTCATAAACAACCAGTTGTGCACACAGTGAGAGCATGAGGGCATTATCACCCCGAATTTCCAGTGAAAGATTCTCATACTCATCGAGATATTATCAAGATAATGCATGATGCTGAATATAAATCAATATCTTTGCAAAAAGAAGAAGAATGACAAAGAACACAAGTTACCATTACAGCATCATTATTCCGCACAAGAATACCCCCCGTCTTCTGGAACGCTGTCTGTGCTCAATTCCCACTTGGGATGAAATTCAAATCATTATCATTGATGACAACAGCAATTCCGAATCTGTCGATTTTTCTCATTTTCCGGGAAACGGCAGAAAAAATACGGAAATCCTGTTCACTAAAGAGGGAAAAGGGGCAGGATACGCACGGAACATAGGACTCTCCCACGCCCGTGGCAAATGGATTATCTTTGCAGATGCAGACGATTTCTTTACAGCCGATTGTTTTACTATCTTAAACGAATACATGGACAGCCCCCATGAAGTCATCTATTTCAATGTACGTTTTGTCATGTCCGACAATCCGTCCCAAGAAAGCCGACGCGGAACTTACTATACCAACTTCTTCAATGATGTAAACCCGGAAAACAAACTGCGATACCAATCTCAAGTTCCTTGGGGCAAAATGATAAGGCGCAGCTTCCTGTCAACATTCCACATTCAATTCGATGAAACAAGAATAGCCAACGATGTGTATTTTTCATGCCTTGTCGGCATATATGCCCCCAAAGTAACCACAGACAGAAGAATCATTTATTATTGTACCGAATCCGGCCAGTCCCTTGCTATGTCCAAACAAGACCGCGAGAGTTTAATCATACGGTTTAACGCAAGCATGAAATGCAACAGACTGTTGCGACAAGAAAAAATCCACTATTACCTGTCACCACTTCCGTGGTGTATCCCTTCGGCAAAAACAAAAGAATGGCTCCCCGCCAAATACTTTTTTGAATACCTGTTTTTCTTCCGCCTGCAAGCATTCAAAGAATTATATTATGCTTTTTCCGCTATCCTGTCACATATGAATGAGCCGGCCACAAAAGAAACCGACAACCAATGTAACAAGAAGACTACCAACCTAAGGGAATAATATTCATTACACAAGAAGATTCAACGGTACAACCTTCCCCATATCTTATAATACAATTTGATCAGATTAGCGTATTTATACAATATGTGATGTCTGTAAATCCCCCAATTCAAAAGCAGAGAAAAAGGATAGAACAAATTCAATTCGTACAAAACCTCCATAGGCCGGAACTCTCTGCAATGCTTCCTTATCAGATTTCTTTTAAACTTATCTATCGCATCATTACTTTCCCTTGTAACCCCTATTACAGCAGCATTATACACCACCGGCATCAACTTGTTCAAAATGAAACAGATATTTTCAGCATACAATTCCTGTTCCATGTGCTCATTAAAAACAGTCAAGATAAAAATAAAATCCTTTGCCGGCTTGTCAAAGTCCGTTTTCGCCTTATTCATGGTTGAGAAAGGATTTGAACGCCTGTAGAAATAAGTAAAAGAATTGACAGAAGCAAACGTTTCCACCTTTTTATACAGAAAATAGCACCACAAAAAGTCCTCAAACAAAATGCCCGTCCTGAAATAAATGGCATTCTCTGTCAGCACCTCCTTTCTGATCAATCTGTTGACCGGAGTGGATGTTATTTTCGAATCCAGAAACAGCTTGTTGATACGTATCCGTCCTTCCGTATATCTTTGCAAATCACTGTTTTTGTTTTCCATCCCTTCTGAATAAGAATCCCCCTGCACCAAGTCAATCCCCGGATATCTTTTCGTTTCCTCCCATAATTTCTCCAGACAATTCTCATAAAGCATATCATCCGAATCTATAAAAAAAAGATAACCACCCCGGGATAGTTCTATTCCCTTGTTCCTTGCCGCAGAGACTCCTTCATTCCTCTCATTTCTCACGATCCTAAAACTGATGTTCCCTTTATATCCGGCCAGCTTTTCCTCTATCAGGCGCATACTGTTATCCGGAGAGCAATCATCAATGATGATACACTCAAAACAATCAAAAGTTTGGTTGATTATGGAATCAAGACATTCTGATACGTATTTTTCCACCTTGTAAACCGGCATCACCACCGTTATCTCTTTCATCATTATCTGCTAATCATTATAAAATGCAATATTCGCAAAAACAAATGATACTCACAACATTCCAAAGACTTTAATTACTAAATAGCCCCATCTTCATCCATTGAAACCCACTTTTTACTCCGAATACAGCCGACATTCCATAAAAAAACGGATATGGACAGGAATTTCAACAACTTCTTATTGGATATATAAAAAGAATACACTATTTTTACGGAAAAACAAACCAGGGGAATGAAAATAGTATATGTATACGACTCCATAGCCCGTATAGGAGGCATGGAGCGGATTTTAACGGATAAGATGAATTACTTGGCCGAAATTTATGGGCACGAGGTCTATCTTATCACTTCTTCCCAAGGCAATCATCCTCTTTCTTTCCCGTTATCCCACAAAGTGGAACATATCGATCTGGATACAAAGTTTCATTTGCAATACCAGCATCCGCTTCTCGAACAATTGAGAGTGGGATGGACTTTGAACCATAAATTCGAACAAAAATTAAAAAAAGAGATCAAGTTCATCAATCCCGATATCATATCAGGAAATACCAGTTTCAAAGCGGATTTGATCTGTAAATTAGACTGCAAGGCAAAGAAAATCATTGAATCGCATTGCGCCAAAATATACACCCGGATACCTGCAAACCGCAAAAAGAGTTTTTTTAAAGATATAAAAGACAGATACGTCAGTTACCAATGTTTCCGTGATGTAAAACGATACAGCGATGCTATAGTCACACTGACACAAGGAGATGCCGCCATGTGGGGACAACATCCGAATATACATATCATTCCGAACACCACCTCTATTGATATACAAACAATCAGCTCCTGTGAGGCTCCCCGTGTAATAGCGGCAGGCAGACTGACCTGGCAAAAAGGATTCGACAGACTGGTTGACGCATGGAATATCGTGCAGAAACGCCACCCCGACTGGATACTGGATATATTTGGTGAAGGATTTTATAAGGATAGCTTAACCCGGCAGATTAAAGACAGAAAGCTGGAACACTCCATCACAATTTATCCTTTTACACAAAACATAACGCAAGAATACCTGAACAGTTCCATTCTGGCCCTAAGCTCCAATTACGAAGGTTTTGGACTGGTCTTGATCGAAGCCATGAGTCTAGGTGTTCCTTGTGTTTCTTTCGACTGTCCTTTCGGTCCATCGGAAATCATCAGAAACCAGGAAGACGGACTCCTCGTCAAAAACGGAGATATACAAGGATTTGCCAACGCTCTTTGCCACTTGATAGAACATGAAGCAGAAAGAAAAGCTTTTGGCAAAAGAGCTAAACAAAATATAACACGCTACTCACTCCGAAACATCATGCCGCAATGGGAAATGTTGTTTCATAAACTGACTGAAAAATGACCATCGTTTATCTATACACAGCACTATGCACCGTGGGAGGCGCAGACCGGAGCATCATCCAAAAAGCGAACTATCTGGCTGACGAAATGCATCAGGATGTATTTATTATCACAGATTCACAAAAAGAACGCCCGCCCGTTTTCCCGATATCTCCCAGAATCAGGCACATTGACATAGGAATTGATTTTGACAGACAATATCATCACAACCTGTTAGTAAGAGGATATTATTATTTTACCCTGATGCACCTGTACAGAAAGAAGCTGGAGTATTGGCTGAAAACCTTGAAACCGGATATTGTCATCAGCACATTGGGCCGAGAATTGGATTTTCTGACACAACTGGATGATGGAAGCGTAAAAATAGGAGAATCCCATATAGCCAAACCATACACTCGTAACCTGCATCTGATGGAACAACGGGGATTCCCATACAAGCAAATCGCACGGCATTGGAGAAAGAAACAGGAGGAGGCTGTAAAAAAACTGGATGCGCTGGTTGTTCTGACACAACATGATGCGGATAATTGGAAAGAAGTGAAGAAGGCTTGTGTCATACCGAACTTCTTACCTTTCTCACCCGAAAAAGGGAGTTCCTGCCTGGAGAAAAGAATCATCAGCATAGGAAGATACAGCGAACAGAAGGGGTATGACCGCCTGATTGAAGCCTGGATCAAAGTCAATCGGAAGCATCCCGACTGGCATATCCGCATTTACGGAGAAGGACAGGATAGGAACAGTCTGCAAGAGCTTATTGAAAAGCATCATATAGAAAACAGTTTTTCACTATGCCCTCCGACAAAAAGCATTCAAGAAAAATATCTGGAAAGTTCCATATACGTCATGAGTTCACGATTTGAAGGATTACCGATGGCACTTCTGGAAGCGATGGCATGTGGTGTTCCCTGCATTTCATTCGACTGCCCATACGGACCTGCCGAGATTATCACTCCGGAAGAAGACGGAATACTGGTGAAGAACGGAAACACGGACGAACTGGCTGACGCGATATGCCGGCTGATAGAGGATACGGACAAACGCATACGGATGGGAAAGCAGGCCCAAAAGAATATCCAACGTTATTCACGCGAAGAAGTGATGAAACTGTGGGATGAACTATTCAACACCTTAACAACTGCCCGACCATGAATATCATCTACCTCCTTTTCCACGGACTATCCCCTTACAGCGGCATCAGTAAAAAGATCTTGCATCAGGTTAAAGGCTTTGAAGCATGTGGACACCGGGTAAGTTTATGCACATACAGCGTAGCGGACAACGGCCACCGGGTAAGGATGATAAACAATGAAATAATAGAAGACTACGGAACAGGCAAACCGGCTGCGGCGAAAAGAAGAGTTTCCTACCAATGCATATACCGCTATGCTGTAACACATCAAGTGGAATTAATCTATGTACGCTCTTTCCATAATGCAAATCCGTTCACTATCCGGCTGTTCAGCAAACTGAGGAAAGCCGGAATTAAAATAGCGATGGAAATACCTACCTATCCTTACGACAGCGAATACGCCGGTTTCCCACTGGTCACACGCCTGGGGATACAAGTGGATAAAGTATTCCGAAAGACATTGGCAAAACACGTGAACGCCATCGTCACTTTCTCAGACTATCACTGTATATTCGGCCAACGTACCATTCAGATATCCAATGGAGTTGACTTTGATTCCATTCCGCTGAAAAAGACGGTTGCTAAAAATACCTCCGTCATTCATCTACTAGGAGTGGCCGAAGTACATTATTGGCACGGTTACGACCGCCTGATAGAGGGTTTGGGCAAATATTACCAAGACCCGGCAAACACAACCGTATTTTTCCACATCGCAGGAGGTATATGGAAATCCGAAATGCATGACTCACAACACGCTCCCGGATTTTATGAACTTATCAACAAATATCATATAGAAAAATATGTCATCTTCCACGGACAAAAAATGAACGAGGAACTAGACGAATTATTCAACGAAGCAGACTTTGCCATCGGCAGTCTGGCACGCCACCGCAGCGGCATCGACAAAATCAAAACATTAAAAAACAGAGAATATGCAGCACGGGGAATACCTTTTGCATATTCAGAAACAGATGGAGACTTTGACAAGATGCCTTATATACTGAAAGTTCCGGCCGACGAAAGCCCCATAGATATCCACCGGCTTATCCGGTTCTATATGGAACTGGATCTGTCTCCTTGTAAAATAAGGGATTCCATTAAAAACCTGTCATGGAAAGAACAGATGATGAAAGTAATAAACAACCTGTAATACTCCCGCCTATGATCCGAATCGCCTATTGTACCCCCTCTCTCCATATCCCCGGAGGAGTGGAAAGGGTACTGACCACCAAAGCCAATTATCTGGCGGAGAATGGTAATTATGACATATATATTTTGCTGACTGACGGAAAAGGCAAGCCTCCCTGCTATACTTTATCGCCTAAAGTAAAAATCATCCAACTGGATATAGATTTTGAAGAATTATGGGAACTCCCTCTTTGGAAAAAAGTGCCGGTTTATCTGAAAAAACAAAGAATATACCGACGCAAGCTCTCTGCCGCCTTGTCTCACCTCAAACCGGACATCACAGTTTCTTTGTTACGACGGGAAATAAACTTTATCACTTCCCTCAAAGATGGAAGCAAAAAGATAGGGGAGCTACACGTAAACCGGAAAAACTATCGTAACTTTGAAAAGAACGAAAGCAACTTCATCAAGGAACTTTTTGCCAAATTATGGATGAAAAGTCTGGTGAGGCATTTAAAAAAGCTGGACAAGTTCGTTGTACTGAGTGAGGAAGACAGAGCCAACTGGCCCGAACTGCAAAATGTAAAAGTTATCAGCAACCCTCTACCCTTTCAATCCGGAACATTCAGCGACTTGAACAATAAACGGATAACCGCAGCCGGAAGATATACTTATCAAAAAGGATTCGATTTGTTACTGGAAGCATGGAGCAAAGTCTGTAACCGGCATCCGGACTGGGAATTACATATATATGGCAAAGGAGACAAGACTACATATCAAGTACTGGCCGGAAAATGGAAATTAAAGAACCTTTTTCTTGAAAATGCAACCCCGGATATGCTCTGTAAATACCATGAAAGTTCTATCTTTGTATCAAGTTCCAGATTTGAGGGATTCGGAATGGTCATAGCGGAAGCAATGGCGTGCGGAGTACCTGCCGTGTCATTCGCCTGTCCGTGCGGACCTAAAGACATCATCCGGGACGGGGAAGACGGACTATTGGTCGAAAATGGAAAAACAGAAGAACTGGCCGAAAAAATAAATTATCTGATTGAGAACGAACAAATAAGAAAAGAAATGGGGAAAAAAGCCCGCATCAATGTACAACGTTTTGCTGAAGATGTAATAATGCAACAATGGATTCAGCTATTCAACAACTTATTAAACGGAACAAAACAATGAAAACAGATTCCCCCTACGACAGAGGAGACATCCATATAAATAAAAACGACAAAGTGCTGGAGATAGGTCCGGGCCATAATCCGACATATCGCTCCAACGTGATAGCCGAAAAATTTATTGACACCAATTACCACCGCTGCGGTGACGTGAAAATATACCCGCATCAGACCTTTGTACATGCCGATGGAGAAAAACTGCCATTCAAAGACAAGGAGTTTGACTACGTAATATGCAATCAGGTATTGGAACACGTGGAACATCCCGAAGCTTTTGTCAAGGAATTATGCAGGGTAGCCCGACGGGGATACATAGAAACTCCCAGTCTGCTGGGCGAATACTTGTTTCCCAAAAAATCACATAAATGGGTTATATTGGATATAGACAACAAACTGGTCTTCTATGAAAAGAACAAGATGCCGGGAAACTATGAAAACGACTATGGAGAATTATTCCTGAATTATCTGCCTTTCCAATCCCTCCCCTACAAACTGCTGTGGCTGACGGAAGGAGATATAACCTTGAACCGTTATGAGTGGAAAGATGAAGTGGAGATACTAGTCAATCCCGAAGATGAATACTACTCCTCTTTCTTCCTCAACAAATGGAACCGGGAAATGGTGGAGAAACTATATCCCCGCCGTTCCGCCCTGACGGAAATGAAGAAGATGATTCAAGCCCTGTTCTATATCCTCAAAAACAAATTCAAATCACGATTCAGTAATCACCGGAATCCGGTCACACTGTCCGAATATATAAAAACGCATGAAGTGGTACGCTGACTATTTATCCATCTATGACAAGCCTTTCACCCAAGCCCCACAAGCGGTTATCAACCAAGTGAAAGACAAGGTCCGGCAGCTTGCAACTCATGCTCCGCTGGTTTCGGTGGTCGCCATCGCCCATAATGAAGAAAAGAGGATATTGAGCTGCCTGTGGTCTTTATGTGAAAACCAACATAACTATCCTGTAGAAATACTAGTCATCAATAATCATTCTACCGACCACACCGAAGAGGTACTAAAAGAATTAGGAGTCACCTACTTCAATGAATACCGGAAAGGTCCCGGTTTTGCCCGGCAATGCGGACTGAACCATGCCCGGGGGAAGTATCATCTCTGCATAGACGCCGACACACTTTATCCGCCCCAGTACATCAGTACCATGATAAAGGTCTTACAGGACAAAGAAGTGGCAGGTGCATACGCCCTGTGGAGTTTTCTTCCTAATGAACATCATTTAGGACTTTTCTTCTATGAGACACTACGTGATCTCTATTTGAAAATACAAAATCTGAACAGACCGGAGCTCAATGTACGTGGAATGGCTTTTGCCTTCCACACGGAAACAGCCCGGAAAGAAGGATTCCGGACAGACATACTCCGCGGAGAAGACGGCTCCCTGGCACTGGCATTGAAAAAATACGGAAAATTAAGATTCGTCACCGCCCGCAAAGCCCGTGTCCTTACCGGCTATGGCACTATTTCGGCCGACGGATCCCTGTTCAGCAGTTTCAAAAAACGAGCCATAAAAGGTTTAAGAAGCTTCACGGCTCTTTTCTATAGCAAAAACAATTACGAGGACGAAGATTCTAACTTGATAAAGTAACGACAGATGAAAATAGCAATAGAAGCCCAGCGCATCTTCAGAAAAGAGAAACATGGCATGGACTATGTAGCTCTGGAAACCATCCGGGAACTGCAAAAGATAGACCAACAGAACGAATACTTCATACTGGTCAGCCCGGGAGATGATGTTTGTTTGCAGGAATCCGCCAACATGCATATCGTGACCGTTAATTGGCCATCCTATCCGCTTTGGGAACAGATAGGACTACCGTTGGCTTTAAAAAAAATCAAACCCGACCTGCTGCACTGCACAAGCAACACTGCCCCTGTGCATGGAAACATTCCACTGGTGCTTACACTGCACGACATTATCTTTCTAGAAAAAAAACAAGGCAAGAACCAGTCCATGTACCAAAGACTGGGACGTTTCTACCGAAAAATCATTGTTCCCCAAATCCTTACCAAATGCAAAAGAATCATTACCGTTTCTCATTTTGAATGCAACCGCATCAGTCATTTCCTGCACATTGACAAACAACTGCTTGTCGCCGTATACAACGGCTATTCACAACATTTCATACCCATACGGAACGCACAGGCCATCACTGCCCGATACATAAAGAACCATCCTTACCTGTTCTTTTTAGGAAATACCGATCCCAAGAAGAATACGGCAAGGGTATTGCAGGCATACGGCATTTATTTAAAAAAATCCAGTCAGCCCCTCCCCTTGCTTATCGCCGACCTGAAAGAAGAGATCATAGACGAATATCTGAACCGGGAAGGATTACAAGAAATAAAAAAAATGCTGTATCATCCCGGATACATTCCAAACACAGAACTACCCGCTGTTTATAGTGGAGCATCCGTCTTTATATACACGTCTTTACGCGAAAGTTTCGGCATCCCCATTCTGGAGGCGATGGCCTGTGGAACTCCCGTCATCACCTCAACCACTTCCGCCATGCCCGAAATCGCAGGACCGGAGGGTATTCTGGTCAATCCGTTCGAACCGGAGGAAATTGCTTCCGCCCTCCTTCATTTAGAAGAAAATGCAGAATTCTATCAGTCACAAACTGCATATGGACTAGAAAGAGTCCGTCGGTTCTCATGGGAGAACACAGCCAGAGAAATATTGAATATATATAAAGAAATACTAGCATGAACACTCTTGAAATCCTCTTCTTCGTTCTCCTGTTCATTGTATTCTACACCTATGTGGGATACGGAATCTTGTTGTGGATATTGGTAAAAATAAAACAAAGTTTTATTTCCTTCTACGATACGGACGAACCGGAGCAAGAAACCTGCCGGAACGGCAACAACACCGACCTACCCGAAATCACCCTGTTCATCACCGCCTATAATGAGGAACAGGTAGTGGACGGAAAGATGAAAAACTGCCAAGAACTGGATTATCCCAAAGAGAAACTGCATATCGTATGGGTAACGGACGGCAGCAATGACCGAACCAATGAAAAATTAAAAGCATATCCCGATGTCACCCTATTGTTCGTCCCCGAAAGAAAAGGAAAAACAGCCGCTATGAACCGGGGCATGGGATTTGTCACCACACCTTTGGTCATATTCACAGACGCCAATACATTTATTAATCCGCAGGCCGTTCGCGAGATAGTAAAATGTTTTAACCATCCGCAGGTGGGATGTGTGGCAGGAGAAAAACGGGTGGACATGTACAGTACCGAAGGAGCGGTTTCCGGAGGAGAAGGATTGTACTGGAAATATGAATCATGGCTGAAAAAAATGGATTATCAGCTCTATTCCGCCATAGGTGCTGCCGGAGAATTATTCGCCATCCGCACCCCGTTATATGAGGAAATGCCTGAAGATACCCTACTGGATGATTTTATGTTGTCCCTGCGTATTGCCATGAAGCAGTATACGATAGCATATTGTGATACGGCATATGCCTTGGAAAGCGGATCGGCCGATATGAAAGAAGAGGAAAAAAGAAAAGTACGTATCGCGGCAGGAGGATTGCAGTCTGTCTATCGTTTGAAAGAACTGCTGAATCCGCTACGTTATGGAATCCTCAGTTTTCAATATGTTTCCCATCGCGTGCTGAGATGGTCGGTAACCCCGGTCGCCTTGTTTCTGCTCTTTCCCTTGAATATCCTGCTGGTTGTCTGTAGTGAAAGCCTCCCGGTTTATTTTCTTTTTCTTCTGCTGCAATCCGCATTCTACCTCGGGGGAGTTTATGGCAGCCTCTTGTCTGCCAAGTCCGTAAAGAACAAATTCCTTTATATTCCCTACTATTTCCTGTTCATGAACATCAATGTGATAAAAGGTTTCTTCTATTTGAAGAGACATGCCGGCGGAACATGGGAAAAGTCCCGCAGGGCATAATATTTACTCACCAAAATACTTTTTTATCATCTCACGCAAAGCGGGAGCCATGATCGGCTTGGCCATATAATCGTCACATCCGGCTTCAAAAGCCTTGTCACGGTCACTGTCGTATGCATTGGCGGTAAGAGCTATGATGGGAAGTGTCCCTCCCTTCAGACGAATTCTTCTGGTAGCTTCCAAACCGTCCATAACAGGCATCTTTATATCCATCAAAATCATATCGGGCCGGCAACTCTCAAATTTCTCAATAGCCTCCTGCCCATCATGGGCACGGTGAACTTCATACTCCTTTCTTAAAATTATAGATAATAAGAGATAATTACTTTCCGTATCTTCAGCTACCAAAATCTTTTTCATTTCTTCTTTTCATTGATTACCTTGCAAAATTACGATATAAAATGATATAAACAATATTTTTTTTGTATATTTGCTGTCAGTAACAAATATCACGTATCTAAATTCGCTAAGAGAAACAGTATATTGAGAATCATACTATTAATATGAAAATTCCGAGTAATATATTGCACGATAAGCAGTATGCAGACAAAATTCTGGAAATTACGGCTGATACTATGTTTTTCGTATATAAAGACGGCACCTGTTTAGACTTCAAGGCTAATACGACGGACTTCTTTATAAAAGAACAAGATATTATAGGGAGAAATATATTCTCTTATTTCCCCGTAGAAACGGCACGGGAGATGTATACGGAATTCATCAAAGTACGGGCAGGAGACAAACCTTCCGCACGGAATTACAAATTAATATTGGAAGATGACGTGAAATACTACAAATGTATTATCAGCAAGTATGATGAGGAGCATTTTCTTTTTCAATACAGGGATATCACAGGCCGGAGTGTCGTCAGGCTGAAACTGGAAAAAAAGCAAAAAGATTTGTGCGAAGTAGAAAAAGCCGCAAGAATAGGATTATGGGCATACGATTCGTCCACACGGCTCTTCACTTACTCGGGATACACCCGGATATTCTGTAACGATGAGGAACAGAAACAGATTTCCATAGATGAATACATGAACTATATGCACCTTGATGACAAGGACCGTTTCAGTCAATGGCTGGAAGAAAACCTGAAGGAGAAAGATGCTTCCAATACCGTAAACTATAGACTCCTTATTGACGGAAAGACCGTCAATATGAGAATAAAAACATACCACAAAGAGGTATATATGCAAAGGACCGTATTGGAAGGATATATACAGAACACATCCGAAATTGTTTGGAAAGCAGAACGCTCCAACCAGCTGAAATCTGCCTTCCTTGCCAATATGAGCCATGAAATCCGTACGCCGTTGAATGCCATTCTGGGATTCTCACGCATTATAGCCGAAACGGAAAACGCCGAGGAAAGATTGCAGTATTACGATATTGTAGAAAAAAACAACATGCGCTTGCAGGAACTTATCAACGAGATTTTGGACCTGTCGAAGATTGAATCGGGCATGATGGAGTTCAACTATGCGCCTGTATCCCTTTATATTTTATGTGAGGATGTAAAAAACACGTATAGTTTCCGGTGTCAACCCGGAGTGGAGCTTGTTTTCGAAGAATCCGATCCGTCACTGGTTATCTCGACAGACAGGAACCGCTTGTTTCAGGTTTTCTCCAATCTGATAGGTAATGCTACGAAATTCACCGCCAAAGGTTCTATCAGCTTCGGGTATAAATTGAAGGAAAAAGAGATTGTTTTTCATGTAGCCGATACCGGAAGCGGTATTTCCGATGACAAGATAGACAAGATATTCGATCGTTTCATCATGGCCAACAACCAAGTGCAAGGCACAGGACTGGGGCTTTCCATCAGCAAAATCATTGTAGAAAAGTTAGGAGGAAAAATAGCTGTACAATCCAAAATGGGAACCGGGACCACATTCACTTTTACATTGCCTTACATTTCGGCAAACGGAGACATGAAATGGGAGGAAAAACTTACACCGGCTTCCATTAAAGACAACAATAGAACTTTCCATCAGGAGATGACCATCCTAGTGGCGGAAGACCATCAAAGCAATTATGACTTGATAGAGGCTATGCTCGGAAAAATGTACAAACTGGTGCATGCTCATGACGGTATGGAGGCTATCATATTCTATGAACAATACAAACCCGACTTGATTTTGATGGATATAAAAATGCCTAACATCAATGGTCTGGACGCCACCAAAGCCATCCGGGAAATGTCTGCCAGCGTACCTGTCATCGCTGTAAGCGCATACGCATATGAAAAAGACAAAATAGCTGCCATAGAAAGCGGATGCAATGAGTTTTTAACCAAACCGGTATCTGCCGACTTATTGAAAATGACTATAAACAAGTATCTAAAACAAAAGTAATTTATGGGAAGATTAGCCGTATACAAATTTGCCTATTTTTTATCTATCCTGTTCACAATCTTCATTCTGGGACTTTCCATCTTCGCTTACTTCTCAGGTAAAATAAATCCGGTGGAGAATATGTTCGCCGCATACGTTGCCTTAAGCAAACCTATACTGGTGGTTGTCAATACGATATTATTTATTTACTGGCTCATCAGACTACGGTATTGGTTATGGATTCCATTGACGGGTCTGATAGTAAATTACGAATACATCACTTCCATGTACCAAATTTATAACCCTACCAAATATGCTAACGAGAACAGATTGAAAGTAGTGACTTACAATGTCCACTCATTTGGAAATGAAATTACGGGATTCTCCGCCAAGGAGTTTGCCGAGATGATGAACAAGGAGGAAACGGATGTACTTTGTTTTCAGGAATATAGAGGCAATGGCGACTTTACGGAACAAGACTTACAGAATACGTATGCTAAAATATTCCCTTACTCGTTTATCCCCGAAGGATTGAGTCAGGCCATTTACAGCCGCTACCCCATCAGACAGTCACAAACAATAGAATTTCCGAATACCAACAACGGAGCCATCTGGGCCGACCTGGATGTAAAAGGTATGACGATACGCATCATCAACGTGCACATGCAGACTACCAGCTTTGACAGAATGCGTTCCAAAGCAGCACAGGCTCGGGGAGAACAAGATGAGGAACAGGAAAGAGGCATTTATCTGGGCTATTCTGACAACTTCCGGGAAAATACTGTCAGACGTGCCGGACAGGCTGAACAAATCAGTTCGCTGATCAATGCCACGGAATATCCCTTGATTGTATGCGGTGACTTCAATGACCCTCCGGGAACTTTTACTTATGAAACTCTGAAAAACGGCTTGAAAGACGGATTTCAAACCGCTGGAGAAGGGTACGGAGCCACTTATCGGGGGTTTCACCATTTACTACGGATAGACTACTTGTTCCATTCCACCTTATTGGAAGGTATAAAATATAAGGTGATTCCTTATGATATGAGTGACCATAACCCGGTATATCTGGAGGTGGGGCTTTGATAAATCACTTCTTCAAAGCTACCGAAAAGAAGAAAGTGGAACCTTTTCCCTCTTCAGACTCAAACCATAAATGCCCACCATTCTTAACAGCAAAATCCTGACATAATAACAAGCCTAATCCGGAACCTTCCTCATTATTCGTTCCGTATTTGCTGAAATGAGTTTCCGTGTTCAACAATTTCTTTTGGTCTTCCTCACTCATGCCTTTTCCGGTGTCTTTTACACTGACTATGACTTTATCACCCTCTATTTCGGCATTAACCAGAATTTCGGAATCATTATAACTGAACTTAATTGCATTGCTGAGAAGATTACGCAAGATGGTTTTCATCATATCCATATCGGCATGTACCTCAATCTTTCCATGCACCGGGAAGTTCACCTTTATATTCTTCATACCGGCTACCAGATTGAAAATTTCGATAACCGAAGCAATATTCCCCACAATATCAAAGTCCTGATAAACTACATTCAGCTTGCCTATCTGGCTTTTAGTCCATTTCAATAAATTATCCAACAAAGAGAAAACATCCTCCGTACTTTGATTGGCCATGCTCAGCATATCAAACATTTCCTTACCGATCTGTTCGGACGGAAGACTGAGTATCAACATATTGAGCACCATTTTAATGGATCCCATGGGTGAACGCAGGTCATGTGCGATAACAGAATATAACTTGTCGCGCCCCATAATAATCTTACGCAATTCTTCCGTTTGCTTCATGATGATCCGTTTGGCGGCAATCAGGGATATCTGATGGGTAACACGGATCACAAGCTCTTCCTTATTAAAAGGTTTGGATATAAAATCATTCGCACCTACCTTGAAACCCTTCACTATATCGGCAGTGGTATTCAAGGCTGTCAGAAATATAATAGGAATATGTTGTGTTTCCGGATCGGCTTTCAATCGTTCGGCAACTTCAAAACCATTCATCTCGGGCATCATGACATCCAACAAAATCAAATCGGGACGGGCATTGACCGCCTGGGATAATGCCTCCTTTCCATTACCGGCAGTTATCACCTTAAACTTCTCGTTTGTTAACAACACTTTTAACAACAAGACATTAGAAACCACATCATCCACAACCAAAACAGTGTACTCAGAATGACTTATTACAACATTTACATCCGGTGTCATAGGTATATATTATTTAGCCAGAACACTTTTAAAATAATCAATCACTTTCATCAGCCCCTCTTCCAGATGAATGTGAGGCTCCCAATCCAGCTTTTCTTTTGCCAGAGTAATATCCGGCCTGCGCTGACGAGGGTCATCATGAGGTAAAGGTTCGAAAATAATGTTAGAATGAGAACAGGTCAGTTCCAATATCTTCTGAGCCAGTTCGAATATGGAAAATTCGCAAGGGTTACCGATATTCACCGGTCCTGTGAAGTGATCTTCCGTAGCCATCATACGTATCATCCCTTCCACCAGATCATCTATGTACTGAAAACTACGTGTCTGTTTTCCGTCTCCATAAATGGTTATATCTTTATCTAGCAATGCCTGTACCACAAAATTGGAAATTACACGTCCGTCATCGGTCAGCATATTAGGACCATACGTATTGAATATGCGGATTATTTTTACCAAGACGCCATGTTGACGGTAATAATCCATGCACAAAGTCTCGGCACAACGTTTTCCTTCATCATAACAAGACCGGTAGCCTATGGGATTCACATTTCCCCAATCTCCCTCCCTTTGGGGATGCGACAACGGATCACCATACACCTCACTGGTAGAAGCCTGAAGTATTTTTGCTTTGTTACGCTTCGCCAGTCCCAACATATTAAACGTGCCGAAGACAGCCGTCTTCGCCGTTTTGATAGCATCATGCTGATAATGTATAGGAGAAGCGGGACATGCCAGATTGTATATCTCGTCCACATCCGTCCAAAACGGATTAATTATATCGTGTTCTATCAGTTCAAAGCGCGGATGCCCGATCAGGTAACTTATATTCTCTTTACTCCCCGTGAAAAAGTTGTCTAAACATATAACAATATTACCTTCCTCTATCAGACGAGTGCATAGATGTGACCCTATAAATCCTGCGCCTCCCGTTACTAGGATTCTTTTCATTCCCCTTATTTTTACTTTATTTTATGTTTAGCAAAAATAATTGATTCCCTTCACTTGTGCAAACATTTAAAACAAGATTATTCGTTATCTTTGCAAATACTTTGTCAAAATGAGATTTATATGAAGAAATATCCTTGTGTATTAAGTATAGCAGGATCCGATTGCAGCGGAGGAGCCGGCATACAGGCTGACCTGAAGACCATCTCCGCCTTGGGTGGTTATGCTGCGACAGCCATTACTGCAATCACCGTACAAAACACTTTGGGAGTACGTGCCATACATCCCGTACCACCGGTATATGTACGTGGGCAGATAGAAGCCGTAATGGAAGATATCCGTCCGGATGCTGTTAAAATAGGTATGATTAATGATGTGGAAATAGTCAAGACCATAGCCTCCTGCCTTCGTACATACCGGCCCCGCTTCGTTGTGTTCGATCCGGTCATGGTATCGACCAGCGGACACCGGCTGATAGAAGAGAACGCCATCAGTGCACTGACCCGGGAACTGATGCCTCTGGCCAGCCTGATTACACCCAATCTGAGTGAGGCGGAAGTATTGACGGAACACCGCATAGGCTATGTGGACGAAATGAAAGCTGCCGCATCGGAATTATTAAAGTTCGGTTGCGGATCCGTTTTACTGAAAGGAGGACATTTGGAGGGCGACAAGATGTGCGATGTATTACAAATAGTTGGAGAAGACAAGCCTCATCTCTTTATCTCAGATAAGATAGAAAGCAAAAACACACACGGAACAGGATGTACTCTTTCTTCCGCCATTGCTACTTTTCTGGCACTGGGATATGATATGCCGCAGGCCGTAGAACATGCAAAAGCATATGTCACCAAAGGAATCCACGCCGGGAAAGACGTGCACATAGGCGAAGGACACGGTCCGCTGAATCACTTTTACGCACCTGTTCCAATGAAAACAATGAAATAATTTGTCAATGTGCTAATTACCATGCGGTACATAATGCAGCATATTAGCAAATTGCCTCATTATTATTCCGTAGTTCCGAAAGAAATAATTAACTTTGCAACGTTTTTAAACCAAAATAGGAAAAATATGAAAGCATTTGTATTCCCCGGACAGGGAGCACAGTTTGTAGGTATGGGTAAAGACCTGTACGAAAACTCGGCTTTAGCCAAAGAACTTTTTGAAAAAGCAAACGACATTTTAGGATACCGTATCACAGACATCATGTTTGAAGGTACTGACGAAGACTTGCGCCAGACTAAAGTAACTCAGCCTGCCGTTTTTCTGCACTCGGTAATTTCCGCTCTTTGCATGGGTGATGATTTCAAACCTGAAATGACTGCCGGACACTCGCTGGGCGAATTTTCCGCATTGGTTGCAGCCGGAGCATTGTCTTTCGAAGATGGTCTGAAACTGGTTTATGCACGTGCTATGGCTATGCAGAAAGCTTGTGAGGCACAACCCTCTACGATGGCTGCCATCATTGCATTGCCTGACGAAAAAGTAGAGGAAATCTGTGAAGCGATTTCTAAAGAAGGAGAAGTGGTAGTGGCTGCCAATTATAACTGCCCGGGACAAATTGTCATCTCAGGTTCTATCGAAGGAATCAACAAGGCTTGCGAGCAAATGAAAGCTGCCGGTGCTAAACGTGCCCTGCCGCTGAAAGTGGGAGGCGCCTTCCACTCTCCGCTGATGAACCCCGCCAAAGTGGAACTGGAAGCTGCTATCAACGCTACTGAAATTCATACTCCGAAATGCCCTGTATATCAGAACGTGGACGCTTTGCCTCACACAGATCCCGCTGAAATCAAGGCAAACCTGGTAGCTCAGCTCACCGCTTCCGTACGCTGGACCCAGACAGTGAAGAATATGGTTGCCGATGGTGCCGATGACTTTACCGAATGCGGACCGGGTGCTGTACTGCAAGGACTGATCAAGAAAATTGATGGATCGGTCAACGCACACGGTATTGCTTGATAAACAAAATTCAGTTATTATAAATTTTATACGGATTACCGGAATATGCTGAGTAATCCGTATTTTTTTTATGGCATTTCACAAAAATATTCGTAAGTTTGTCGGTATCTAAACGAGATCAGACTATGAATGAATTTAAATATAACATTGGTTATGCCCTGAGCGGAGGATTTATAAAAGGATTTGCCCATTTGGGGATTATGCAGGCTTTGCATGAACATGGCATCAGGCCGGAAATACTTTCCGGAGTAAGTGCAGGTGCTCTTGCCGCTGTCTTCTATGCCGACGGCAAAGAACCTTATCATATTGTTGAACTTTTTGAGCACCATTCATTCAAAGAACTGACCACTTTTTCTATCAACAAACAAGGTCTGCTGAAACTGGATAGTTTTATCGATTTCTTAAACAGCAACTTGGAGTCGAAAACGATAGAAGAACTAAAAATTCCCACTATTATTACCGCCACCGATTTGGATCACGGACGCATCGTTTCTTTTAAAAAAGGGAAAATAGCCGAAAGACTGGCTGCTTCCTGCTGTATGCCTATCTTGTTTGCCCCCATACGCATCAACAATACATATTATGTAGATGGAGGAATCTTGATGAACCTGCCGGTCAGCCCCATTCGCAAAGAATGCGAGAAAGTGATAGCACTCAATGTAGATCCGCTGGTAGCAGATGAATATAGCAAGAATGTGGTAAGCATCGCACTCAGAGCCTATCATTTTATTTTCCAAGCCAATACACTGCCTCAAAAAGGGATTGCAGATTTGCTGATCGAATCATACGGACTGGAAGAATACAGCAACAGAGAACTGGAAAGAGCCGAAGAGATATTCGAAAAAGGATACAATACGGCAACGGAACTCCTGGACAGACTACTCCTGGAGAATGGAACAATTTGGAGATAAACAAAAAAAAATAAAATGGATACACAAGAAAAAATTATTATCTATCAGGTATTCACCCGTTTATTCGGGAACAACAGCCTGCGTTGTAAGCCTAATGGTTCTTTGGAGGAAAACGGTTGCGGAAAAATGGCCGATTTCACGACAAAGGCTTTAAACGAGATCAAAACACTGGGTGCTACACATATTTGGTATACAGGTATCATTGAACATGCTACCCAAACCAATTATACCCGCTATGGCATCAAACCCGATCATCCCGCAGTAGTAAAAGGAAAGGCCGGATCACCGTATGCCATCAAGGATTATTATGATGTAGACCCTGATTTGGCAACCAGTATTCCGGACCGTATGAAAGAGTTCGAGAATCTGGTAACACGAAGCCACAAAGCCGGATTGAAGGTCATCATTGATTTTGTCCCCAACCATGTAGCCCGCCAATATGGTTCAGACGCCAAGCCTGAAGGAGTAACCGATTTGGGTGAGAAAGATGATGTGACAAAAGCTTTCAGCCCCAACAATAATTTCTATTATATTCCCGATACAAAGCTGGAAGGCAATATTGACCTGCACCGTGGCGCAGCGGAACCTTACATAGAGTTTCCGGCAAAAGCAACCGGTAATGACCGTTTTGACGCATGGCCCAACTCCAATGACTGGTATGAAACTGTAAAACTGAATTATGGTATAGACTACTTGAACGGTCATAGCCGCCACTTCGAACCGATTCCGGACACATGGGTGAAGATGCGTGACATCCTACTGTTCTGGTCTGCCAAAGGCATTGACGGATTCCGCTGTGATATGGCAGAAATGGTTCCTGTAGAATTCTGGGGATGGGTGATTCCGCAAATCAAAGCTGAACATCCGAAACTGATCTTTATCGCCGAGGTCTATAATCCGGGAGAATACAGAAATTATCTGTTCAATGGCAAATTCGACTATTTATATGACAAAGTAGGTCTGTATGATACACTACGTGCCATTACCTGCGGATGGGAATCGGCAACTGCTATTCCACAACGCTGGCAAAGCTTGGGAGGTATTGAAAAACGAATGCTCAATTTCCTGGAAAATCATGACGAGCAGCGCATAGCTTCCGATTATTTTGCCGGAAACGGCTCAAAAGCCATCCCCGCAATGATTGTATCGGCTTGCATGAATACCAATCCGGTCATGATTTACTTCGGGCAGGAATTGGGAGAACATGGCATGGATACGGAAGGTTTCAGCGGGCGTGACGGAAGAACTACCATCTTTGATTACTGGAGTGTGGACAGCATACGCCGCTGGCGCAATGGAGGCAAGTTTGACAATAAATTCCTGAATGAAGATGAAAAGCAATTGAAACAATTCTATACCCGTCTGCTGAATATATGCAACAGTGAAAAAGCCATACGGGAAGGTGTGTTCTTTGACTTAACCTATGCCAATCTGGCCGGATGGGTATTTAACGAACATAAGCAATACGCCTTTTTACGAAAACAGGATAATGAACTGATATTAATTATGGTTAACTTTGACTCCATACCGGCACGTTCAGCCGTCAATATTCCGCAACATGCGTTTGATTATTTAGGCATCCATCGTTATGGAGAATATGAGGCAACCGAATTGCTGACCGGAAACACAGAGAAGCTGACTCTTATGCCGGACAAAACAACTCCCGTATTACTAGATGGAATGAATGGAAAAATTCTGAAATTCAAGCTATAGTTTCCCACCACAGATTACTCAGATTAACACAGATACAGATTGAAATAAGCAATAAATCGTATTTCAATCTGTGTAATCTGTGGTAAAAAACATTTTAACTCTAGGAAAATACAAATTCCTTCATTGTCCTATCTCTTCAACAGACCGATTTTCAAGTTCAGCTTAAAATAATAGACTCCGTTCTCACGTTCCAGATATCCGTACTTATCTTTTTCAGTAGAACTTTTCTCAAACCGGGAATTAACAAACAGGAAATCGGCAAAGACCTGACGGTCAGCCTTCTGATAACAAAGTACCTCTCCATTACCATTTACAAACAGAAAACCGGATATGGCAGAATCTATCCCATTAAATATCTTGGCAGGACGCATTCCTAAAGCCAAAGCCATAAGAAACTGCTTCATCTTATATTCATAATAACTATGCTTATGGATCAATTCATCCTTTATTTTCAACGGATTGATTTGTTTGATTGCTTCTGTCAGGTCACTAACTTTGGATATGCCATCCAAATGCATGACACGCAACATCTCGCCCAACATACGGGGAAAATGAAGATCTATCATGCAAAGATTACTACGGAATACCTTATCGGCCACATCATTATATTTTAAGATTCCTCCCAAGCGTTCTATCATCAACATACGTCCTGCCACATCATCTTCTTCACCAAAAGCATTAATTTTGTTTACGGTAGGAGTAGCGAATTTAACACCAGTCTGCTCGAACTTCAAATTGGCGGCACGCCCTCCATCCAACAACGGAAACATAGTTCCCAAACGGGAACGAACGCAAAAACCTACCAACGGAGCCTCTATACTGTAAAAAGCAACATAGAAATCAGTACGGTCATCCGTCTTTGCTTCCAAGTCATAAATGGCGACTTCATCTAAAAATTCTTCTACACCGTCGGGAGACATCACATCATTCTCTCGGCTCTCTTTGACAGCAGCAAAAACCAACTCTGCCACAGCCGCAAAATCCTCACGAGGTATCTGCTTATCTATCTTTTCCCCACAAATACGTACGGTCGCCTCATCCTCCAGAATATAACGGCGTGTCCCGTCATGTTCCTCACGCTGTACCATCGCCACAGGAAGCTTTTGCACTTCATTCCTTTTCACATCAGGCGTACCTGCATACACATATCCGTCCGCTAACAAGCGGAAAAAGGCGTAAAGCTCGCCCCACTCTCTCTTTGTCGCTTCAAATGCCATATATTTTCTCTTTTTACTATCGTCTGCTATTTTTTAATGGCTGCAAAGATACGCAAAAGAAGTCTTAAAAAACAGGTTTTCGAGAAACGCAAATATTAAACAATGTTATATAGCATACTTTTTAAGTCTGATTATTTGCTATTTTCCAAAAAGTCCGTACCTTTGCAATGTGTTTTTCATAGTATTAGATTTAAGGTTAACAAAGGTTGGAGCAAGGCGTTGCTCCTTTTTTATTTTATCCCCCTTACTTTTACGATAAAACAAGTATTTCTTTTAATCCAGAAACCTCAACCTATCTTCAATTGTTCTCAACAGAATCCCTCCGACAGGATAATCAGGTAGAAATTTATGAAGGGAATGCGGATGTGATTTACGTTCCAATCGAACCGATGAATTAGCATTTATCAACAAATGTATCACAAATCACTGCATTTCCATAAACCTGTTCCTTATCCGGTTTGTTCTAAATGGCAAAGACAATCTTTATAAATGATAGAATCATGAAATTAAAAAAAGGAAGTATTGCATTACTAACATTGGCAGGTATGTTCTATATGAGCGTACAAAAAGCGGATGCATGCACGCGTGCCGTCTATATCGGACCGGACCATATGGTAGTAACCGGACGTACAATGGACTGGAAAGAAGATATTATGAGTAATATCTATGTTTTCCCCAGAGGAATACAACGTGCAGGATATAATAAAGAAAATGCCGTGAAATGGACTTCAAAATACGGCAGCGTCATTGCAACAGGATATGATATAGGTACGTGTGACGGAATGAATGAAAAAGGATTGGTTGCCAGTCTGTTATTTTTGCCAGAATCCGTCTTTGACCGTCCGGAAGATACACGTCCTGTCATGGGAATCAGCATATGGACACAATATGTACTGGACAATTTTGCCACCGTACATGAAGCTGTTGAGGAGCTGAAAAAAGAATCATTCCGCATTGATGCTCCCCACATGCCCAACGGTTCAGCTTCCACTCTTCACCTGGCTATTACAGATGAAACAGGAAATACAGCGGTTTTGGAATATCTGGACGGGAATTTAAGCATACACGAAGGAAAAGAATTCCAAGTGATGACCAATTCTCCACGATATGATTATCAGTTGGCTATCAATGATTACTGGAAAGAAGTAGGAGGATTGCAAATGCTGCCGGGCACGAACCGTTCCAGCGACCGCTTTGTGCGTGCCTCTTTTTATATACATGCAATCCCTCAGACTCCGGACGCTAAAATAGCTGTACCCAGTGTACTCAGTGTGATGCGTAATGTATCTGTCCCTTTCGGAATTACCACACCGGACAAACCTCATATATCTTCCACCCGCTGGCGCTCTGTATCCGATCAGAAGAATAAAATATATTATTTTGAATCGGTCATGACTCCTAATCTGTTTTGGTTGGATTTGAAGAAAATCGACTTCAGTCCCAAAGCCGGAATCAAGAAACTGACCCTCACCAACGGAAAGATTTATGCAGGAGATGCTGTAAAAGATTTAAAAGACAGCGACTCATTTGTATTCTTATTCCAAACCCCTGTGATGTAAAACAGTAAAAATCAATATGACGTTCATGCCTCATTAAAATCGGTTAAGAGCCTCGTGAACGTCATACTTTTCTGCAAAAGTACTCCCCTCCGGCATTGAGTATCTTTTAAAATTCGTTGTTTTATAATAATACAAAAGCAATCATTTCCTCTCTGCTTCCTTATTACAAAAGAATAATTTATCTTTGAACGGATTTTAATATCCCATCAAAATCAGAACAAAAATAAAATAACTATGGAACAACCATCACTCAACGACCATAATAAACAGGAATACCCTCCCATGCATACTACAGAGCATGTCATAAACAGGACAATGGTCAATCTTTTCGGATGCGGACGGGCAATATCCGCCCATATAGAACGCAAAAAAAGCAAGCTGGATTTTGCGCTGCAAACCTGTCCGGAAGAAGCGGATATTATAAGAATAGAAAACACCGTAAACGAAGTATTGCGAAGAAATTTGCCCGTTACAATGGAATTTATCTCTCAAGAGGAAGCTATAGGGCGCTTTGACATGAAACGTTTACCGGAAAAAGCTTCCGAAACCGTACGGATTGTAAAAGTCGGCGATTACGACGAATGCCTCTGTATAGGTCAACACGTGAAAAATACGTCCGAAATAGGTACATTTAAAATTATAAGCCACGACTATAAAGACGGAATCTTCCGTATGCGGTTCAAGCTGATATAGAACAACTGTCAATCTGTCCCCCTAAAATTACAAATTGGCAGTAGCCTTGACAATCAAATGTTTAAAGAGGCTTACCAACTTTTAATGCAAAGGTTTTAATCTTTAAGAAAACCTTTATAGGTTTAAAAGAGTGCAATATAAACCGCATATCATCGAACTAATGGTATGCGGTTTGCATTATGGATAGTGAATGACAAAGCCGAAAGGTGAAGGAATTCAGAAATAAACAAAATGTTTAACCAAAACCTATAGGAGATTAAGATTATGATGCCAGTAAGAAGATCAAACCAAACATGGTTACCAAGTATTTTTAATGATTTCTTTGATAACGACTGGATGGTAAAAGCCAATGCAACAGCTCCCGCCATCAATGTTATTGAAAGTGACAAAGACTACAAAGTAGAAGTCGCCGCTCCGGGAATGACCAAAGAAGACTTCAAGATTCATATCAACGAAGACAACGACTTGGTTATCTCTATGGAAAAGAAAACAGAAAGTACCGAAGGTGATAAAGAAGGTAAGAAAGAAAGCCGTTACTTGCGTCGCGAATTCTCTTATTCTAAATTCCAACAGACATTGATCCTGCCTGATGATGTAGATAAAGATAAAATTGATGCAAAAGTAAACGATGGTGTATTAACTATCGAGCTGCCGAAACGTACGCCGGAAGACAAAGAAAAAGCAGCCAAGGTTATCGAAGTTAAATAACATGCTCTCAAATTCAGAAAAGAGGGATTGCCGCAGAGGCAGTTCCTCTTTTGTTTTTATAAAAGTCCGTTTCTATTCCCTATGAGTCCATCGTAATCTTACAACCCAAAGATATAAATCTTTCACCTGTAAGATCTATAATCTTCCGGGGGTAAGATCTATAATCTTCGCATTGCATCCTCCCTTCCCTGTTCTGTTCCATATTGCCTGTTGTCTTTACGCACTATACCTCGCCAATGTCTACTTAACATATTTATCCAACACTTTTTCCAAGGCATTTTGTGAAACCGGCTTAGTCAGGAAATCATCGCATCCGGCTTCTATAGCCCTGTCTTTGTCGGACTCAAAAGCAAAAGCAGTCAAAGCGACAATAGGCACTTCTTTTGAATAAGAACGAATCAGGCGCGTAGCCTCCAGCCCATCCATATGGGGCATCTTGATATCCATCAAAATCAAGTCGGGCTGATGTTCTTTAAATTGATTCACCGCATCCTCTCCATTCTTAGCCCATAGCAGATTACATCTTTTCCCTAACAATGTCTTTAACAGCAAAAAGTTGCTGTCTACATCTTCCGCCACCAGTACTGTTCTTCTTTGCAACACTTTTCTCGGTCCCGTACTCCCTGATTCCGGACACTTCATAGCCTTTCCGGATTCCGGAATTTTTTTACCCGCCTTATAAGGAATCGTAAAACGAAAAGTAGAACCTTCATTCAGTTTGGATTCCGCAGTAATCTCTCCACCTAGTTTTTCTACAATCACCCTACAAATCGCAAGCCCCAAACCTGTTCCCTGAACAAAAGTATTCAGTTTCACGAAACGCTCAAAAATCATTTTAATCTTCTCCTCGGAGATACCCATTCCCGTATCTTTTACATAAAAATCAATATACTCCTCCCTCACTTCAAAACCAAAACGGATTTCCCCTTTGAAAGTAAATTTTATAGCATTGGTTATCAAATTTGTAACAACTTGCATAATTCGGTTCTGATCTTCATTGATTATCAAGCTGGTGTCTTTATTGTCTAATATCAAAACAACCCCAGTCTGCACCCGATCCTTATGCATCTCATACACATTACGGCACAATTCTCCCAAATCCATTGGATATCTGATGTATTCCAATGTACCCGCCTCTATTTTTGCCAAATCAAGTATGTCATTGATTAATTGCAACAATATTTCCGAATTCTGGTTGATGATGTCCGAATAAAGTTTTTCATCCTCTGCGTTATCCGCTATAGTCATCAAATGCGAAAATCCCACAATTGCATTCAGCGGAGTACGGATTTCATGGCTCATATTGGCTAGGAAAGCGGTTTTCAACCTGTCGGACTGTTCGGCTTTGATACGGGCGAATATCAATTCCTGCTCTATATTCTGTATATTGGTAATATCCCATGAAATACCGATAATGAGCGGTGTCCTCCCTTCCAGAGGAACCAACGTTTTCAAGGTCTGCACAATACGGGGCTCTCCTGTAGCCGTCACATACGTTTCCTGCATTTCCATACGTTCGCGGGTACGAATCAATTCCAAATCATCCCGATGAAACTTCTCCGCATTCTCATATTCGGGAAATACTTCAAAATCAGTACGCCCCAACGCTTTGGAAGCAGGAATTTTAGAGTGACTGGCAAACGCCTTATTCCAATAAAGATATCGGAAATCATCTTCAGGGTCCTTCACAAACAAATAAACAGGAATATTATTCAGTATAGCATCCATCAGATAATTCAATTCACGCAATTCATCACGATTCTTGATAACATCTGTTATATCCTGTGTAAAGAACCAAATCATTTCCTCGCCCTGATTTTGAATCATAAAGGCCGAAACCTGATGAACACGAAGTTTTGTTTCTCCCACACGGGTATATTTGGCACGATAAGCAAAATTACCTCCGTTGTCGCGAATCTCCTGAACACGTTTATCAAACTGTTCTTTAGTATTCAAGGAAACAGGCAAATCATAGATTTTCTGTGTTCCTAATTCCCCTTTCACTCCATATTCCTCAATAAACTGCCGGTTGGCATAGACTAAGGTTCCGTCAGCCGATACAGCCAGAATACTATCACTGACCCTATCCAATATCCGTTTAAATATTTCCAAATTCTGCTGTGTGGCAACTCTTTCACTAATATCACGGCACATTATCAACACATATTCTTCATCTAAGGGGAAAATACGATTTTCATAATAATGAAGCGTCCCGTCCACATCCAATTCATGATGGGCTGTAGAACCCCTACCTGTCGAAATAACCTTCTGAAGATTATTATGTATATTGTGATAAGCCTCTTTAGGAACCATATCCTGCATACGCATCCCCTTAAAATCGTTGTTGGATACACCCACATGATTTGTTTCCTCATTAGACACCACCTCTATCCCCATTTCCTCATGATTGAAAACGGTCAACATATCCGGCAAGGAATCTAATATTCTTACCGCATATTTCTCCTTGAAACTAACGCCATCAAAGTTTTTTTCAGAAGAAGATAATTTTTCTTTCAGCAGCCTGTTCTCCTCTTTCAACGATTCAATTTCCTGCTCTAATACTTTAAGCTTGTGTTCACAATCCATTTGTTTTGAATATCTTTAGGATTCCTAATTGGACAAAAGTAGAAAACTTTTTGTAAACACAGAAAGAATAGTGATTTATTTTCCGATAAAAGAGAAGTCACTGATTAATAGTTAATGGAGTGCACTGTTGCCACACCCCATTAACCACATATCATCAGCCATTAAAATCATTTATATTCCGCCCAGCTCTTGATAGCGATATCGTTTATCGTCATGGTACAGAAAGCATTGATAAACGCACTTGCCAGACGAGCATTGGTTATCAAGGGCACATTCAGGTCGATAGCGGCACGACGTATCTTATATCCATTGTCCAACTCCCCGGCTGTCAGATTCTTCGGGATATTGACTACCATGTCTATCTCTTTCCGATGCAACATATCCAGTGCCTGAGGTTTCCCTTCCTCACTGGGCCAATACACGCGGGTATTTTCCACCCCGTTCTCGGTCAGGAAGTGGGATGAGCCTCCGGTGGCATAAAGTTTATAACCTTTCTTCTGCAACATACGGGCTGCTTCCAAGGTATCCGCTTTCTGCTTGGCATTACCTGTAGAAAGCAACACGCTCTTTTTCGGAATACGATATCCCACAGACAGCATCGCCTTCAATACGGCACACGAAGTATCCGTACCGATGCAGCCTACTTCACCGGTAGAGGCCATGTCTACCCCCAATATCGGATCGGCTTTCTGCAAACGGTTGAAAGAGAACTGGCTGGCCTTAATACCCACATAATCCAACTCGAAAAGATTCTTGTTCGGTTTCTCAACCGGCAGTCCGAGCATCACTTTGGTAGCCAGTTCAATAAAATTGATTTTCAGCACCTTGCTGACAAAGGGGAAGCTGCGTGAAGCACGAAGGTTACATTCAATCACCTTGATATCGTTATCCTTTGCCAGATATTGGATATTGAACGGACCGGAGATATTCAATTCCTTGGCTATCTGACGGGAGATGCGCTTGATGCGGCGCACCGTTTCCACATACAGCTTTTGCGGTGGGAACTGGATAGTGGCATCGCCCGAATGCACTCCGGCATACTCAATGTGCTCACTGATAGCATATGCCACAATCTCACCATTCTGAGCCACAGCGTCCATTTCCACTTCCTTGGCGTGCTCGATGAACTGGCTCACCACTACCGGATGCTTTTTCGATACATTGGCAGCCAGTTTCAGGAAGCGTTCCAACTCTTCTTGATTGGAGCAGACATTCATGGCCGCACCACTCAGCACATACGAGGGACGTACCAAAACAGGGAAGCCTACCTTGTCAATAAAGGCATGGATGTCTTCCATAGAAGTCAATGCGCTCCATTCGGGCTGGTCCACTCCGATGCGGTCCAGCATGGCCGAGAATTTATCACGGTCTTCGGCATTGTCAATGCTCTTGGCACTGGTACCGAGGATATTTACATTTTGCGCATCCAGACGGAGAGCCAGATTATTGGGAATCTGGCCACCGGTAGATACAATGACTCCGTGAGGATTCTCCAGTTCGAGAATATCCATCACACGCTCGAAAGTCAGCTCGTCAAAGTACAGACGGTCGCACATATCATAGTCGGTAGAAACCGTTTCGGGATTATAATTAATCATGACACTGCGGTAACCCTCCTTACGGATAGTCTGCAAAGCCTGCACGCCACACCAGTCAAATTCCACCGACGAACCGATGCGGTAAGCACCCGAACCCAGTACCACGATGGATTTATGGTCGCCTAAGTACTTCACATCATTGATCACACCACTATACGTCAAGTACAGATAGTTGGTCTGTGCAGGGTACTCGGCCGCCAAAGTATCGATTTGTTTCACCACCGGAAGGATTCCCACCTGCTTACGATGATTACGCACATACAGAATACCGTCTTCCATATCTCCTTCGTAGCCAATGGCACGGGCTATCTGGAAATCGGAGAATCCCTGCACTTTCGCCTTGCGGAGCAATTCGTCCGGCATATCGGTAATCTGCTTGTGGTTATTGCCCCATTCGTGCATCTCTTTAGAAGTGTCCATGATGTGCTGCAATTTCTGCAAGAACCATTTGTCAATCTTGGTCAGCTCATGAATCTGGTCTACCGTGTAACCTGCACGCATGGCTTTGCTGATCACGAAGATACGTTTGTCCGTCGGCTCACGAAGGGCTTTGTCCACGTCTTCTATAACCAATTCCTTATTCTCTACGAAACCATGCATTCCCTGACCAATCATGCGCAAACCTTTCTGAATGGCTTCTTCGAAAGTACGTCCGATAGCCATCACCTCGCCCACCGATTTCATGGACGAGCCCAGTTCACGGTCCACACCGTGGAACTTGCCCAAGTCCCAACGGGGAATCTTGCACACCACATAGTCCAGTGCAGGCTCGAAGAAGGCACTGGTGGTCTTTGTCACCGAGTTTTTCAAGTCGAACAACCCATATCCCAAGCCTAATTTGGCGGCAACGAAAGCCAACGGATAGCCTGTAGCCTTGGAAGCCAATGCAGACGAACGCGAAAGACGGGCGTTGACCTCAATGACACGGTAATCTTCCGATTCGGGATCGAAGGCATACTGTACATTGCATTCGCCCACAATGCCGATATGGCGGATGATACGGATAGCCAGTTCACGAAGTTTATGATACTCGGCATTGGTCAGTGTCTGCGAAGGGGCGATCACGATAGACTCGCCGGTATGGATACCCAGCGGGTCGAAGTTCTCCATGTTACATACAGTGATGCAGTTATCATAACGGTCACGGACCACTTCATACTCCACCTCCTTCCAGCCTTTCAAACTCTTTTCCACCAATACCTGCGGTGAGAAAGAGAAGGCCTTTTCAGCCAGAACATTCAGTTCCTCTTCATTGTCACAGAAACCTGAGCCCAAACCACCCAATGCGTAGGCGGCACGGATAATGACCGGATAACCTAATTCTTTAGCGGCGCGACGGGCATCTTCCAGATTTTCCACCGCTTCGCTCTTGATGGTCTTGACATTGATTTCATTCAGTTTTTCTACAAACAATTCACGGTCTTCAGTATCCATGATGGCCTGCACAGGAGTACCCAACACACGGACATTGTATTTTTCGAAGATACCTGCTTTGTACAGTGCCACCCCACAGTTCAAGGCAGTCTGTCCGCCGAAAGACAGGAGCACGCCGTCCGGACGTTCCTTTTCTATCACCTTCTCTACAAAATAAGGAGTAACGGGCAGGAAATAAATCTGGTCTGCCACCCCTTCGCTGGTCTGCACGGTAGCGATGTTCGGGTTGATCAGAACCGTTTCAATCCCTTCCTCCTTCAAGGCTTTCAATGCTTGCGAACCCGAATAGTCAAATTCTCCGGCCTCGCCAATCTTCAAGGCACCGGAACCTAATAACAATACTTTCTTTATTTCGTCTTTCATACTTGTTCTTTTTAATACACGGTTTATAACAACTTCACAAACTCATCAAACAGGAACTCGGTATCCGTAGGTCCCGATGCAGCTTCCGGATGGAACTGTGCCGAGAACCAAGGTTTGGTTTTATGCCTGATACCCTCGTTGGAACCGTCATTCATATTGATGAACAGCGGTTCCCAATCGGTTCCCAATGTATTATTATCTACCGCATAACCGTGGTTCTGACTGGTAATGAAACAACGTTCCGTTCCTATCATGCGCACCGGTTGGTTATGGCTGCGATGACCGTATTTCAATTTATAGATGGTGGCGCCTCCTGCTTTGGAAAGCAACTGATTCCCCATACAAATGCCGAAAATAGGCTTGTCGCTCAGGCTCATCGCCTTGCGGATATGCTGTACCGCCTCATCGCAAGTATCCGGATCACCCGGACCGTTCGAAATAAACAATCCGTCATACTCCATCCCTGTAAAGTCATGGTTCCAAGGAACACGGATCACTTCCACATCCCGTTTCAGCAGACAACGGATGATATTTGTCTTTACCCCACAATCCACCAACACCACTTTTTTCTTACCTGCACCTTCATTGTAACGAATCACTTCCTTACACGATACTTTATCTACATAATTGATACCTGCATACATTGCTTCGGGCACATTGCCGGGTTCATCATCAAATACGATTTTCCCCATCATTACTCCATGTTCGCGAAGAACTTTGGTCAGTTCACGGGTATCGATGCCTGTAATGCCCGGCACTTGCTCACGCTTCAGCCAGTCGGCCAGACTTTCTTTCGCATTCCAGTGACTGTATTCTTCACTGTAATCACTTACAATAATCGCTTCGGCATGGATACGTTCACTTTCCATAAAAGTAGCCAAGCCATTGGGTTCGATAGTAAAGGGAGGTACCCCGTAGTTACCGACCAACGGATAAGTTAAGGTCATCAGCTGCCCCGCATATGAAGGGTCTGTCAAACTCTCAGGATAACCGGTCATAGCGGTATTAAACACCACTTCGCCGGCTACCGGTTTCTCATAACCGAACGACTTGCCCGGGAAACGGCTCCCGTCGTCGAGGATCAATGTTACATTTCTCATCTAATCTATCTTGAATGGTTGTTCTTTAGAATTGATAAACTTTTTCTATATAGTCTATAAACGCCTGGTTCACCAGCTTCACTCCACCCGGAGTAGGATAATCCCCACTGAAATACCAGTCGCCCGTATGGTTGGGACACGCTTCATGCAATCCTTCCAGTGTCTGATAAACGATTTCCACTTTCGCCTGCGTACCCTTCGGAGTGAGAAGTTCCACCATTTTTGCCGCAATCTCCTCATTAGTGAAAGGGGCATAAATTTCTTTCACATAATTCACCATCTGCTCTTTGGGTAACCCCACCTGGTCTTTCGATTTGTTGTAAGCACGGGCTATCACATCTTTCATTTCCCGTTCTTTCAATAAATCGATAGCAGCCTTGAAAGCGATAAACTGATCCATACTGGCCATATCAATACCATAATAATCAGGATAACGCACCTGTGGCGAAGAAGAAACAATGACGATTTTCTTCGGATGCAGGCGGTCGAGGATGCCGATAATGCTCTGTCTTAACGTAGTTCCCCGGACGATGCTGTCGTCAATAATCACCAAATTATCCACATGAGGCACAAGGCTTCCATAAGTGATATCATACACATGGGCAGCCAAATCATTCCGACTGTTGCCTTCGGCGATAAAGGTACGCAGCTTGATATCCTTGATGGCTACTTTCTCGCTACGGATACGCCAGGACAGGATTTTTTCCAGTTCCTCGTGATTGGGATGATGCCCCAAAGCCTCTATCTTCTTTACTTTCAGTTCATTCAGATAATTGTCGAATCCTTCCAGCAGTCCATAGAAAGCCACTTCCGCCGTATTGGGTATAAAAGAGAATACGGTATGCTCCACATCATAGTCTACCGCTTTCAAAATAGGATTCACCAGTTTTTCGCCCAGCTGTTTTCTTTCTTTATAAATATCCATGTCACTTCCCCGGCTGAAATAGATACGTTCGAAGGAACAGGCTTTCTTCTCTTTCGCCCGGTTGATCTGTGCCAAACGCATCTTTCCAGTCTTGCTTATAAGGATAGCCTGTCCCGGTTGCAATTCATTGATGCTTCCGGCAGATACATTCAAGGCAGTCTGAATGACAGGGCGCTCGGATGCCAATACCATGATTTCATCGTCCATGTACCAGAAAGCCGGACGGATGCCCCACGGATCGCGTACCGCAAAAGATTCACCGCTACCGGTCATACCGCAGATCACATAGCCTCCATCCCACTCCTTGCTCGAAGTCTTGAGGACATTACCCAAGTCAATGCGGTCTTCTATAGCGTGAGTGATATCCATGCCTTTCAGACCTTCCTTCTCACATTCCACATAGAGGCGCTCCACCTCGCGATCCAAACGGTGCCCCACTTGTTCCAGCATAATATATGTGTCGGCATATTTACGCGGATGCTGGCCGTCGGCAGTGATACGTGCGAAAATCTCATCCACATTGGTCATGTTGAAATTGCCGCACAACGCCAAATTCTTGGCACGCCAGTTGTTACGGCGCAAGAACGGATGCACGTAGGAGATACCGCTTTTTCCGGTAGTGGAATAACGCAAATGCCCCATATATACCTCTCCGGCAAAGGGAAGGCATTTCTTGGCGTATCCGGCATCATGCAATTGTTCAGGCGCCAAATCCTTGAAATGATTTTGCACCGTACCGAATATCTCTGTTATCGCCCCTGAACCTAAAGCTCTTTCACGGAACATATATTCTTCACCGGGATTGGCCTCCAGTTTGACACAGGCCAACCCGGCGCCTTCCTGTCCGCGGTTGTGTTGTTTTTCCATCAGCAGATACAGCTTGTTCAAGCCATACATCCAGGTTCCATACTTTTCCTGATAATATTCCAGCGGTTTCAGCAGTCGTATCATAGCGACTCCACATTCATGCTTTAACGGTTCCATGCTCTCTCTTTACTACTTAAATTAATAGTTCATTTTCAGATTCTTATAAAAACATCCCAAAGGTATGACAAGACCTTCTGTCATTTTTCCAAACTTACGGTACATCTTTCAAGAATTATGCCGGAAACTTCCTGCATAATCTCCGGCAGCATTGCCTTCTATTCTACTGTTACCGACTTCGCCAGATTTCGTGGCTGATCCACATTCTTCCCTTTGCAAATGGCTACATGGTAGGCCAATAACTGCAAGGGGATCGTAGCTATCAACGGTTCGAGGCACTCTAATGTTTCGGGCAACTCAATGCAATCATCGGCCAGCTTACTGATTACCGTATCTCCTTCTGTGACCAAAGCGATTACTTTTCCCTTCCGCGCCTTGATTTCCTGTATGTTACTCATTATCTTTTCATACATCGCATTATGCGTAGCTACCACCACAACAGGCATTTCGGCATCAATCAATGCGATAGGTCCATGTTTCATCTCAGCGGCGGGATAGCCTTCAGCGTGAATATAAGATATCTCCTTCAACTTTAACGCGCCTTCCAAAGCTACCGGGAAACTGTACCCCCGCCCCAAATAGAGGAAATTATGTGCATAGGTGAAAATACGCGACAGTTCCGCTATTTTAGGATTACTGATCAATATCTTTTTTATTTTAGCCGGAATCACAGTCAATTCCCGGATCACTTCCAGGTATTTCTCATCTGCCATACTCCCTTTCTCTTTTGCCAGCGTCAGCGCCAGCATGGTAAGCACGGTTACCTGTCCGGTAAATGCCTTGGTGGACGCCACTCCTATTTCCGGTCCTACATGAATATAAGAACCGGTATCTGTAATGCGCGGAATGGATGAACCTACCGCATTGCATATACCATAGATAAAAGCTCCTTTCTCTTTCGCCAGTTCTATGGCAGCCAATGTATCGGCCGTTTCACCCGATTGCGAAATAGCTATTACCACATCGTCTTCATGAATCACCGGATCACGATAGCGGAACTCGGAGGCATATTCCACTTCTACCGAAATACGGCAGAAACTTTCTATCAGTTGTTTCCCTATCAATCCGGCATGCCACGAAGTTCCGCAAGCCACAATTACAAAGCGACGAGCCTTGAGCAGACGTTCCTTATGATCAATAACCGCCGACAGTACTACTTTATCACCGTCCGCATTGATGCGTCCACGCATACAGTCGTTAATACAATCGGGTTGTTCGAATATCTCCTTCAACATGAAATGCGGGTATCCCCCTTTCTCCAGTTGTCCCAGATTCATTTCCACCGTACGTACTTCGGGATTTTGAAGCACGTTGTCCAGATTGACGACTTCCAATGTCTTGTCTCTGCGAATCACCGCTATCTCCCCATCTTGCAGATACACCACTTTATCCGTATACTCTACAATCGGAGTAGCATCCGAAGCCAGAAAGAATTCATCCTTCCCTATCCCTACCACCAGCGGACTGCTTTTGCGTGCTGCAATAATCTCATCGGGATTATTCTTGTCGAGCACCGCTATAGCGTATGCGCCAATCACCTCATGCAGAGCCAACTGAACGGCAGTAAGTAAATCTAAATGGTTGGAAAGTTGGAAAAATTCAATTAACTGTACGAGAACTTCGGTATCTGTACTACTTTTAAAGATGAACCCTTTTTTTTGTAGCTTTTCTTTCAGGGTAGCGTAGTTTTCAATAATACCATTGTGGATAAGAGCTAGATTCTTTGAAGAAGAAAAATGAGGATGAGCGTTAGCCTGACAAGGCTCTCCGTGGGTGGCCCATCGGGTGTGGGCAATACCAATTGTACCGGAAACGTCTTTTTGGGAAACAAAAGCCTCTAGGTCTGAAACCTTTCCTTTCGTTTTATAAACGTTCAACCTCCTTTTTTTGTCTATCAATGCGACTCCTGCGCTATCATAGCCCCGGTATTCCAACCGCTTCAGGCCTTTTATGAGAACAGGGTAAGCATCTCGTTTTCCAATATAGCCTACTATTCCACACATAATCTACTAAGTATATGTTCTGATTCGACTGCAAAGATACAAATATCAATTAACATAAATGCAATAAAAAACCATAAATAATTGACGAAAGCGATAAAAAAGTAAGAATGAAAATCGAAAAGAAATATTTTATTCGTTTTTTTAATAAATATGAAAACTTACAGTATGATATTGTCTGTTGTGGTTTTAGTTACGATTTGAAAGACAGTAAGCAAGCAAGAAGAGTAATGTGTAAAGAGGACCGTCATCCCGACGCCCCTCTCCGCAAACTTAAAACAACCAACAAAAGAAATAGATAACCTTTATGCAGTGATTATCTAATAAAAAGCAATTCACGATATTTAGGTAATGTCCACATCTGGTTGTCTACGATCAGCTCCAGCTTGTCAATATGATAACGTATCTCTTCCAGCATCGGGGCGATGGTATCGTGATAGGCAATGGCCTTTTCGCGCTCGCTCTCTATTTTGTTCGCCACTTTTCGCGCCTCCACCATGGCATTTACATGCTCGGTGATGAAAATGGTTCGCCGGGCAATCTCTTCGATGAGTTTCATGTTCTCGGCCGACAGTTGGGATGCTTTTTCCGCCGGGAAGAGCTCTTTCATTTTATACACATTGTCTATCAGCTTGCTTTGGTATTCGGTGGCTACGGGGATGATGTGGTTCATCGCCAGGTCGCCCAGCACGCGCGCCTCGATCTGGATTTTCTTTGTGTAAGTTTCCCATTTCACTTCATTGCGCGCCTCCAGCTCCTTGCGGGTCATCACGCCGGTGGATTCAAACATGGCGATACTCGCGGGCTTCAAGTAGTTGTCGAAAATGAGCGGGCAGCTCGTTTCGCAGTCCAGACCCCGGCGGGCGGCCTCCGCCTTCCATTCGTCCGAGTAGCCGTTGCCGTCAAAACGGACAGGCTTGCACTCCTTGATGTAGCGGCGGATAATTTCAATGATGGCGGAGATTTTCGGTTCACCCTTTTCGATGAGCGCGTCCACGTCCTGCTTGAACCGGGCAAGTTGTTCGGCAACGGCCGCGTTGAGCGCAATCATGGCACTGGCACAGTTTGCCTCCGAGCCTACGGCGCGGAATTCGAAGCGATTGCCGGTGAAGGCGAACGGCGAGGTGCGGTTGCGGTCGGTATTGTCAATCAGCAGTTCGGGAATTTGCGGGATGTCCAGCTTCATTCCCTGTTTGCCTGCCAGTGAGACAAGGTCATCGTTGCCGCTTTCTTCTATATGGTCCAGCACTTGCGTGAGCTGTTTGCCCAGGAAAGAAGAAATGATGGCTGGCGGCGCTTCGTTGGCTCCCAGGCGATGGGCGTTGGTGGCACTCATGATAGAGGCTTTCAGCAAACCGTTGTGGTGGTATACCGCCATCAGGGTGTTGACAATGAAGGTGATGAAGCGCAGATTATCTTCGGCGGTCTTGCCCGGAGCCATCAGCAGGACGCCGGTGTCTGTACCCAGTGACCAGTTGTTATGCTTCCCCGAGCCGTTGACGCCTTTGAAGGGCTTTTCGTGCAGCAACAGGCGGAAACCGTGGCTCCGCGCCACCTTGCGCATGAGCGACATGATGAGCATGTTATGGTCTACCGCCAAGTTGCATTCTTCGAAAATGGGAGCCAGCTCAAATTGGTTGGGAGCCACTTCGTTATGGCGGGTCTTGACGGGTATGCCCAGTTCCAGCGCCTGTATTTCAAGGTCTTTCATAAAGGCAGCCACACGGGTGGGGATGGCTCCGAAGTAATGGTCTTCCAATTGCTGGTTCTTGCTGGCTTCGTGTCCCATCAGGGTGCGCCCGGTCAGCAGCAGGTCGGGACGGGCGGCATACAGTCCTTCGTCTACCAAGAAGTATTCCTGTTCCCAGCCCAGGTAGGCCACCACTTTCTTCACTTCCGGGTTGAAGTAACGGCACACGTCCACGGCGGCTTTGCCCACAGCACTCAAGGCTTTCAGCAGTGGCGTTTTGTAGTCCAGCGACTCGCCGGTGTAAGCAATGAAAACGGTAGGGATGCACAGGGTGTCGTCCACCACGAAGACAGGCGATGAGGGGTCCCATGCACTGTAGCCGCGTGCCTCGAAGGTGTTTCGGATGCCGCCGTTGGGGAAGCTGGAAGCATCAGGCTCCTGCTGTACGAGGAGCTTGCCGGAGAATTCTTCCATCATTCCACCCTTGCCGTCGTGTTCCACAAAGGCGTCGTGCTTTTCGGCTGTGCCTTCCGTCAGGGGTTGGAACCAGTGGGTGTAGTGGGTTACACCTAGCTCGGTTGCCCAGCGTTTCATGCCTGCCGCCACTTCGTCGGCTATGGCACGCTCCAGGGGGGCGCCGTTGTCCATGGCGTCCGTCAGTTTGGCATAGACGGCGCCGGGCAGATACTTGAACATTTTCTCGCGGTTGAAAACGTATTTGGCGAAATATTCACTGGGCCTTTCGGCTGGTGTCTCCACCGTTGCTGCTTTCTTCTTGAAAGCCGTTTCGACTACTCTGAATCTTAATTTTGACATAATACCTAAATTTGTTTAGTTGTTGATTAGTAGAATGAATGGAAAAAACTTTTGTGATTAATTGTATGCCGACTCGCCATGCTCGTAGATATCGAGTCCTTCCTCTTCAATGCGTTTCGGAACACGCAAGCCATGTATCTTGTCCAGCACTTTAAAGACAATGAAGCCCATGCCTGCCGCCCACACTCCTACTACGGCCGCGCCGAAGAGCTGTGCCAGCAGGAAGCTGCTTCCGCCGCCATAGAACAGCCCCTCTTCTGTGGCGAAGAGTCCTGTAAGGATCGTTCCCAGGCAACCGCAAACACCGTGTACGGACGATGCGCCTACGGGGTCGTCAATTTTCAGCACATGGTCGATAAAGTCGACTGCAAATATCATTACCACGCCGCAAATGGCACCGATAAGTACAGACCCGAAAGGCGATACCAGGTCACATCCCGCCGTGATGCCCACCAGTCCTGCCAGCACACCGTTCAGTGTGAGGGACAAGGAAGGTTTGCCATACTTCATCCAACTCGCCACCAGTGCGAAGAAACCTCCTGCACAAGCTGCCAGGTTGGTGGTGAGGAACACATGCGAAATGGCCGTCTGGTCTCCACTTGTTGCCGCTGCCAACTGCGAACCGGGGTTGAACCCGAACCAGCCGAACCAAAGGATAAACACGCCCAGGCAGGCAAGCGTCAAACTATGACCGGGGATGGCCCTTGATTTGCCGTCTTTCCCGTATTTGCCAATACGCGGCCCCAGAATGGCGGCGCCCACCAAGGCAATCCATCCACCTACGGAGTGAACCACCGTAGAACCGGCAAAGTCATGGAAAGTAGTGCCGAACGTCCTCATCATAAAGGAGCCTTCGTCTCCGTTCATCAGCCATCCGCCGCCCCAGGTCCAGTGGCCGGAAACCGGATAAATGAGTACGCTGATAAAGACAGTATAGACCAGATACATGGAGAACTTGGTACGTTCCGCCATGGCTCCGGACACGATGGTGGCAGCCGTGGCGCAGAATACAGTCTGGAAAATCAGGAAGCCTTCGATGGGCAATCCGTTGTCGATGATTTTGTCCATCGCCTCCAAGTTGAAAAAATGGGGGGCGCCCACAAAACCGCCTATGCCGAACATCAGCCCGAAGCCGATGAACCAGAACAGGATGGAGCCGAACATGAAGTCTACCAGATTTTTCATCAGCACGTTGGCCGTGTTCTTGGTACGGATGAACCCGGCTTCTACCAAGGCGAATCCCGGTTGCATGAAGAATACCAGCATGGCAGCAAGTAGCATCCATACAGTGTTGAGTCCGGTAGCAAGTTCGCCCAGGGCCCCGGCGGTTGCATCGGGCGCCGCGGTGGTGGCTGCCACGCCTGCATCTTGCGCCCAAAGGCCGGCGGGGAGCATAAATAAGAGTATAGTATCCATAATTTTTCTCGTTTACGTTGTAGTATTGTTTTATTCCCGACTTTACTTTTTGCCGGTAAAGGGAAGTAGCTTGCGCTTATTTTTCCTGTTCTGCATTATACAGGGCTATGTCGCCCCGCTCGCCCGTGCGTATGCGGACGGCATCTTCAATGGGGATGACGAAAATACGTCCGTCGCCTATCTCGCCGGTGTGCGCCGCCTTGATGATGGCTTGCACTGTTTTCTCCACATTCTTTTCGCGCACCACGATGGAAACCAAGATTCTTTCAATCGAACTGGTATCATACACCACGCCACGGTAGATACGTCCCTGGCGTGCTTTGCCAATGCCTCTTACATCGTAGTAGGAAAACCATTCGATGTCGGCTTCGAGCAACGCGTCCTTTACGTCCTCGAACTTGGTCTTACGGATAATAGCCTCAATTTTCTTCATTGTTGTACTTGTAATTTATATGTTCCAATCTTTTTACCTTTTTAAAAACTGATACCTCTCTCTACTTTGTCGTTATGTCTGAATTTGTTATTGTATCTGCATTTTCAGCACTTCCTGTCAGAAACTCAGTCCGAATACGAAATAGGCCCCTTCGGTGCGCGGATTCACCGTCACCTTGGCGAAGGCGGGGACTGAGAAAGAGTCTGTAATCTTGATTTCCTTGGATGCCCCAAGGCTGATGTCGCATACGGCGAATCCGTCCGAACCGCTGCATTCCGGATCTGCGGACACGTTATAGAAGTCATTGGCCCATGGCGTGGCTCCTATTTCTGCCGTCCAGTCCAAGCCTGCCAGTTTGAAGGGGGCGGCGAGTGATATGTAAGAGGAGTAAGCCCGGTCGCCGTCCTTGTTCACCCCGTCGGCACCTGCAAAGTTGGTGTACCAGTTCACTGCCAGCGGACCGAAATCGTAGCCTATCTGCGCTTCGAATACATGGCTGGTATGGTGCGTGCCATAGTGGAAATAGCCGGGGCCGCCATTGAACCAGTAGTCTGTCACCGAAATGCTGAAACCGCCGGTGCTGTAGCCCAGCGTCAGGTTCAGTTCTTTCGTATCAGCGGACTCAATGCCTGCGGATCCCCATGCACCGAGCGAAAATCCTTTGTAGGCAACGGACAATGACGGCTGTATGCTTACGCCTCCCAAATCCTGTCCGCGCCAAATATAGCCGCTTACCAAGTCAGCTCCTACGCTGGCTTCCACCTTGTCTTGAGCGATGCTCGTTGCCGGCACTGTCATGGACAGGCCTAATAGCAATGCCGTTTCCTTAAAATTCATCTTCATAGCTTTTTACCTTTTAATCAATAATAGTGAGTATGTCATATTTTATATACCTATTGGCTTGATTGATGTAAGTCCGATGCAAGCACAAAGTGCTTCAAGGTGTTGTCATGTACTGTGCTCAGAGCAACCATTTTCTGATCCGTTTCATGGCTTCTTCGCAATCCGCCCGCTCTCCGAAAGCGGTCAAGCGGATATATCCTTCACCACTGGGGCCGAAGCCTACTCCCGGCGTGCCCACTACATTGGCTTCATACAGCATCTGTTCAAAGAATTTCCACGAGCTTACCTCGCCCGGCGCCTTCACCCACAGGTAGGGGGCGTTCTCTCCGCCGAAAACTTTGAGTCCTGTACTTTCCAACGCTTCTTTCATGATGCGGGCGTTAGCCATATAATACTGTATGATGGCTTTCACTTGCTTTTTGCCCTCGGGGGTATAGATCGCTTCGGCACCACGCTGGGTGATATAGGATGTGCCGTTGAACTTGGTGCACTGGCGGCGGTTCCACATCCGGTTCAGCGGAATGCGCTCTCCTTCCAGCGTGGCGGCTGTGAGTTCTTTCGGTACGACGGTGTATCCGCAACGCACCCCGGTGAATCCGGCCGTCTTCGAGAAACTGCGAAATTCTATCGCTACTTTCTTCGCTCCTTTTATCTCATAAATGGAGTGAGGAATGTCCGGGTCTTGTATGTAGGCCTCGTAGGCAGCATCGTAAAGGATGAGGGTATCATTTTCCAATGCATAGTTCACCCATTTTTTCAGTTCGGCCTTGCTAATGACCGTCCCCGTAGGGTTATTGGGATAGCAGAGGTATAGGATATCTATCCTGCGGTCGGGGATTTCGGGCACGAAATTATTCTCGCTCAGGCAAGGCAAGTATACCACGTTGCTCCATCGCCCGTCTTCCAGTATCCCGGCACGGCCGCACATTACGTTCGAGTCGATGTATACGGGGTAGATGGGGTCTGTCACGCCGATGCTGTTGTCGTGGCGAAGGATGTCTCCGATATTTCCCGTATCGCTCTTGGCGCCGTCACTGATAAAGACTTCGCCGGGTTCCAGATAGACGCCGCGCGGAGTGTAATCGTTCCTGATGACGGCATCTATCAGGAAATCATAACCTTGTTCGGGACCGTAACCGTGGAATGTCTCTTTGTTTGCCAGCTCGTCTACTGCCTTATGCATGGCTTTGATGGAAGCTTGAGGCAGCGGGCGGGTTACATCTCCGATACCCAGGCGGATAAGGTCCGTTTTGGGATGAGAGACTTTGAATGCATTTACCTTTTTGGCAATGTCCGAAAACAAGTAATTGTTTGGTAGTTTTAAAAAATGTTCGTTTACTAGTGCCATCGTTGTTATTGTTTTTATCGTTGTTTTAAGTTTTTCAAAATCAGTATCACATCTCTATTTCGCCTTCGAAAACCTTTTCGGCCGGACCGGTCATGTATACATGTCCGTCTTTCTCGTTCCAATGGATGTGGAGATCGCCTCCGTCCATCCTTACCCACGATTTTCGTCCGGCTTTATGGTTCAGTACGGCTGCCACGGCGGTGGCGCAGGCTCCTGTTCCGCAAGCCATTGTGATGCCCGAACCTCTTTCCCACACTCTCATCCGTAGGGATTGGTCCGGCAATATTTCTACAAATTCCACATTGGTCCGCTCAGGAAAAAGCGGATGATTTTCCAGTTTCGGGCCAACCGCCGGCAAATCCACCTCTTTTATATCATCTACGAAAATGACAACATGCGGATTTCCCATGCAGACGAATGTTCCTTTGTATTCTTTTCCATCGGCCGGGATGGTTTCTGCCAGCATTCCGCCGGTTTTCGTAGCTATCTGTCCGGGATTCGATAGCAGAGGCGTACCCATATCTACGGTTACATCCTTCACCACCCCGTTGCCTGTATGAAGTTTCAGGATTTTGATTCCCGAAAGGGTTTCCAGCGTGATCACCTCCTTATCCGTCAGTCCTTTCTCGTATACATATTTGCCTATGCAGCGCGAGGCGTTTCCACACATCATGGCTTCGGAGCCGTCTGCATTGAATATACGCATACTGAAATCCGCTTTTTCGGATGCTCCAATCAGTACCAGACCGTCCGCACCGATACCGGTATGATAAGTGCTCCATTTTCTGGCGGCTTTTATCGGATCTTGCAGCGGAGAAGACAAGGTATTTACATAGATATAATCATTGCCGGTTCCTTGCATCTTGGTGAACTTGATAGTTGTTGCCATTTTGATTAATACTTATTTATTGTGGTTTCCTTTTGCTTTTAATTCTGCGCAAATATATATCTTTTTGATATTTTATAAGATATAATTGTTTCTATTTTCTTATTTATTTTCATTCTAATAACAAATAGAAACAGAAGCATTTATTTTTTCTTTCAAATTGTATCAAAACAAGGGTAGATAGTTTTGAATTGTAAGTCAATAGGTCGTTATATGATTGGGGAATGTAATATTCCCATTATTATATTCGGTCGATTGACTATAAAGGGGATATGCCGTCATAAATACAATCTATATGAATAAAAGAAATGCCCAAACTTACAATTTAAAAGTATTTTTCACAATCTAGCTTTCAAATGCTAAATAGACACGTCATATATACAACAAACTGTAACACAGAGACGCAAGACTGCATCTTTTTATCAAAAGAAAGCATCAACTCTTCATCAAAAAGAAATAAATTACCTACTTTTGCAGAACAATATGAAATACAAACCAGCATTATTATAAACTAAAGATAGCAATAATGGTAAAAACAGAGCAAACAGGTCTTTATGACGCAACCAACGAACATGACGCTTGCGGCGTAGGCATGGTAGTCAACATTCATGGCAACAAGTCGCATGAACTGGTAGACTCCGCATTAAAGGTATTGGAAAACATGCGCCACCGAGGCGCAGAAGGAGCCGATAACAAAACCGGCGACGGAGCCGGAATCATGCTACAGATTCCCCACGAATTCATCCTCCTGCAAGGCATCCCCGTACCCGAAAAAGGAAAATACGGAACCGGACTCGTATTTCTGCCCAAAGACGAAAAAGAGCAGGCCGGCATCCTAAGCATTATGATTGAAGAAATAGAACGCGAAGGACTTACCTTGATGCACCTGCGCAATGTGCCCACCAACCCCGCCTGCCTGGGAAAGGACGCACGGGCCACCGAACCGGACATCAAACAGGTATTCATCACCGGAGTGACAGATGCGGACAGTCTGGAACGCACCCTCTACATCATCCGCAAGAAGATAGAAAAGCGCGTGCGGCACACGGACTTCTACATCGTTTCGCTATCGGCAAAAAACATTATATATAAAGGTATGCTCTCGTCCATGCAAGTGCGCGAGTACTTCCCGGACCTGACGCAACCCTACTTTACCAGCGGATTGGCATTGGTACACTCCCGTTTCAGCACCAACACATTTCCTACATGGAGCCTCGCCCAACCGTTCCGTTTGTTAGCGCACAACGGCGAAATCAATACCATCCGCGGTAACCGGGGTTGGATGGAGGCGCGCGAAAGTGTCCTTTCCTCTCCGGCATTGGGGGATGTCAAAGACATCCGTCCCATTATCCAGCCGGGCATGAGCGACAGTGCCTCACTGGACAATGTGCTGGAATTTTTTGTGATGTCGGGACTGAGCCTGCCCCATGCCATGGCGATGCTGGTACCCGAATCGTTCAACGACAAAAACCCCATCAGTGAAGATTTGAAAGCGTTTTACGAATATCACTCCATCCTGATGGAACCCTGGGACGGGCCTGCCGCACTGCTGTTCAGTGACGGACGGTTTGCCGGAGGAATGTTGGACCGCAACGGCCTGCGCCCTGCCCGTTACCTCATTACCAATAATGACATGATGGTAGTGGCCAGTGAAGTAGGCGTGATGGATTTCGAACCGGGAGAGATTAAAGAGAAAGGGCGTCTGCAACCGGGCAAAATACTGATGATTGATACCGAACAGGGTAAAATATATTATGACGGTGAACTGAAAGAACAACTGGCGTCGGCCCGCCCCTATCGCGCATGGCTGTCTGCCAACCGCATCGAGCTCGATACCTTAAAAAGCGGACGCAAGATAGACAACCGGATAGACGGCTATGACCGTATGCTGCGTACCTTCGGCTTCTCGCGCGAGGATATAGAACGCACCCTCATGCCGATGTGCAACACAGGGGCCGAACCCATCGCCTCTATGGGTAACGACACGCCGCTGGCCGTCCTTTCGGACAGGCCGCAGTTGCTGTTCAACTATTTCCGGCAACAGTTTGCCCAAGTGACCAATCCCGCCATCGACCCTATCCGTGAAGAGTTAGTCATGTCGCTCACCGAGTACATCGGGGCCGTGGGAATGAATATCCTGGTGCCCAGCGAAAGCCATTGCAAAATGGTACGTCTGCCCCATCCCGTGCTGAACAACACCCAACTGGACATCCTCTGCAACATCCGGTATAAAGGATTCAATACCGTGAAACTCCCTATCGTATTCGAGGTGAGCAAGGGAAAAGCCGGATTGCAAGAGGCCCTGAACGACCTGTGCAACAAAGCCGAGCAATCCGTTACGGACGGAGTGAACTATATCATTCTGAGCGACCGTTTTGTGGACGACACCCATGCCGCCATCCCGTCGCTACTGGCAGTTAGCGCTGTCCATCATCACCTCATCTCCGTTCAGAAACGCGTGCAAACCGCATTGATTGTAGAAAGCGGCGAGATTCGCGAGGTGATGCACGCTGCCCTGTTGCTGGGATATGGCGCCAGTGCCATCAATCCCTACATGGCCTTCGCCGTACTGGATGAACTGGTGAGGAAAGGCGATGTGCAGATGAATTACGAAACGGCCGAGAAGAATTATATCAAGGCCATCCGCAAGGGCTTGTTCAAGATCATGAGCAAGATGGGCATTTCGACTATCCGTTCCTACCGGGGCGCAAAGATTTTTGAAGCCGTAGGGGTCAGCGAGGAATTGTTGAGAAGCTATTTCGGCACACAGACATCCAGCATCGGAGGCATCCGTCTGGAAGAAGTCGCCAGAGACGCCATCGCCCTGCACGATGCCGGATTCGCTGCAAAAGAAATGAGCGACATTTTACCGCACAACGGACTGTTCTCTTTCCGCAAAGACGGAGAACGGCACGCCTGGAATCCGGAAACCATCTCCACCCTGCAACTGGCCACCCGGCTGGGCAGCTACAAGAAGTTCAAGGAATTCACCTCCATGGTAGATGGAAAAGAGTCACCCCTCTTCCTGCGCGACTTCTTCGGACACAAACGAAACCCCATTGATATTGAAAAGGTGGAGCCGGTAGAAAACATCGTGAAACATTTCGTGACAGGAGCCATGTCCTTCGGCGCTATCAGCAAGGAGGCACATGAGGCGCTGGCACTGGCCATGAACAAACTGGGCGCACGCAGCAATACGGGTGAAGGAGGTGAGGACAGCGACCGCATTACCGGCACTTACCAGGGTATCTCACTTTGCAGCAAGACCAAGCAGATAGCATCGGGACGCTTCGGAGTCACCGCCGAATACCTGGTCCATGCCGAAGAGATCCAGATAAAGGTGGCCCAAGGCGCCAAGCCGGGAGAAGGAGGACAACTGCCGGGATTCAAGGTAGACGAGGTGATTGCCAAAACCCGCCACTCCATTCCGGGCATCTCGCTCATTTCCCCTCCACCCCATCATGACATTTATTCCATCGAAGATTTGGCCCAGTTGATTTTCGACCTGAAAAACGTAAATCCACAGGCACGAATCAGCGTGAAACTGGTAGCCGAAAGCGGCGTGGGAACCATTGCCGCCGGAGTAGCCAAAGCGAAAGCCGACCTGATTGTCATTTCGGGAGCGGAAGGAGGAACCGGCGCGTCGCCTGCATCGAGTATGCGGTATGCAGGTATCTCGCCCGAAATAGGACTGAGCGAGACGCAACAGACCTTGGTGTTGAACGGACTCCGCGGACAAGTGAAACTGCAAGTGGACGGACAGTTGAAAACCGGACGGGATATTATCAACATGGCCTTGCTGGGTGCGGAAGAATTCGGTTTCGGTACCACCGCATTGATTGTACTGGGATGCGTCATGATGCGCAAGTGCCACACCAACACCTGTCCCGTAGGCGTGGCCACCCAAGACCCCGAACTCCGCAAACATTTCCGCGGACACTATGAATATGTAGTGAATTATTTCACTTTCCTGGCACAGGAAGTACGCGAATATCTGGCCGAAATGGGATTCACCCGGTTGGAGGATATCATTGGACGGACAGACCTGATTGAAATACAACAAGCACCAAGTGAGAAGAAATCCTCACTATTGGATTTCAGCAGACTGCTACACCGGGTGGACAACGGAGCTGCCATACACCATGTCATGGAACAGAAGCACGACATTGCCCATGTGAAGGATGTGACCATACTGGCCGCCGCCAGGGATGCCATAGAAAACGGAAAAGAAATTTCCCTGGAATACACCATCGCCAATACGGACCGTTCGGTAGGCGCCATGCTGGCAGGAGCGGTTGCCAAGAAATACGGGCAGGCAGGACTTCCGGAACAGACCATCCACATCAAATTCAAAGGTTCGGCAGGCCAAAGTTTCGGTGCGTTCCTGACCCACGGCATCAGTTTCAAGCTGGAAGGCGAAGCGAATGACTACCTGGGAAAAGGACTGAGCGGCGGACGCATTGCTGTACTGCCCCCCGTGCGCAGCAATTTCGATGCGGAAAAGAATACCATCGCCGGAAACACCCTGTTGTATGGCGCTACTGACGGCGAGGTGTATATCAACGGACGGGTGGGCGAACGCTTCGCTGTCCGCAATTCCGGTGTGACGGCCGTGGTAGAGGGTGTAGGCGACCACTGTTGCGAATACATGACCGGAGGACGGGTCGTGGTACTGGGGGAAACCGGACGGAATTTCGCTGCCGGGATGAGTGGCGGCGTGGCTTACGTGTGGGACAAGAACCACAACTTCGATTATTTCTGCAACATGGAGATGGTGGAGCTCTCGCTTATCGAGGAGGCATCTTACCGGAAGGAACTGCATGAACTGATCCGTCAGCATTACCTCTATACCGGCTCCAAACTGGCAAGAACGATGTTGGATGACTGGAATCACTATGTGGATGAATTTATCCAGATAGTACCTATCGAATATAAACGAGTATTGCAAGAAGAACAAATGCGTAAGCTGCAACAAAAAATAGCTGATGTACAAAGAGATTATTAACGACAAAAGAAATACAACAAAGATATGGGAAATCCAAAAGCATTTTTAACTATTCCACGTCAGGAAGCGGGCTACCGCCCCATCCACGACCGGATATCAGATTATAGCGAGGTAGAACAGACTCTGAACAGCCGTGACCGGAAACTTCAAGCCTCACGCTGTATGGACTGCGGCGTTCCTTTCTGCCACTGGGCTTGTCCTCTGGGCAACAAGCAACCCGAATTTCAAGATGCCCTCTACAAGGGCAAATGGGAAGAAGCCTACAAGATATTGAACGAAACCAACGATTTTCCTGAGTTCACTGGCCGCATCTGCCCCGCCCTCTGCGAAAAGAGTTGCGTGCTGAAACTGAGCATGGACTCTCCCGTCACCATCCGCGAGAACGAAGCGGCCATTGCCGAAGCAGCCTTCCGCGAAGGTTACATCAAGCCCCGGAACATTGAACGCAACGGACGGAAAGTAGCCGTCATCGGTGCCGGGCCTGCCGGACTGGCCGCCGCCAACCAGCTCAACGGAAAAGGTTACACTGTGACCGTCTTCGACAAGAATGAGGCGCCCGGCGGCCTGCTGCGTTACGGCATCCCCAACTTCAAGTTGCACAAGCCCATCATCGACCGCCGTATCCGGGTGATGGAAGAAGAAGGCATCCACTTCAAAATGAACAGCGACGTGGATGTGCGGCAACTCCCCGAAGGTTTTGACGCCTACTGCATCTGCACCGGAGCTCCGACCGCCCGTGACCTCCCTGTCCCCGGACGCGAACTGAAAGGCATCCACCCGGCACTGGACATGCTGGCGCAACAAAACCGTATCCTTGCCGGCATGACGTTCCCGAAAGAACAACTGGTTACAGCCAAAGGCAAGAAGGTACTGGTCATCGGCGGAGGGGATACCGGCAGCGACTGCATAGGGACCAGCAACCGGCAAGGCGCCATAAGCGTCACCCAAATAGAAATCATGCCCCAGCCGCCCGTAGGACAGAATCCTGCCACTCCATGGCCCCAATTCCCCGTCGTACTGAAAACCACCTCTTCTCACGAAGAAGGGTGCAGCCGCCTATGGTCTCTCGCCACCCGTAAGTTTTTAGGCAAAAACGGTAAAGTGTGCGGTGTGGAAGTGGAACAGGTGGAATGGACTCCCGATCCCGACGGCGGCCGCCCTGCCATGAAGCCCACCGGAAAGGTGGAAGTGATCGAAGCCGACCTGGTTCTTCTGGCAATGGGATTCTTAAAACCCGAACATCCCCAATTCGCCGAAAACGTATTCGTAGCCGGCGATGCGGCAAGCGGAGCCAGCCTGGTGGTACGCGCCATTGCCAGCGGACGGAAAGCGGCAACGGACATAGACAGTTATCTCAATAAATAAATCAACAAATACAATTATGTGTGGAATCGTAGGAATATTCAAGATAAAGCAACAAACGCAAGAGTTGCGTCAGAAGGCATTGAAAATGTCACAAAAGCTCCGCCACCGCGGACCGGACTGGAACGGTATCTATGTAGGCGGCTCTACCATCCTAGCCCATGAACGCCTCTCCATCGTAGACCCTCAAAGCGGAGGGCAGCCCCTATACAGTCCCGACCGGAAACAAATCCTTGCCGTGAACGGAGAAATCTACAACCATCGGGATGTTCGTGCAAAGTACGCCGGAAAATATGATTTCCAAACCGGAAGCGACTGCGAAGTCATCCTTGCCCTTTACCGTGACAAAGGTATTCACTTCCTCGAAGACCTGAACGGCATCTTCGCCTTCGCCCTTTATGATGAGGAGAAAGACGATTTCCTCATTGCCCGCGACCCCATCGGAGTCATACCTTTATATATAGGTAAGGATAAGGACGGCAAAATATACTGCGCCAGCGAGTTGAAAGCCCTCGAAGGGTTCTGTGATGAATACGAACCCTTCCTTCCCGGCCATTACTATTGGGGAAAAGAAGGCAAGATGACCCGCTGGTACGTCCGCGACTGGTTTGAATACGAAGCCGTGAAAAACAACAATGCCTATTCCCAGGACATACACGACGGACTGGAAGAGGCCGTTAAACGCCAACTGATGAGTGATGTGCCCTACGGCGTACTTCTTTCCGGCGGTCTGGACAGTTCCGTCATCTCTGCCATTGCCAAGAAATATGCAGGCAAACGGGTAGAAACCGACAATAAAAAAGATGCCTGGTGGCCTCAGCTCCATTCCTTTGCTATCGGTCTGGAAGGTGCGCCCGACCTGATAAAAGCCCGCGAAGTGGCCCGCTTTATCGGAACCGTGCATCATGAAATCCACTATACCATCCAAGAAGGATTGGACGCTATCCGCGACGTCATTTACTACATCGAGACTTACGATGTCACCACCGTTCGCGCCTCTACCCCGATGTATTTGCTGGCACGCGTCATTAAAAGCATGGGAATCAAAATGGTGCTGAGTGGCGAAGGAGCTGATGAAGTGTTCGGCGGCTATCTCTATTTCCACAAAGCCCCTACAGCCCAAGCCTTTCATGAAGAAACCGTGCGTAAACTAGGCAAGCTCCACCTCTATGACTGCCTCCGTGCCAATAAATCCCTCGCAGCATGGGGAGTGGAAGGCCGAGTGCCTTTCCTGGACAAAGATTTTCTGGACATAGCCATGCGCCTCAATCCCGAGGCAAAGATGTGCCCCGGAAGCACCATCGAAAAGAAAATAGTCCGCAAAGCCTTTGCAAACATGTTGCCCGACAGTGTAGCATGGCGACAGAAAGAGCAGTTCAGCGACGGCGTGGGCTATAGTTGGATTGATACACTGAAAGCCCTTACCGCCGAAGCCGTCAGTGACGAGCAAATGGCGCACGCAGCCGAACGGTTTCCTATCAATACGCCGCAAAACAAGGAAGAATACTACTATCGCAGCATCTTCCAGGAGCACTTTCCCAGTGAAAGCGCAGCCCGCAGCGTGCCAAGCGTGCCCAGTGTGGCATGTTCTACAGCCGAAGCCCTTGCGTGGGACGCCGCCTTCAAGAACATGAACGAACCAAGCGGACGGGCCGTGAAGGGAGTGCACGAAGAAGCATATGATTCATAATATGGCAACGTGAGTCTGATTCCAACAATTTCATGCATATCTTTACCGCTTCTCTTACAGCATGTATTCAAAGAAGAGATGCTTTGCACCCCGAAATCTTGCGCGGCCTTGCCTTCGAAAAGAGGAAGGCTGCGCGGTGCTTTTGCCAACGTTTTCGAAATAGAGTGGAAAAAACAGCCCTTTCCATGCCGGGTATCAGAAAAAAATGGTGTAACTTTGTATAGCTATAAAAAAGAGAAGAAGAAAGATGGAAACAAAAAAAGCGCCTCAAATCCCTTACGGCATCTCGAACTTTGTGCGGATGCGGACTGAAAATTATTATTATGTGGACAAGACCATGTATTTGCCCCTGATTGAAGATACAGCCAGCTATATCTTTATGATACATCCGCGCCGTTTCGGAAAAAGCCTTTTCCTAAGCATAATGAAAGCCTACTATGACATTTTGCAAAAAGACCGTTTCGAAAGTTATTCAGCGGACTATGAATAGGTAAGAATTCCACCGACCAGCGCAACCGTTTCCAGATGATTTATTTTGATTTCTCAAAGACAGGGGTTTCATTGGAAAGACTGGAAAAATGTTTTGAGACTTATTGCAATGTTGTCCTCTACGTGTTCATAAAGGATTACGCTTCTTTTTATTATGATAATTTTGAAGAAAAGTGCTGTATCTGGCTCAAGGAACCACGTTACATAAAGTCCTGATACAGTTCAAAGGATGGGAAGTGGTGAGAAGTGAAAAAGATACACATTAAAAACACAATTAACAGATAAAATAATGAAAACACCTTTTATTCCTAAATTGATTCTCCTTTTTATCCTATTTTTTCTTTATTCTGCTGGATATGCACAACAACGGGATTCAGTAACCATACGCGGACAAGTAACAGATTATAACGGACAACCCATTGACAGTTGTTCCATCTTTTGGCAGAGCCCTTCTTTTGATGACATTAAACAAGCCATCACTGACAAAAACGGATACTACACCACCCGTATTCCTAAAGGAAAATATCAAAGTATGGGAGCTATCAATATGTCTACCTACCCACATACCGTAAAACCCAGACTAGCGGAAAAAGACCAACGTCTCGAATTTTGGGCATGGAATTTCATTGCCGATCGTGATACCACTCTCAACATTCGCTATCATCGTATGGAAGTTTATGGACTACGTATTTTCCACATCCCTGGAGGCATGCCCACCTATCAGATATATGTTCGACCCATGAGTCTGACCCGCACCCTGCAATGGCAAAAAGAAGAAAAATCCTCACTTGTACATGCACAGGATCTTAGCAAGATTGAGCAAACAGGTTTAAGCAAACAAGCCAAAGGCGTTTTGCTGGCACCATCGGCAGACAAACTAAAAGCTATCGTTTGGATAGATGGAGAAGAAGTACCTGTTCTGATGAAACAAGAGATAAAAGAGTACTTCGATGCTACTGAATACGGTAATGCCTATCTGCTGACCGTGGATATGCCCAAACACCAGAAAAATATTCTCCCCTACCGAATATTTAAAGTAGAGTTAACTGATTTAGAGAATGGTGACCGTGGAGAAGGGCTTTATTATATGGAAAAAGAGAACTATATAAAATAAAAAGAAGCGGTATTCTACCGCTTCTTGAGCCGAAACCGGGAATCTAACAAATTATTTATAATCAACCGATTAAGCGTTATTTTTTGCCATTGGTATCACACGGTAAAAATATTCAACGCGTTTCTGAGCCCTATAGAGGTTTTTTTTTATGTTTTTGTGATACCGACAAATTCCGTTTTTAAGTTAAAAAATCCACCTATTTTTAACAAGATTGTATAACGTATCATATTACTTTTCCATACAGTTTACCATTGATTGTTAGATAGGAGTTAAAACATAATGTTTTGCTTAGAATATTAGATTAATGACGTTATTCTATAATTTCTCCCAAATCAATATCAACGATAATTTTTTCGTCTGTAGTGGTATTGTCGTAAAATATAATTTTTAACGAAATGACCATTTTATTTCCACTAGTAGATATGTTTGTATAATTGAGTTTAGAAGGCTTTTTATATTTATGATTGATATAGCTATGTAGATTTATATCTGTTCTTCCTTTGTCAAGGTCAAATATTGACATACCGTCATAAGAAGTCCTCCCGTCATCCCAATCGACTAGCACATATTTTCTTCCCAAAATAGCGTCAGGACTACCAAACCCAGCTAGATGTATATGGTTATTTTCTTCTATTATATTTCCGCTCTTGTCAATAATAAAATATCCGTTATTTTTCCCTATTATAATAGAATCCCCATATCTTATAGCCGCATTTTCGTAATCGCAATTATATGCTCCGTCATTACATATATATTTAGTAGATATAAGATCCCCATTCAGATTATAAATGGCAATACACTCGGCTGAGCATTTTAACATCATTGAAATATTAACAAAACCAGACCATTTACACAATAATAAATTATCATTGTCAAAAAAAGGATATCCTGAAGATGGCTCAAAAGCTACTGTTTTGTATTCTCCATATCCTAAATATATATCTACTGGATCAGGAATTATCATATCTTTCTCCCATATAATCTTATTATCACTTCTTCTTTCTTTTACCAGCCGCTTTTTAGATTCATTATTTATTGATGCATAATATATATGCGTTGAATCTTGGGCTAATAATTGCCATTCATTAGTTGTTAAATAATCATCTACGGGAATGTTATCTTCGTTATTACTACAACTGGATATTACTCCAATAAGTAATAAAGATATTAGCAATACTTTTTTCATAATATCTATTTTTTAGTAAGACTAATCGTCTTATGTATATTATTCTTTTCTGGCTCTATTTTATTGCATATAATTAGATTTAACTCAACTCCGAAAAGAAGTCTTTCTAATCTATCATGTTGGTTGTTCATCTTAATGGCAATATCTTCTAATTTGTGCATTATATCATTGTTCATGTCTAAGGTTTTTAATCTCCTTAAAAAACATGATAAGATGTTCATTTGTTTAGCTTACATTTGGTTTTTGTAACTGTTCTTTCAATTCGGTGTTTTCATTTTTAAGCACTTCGATAACATTTAGTAAGTCATCCATACGTGTTTGGTATGTTTCTATTACTTTTATAAGGACTTCGATGGTCCTTTTACTGTCTATTTGTTCTCCATGTAAATCTATGTTAATATTTTTTGTTTCAATTTGGTACGGTGCGGATGTTTTATTAGTTTTTGATTCTGAATCGGATGATGCTGGCTCAGATTTAAGCATCTCACCCTCTCCTGTAAGAATATAATTTGCATTAACATTGTATTTATTACAAAATTCGTATAAAACATTCATTGAAACCCCAACTCTGCCACATCTAATTTTAGACATTGTTCCTTTAGACAATGATTCCAAATTGTTCCATACTTGATAGTCACTGATTTTTAGAGAATCTATAACTTCTAAGAATCTACTTGTATAAACGTTAAAAGCATCCATATTATATAGATATTATTAGGTAGTATCATTAAAGGATACTATATTTGCGTTGTAACACTGCAACTGTTACGTGCAAATGTTTAAACTTACCTGGCATGGTGTTTAATATATCAAAAGAGGATTCGCGTTGGTTGCAGTAACGTGGGTTCTCTTTTTTAATTTTATATTTATGAATAAAGAGTTCAATTCAGATCTTTTGCAAAACATTTCCAAACTAAGCGATGGGAATGTAATAAAGTTCCTTTTAGGTGCTTCTGAGCAAGGTAAATTTCCTCCCGAAATCTCCGACTGTATTACTAAAGTCGTGGACTACATGAATGAAAACGAGGTTCGTGTAGATCCGGGCTTCCGTTACAGCTTGAATATATCTTTATTCCGTAAGGATAAGTATTGGATAAGGACTATCACAGACAGGGTAACAGGCGAGATATTATATGAAACCAAAACCCGTCAATGCTTTCCGGATAACCGTACTATCTATACGGAGTTGGAGTATGGCTTATTCGGGAGTAGTATCTATCATCCCAATTATACTATTCAGCGAAACAAACAATGATGCAATTGTTTGTGCAAACTCAATACATTTGTTAGCCTCTTCGGGGAAATCACTTTCTAGTTTTTTCCCCATTAGTTCAAGTTCCAAGCTCATTTTTTGAATATTAGCTTTCTTTATTTCATACGCGGCTTTGAATCCTCCGAATTGGGCTATTTCATATAGCTTGCAAGTAGGATATATATCACTACAATCCCAATATTGAGAAATATTTTCTTTTATTATGTATCCTTTTTCAAAGAAGTCCATAATCACCATTTCAAATTGTTTCCCATTAATTTTTAAATTGGGAACATCATTAGGAGTAAAACAGAATGTTTTTCTTTCATGAGCCGCCATATCAAGGATCGCTTTCATTATTTTATCCTTTTCCTTAGGAGTTATAGCCCCACAAAAGTTGCGTTCGTTTGAATGTTGAATGTCAATCATATTACCTCCTTTTTTTATTGCGTAATCTTATCTTTCTTATATTCAGTATTTTATATATCGTATTATTTAGAATAATGTATAAATAGCAAATAGTATCATAAAAAGATACTTTAATCTTTTGTGGTATCATTAATGGATACTATCTTTGCAATGTGAAAACGAACTGAATACAGTTTTATTTCGCAACGGCAATAATTAATATACAAATATATGAATAAAATAGGAAGAACCAAAGAAATCCCACGGATAATCGTTCCACAAGGTGCACAGAAACACATCGCATCTCATTTCGGGGTTAGCGGTGAAACAGTACGCAGAGCATTAAAGTACATTATCAACACTGAACTTGCAGTAAGAATAAGGGAAGAGGCGATAAAGAATTATGGTGGTGCAGAATCCATTATCAGAGTGAAAATATAAATATTAAAGGATTATGATGACAAGAACAGAAATGAATATGCTCACGGAAAGATTTGCAGAAGTGACGGGAAAACAGAATGATTCTGTAATGAATTCTGCTAGATGCGCAGAATATCTAGGAATATCTCAAGGAGCCTTAAGAAAACGCGTTCATGATGGTATTATCCCATATACTAAAAAGGGCAAACTGTTGTATTTCTCTAAACAAGATATAAATAAATACTTATTAGATAAATAAAAAATGAGCAAAGCAACCGATTTTATAAATAATAAATGCTACCAGCTTGGTAATCCGGTAGAACCGTTGATTTTTAAAGCTGATGCACTGGAAGCTATTAGTATTGCATCCAAGGAGATAGAAGAAAGAGCTGTGAAAGTGTACCAACAGTTATGTCCTTGTTTCCAAAGGGGGAAATGTAAGCATTATCCTCACAACCAAAAACAAGGTAGTCAAATATGTGATATGGAATGTGATCGTATAAGTTATCTAAAGAAACAATTGGCTTGTATCTCAGCAGACAAATAAATATATCCCCTCCCGTAAGATTCGGGGTAACAACCGGTTTAAGCCGTTGAGGGGAGCAGCTTAAAGTTCTTTCACATCATTGTAAATGCTTATATGGTGTAACTCATAAGCCGTATAATGCAGACAAACGGACTGATTATAGGAGTCAATACCAGCAGGGATGCCGTGACGTATTGAGGGTCTATAATAATAATTGATTGAACATACTTTCGGTGCACCGATTTGTCCTTAGTGCATTAAGTAAACTTGGTTGGGCACAAGTACCGCCGGAAGGTCTAATATATCCCCTCCCGTAAGATTCGGGGTAACAACCGGTTTAAGCCGTTGAGGGGAACAATATAAAAATGCATATTATGAAAACAGCTAATTTTATCCTGTCTATATTTGCCGCACTATGTTCTTTAGGAATGATTTATGGTGCGATAGTTACGGAAAGTCCTATAAAATCCGTATCGGTGATTATATTTTCCATTATCTCATTATTGTGTGTGAGATTGGTGGTAATGACATACAGAGAGTTAAAGGAATATGAATGATTTTTTCATCTAGTTTTTTTGTTATTTCATAAAGTTAATGTTGTCTGTCCGTGCCGGTGTGTGAATATAGGTACGGAATTTCACCGTCCATGGTTGGTACTGTCTAAAAAAAAATAAACATAAATAATTATCTGTTCTAATCTCTACTTTCATTTAACGGATAGTACGGCGGTTCGATTCCGCTGACGGTGGCAAAAAAACTCTGATTTTCTTTGGTGTTTTAGAAAAAGGGAGTATATTTGCAGCGACCTACATAATGAATGGCGAGTGACGCTCGCTTTTTAGTGAGCATTTTTTATGCTTGCAAGTTTGCTGCAATCAATATAGCGGCTGTTACCCCCGTGTGGTGAAGTTAATGCTCACCCTGCCATTCATTGGTGTAGGTCAACGGGAAAGGGCAGCCGTTTCTCTGTTCTATAATGCCAAAATAAAAAGACCTACAATTATGGCAAAAGAATTAAATTCAAACAAAAAAACGATGAGTTCTCTTGAGATTGCAGAACTCGCAGGTAAACAACACAATGATGTGTTAAAGGCTATCCGTGCAATGGAACCGGCATGGGAGAAAGTTACTGAGGGGAAATTTTCCCTCAGTGAATACAAGGATTCAACAGGCAGGACTTTGCCTTGTTATGAATTAAACTATCAAGAATGCATGTACATTGCTTCCAAGTTCAATGACGAAACAAGAGCAAAGTTAGTCCTTCGTTGGGATGCGTTGGAAACAGGGAAAGCAGAACCAATAATCACTTCGGTAAAAACAGAAGTGAAACAACCAACCATCTCCGACAAAATGAAAGCAGCTACATGGGCGGCAAAGTTCTTGAACCTGAATGAAAGCTCAAAGCTGATTATTGCAAAACAGATACTTGAACCGTACAATCTTCCTCTTCCCGACTATACCCCATCAAAAGGAGTACTCAAATCAGCTTCCAAATTATTGGCGGAAATGGGGCTGAAAAAACAAATATCGGCACAGGTATTCAACAAAAGAGCAATTGAAAAAGGCTACCTGTATGATATAGAGAGAGATTCTTCCCACGGTCAGAAAAAACAATTTAAATCAATCACAGAAAAAGGTCTTTCTTATGGAGAGAACCAAGTAAGCCCCAATAATCCAAGAGAAACGCAGCCGCTATGGTATGCGGACAAATTTAGTGAATTGTTAGGCATATTAGGTTTCCAATTCATGGGAGGGTTGCCTTATGAAAACTAAATTATCCTCTCTGTTTTTAATGCTAGTACTCACTATCATTAATCCCATCTTGTTTATAATTCCTTTTTTATTGTGCTTCATTTCAGCGAAGAAAGGAGGTCAGTTATGAAACAGTACGACTTCACTTCACTGAATGATTTCTTCAACGAGTTCATGCCTCCGAAAGAACTTGCTGACCAGCTTGTACAGATTTTGTTCAACTATGCTTCATGTGTCAATGAAGAAACACTTGAATGCTTCAAGAATGATGCAGACACAATAAATCTTCTGTATCAAGAAATAACTAAAGTAAAATCGAAAATTTGATAATATGAAAACTAATCAAGAAATGGTGCGATACATTGATAAATTTTCGGTGGTACAGCGCACGAGTGATGGATATTTTGACGGGAGTGAACTACTTCGTCAGTGGAATAGTATAGAAGGGAATCCGAGAAGACAAATGAGTAAATTCTTAGAATCTGACAATACGATAGAATTTTTAAAAGCTCTTGCAGAGGACGAGAGCCATAGAGCAAAAATGCTCATTGGTGAAAATCAGCTACTTATAAAAGTTAAGGGAAGAAACACAAAACAAGGAAAAACTCTTGATAAAGTTTGGATGAATCCGCTTCTGTTTATCAAATTTGCTATGTGGATAAATCCGACTTTTGAAGTCAAGGTCTTGCGGTTTGTGTACGATGAAATGATTCGCTATCGAAACGATGCTGGGGATGCTTACAAAGAGCTTAGTTCTGCTGTTATGAAGATAGTCCCGAAAGACTTTATGCCAAAAGCCATGCAAAAAGTGGGTGAAGCATTAAATTGGGTTGTATTCAATAATCACGAAAAGATGCTTCGCAACAAGCATGGTGATGAAATGAAGCAACGTGAATTATGGCAGCTTGAAAAGAAAATATCTGATTTAATTAACGAGGGATTTATTACCAATTTTGACAATCTTCTCAATTATCTGAGGAATCAGTATCAAAAACGTAATTACCCAAGTATATTCACTGCATCATAATATTTTAAAGTTATCATAAGTGATAGATTAAGTCGTTTAGGTTTTGCTCCTGTAGTCTGTGAAGATAGCAGGAGTTTTTTAATTGGAAACAAGTTAAATTATGGATATAAATATAATAAAGGAGAAAGCCAGAGAGTATGCAAATGGCATACATGGAATTACGCACAAAAGAACAGCATCAGTGGATTTTGAAAAAGGTGCTCAATTTGTTTTGGAATCCATGAAATGGAGGAATGCAGAAAAAGATCCTCCACCATTAGACACAAGAGTGCTTGTAAAGAGTTCCGGGAAATTTGTGAATACCGGGATGTTGGTATTCGATAGTGAGCATAAGAAGAATATTTGGATATGTGGAAATACTAACCGGGCATGGGACATTAATTTTTGGAAACCATTGCCGCAATAATATAAATATCATGGAAAAGAAATATCAAATAACAAGTTACCAGCTTGTGTATGCCAGCGGTGGTAGGGATACTGTAAAATTGTTCATGCCTGTTATGGTGGATGATTTGGAAAAATACCGTAACAGTATCCGTGCGACACATGAATGTATCGGTGTAAATCTTACTTATACCGAACTGCCATGAATCCATACATAGTTCAAGGCGTAACGCTTGTGTTTTATGACGGTGAACGTGAGGAACTGTCTGTATTGGATAGTAAGATTACTGACAGACCTCCCAAACTTCTTAAAGAGCAGATTCTTGACGGATTTTCCAAGATGGAGAATCCTCCGGTTAAAGTTGAACTTAAAATAAAATGGTTATGAAGAAAGGTGATAAAGTACGTGAGATAGGTGATACGTTGACAGGTACAATAGTTTATATCGCTAACGGATATGCTGATGTCAAATATCCTAATATGAAAGGTGTATGCTCATTGCCGATCCAATTTCTTGAAAAGGTATGAGAACTATAAGCCAGATAAGCGATGAATTGGAAAAGCTTTATTCAGAGCTTGATATAGTCCAGTCAATGAGTGAGGAATCGGTAAGGCTCACATTCAATGCTGAATGTAAGGGCAAGTATATATCCTTGCTTAATGAAGAAATCGATTCTCTAGAAAACGAACTTGAAGAAGTGGAAAGATATCATGGCAGGAAGCGGAACTTTGTAAGGACTGCGGACCTGCCTTTTTTGTGTTGGTAAATAATAATTTTATAATGACTGAACAGTTAATATACAGTAAGATAGCCAATATTCTCAAAGAGACAAAGGCTATCACTAAATCGGAGAAGAACCAGCAACAGGGATTCAAATTCCGTGGGATTGACAACGTTATGAACGAACTTCATGAATTATTCTCAAAAAATGAGGTGTTCATACTACAGGAAGTGCAGAACTTCACAACGGAGAACAGGATAACGAAATCCGGCGGTACGAACACATTTACAAGGGCTACGATAAAGTTTAGGTATATGACCACTGATGGCAGCTTTGTGGAAACTGTAAATGTGGGTGAAGCAATGGACGCAGGCGATAAAGGAATGAATAAAGCAATGAGCATAGCGTTGAAATATTCTTTGCTTCAATTGTTCCTGATTCCTACAGAAGAGCAAAAGGACCCTGATAGTACAACACCTGAGGAAACGGATTTCCTTGCGATGGCATTGCAGGAAGTAAGATCAAGCCTGTCAATCGAGACATTACAGGTAGTATGGGGAAATTATAAGGAATTACAGAGTGACAAACGTTTTGTTGAAGCGGTGACAAGAAGGAAAGGAGAACTGAAATGAAACTAATCAAATCACAAGTCGTTTTCAATCCCGATGAACATACTTATATGCTAGGGGATAAGGAACTAAGTGGTATTACTTCCGTGATAGGCAGACAGCTTTTCCCCGATAAATACCGTGATGTTCCCGAAGACGTGTTAAGGAAAGCGGCTGAAAGAGGTACTATGATCCATAGTATCTGCGAACTTGTCGATGATATGGGGATAACTCATGACAGCGATGAAGCACAAGGATACAAGGAACTGAAAGATGATTGGGGATTGAGGTACGAATGTTCCGAATATCTTGTATCTGACAATGAGCACTATGCAAGCTGTATCGACAAGGTTTATCGCGAAAATGAAACTGATTTTACTTTGGGCGATATAAAGACCACTTACGTGCTTGACAAGGAATCCGTAAGATGGCAGTTGAGTATATATGCATACTTTTTTGAGTTGCAGAATCCGGGATGCAATGCGGTAAGGCTTATAGGTATATGGTTGAGAGGTAAAAACCATGAGATAGTAGAAGTCGAGAGAATACCATCAGAAGTTGTAATGAATCTGTTGAAATGTGATTCGGAAGGCAGACAGTTTGTGAATCCCTATTCCATATCCCCTGTTACTCTTCCTGATGAGTACCGAAAGATGGAGAGGACAATACAGGAAATTGTGTCACAGGCAAAATACTGGTCCGATAAAAAGAAAGAAATAACTGATGGCGTTATGATGGCTATGGTAGAAGCCGGTGAATATAGTTGGAAAGGTGATATCATATCATTTACTCGCAAAAAGGACACTATCAGAAAGGATTTCGACAAGAAGGCGTTTGAGAAAGATTATCCTGATTTGTATAAGAAATATTTAAAAGAGATTCCAGTAGTTGGAAGTGTAACATTAAAAACAATATAATTATGGCAATTTTAAGTGGTTCTATCTGTCTCTCTGATATACCTCGTGAGCAGATGAAGAAAATTAAGTGTAAAGATGGAGTTGAAAGAATCTATGTGAATGTGGCTGTTATCGAGCGCAGAGAGAAATCCCAGTTCGGGCATACGCATTTCATCACTTGTTCCCCTAAAAAGGAGGAACGGGTAGAAGGAAGGAACTATATCTGCGGGGACCTCAAAGAGTTTATACCTCAGAATACATCACCCACCCCAGAGGATATAAATAATGCTCCTAGCGTGTCGGATGATGATTTAGATTTGCCATTCTGATGAAGTACGATGGCTCTAATCCTCTCCACGTCCAGCAGGCAAGAGCGAAACTTGAGAAACTGATAAAGGAACAGAAGGTATTTGAACTGACTGAGAAGAAACCCCAAAGGTCATTGAGCCAGAACAAATACCTTCATGTCTGCCTTGCTTATTTCGGTTGCCAAATCGGTGAAACGATGGAATATGTAAAGCGGAACTATTACAAGATTCTCTGCAACAAAGACACTTTCGTTCGTGAGAGGGAAGATAAGTTTTTGGGTAGGATAAAGTATCTACGAAGTTCTTCTGATCTTGACAGCGCGGAGATGAGCCTAACTATTGAGCGGTTTCGGAATTTTTCGAGTGCCCAATGTGGTATATATCCCATCTCCAGACGAAGAACGTTTGATTCAGTTGATGGAGATAGAGGTCGAACAAAACAAATTTCATATCTGAAACAATGATTATACGAATTAGTGCCTTTATCATTATGGCAATATCTTTCTTGATATTGTTTTATAAGAATGACAGTGATAATTATATGGCTATCCTGTTACAAATAATAGTATGGCTGATGTTGATATATGCTGAACTTTGCGATATAGAATCGCTCCTTTAGGTTATTATCATGAAACTTACTTTGACAAAACAAGAAGTGCTTCTCATCCAGTTACTTCTTCATATTTATAAAAACGAGTTGCCCGATGACGGAACAGAGAAGCATGGACGTTTTGTCGGGAAGCTGTACAAGAAAATCAAAAGACAAGTTATTAATCAATTAAAATAATATGAAAATTACAATCAACAAACCAACAGAATTTGAAGCGGTCTACTTAGAAGTGGATGCAGGTGTACGCTATTGGAATGACGGATACATCAACGGTATGGAGGATACCGATTGTGAAGAAACGGACGGAAGCCCCCAAATGCCTTGTGCCGAATATATGGGAGAACAACACATGGTGCTGCGTGGTAATAACTGGCGTTGGCGGCCACTGATAGATATTGAAACAGGACGAATCGTCAACTGGTCCCAAGGAACAACTGCCAATGTTCACTATAAAGTGTGCGATGATTTTTATTGTGATATTCTTGATGGAAACAAAAATGTTATCACCTCTTATGACGGCTATGTACCTAAGATTATGTGTCCGGCAGATGAAGGATATGGCGACTACATCATTATGAATATTGACGAGAATGGATTTATTCAAGGATGGGAAAAAGAATTGATTAGTAGAATTATAAAAGAGTATGAGGATTAAATGAAAGCATTATTTAAAATGGACTTCGATTGCGGAAGAATGGGCAATCTTGAAGGAGTATTTATTGCAGATACAGAAGATGTCGAATACTTAGTGAATAATAAAATCAGTGTTTACTTCGGTGAAGTACTTGGCAAACACTCTGAAATATCCGGGTGTGTGGCTGAAAGTGAAATCAAACAAATAACCACCGATGAAAATGTAATCAAGATAGTTGAAGAATATGGGCTCAACAGTGGGTATAATCCATTTGAATACACTCTTTGTACATCAGAAACGGAAGATATACCAGACAACGGAGTTGATTGGGATGATTGTACTGTACAAGAATACATAGACTTTATGAGGAAAGGTATAATACCCCAATATTACGAGAAAGATTATAAAGAATGGCTAAGTAGCCAAAAGGAGGATTAAATCATGCAAGACTATATTTCAGATTGGTTCATTCCTATGGATTTCGGTAATGATATGCCGGACGAAGAGTCGGATGGTGAGGATTATTTTAGATTCATTTCTTTATAAGCTTTATGCCTTCCCGGTCTGTGAAGATAGGGCGGCAAACGGGAGGTTGGCGGAAATGGCAGACGCTAATCAAGATGTAAGGTGCAAAATTCTAGGATAACCGTTAATATCCAAGCCGGCAACCTACGAGACATCTTAGGGGAACTGACTTGAAATCAGTGAACCGCAAAAACACCACTCATGCAGGTTCGAATCCTGTACCTCCCACTATAAATGGCATGGGTTAATAAATAATGGTTGTGCCCCGGAGAATACGCTTCGGGGCTTTTAATTAAAAAGATAGAATGAGACATTTAGAAGATCAGCTTCAAAAGGCTATTATTCAATATTGGGATTTTAAATACCCTAAATGGACGAAAAGGCTCCATCATTCTCCCAATGGAGGAAAGCGTAATGCTATTGAAGCTTCCAAGTTCAAGCAGATGGGTGTTCGTGCTGGCTTCCCTGATTTGATACTGCTTATTCCAAATAGATTCTATCCCTTTTGTGGTATTGAATTAAAAGCAAAGACAGGCAGACAGTCAGAGAATCAGAAAGCTTATCAAAAGGAATTTGAGAGTATTGGGGCGAAGTACGTTGTTGTCCGGTCATTAGACGAGTTTATTAAAGTGGTGGATAATTATTTGAAAGATATATGACTTATATAGAACTGATAAATAAGTTTTGGTCTCTTGACGAAGACTGGGAATTTACCTGCTGTGAAACGAGGCTTTATTTTTACTTGCTAAAAACAGCGAATCGTTTAGGCTGGGTGGATAGCTGGACGCGTAGTGATACAAAGGTATCATCTGACGTGGGAGTGTCGGTCAACTCAATGAAATCAGCACGTAACAGATTAGTTCAGGCGGGTCTTATCACATTCAAATCAGGCGGAAAAGGACAACGGGATAAAACAAGGTATCAGATTAGCTATCAAAATTTGACACCTAAAGTTGAACCTAAAGTAGTACCTAACCTTATACCTAACCATGAACCTAAAGTAGTACCTAAGCCCTTACAGTATAATGTACGCGCATTAGACAAAGATAAAGACAAAGATAATTATCTCTCTCCCCCGCGCGCGTATGAAGAAATTCCGACTGGGATTTTTGAAAGAGGGTTGGATGAGTGCTATGAAGAATTGAAGTCGAATAGTTCATGGATGGAAGCTGTCTGCATGAATACTCGTTTATGTGGGTATAAGGATTTCGCGCCTCCTGATTTTTATGATTATTTGGAGAAGTTCTTTATGAAGCTCCAAAACGAGGGAGAAACTGTTAAATCACCCCAAGATGCAAAATCGCATTTTGCCCGATGGCTGAAAATTGAACTTGAAAAACAACGGAACAATGGAAACAACAATAGGCGCAATTATACAGACAAACAGGAAGCTAACGCCTACGCTCTTAGCTTGCTACAACAACATAATCGAGACCTCGAAGAAGGCTTGGCTGACCAAATGGAAAGACCGTTCTGAGGTTGAAAGAGTATTTTCACCGGTCCAGTGGGGATATGCCCTTCAAAACCCGGAAAGGGCTTATATGGCAGATTGCCCTTCACTGATGCAGTATGATGCGCTTTACGGCTGTGGCTCTTCCGAATACTGGATCGACATACAGGTGTCCGGCATATTCGGGGCTTCCAACAGCAAGGAAAAGGGCGTTGCCGACGGGATAAGAATCTTTTGCCAATCCTTTGCCTCACAGGTCAAGGCTTACAAGCTTTCCGAACTGATGCTGTTTTTCGCACGCTACAAGGCCGGGAAGTATGACAATTCATTCGCGTCTTTCGATGCCAGAAGAATAGGCAATGCCTTCTTCAAAGAGTTCTATTCCGAAAGAAATTATGAGCTGGACGCGATAAACCGAAAAAGGGTGCAGGATGAAATAGAGAACAGAAAATTTATTCCACCTGAAGGATATTCTTCTTTGACTTTGTACAACGAATTGAAACGTCGGGCGGAATCCGGGGACGAGGAAGCCGTGAAAATACTGACAGTATGGCAAAGAAAGTCAAACCGGAATCCGTATATGTAAAATGCCGGAACTGCAAGAATGCCTCGGACTTTGGGGATAATTCTGCGTATTGTAAGGCTAAAGGACATAGAGTGTGTGCCTGTGACAGATATGGGCAAATTTGCAACAGTTTTCAAAAGAAATAATTATAACGAAATAGGAGAAAATCATGAATACCGAAACGCTTATAAAGATACGTGAATGGGAAGCGGAACGCGACAGAAACCTGCGCATACATTGTCCTCTTGTAGCTGCCAAGTTTCAAAGATGGATTGACAGGGCGAAGAAAGAGGACGGAAACAAGAATACAAACAACAAGAAAGGGGGCAATCCATGAGAAATAAGCTAACCGTAAACGATCTCCCCGCGGATGTGGTGGAACGGATGAAAAAGATGATCAATGAGGACAGGCAGATGCTGAAGCTGAGGGAAAGGCACGCTTCCTTTCTCAGGTCACACCGCTATATGGAGGCAATGAAACTCAAACAGATTATGGACGGTATAGAAACACGTGTCATAAACCAATACCTTTCCGAATATGAGGGGATGTCGGAATCCATGGATAATTTCATGCGTGAAATGTCGGAAGAGGACAGGGAAGAGATAAACGTCCTTACCAACAGTATCATCATGCTGTGCGATATGGTTGAGACCTTTACGATGGACTGTAACGAGATTTTAAAAAAATATCATCCTGATTACCGTATAGAGATGTTTGACAAGGTTTCCGAATGCGGGAAAGCCGCCAAAGCTCAGGTGGACTTCATGCCAAAAAGCACGGATATGGTTTACCAGTGTGCCTTTGCCGAGGATGCGGACAAAATAACAGAGATGGTTAGGAACAAGGTCAAGGCTTTCATCAGAAAGCTGAAACGAAGGAAAAAGGCGGAATAGGTGCAATTTTGGTCATAGCTGAGGAAAGGGATGATACGTATGATATTGTTGATTGGAAGGCTGTAGCAGTTGATGGTGAGGTTGTCAAGGCTGATACATGGTATAGACTGGAAAACGGTGAGTTAGTGGAAGTTGATTAACAGTTGACTGATAGAGCAATTAGAATTTAATTGATAATAATTACCATTTACCTGACATCAGGAAAATGGTTCAAAACCGAACAGAAATGAGTGAAACAAAAATCATATTAGATGCCTGTTGCGGTAGCCGAATGTGTTGGTTTGATAAAGAAAACCCTTTGGCTTTGTTTGCTGACATTAGGGACGAAGAATACATTCTTTGTGATGGCCGAAATCTGAAAGTCCACCCAGACATCGTATCGGATTTTACCGATATGCCGTTTTTGGATAAATCCTTTAAACTGGTAGTGTTTGATCCACCCCATTTGCTAAAGGTTGGTAAAAATAGTTGGTTAGCCAAAAAGTATGGTAAACTTCCTGAAGATTGGCCAAGGGTGATAAAAAAGGGAATTGATGAATGCTTTCGTGTTCTGGATGACTACGGAGTTCTGATTTTCAAATGGAATGAGGATCAGATAACAGTTAGGGAAGTATTGAGTGCCATCAATCGGCAACCACTCTTCGGTCATACTACTGGAAGACATGGAAAGACCATGTGGATGTGTTTTATGAAACTGCCAATTAACGAATAACAAGAAAATTATGAATAATGACAGACAGAAGATATTAACTGATTATATTTCCTACT